>FWWM01003321.1_pt1 | contig 40282 bp, 26 predicted proteins | sample 2228351 | NCBI WGS metagenome assembly FWWM01 (sample SAMEA103939774, study PRJEB20133) | metagenome
AAGCCGGTGATCACGAGCTTTGTGGCTGAGCCGTCGACGATCCAGCGCGGACAGTCTTCGACACTGCGCTGGTCGGTGCAGAATGCCACCGACGTGTCGATCGACCAAGGCATTGGGGCAGTGCAGAGCAGCGGCAACCGGCAGGTGTTCCCGAGCAGCTCGACGACGTATACCTTGACAGCGAAAGGCCCGGGCGGAAGTGCTACCGCCACGGCTCGGGTTACAGTGACCGCACCGCCGCCGCCACCGCCGCCGCCGAAGAAGAGCCTCAGCCAGCGGCTGGCGGAAGAGGTGAAAGACGCTTATTTTGACTTCGACAAGTACAACATCCGGGACGACGCGCGCGAGACGCTGACGCAGAACGCCACTGCGTTGCGCTCGATCATGGCGGACTTTCCGGAGGCGGTGATCACCATCGAAGGCCATTGTGATGAACGCGGCTCGGCCGAGTACAACCTCGGTCTCGGTGACCGGCGAGCCACGGCGGCGCAGGAGTTCCTGGCGCAACTTGGCGTGTCCAGCTCGCGTTTGCGGACGGTCAGCTACGGCAAGGAGCGCCCGCAGTGCACTGAATCCAACGAAGAGTGCTGGCAGCTCAACCGCCGCGTACACTTCTCGCCCGGTCAGTAATTCGGGAGAAACCGCGGGACCGGGAGCGGCGTCTCCTCGGGCAAGTGGAGACGAACAGGCGCCGTATGCCATTCGGGAATAGAGCGTAATGACGAGCCGTATCTCTGTGGCGGTGCTGCTCCTGGTTCCGGGTGTTCTCTTGGGCCAGAAGAAGGAGATCCAGGAACTCCAGCGGGACATGGCGCTGCTTCAGGACGAGGTCCGGATGATGAATCAGAAGCTGGCCTCGCTGACCGTCATGGTCGAGCAGTTGCTGGATCGGATGAATACAACGAATACGGCGGTCACGGTCCTGGACCGCAATCTGAAGGACAGCCTGAAGCAGCAGGAGAAGTCGATTGCCGCCCCGGTGGCCACCCTCGGGACGAAAGTGGACCGGATGTCGGACGAGTTCCGGTTTGTCCGCGAGTCGGTGGCCGATCTGGGCGCACGGGTGGCAAAACTCCAGACCCAGGTATCGGACCTCCGCTCGGCGATGCAGGTGATGGCGGCGCCGCCTCCTCCGCCTGGGGGCGGCACGGCCCCGCCGACGACGTCGGCGGAGGCGCTGTTCAACAACGCGCGCCGCGACCAATCGGGGGGCAAACCGGATCTGGCGCTGGCTCAATACCAGGAGTTTCTGAACTACTTCCCCAATTCCGATCTTGCCCCATCGGCCCAGTACAACATCGGCGAGATCCATTACGGCCAGGGTGACTATAAGGCGGCGCTGGAGGCCTTCGACCTGGTTCTTGAAAAATACCCGGAGAATGAGAAGACCGCCGATGCGATGTACATGAAGGGGATGAGCCTGCTGAACGCCGGCGAGAAACGTGCCGCAGCTCGCGAATTCCGGGCGCTGGTAGCCAAGTACCCGGACAGCGAACTGGCGGCCAAAGCGCGGAACGAGTTGAAGAAACTGGGCAACTGAGGCCCGGTGGCAGGCCGAAAGCCCCCCGGCGTGAGGCTGTCTCGCCGCCGCCGGTGCGGAACCCGCCAAGAAGTCGGAAACGTTATGGATGAGGCCCGTGCTCCACTGACAAGCTACGAGCAGCTTGCCAAGATGATCGACCACTCGTTGGTGCGGCCGGAGTTGACCGAGGAGCAGGTGGTTGAAGGTTGCCGGCTGGCCATTCGCTATGGGGTGGCTAGTGTCTCGGTTCGCCCGTCCGACGCGGACTTGGCCGTCAACCTGATGAAAGATAGCGGCGTCGCCGTGGGCAGCGTGGTCGGTTTTCCGCACGGGTCGCAGACGACGGCGGTGAAGCTCTACGAAGCGCGCGACCTGCTGCGCCGGGGCGTTTGCGAAATCGACATGGTGATCAATATCGGGCGGCTGCTGTCGCGGCAATTCCAGCACGTGGAGGCCGAACTGCTCCAGATGGCGCAGGCCTGCCACGAGCATGGGGCAGTGCTCAAAGTGATCTTCGAGAACGCGTACCTCACGGATGAGCTCAAGATCGTGGCGTGCAGGATCTCCAAGCGAACGGGAGTCGATTTTGCAAAGACGTCCACCGGGTTTGCGCCCACCGGAGCCACCGTTGAGGACGTTCGCCTGATGCGGAAACATTGCTCGCCGCGGGTCAAAGTAAAGGCGGCCGGTGGTGTGCGCAGCCTCGAAAAGGCGCTCGAACTCTACGAGGCCGGCTGCGACAGGATCGGCGCGACGGCTACGGCGGCCCTCCTGGACGCCTGGAAAGAACGGCTGGCGCAGGCGGCAAAGCCGGCGGAGGGTAAAGGGGCAGTTTGAAGCCGCCGGGGCGCCGGCTCACTGTTCTGGGCGCTGCCACATCTTTCGGTTCTGCTCGACGCTCAAATCCCAGGGTTGGGGCGGCAAAGGGTCGTACTTCGGACGAGCATCGGATTTCGGGAACGAGCCTACAACCGCGGCGAGCCTGGTTTTGGCGGCGACGTGCTCCGGCCGGCTGCTGTCGATGAGGTTGTTCTGTTCGGTGGGATCCTCTCGCAAGTCGTACAGGGCGGCGGGCTTGCCTCCGACCACATGGATCTTGAAGCGCTGATCGCGCACGACCCGGTCGGCAAAATCGGCGACCGGCCGCACACCCCGCTCGTCGAGCCGCGCCGGGCCATAACCCATGGCCATGATCCAGTGGCGCGGCCCCTGCTTGTCCTGGCCGAGGATGACCTTGGCAATCGAGCGGCCGTCAAGGGTAACGCCTTGGGGCAGCTTCGCGCCGGCCAGCTCGACGAAGGTCGGCAGCAGATCGGTGAAGTCGGTCAGCGCATCGGTGCTGACGCCTTCGGGCACGAGGCCGGGGCCGCTGACGATGAACGGCTGCCGGACGCCGGTCTCGGTCAGCTTCGCCTTTCCTCCGCGGACCAGCCGCCCGTTCATGCGTCCTTCGATGCCGCCGGCCGTGCCGTTGTCGGTCGAGAAGATCACAATCGTCCGCCGGCGGAGGCCCAACTGTTCGAGCCGCTGAACGAGCCTGCCGACGAGGTGATCCATGTAGCGGACCATGGCCTTGTGCTTATCCAGGCGCGAGCTGGCATCCGGTTCGTGCGGCGTGTGAACAACAGGGCCGTGAGTGAGCACCATGGGGTAATAAACCAGCATCGGCTCGTGGCGATGGCGCTGGAGGAAATCGAGGACGAACTGGTTGTAGACGTCGGGACCGAACCGCCCCGGGTAACTGCGGCTCCGGACCAAGTGAGTAAAGATGTACGGATTCCAGTAGCGCTCGGCGCTGGGCGGGTTGTGGGCCTCGTAGCCGGTCCACATGCACCATTCATCGAAGCCGTGGCGGCGGAGGACGTCGGGCTGGATACGGAAGTCGTTGATCTGCCATTTGCCGGCGACCGCTGTGGAATACCCCGCCTCTTTGAGCAGGCGAGCGAAGGTGATGTTATAGCGGGGGTCGAAGTGGCAGCCCGCCCCCCAGCGGGGCACGTCCCAATGGTTCACCCATCCGTGACGGAACGGGTACTGGCCGGTGAGCAGGGTGACCCGGGTGGGGGTGCACTGCGCCATCGAATAGGCGATCTCGAACTTCATGCCGCTCGCCGCGAGCCGGTCGATGTTCGGCGTTTGGATGTCTTGGGCGCCATAGGCGCTGATCCACTCCGGACCGAGATCGTCGGCCATGATGAAGATGATGTTGGGCCGTTCGGCGCCGCCGGCGAACCCAACTTGAGAGCCGAGCGCGGCCCAGAGGACTAACGAGGAAGTCGCTTTCATGGTGGCTGCTGCCTCCCTGGCGCGGCGGCTTCTGGCGCCGCCGGCAGGACCGTTAGCGTTCTACAACCTCGAATGGTATCGCGGGCAACACGCCCAGGGGCACGCGGCGGTTTTGAGCTGGGGGTTTCTTGCTGTCGGGGCCGGCACGCCTCAACATGAAAGCGCTGACGATGAGGTTCCCCTTGAGGCCTGGCTTGACCTTACCGGCGTCGGCCCCCAGCACAATATCCAAACCTTCCGGCCGCGGCGAGGTCTTACGGATGGTGATGCCGTCGGGCGGCTCACTCAGCTCGAGTTCGAGCTGATCACCGAGCCGCCCGAGGGGCGTCAGAAAACGAACCGGCGCGGTTCCGCCGGCGGGGAGCTTCACCCGTTCTTCCGGCCCTCGCGTCCAGTCCACCCTTCGGCGCACGCCGGGCGCCACCCAGACCAGCCATTCTTTTGCCGGCACCAGATGGTGGTAAGCGAAAGCCTGCATCATGTCTTCTGCGGGGACGCCAAGGCGGCGGACCTCGCGACCCTCGATGATCGCGCGCCCTTCCAGATGGAGTTTCAGGGGTTCATCCACCCGGATGAGCGGGGCCGTCAAGGTCAGCCGGACTGTATCCTGGCCGGCGGGGATCCAGCCACCGTTCAACCGGAACCCGGACGGCGCGCCTTTGAGCCTGAGCAGGATATCGCCGGCAAAGCCGTCTTTCCGCACGGCGTAGACGGTGATCGGAACCGCCAGCCCGGCGCGCACGGTAACGCTGGCGGGCGCCACCCGCAACTCGAAGTCGGGTTGGGGACGGCCGATGCGCAAGCGGTAGGCGTAGTCCGGACCGCCTTTGCGCTGGGTGTCGCCCAAAAAAAGGTGGTAGGTTCCTGCGGCGGGCAGCCGGAAGCCGATGCGGGAGTCGGCGTGGTGCGTAATCAACCCCGCCCCCTTGTCCTCGTAATCGTCGTTGGCCGCCAACTGCCGGCCGGAAGAATCGGTTAATCTGAGGAAGGAATCAAGCGGCGATTCCAGCCGGCGCGCGAAGACTTCCGCAACGATCTCCTCTCCCGCGCGGCCCTCGATACGGAAGACGTCCAGGTCGCCTGCCCGGCCGACCCGCCCGTTCACGACGGCGGGAAGCTTAATCGGCTGGGCGTTCTTGCCGCCGTCATTCGGCTCCCGCTCGGTCTCTTCAGGCAGGGTGTCGGCCATGAAGGGCATGCGGTTTGAAAGCCATTGCTCCCGGCTCACCGAGACCCGGTGGATGCCGGGGTTTTCGACTCGGATGTCCCGTGTCAGTTTCGCCGCGGGCAGATTCCAGCCGTTGACCTCGAGGGGCACTTCGGTGCCCGCTCGGCCTCCGAGGGGGAAGATGTCAGTGACGAAGGGCAGCTCGCCGATGGCGACGCGGTAGACAAAATCCTCCCGGCCGCGGTAAAGGGCATCTTTGATCTCGAGCAGGTACTCGCCATCGTCGGGGATCTCGTAATACAGGACCGGGTCGGGGTGGAAGCGGTAGTCATCCGCATACTGGAGTTCTCTGCCTCCGCTGTCGAACAGGGTTACGGCAGCCTGAAACCAGCCGGGGACCGCATCTGAGATGAACGGCAGGAGCGTGCGGGCGCTGACGGCGACGACGAGGCGCTGGCCTTTGCGCGCCGAAAACCGGTACCGGTCTGCACCGCCGGGCATGATCTGGCCGTTCAGGGTGGCCGGCAGCGTGATGGCAATGGGATCTGTGGGGGCGCTGCCGCGGGGCTGGGCGCGGATTCTCACGGCCCTAGCGACCAATACCTCGTTTCTGACCTTGGCCGGCTTTTTGGAAAATTCCGGCAGTTGGCCGACACAGAAAACGAGCGGATTGGTCAACCCCCTGGAGGTCGCCAGCCGGAGCTCCCGTTCGCCGGGGGCGGCGTCGGGGGCGAGGGTGACGCGCAGGGTAACGGTTTCGGCGATGGCGGGGCTGGCCGGTCTTCTGACGAAGGTGGCGAGTTTTTCCCTGATTTCGGCGAACCGCTTGCTGTCCTCGGCGGTCCAGGGGATGTTCTGTCGGGCCGCGGACGCCCTCTTTTCGGCCAGCTTCCTCAGCTCCTCCCTCAATTCGTTGAACTGTTTGGGAGTAAGCGGCTTGACGTGTTCGACGACCGTGGCCTCGACACCGGCGCCGGAGATGTAGACGCGGCCGGCCCCGTCCAGAAATTGCCCGCCGACCGTTACATCAACGGTTGTGCCCTGCCGGCCTCCAGCCGGATAGACATAGCCGATGTGGGGCGTGATCTGCTGAGCTGGAGAAGCCGGGGCGGTGAGCAGCACCGCCGCCAGCCCGAGCACCTCGCCCCATTCGAGCCGTTGCATACCACGCCCCAGCGGTTTATAGAATCTCCTTCAGCCGCCCGCCCGTCTGGACGCCATCGGCGGCTGCGGGCGTGAGACGCGCCTCAAGGCCAAGCGGATGGGGCAGGGTGGCGTTCGGGTCAATGCCAACCAGCTCATAGATGGCGGCGATGACGTCCGCCGGATAGACCGGCCGGTCTCTCACCTCTTCGCCTTTGGCATCGGAGGCGCCGACCACCTGGCCGCCTTTGAACCCGCCCCCGGCCACGAGAGTCGAAAAGACCCGCCCGTGATGGCCGCGCCCACCGTTCCAGGGGGGCTCCCACTGAACTTTAGGCGTGCGGCCGAACTCTCCGCTGCACCAGACGATCGTGCTCTCCAGCAGGCCGCGATCTGACAGATCCTGCAACAGGGTCGCCAAACCCTTGTCCAACTCGGGCAGTTTGCGGCGCATGGTCGGGAAGTTCTGCTTATGAGTATCCCAGCCCTTGTAATTGATCGTGATGTAGGGCACGCCGCGCTCGACCAGCCGCCGGGCGACGAGACAGGACTGGCCGAAGGTGTTGCGCCCGTAGCGCTGGCGCAGCTCGTCGGGTTCCTGGGAGAGATCGAAGACCTTGCCCGCGTCGCCAAGAATCAAGTCGTAGGCCTGGCGGCCGGCCTGGTTGTAGTCCGCCAGTTGGCCGTCCCCTTTCAGGGCCAGCTCGAGCGTATTCAACTTGTGAAGATAATCACGGCGGTTGTGCTGGCGTTCGTCGGAGATGCCCTGGGCGACGATACCTTCCACCGCAAAGCGGGTCTGAGCGGGATCGCCGCCGGTGGCGAAGGGCTTATAGCGGGAGCCGAGGAAGCCGGCTTCGGAGAACCGCCCTTGCGGCTCGGTCAGCACGATATAGGGCGGGATCAGCCCCTTGTAGCCGGCATTGTGGCCTTTGAAGAACGAGACGACGGCGCCGACGCTCGGATAAACATCGCGGCCGCCTGAAGGCCGGCCCGTCTGGACCATGTAGGAGGCGGTCTCGTGAGCGTTGACGCCGTGGGTCATGCTGCGGATGATCGAGTACTTGTCAGCCTGTTGCGCCAGCAGCGGCAACAGTTCGCAAATGCGGAGGCCGCTGACGTTGGTGGGAATGTCGTGGAGGGGGCCGCAGTAGTCGCTCCCGGCCTCCGGCTTGGGGTCGAAAGTGTCCAGGTGGGACGGGCCGCCCCACATCCAGATCTGGATGACGGAGCGGGCCTTGGCCTCCCGCGGCTTGGCCGCGGCCAGCGCGGGAGCGCTCAGGCAGGCCAAGCCGCGACGCACCACCTCCCGCCGGGAGATCAAATTTGAACTGTGCTCCGTGCTCATATCGTTCCAATGCCTTTCAATGCCGATACAAAAACTCGGCGCTGTTGATCAAAGCCCAGGCAAGATCCGCCAAGGCCTCCCGTCTGTTGACAGCGCCGGATTGGGAATACTCACTCACAATGCGGAGCTCATCGCCGGTGGGGAACCGCGAAAGAATCGTCAGGTACAGCCCGGCGACGGCGGCCCGCGGGGTCTTCGCATTTCGGATGAGCGCTAGCAGTTTTGGGCTGCGCTGGATCTTTTGCTGGACGTGAGAAGAGTTCAGCAGGTGCAGGCGCTGAGCGGCCGAGATGCGGTTGTTGCGCTCGGCCGCCAGGCCGCTGTCGCGGGGCGGGCGCCCGAACAGCTCGAGGAAGGAACTTGAGATGCTGCCGTCGGGCAGGGTGACGGAGCGGCGGCCGGGCATTACTGTGAAGGGCTCGGGGATCGCGCTGGTATATTCCTCCGTCGTGCCCGTAACCTGGCAGAGGGCATCGGCGAGGACCTCGGCGTCCAGCCGGCGGAGGGGGTAGTAGGCGAAGTAGGCCGCGCCCTCCGAATGATCGGTCTTGGGAATCGGGGAGAGCTGATACGTCGCCGAGTTCAGGATCAAGCGGTAGATATGCTTCAAGTCGAAGCGGGCGGCGATCAACTCCTTTTCGAGATATGCCAGCAGCTCGGGATGCCGCGGCGGGTTGTCCGGCCGGATATCGTCGGGCTCGTGGATGATGCCGTAACCGAACAGCCAGTACCAGATGCGGTTCACGATGTTGCGGGCGAACCACGGGTTTTGTGGGGAAAGGAGCCAATCGGCGAAGATCTCCCGGGGATCGCGTTCCCCGGTGAGGCGGACGGAAGTCCCGTCGGGAAAACGGGCGGCCGGCGGAGCCGGCTTCTCGGGGTCAAAGAAAACGATTTCTTCCTTCCATTCCTTGGTTTCTTTGTAGCCGATCTGGGAGAAAAACCCCGCCATGCCCGCGAGCTGGTCCTGGGGCCAGTTCTCGGCCCGGGTTCCCATGAAAGTCAAGGCTACGGTCCGCGCGATCGCCGCCGGCTCCCTGCTCTGGGTGGCGCGGTAGAAATTGACTGGAGGGACGCGGAAATTGCTCCCGCTTTCGGTCAGCAGTTCCCGGACAAAGCGGTCATAGGGCTTGTTCTCACGGATGCTAGCCCACACCCAGCGGTGGTAGGCTTGGGCGGCATTGGGCCACAGGTTAATCGGGAACTCGGCCTTGATGCGGAGCAGGTCGCCCCACCTCATCGCCCAATAATCGGCAAATTCCACACGTTCGAGCAGACGGTCGATCAAGGCCCGGCGCTTGTCCCGGTTGCGGTCCGTCAGGAACTGCGAGGCTTCTTCGGCCGTGGGCAGCGTGCCGGTGACGTCGAGGTAGACCCGGCGGACGAACACCGCGTCCGAGCACAGGTTCGAGGGCTGAATGCCCAATTGCTTCAGACGGGCAAACACGAGCCGGTCAATTTCGCTCCGGGGAACCGGCGCCGACTGGCTTTCGAAGACGGACGGCGCGGTCTCCGCCGCGACGCAGGCGGCCGCCAACAAAAGCGGAACGATGCCATACCGCGCCATCTTACAGCCTCAGTTTACAACGCACGGCAGCTCAAGCTTGCGCCACCGGAATATTTAACCCATCGGCCGGGCGAATGTTTCGCCGAACAGCGATATGCTGATGGTTCAAGAAAGGGAGCGGCGACGACCATGAGCAGCACATCCTGGATTCTCGCGTCATTGGCCATCTGTTGTGCCGCCTGGGGCCGGCAGATGCCCCCGGGCGAGGCCGTGATCACGGTGGACGCCGGACAACGGGCGCAGTACGTCATACCTCGGACGATTTTCGGCACTTTCCATGAGCCGATCGGCCACTCGAACTATGGCGGGCTGTGGGCGCAGGTGCTGGCCAACCCCAGCTTTGAGGAGAACCTATGGAGCGTCCAGGCGATCGAACGGATGGTGCAGGAGGAGCCGGATTTGGCCGGTGCGTCGCGGATGGGGCTGCCGCTTCCCTGGCAACCCCTGCATCCGGAGCAGGGATGGCGGTACGAGCCGCGCTGGCGGGAGGCGGCCAACTCGTTCCGCTCGCTGCTGATCATGGCCCTGCCCGAGGCCGAGACCGGCGTACGCCAGGCGGTGTACCTGCCGGTGCACCGGACGCGGCGCTACGAGGGCTACGTCTACGTCAAGCCGGTGAGCGGACCGGTCACGGTCGAGCTGTCGCTAAGGGGAAGGAACCGGCCCGAGCAGGTGTACGCGAAGGCCGCGAGGGAAGCCACGGGACGGGACTGGTCCAAGCAGCAGTTCTCGCTGGAGCTGCCGGCGGAACGGCCGGCGGTGAATGAAGCCGTTGACTTCGTCATCGCCCTCCGCAACGACGCCCGGGCACTCATCGACCAGGCATTGCTGTACCCGGCAGACCACATCGACGGTCTGGACCCTGAGATGGTCGAGCTGGCGCGGGCGCTGAAGACGCCGCTGGTCCGCTTTGGGGGAAACTTCACGTCCGGCTACCATTGGCGGGACGGAGTGGGCCCTCTGGACGAGCGGATCTCGATGCTGAACCAGGCCTGGGGGATACCGGAATACAACCACTTCGGCACGGATGAACTGCTGCGCTTGTGCGAGCTTATCGGAGCGGAGCCGCAGATCGCCCTCAACCTGGGCAGCGGCACCCCGGAAGAGGCCGCTGAGTGGGTGAGCTACGTGAACTCGAAGTGGGGGAAGAGGCGGGGCGGCCTGCTGTGGGAACTGGGAAACGAACTCTGGGGCAGCTGGCAGATCGGGTATCCGACGCTGAACCAGGTGGCGGCGCGGACGCTGGCGTTCAGCCAAACGGTCCGGCGGGTCGACCCTGAGGCGCGGCTGATCGCCACCGGACAGGATCCGGACCGGTTCGAGGAGTGGAACGCCGCCCAATTAGGGATCGCTCCAGAAGCGTATTCCTACCTGGCGACGCACTTCGTCGTCGGAGACGCGGTGGTGAAGCAGAACCCGCCGGCCGAGTTCCGCGTGCAGGCGCAACTGGCTCTGCCGGTGGGCCTGGAGCGGCGGCTCCGCCAGATGAAGGAGCAGATCGACCACCACCCCCGGGCGCGCGGGAAGGTGAAGCTGGCTTTCACGGAGTGGCTCTTCCATGGCGACGGGCGGCGCGTCCCCAATTTCCACAATATGGGCGGGGCGTTGTGCGCCGCCGGCTTTCTCAACACGCTGATGCGGGTCGCCGACTTCACACCGATCGCGAACATGACCGGTCTGATCGAGTTCGGGGGCATCTGGAAGAAGCGCAGCCGGGTCTACGCCGTCCCGGCCTATTGGGCTTTTCGGATGTACTCGACCAGCGACATCCACGTCCCTGTGGAGACGCGCACGGAAGTCGAAAGCTATGACGTGCGCGAGGGCAACCGCCGCATTCCCGAGATCCTCGGCGTTCCGTATCTGGATGTTGTCGCGGCCCTGAACGAGGCCGGCGACCGGCTGACGCTGTTCTGCGTCAACCGGCGCACCGCAGGCCCAATCACGGCCGAGATCCGGGTGGCGAACTTCGATCCGGCTGCCGCCGCCGTCGCCGAGTTGCGCGCGGCCGGCCTCTTCAGCGAGAACAACGAATGGCGGCCGGAGGCGATCCGGCCCAGGGAGGACAGGCTGGAGATTCCGGGCGGGCGGTTCCGATACATCTTTCCGCCGGCGAGCGTCACCGTGCTGCGGCTGGAGCGGCGCTGAGCGGCTCGCAGGGGTTGCGCGGCCGCCGGCGAACGTTCCGCCCGGCCTTCTCAACGGCGCAGGTAGACGAGCTTGTTGAGGCCGTCGATGTAGGCCTTGGCGCTGGCCTCGATCACATCGGTCGATGCCCCGCGTCCCATCACCTTGCGGTCACCCTCTTCGAGCTGCACGGTGACCTCTCCGATGGCTTCCGTGCCGCTGGTGACGGCGCGAATCTCGTAACGGGTGAGCTTCGCTGAGCTGTCGGTCAGCCGGGCAATGGCCTTGCAGAGGGCGTCGACGGGACCGTCGCCGACCGCCGCCCCTTCCCGCACTTCATCTTTCGCCCGCAGCCGGACGGTGGCGGTCGGAATGGCGGAGGTGCCGCTATAGATGTGCAGGTAATCGAGATGGAACGTCTCCGGCACGGGATGGATCTCGTCATGGAGGATGGCGATGAGGTCTTCGTCAAAGACCTCGCGCTTCTTGTCGGCGACGGCGAGGAAGCGCTGGTAGGTCTGGTCCAGCTCCTCCGGGGTGAGCGTGTAACCGAGTTTCTCGAGCCGGTCGCGGAGACCGTGACGGCCGGTGCGGGCGGTCAGCACGACGCGGCTTTCCGAGAAGCCTACCTCGTCAGGGCGCATGATCTCGTACGTCTGGCGGTCCTTCAGGACACCATCCACATGGATTCCGGAGCTGTGGGAGAAGGCGTTGCCGCCGACAACGGCCTTGTTCAGGGGCACCGGCATTCCCAGCATGTCGGCCACCAGCCGGCTGGTGCGGACCAGCTCGCGGGTCTCGATATCGGTGTGCACGCCGAAGTAGTCGCTGCGCGTCCGCAGAGCCATGACGACCTCTTCCAGGGCGGCGTTGCCGGCCCGCTCGCCGATGCCGTTGATCGTGCCTTCGAACTGGCGGGCGCCATGGCGGACGCCGGCGAGGGTGTTTGCGACCGCCAGGCCGAGGTCGTTGTGACAATGGACGCTGATCGTGGCGCGGCCGATGTTGGGCACGTTTGCCCGGACGGCCTGAATGAGCGCGCCGAACTGCTCCGGCACGGTGTAACCGGTGGTGTCGGGGATGTTGACGACGGTCGCGCCGGCGTCGATGGCGGCCTCGAGCACCTCGAAGAGATAGGCCGGATCGGCGCGGCCCGCGTCTTCGGCATAGAACTCCACATCGTCGGCGTAGCTTCGGGCGAGCTTGACGGCATCGACCGCCATTTCGACGATCTTGCTCTTCTTCTCGGCCAAGCTGCGCCCGTACTTACGGTCGCGAAACTTGCCCATGATGTGAATGTCCGAGACGCCGATGCCGGTGTGAATGCGGGGCCGGCGGGCCTTGGCCAGCGCCTTGCCACAGGCCTCGATGTCGCTGGAAACGGCGCGCGACAGAGCACAGATGGCCGGGCCCTCAATCTCCTGCGAGATCAGTTCGACAGCGGCAAAATCCTCCGGAGAAGACGCCGGATATCCGGCCTCGATGACGTCAACTTTCAAGCGCGCCAATTGCCGCGCAATCGCCAGTTTGTCCCGGCTTCCGAGCCGGGTGCCGGCCGCCTGCTCTCCGTCTCGGAGGGTGGTGTCGAATACGGCCACCTTGTCGCTCATCGGGATCTCCTTGGACATTGGCGTTCGGCGGGGCGCGTCCCGCCGAGTCGCTGCACATAGCTAAGGATACCGAATATCTAAAGGATAGGCGCCTTCCGCACCCTCCCTTCAGCTCCACTGAGGGATTTAACTTTCCCGTGCTCATTCCCTAAGGCCCGGGTCCAACCCCGAGCGGGGCGCCGGCAAGGAGCACGTGGAGGGGGCCGCCAGGCCCGCCACGACGGCTGTCCAGCCGTCGGCGATAAAGTCCCGTTGCCGTCATGACTGTCGGCGAGGCGAAGCCGGCGCTTCGCTCCACCGCGGCCGGCACAACCTCTTGGGGTGACTGGAGCCAAGTGAACGCGCACTTCTGGCCACGTTGAATGAGCTATCATAGCTATATGTTGAAGGCCAGCGTGTCGGAGCTGAAGAACCAGCTCAGCGCCTACCTAAGGAAAGTGCGGGCCGGCGAGTCGGTCCTGGTCTTCGACCGGCGTAATCCCGTAGCCCGGATCGAGCCCGTCGAGCGGCGAGCCGAGGTGGACGAGAAGCTGGCTCGCTTGGAGCGGAACGGTCTCGTGCGGACGTCCACCCAGCCCATGCCGCTCGACCTCTTGGGTTCGCCGGGACCCAGGGCGAAGCGCAGTATCGTGGCCGCGCTGGTCGAAGAACGGCGGAAAGGGCGGTGAAGTTCTGGGACAGCTCGGCGGTTGTGGCCCTGATCGCGGCCGAAGCGGCCACCAAGCCACTGCTGCAAAGTCTCCGCGAAGATCCCGCCATGATTGTGTGGTGGACTACCCCCGTCGAGTGTGCTTCGGCCATCGCCCGGCGGGAGCGGGAACGGGACCTCACCATTGATGAAGCCGCCCGTGCGCTGGAGCGGCTGCGCGCGCTGTCGGCGGCTTGGCACGAAGTCATTCCTTCCGAACCGGTCCGGGCGACCGCACAACGCTTGCTCCGGGTCCACCCGCTGCGGGCGGCGGATGCGCTGCAACTGTCGGCGGCCCTCGTCGCCGCCGAGCGGGATCCGGCCGCGCTCGAGTTTGTGTGTTTGGACGAACGCTTGCGGGCAGCGGCGCTGCGGGAGGGGTTCCGGGTTCCCAGCCTGCCGCGAGCGTGAAGTTAGCGCCGAACACACACCTCGCCGATTGCATCGAGCTTGTCCTCCGTCAGATAGCCGTAACGGTTGACCCAGATCCCGGAGCCGGACGCCTCCCAGCCGATCGCCAGACGCCGGCGGAAGTCCGCCGGCGGGCCGTAGCCATGGACCAGGGCGTAGACCGGGACGGGAGCCGCCTCGGCCTGCGCGTCGCGGATCTTGCGCCGTTGCGCTTCGCTGCCCACCGGATGCGCCATCTCCGGCGGCGGATACAAGTAATCCGACAGTCCGGGCAGCCCGTCTCCGTCGGCGATGTCAAGCCAGCGGACCAGCGCGCGGGTGAGTAGAGGATCCGACAGGCCCGGGTTCGCCGCCATCAACGCATCGCCGTAAAACCGAAGGATCATCGGCCAGTGCATGGTGTAAAGCTTGACGCTGATTGCGGAGCTGTGTTGGGCCGCGCGCCGGAAGTCGAAGCCCGAAGCCAGCGTGAAGGGCGGGGGAAAGGCGTTCGGCATCAGCTCCATCTGGGGTCCTGCTGCTTCCGTCAGAGTCTGCCGGAAACCCTCGAGGAGTTCCTCGACGAGCAGTGCCTTGAAGCGAACAAAGTCCGCCAGGCCGCCTTTTTCCGGCAGGCGGCGCAGGAGGCGGTAGCGCCCTCCATCCGGCTCCCCCCAGGCGATGAGATGCCTGTCTCCGAGACTGCCATGAAGAAGCTCATACAGTTCTCCGGTCTGCCGCCGCATGCGCTCGAAGTCGATGCCGAGGCGCCGGGCGGCGGTCTCCGCGTGGGCGCAGAAATCGACAAAGACGCTGTCGAGCAGGTAGGGCGGGTACTCCGGCCAGTCCACCCGGATGCCGTCGATGTCGGGATACGCCCGGCAAAGGTCGCGCAGCAGCGCGTGGGTGTATTGGCGGATATGCGGGCTGGCGAGGCTGCCGTTTTTGGCCAGGCGGCGGGGTGGAATCCGTCCGTCGGGAAGGCGGGGCTGGTCATCTTCTACGGGGCCGCCGAACTGGACACGGTACCCGGGCGGAATGGCGGCCTGAACCTGAAGGTACACCTTCAGGTGCCGCGCCTGAGCCGCGCGGATGAAATCGCGGACCATGGCGCCTTCGCGGCGGGTCAGTTCGCCGGTGGGCGGGGGCTGGTAGCGCAACCCGCGGTAGAGCCGCGGCTCAGGGACAAAGCTCGGTGCCGTGCGCACGTATAGCTCACGCTTACCCCACAGCCGGCGGTCCAGCAGCCGCACGGCGCCGGCCCCCGCATCAACCGGCGGCTCGCGGCTCCCGGTCTTCTCATCGGCTTCGGCCATCACATAGGGAGAGGTGGCCACCGCGGTGGCCCCGGCCCTGGCGATGAGATTGTCGAGGACGCCGTCGATGCCCTCGGTCTGGATGTACTCGGGCATCACTGTAATGCCCAGAAACTTAGCGGCTCTCATGGCAAGGCTTGGCTACATTGTACTGAGCCACGCGCCTCGGCACTTTTTACCCCGCCGCGATTGACAGCGCCCGGGCGCCGTTGTAGATTGGAAGCTTGCAATCGAGCTGAATCGTTTCCCACGATCGGCTTCGGGTGCCCGCGAGGGTATAACAGGGAAGTCCGGTGAAAGGCCGGCGCGGTCACGCCACTGTAAGCGGGAGTGGGCTTCTCACAGAGCCACTCGGCCCCGGAAGGGCCGGGGAAGGCGGGAAGCTCCGGGAGTGATGACTCCCGCCCGCGAGCCAGGAGACCTACCCGAAGTTCCAATCGCAAACTTTCTGCGGGAGACAGGAAGGATGCGCCATGAGCGAGAGTTTCGAACCCGGTAACAGTCGGAGACTGAGGCGCCGCCGGCCGGTTTCCCGCCCGCACGGAGGCGGCAGTGAGGACTTTTCTTAGCTTGTTGTTTTTGCTGCCGGCAGCGGCGCTGGTTCTGTCCGGAGCGTCGCTGCACGGCACGGTGACGGACCCGAGTGGCGAGGTCGTGCCGAATGCGGCCGTGCGACTGTATTCGCGCGACTCGGCCTCCACCCAGGCGGCGCGATCCGACCCGCAGGGGCGCTATGAATTTCGCGAAGTCCCCCCCGGCCGCTACCTGATTCGAGTGGAGGCCGAGGGTTTCGCCGGGCTGACGACGGAGGAGATTCAGCTCGCACAGTCAGACGAGGCGGTCCGGGACCTGCGGCTCGAGCTGGCGCGGTTGAAGACCGAGGTCGTTGTGACGGCCTCCAGCACGCCGCTGGTGCTGGAAGAAGTCGGCAAGGTGACCGATGTGGTCACGGCCGAGGAGATGGCCTTGCGCGACGAGTATTCGGTGGCCGAAGCGCTCCGGCTGCTGCCGGGGTTTCGGGTGAAACAGCTTCAGGGGCCGGGCAGCCTGACGGGAGTGCAGGTGCGCGGCCTGCGCCCCTACCATACCGCTCTGCTGGTGGACGGGCTGCGGATGCGCGATGCGGCCGACCTGCAAGGATCGGTGGCGCCGCAGTGGGAGAACCTCAACGTCGTGGCGGCGGAACGCATCGAGGTGGTCCGCGGATCGGGCTCCTCGCTGTACGGCTCGCACGCCATCGGGGGAGTCGTGAACCTGGTGAGCGACCGCGGCGGCGGCCCGGCGCACGGAGAAGTCCTGGCCGAAGGAGGGGGGTTGGGGATGTTCCGGGGCGTGGCTCGCGGAGGTGGCGGGGCCTTGGGCGAGCGGCTCGTCTACAGCGGCGGCGTCAGTCATCTGAATGTCACCCGCGGACTGGATGGGGCCAATCCGTACCGCAACACCACCGGGCAGGGCTTCTTCGAGTACCGCTTCTCGCCGGCGGTCGCCTGGAGCGGACGCGCGCTGGCGGGCGACGCCTTTCTCCAGCTTGCCGACAGCCCCTACGTGGCGGCCGAACTGGAGGCGAATCACCCGGCGGCCGGAAGCGTGCCGGGGATCCCGTTGCCGGATGGACAGGTCCGCCTCATCGAGCACGGCCGGTCTTTTGAGCCCGGGAGGGCGACCTATGTGCCGTCGCTGAACGACCCCGATTCCCGCCGCTCGGATTCGTTTTACAACCTGGCGACCATCTTCACGCATCACCTCACGCCTGCGTTTTCCTACCGGGCCAGTTATCAGTTTGTGGACACCAACCGGCGTTTCGAGGACGGCCCGGCCGGGGTCCGCTTCGAGCCGCTCTACCACACCGGCAGCACGTTCGACGGCCGGGTGCATCTCGTTCAGGGCCGGGCGGACCTGCGCGCCGGTGCCCACAACCTGCTCACCGGCGGCTACGAGTTAGAGCAGGAGGAATACGATAATCTGAACGTCGACCAAAACCCGGATCCGGCGCTGCGCACCCTCAACCGGGCGACGATCCGGCAGCGAAGTCACTCCGTCTTTGCCCAGGACCAGGTCAGCCTTTTCGGGCGCCGGTTGCAGATCGGGCTGTCGGGCCGCGCGCAGGCGTTCGGTTTGCGCGAGCCGGAATTCGCCGGCGGGGCTTCTCCTTACGAGGGGGTGGAAGTAGGCCGGCCGAAGACGGCGCTGACGGGCGATGTTTCGGTGGCCTGGATGTGGCGCCGGACAGGCACCAAATGGCGGGCGCACGCCGGCAACGCCTACCGTGCTCCGTCGGCCTACGAGCGCTACGGGACCGCATTTTTCTTCGGCACCTTCAGTCCGTTCGGCGACCCGCGGCTGCGCCCCGAGCGGACGACGGCCTTTGATGCAGGTGTGGATCAGTGGCTGGCGGGCTCGCGGGTGCGGCTTAGCGCGACATACTTTTACACCGCGTTGCAGGAGACGATCATCTTCGATTTTTCTGGGCTCATTCCGCCGGACGATCCGTTCGGGCGTTTCGGCGGCTACCTGAATTTCGGCGGCGGGCGGGCCCGGGGCGGTGAAGTCAGCGTCACCGCCAATCCGGCCCGGGGAACCGCGCTGAGCGCGGCGTACACGTATACCAACTCGGACCAGCGGATCTCCGGGCCGGGCGCCGCCGTCTACACGAGGCTGCCGGGGATTTCCGACCACACCTTCACTCTGCTGGCCTCGCGGTGGATCACGCGCCGGCTCAATGTCACCTTTGACCTGTTCGCGGCCGGCGGCTACACGACGTTGTTCTGGACTTCCGCCGGCAGCCGGGCTTTCCGGATGGACGGTCCGGTGAAGGCGGACGTGGTGGCGTCTTATACCGTGCCCCTCGGTGAGGGCACCAGCCTGCAATTCTTCGCCAAGATCGACAACTTGGCCAACAGTCGGCTGTACGAGGACGGCTACCGGGCCCCCAAGCTTTGGGGAATCGGGGGCATCAAACTGGCGTTCTGATAGTTTGGTGAGTGTGCCGCCAAGCCGAGACAGTTTACGCCTATCATGACCGGACCTGCACCGGTATGCCCGCTCGCTCGGCTTTCTGGACTGGAGCAACCAGCCGAATCCGTTCCGGCGCTTCGAGGGCGCGTCGCTGATCCGGCTCCCTTTGCCGCAGGACGCCGCCGAGCCGTCCTATGACGCCCTTTTCGGACGGTTGCCGGAGCCGGAACGGCTGAGCGTGACCTCAATCAGCCGGCTGTTCTACTACAGCCTGGCGCTGTCGGCCTGGAAGCAGATTACGGGGCGTGGGGGGCGGGTGCAATCGCGCTGGTCGCTGCGGGTGAACCCGTCGAGCGGGAATCTGCATCCGACCGAGGGCTACCTGATCTGCGGCCCGGTCGCGGGGTTGACGGAGACGCCGGCGGTCTTTCATTACGCGCCGTTTGAGCACGGGCTGGAGTTGCGGCGACGGTTGGACGCAGCGAACTGGCGGCAGCTCTGCTCCGCGGCGGGCGGCGAGTGCCTGCTGGTGGGTCTGACGTCGATCTACTGGCGCGAAGCCTGGAAGTATGGCGAACGGGCCTTCCGCTACTGCCACCACGACGCCGGTCATGCCATTGGGGCGGTGGCGGTGTCGGCGGCGTGCCTGGGCTGGCGGACCCGGCTGGCGGAGGGCCTCAGCACTGGGCAGATCGAGGAGCTGCTGGGCGTCGGCCGCCAGAACGGCCCCGAGGCCGAGCACGCCGACTGCTTGCTCGTGGTGTCGCCGGGCGAGCCGCCGATCGGGGCCGTCGAAGCGGCTGTGCGGAAGATTCGCGGCTCGGAGTGGTTCGGCTCTCCGAACCGGCTGAGCCAGGACCACCATCCCTGGCCCGTGATCGACGAAGTATCCCAGGCGACGCGGAGCGAAGGGAACCGGTACGGCTGTGATCGCGGCGCTGGGCTCAGTCGCTGCTGGCCGGATCGGGGAAAGGCCGCGCACGGCATTATTCGCCGGCGGCGCAGCGCGGTGGCGATGGACGGGGAGACCGGGATTGAGCGGGCCAGCTTTTACCGGATGCTCTGGAGGACGCTGCCTGGCGCCAATCCGATGCCGTACTCGGTCCTGCCGTGGAAGCCGAGGGTTTCGCTGGCTCTGTTTGTCCACCGCGTCAAGGAGCTGCCGCCAGGGCTGTACCTGCTCGTCCGCGATCCTTCCCACGAGCCAAGTCTGCGCGAGAGTCTGTGCGCCGAATTCGGATGGCGGCGGCCGGAGTGTTGTCCGGAGGGCCTGGACCTGTACCTGCTCAAGACCGGCGACTTCCGGGCTGCGGCCCGGACGATCAGTTGCCACCAGGAGATCGCCTCCGACGGCGCCTGGTCGGCCGGCATGTTAGCCGAGTTCGACGCCGCGCTGACGGCCCACGGACCGGCTATGTACCCGCGGCTGTTCTGGGAGACGGGGCTGATCGGCCAGGTTCTGTACCTGGAGGCCGAGGCCGAAGGAATTCGCGCCACAGGCATCGGGTGCTTCTTTGACGACGCCATGCACGAGCTGCTGGGGATTCGGGACCACGGCTGGCAAAGCCTCTATCATTTCACCGTCGGCGGCCCACTCGAAGACGCGCGGCTGCAAACGATCGACGCCTACGAACACCTCCGCGTCCGCGAGTTGCAGGGCGAAGCGGCATGGCAGGAAGCTTGAGGGTCGGACGATGTCGGAAACCGCCAAACAGCACAGATCCGAGGCCCGGCGCCGGGGGCCCGTGCCGGTTGCTCTCATTACGGTCAGCGATACCAGAACGCCGGAAACCGACGCGAACCGCAAGTATCTGGAGGGCGAATTAACGGCGGCCGGCCACCGGGTGGTGGGCTACCGTTTGATCCCCGACGAACCGAGCGCAGTTGAGCGCGTGTTGGAGGAGCTCGCTGCAGGGGAGGCCCGGGTGCTCATTTGGAATGGCGGCACCGGCATCGCGGCGCGGGACACGACGTTCGATGTCTTGAGCCGCTGTCTGGAGAAGACCCTGCCCGGTTTCGGCGAGCTGTTCCGCATGCTGAGCTACCAACAGATCGGCGCCGCGGCGATGCTGTCGCGCGCGGTGGGCGGTGTCTACAACGGCCGCGTGATCCTGTCGGTGCCGGGCTCGCCGGCCGCCGTCCGGCTGGCCTGGGAGAAGCTGATCCGGCCCGAACTCGAGCATCTGGCCTGGGAAGTGGTCCGCTGATAAGCTGTGCACATGAACAAGCGTGGCGTGATTCTCGGTTTACTCGCGTGGCTGGCGCTGCCGGCGCGGCCGGCCGGTCCTGATTGGAAACGCGTGCTCGAGCCTGCGGCCTTAGCCGGCATCCGGCCGCCAAAGTCTTTCGAGCAACTAAGAGCGAAGTTCGCCGATCCGCCGGCGGAGTTCCGCTCGGCGCCGCTGTGGGTCTGGAACGACGAGCTCGAGTGGCCGCGGCTGCAACAGCAGCTCCGGCAGTTCAAGGAACAAGGGATGGGCGGCGTCTTCATCCACCCGCGGCCCGGGCTGATGACCGAGTACCTCGGCGAGCGCTGGTTCGATTGGTGGCGACAGTCGCTGGCGGAGGCTAAGAAGCTCGGCCTGCTGATTCATATCTACGACGAGAACAGCTATCCGTCAGGGTTCGCCGGCGGCCATGTGGTTTCCCGCGCCCCGGACACGGTGGGTCAGGTCGTGACTTACGAGATCCGGCCTTCGGCGAAGGGGGTGAACTGGCGGGACGGCTCCACGGTGGCCGTGTTTGCCGCGCAACTGGATGGGGAGGGCCGGCCGGCGGCGGTGAGGCGCATCGAGCAAAGCAAGGACTTCCCCGCCGGAGAACCCGCGGTGATCATGAAGCTGCGGCTGGTCGAGCCGCGCGCCTGGACAGGAGGCTTTCCGTACGTGGACCTGACCGACCCGCGAACGACAGAGCTTTTTCTGGAGACCACCTACGAGGCCTACCGGCGGCGGTTCGGCGAAGAGTTCGGGCATTCGGTTTTGTGGGCGTTCACCGATGAGCCGGAGCTTTCCAAGTTGGGCGGCTGGTCGGGCGAGGCGGTGCCGCTGAGTTTGCGCGCCCTGGCCGAGTTCCGCCGCCGGCACGACTATGATCTGGCAGACCATCTGCCGTCGCTGTTCTGGGACATCGGAGACTACCGCCGGGTGCGGTTCGACTACTGGCAGTTCCTGCACGACCGGCTGATCGAGGCCTTTTTCGAGCCGATATTTTCCTGGTGCGACCGGAACCAGCTTCAGTGGACGGGGCACTGGTGGGAGCACTTGTGGCCGTATCCGTGGGCCACCCCGGCGGATATGTCCTTTTACGCTTTTCAGCACGCGCCGGGCATCGACATGCTCGGTTTCCAAACGCCAAACCTCTACGAGAAGGGCGCCGAGCCGCATCTGCTTTTCACGGTCAAGCAAGTCGCCGGCGTGGCCAACCAGCTAGGCCGCCCGCGGGTGCTTTCGGAGACTTACGGCGGCGGCGGTTGGGAGTACACGATGGAGATGATCAAGCGGCTTGGCGACTGGCAGGCCGTCCACGGCGTCAACCTCGTCAACCAGCACCTCTCCCACGTGACAATCCGCGGCGCGCGAAAGCGCGACTGGCCGCAGAGCTTTTCCGATGTGGCCGCGTGGTGGCCGTATTACCGGCCGCACGGCGACCATATCGCCCGCCTGAGCCTGGCGCTGTCGAGCGGCGAGGCGCGGAATCGGGTGCTCGTGCTGGTGCCGACCACCAGTGCCTTCCTGTGGGCTCGCCGAGCGACTCCGGGCGGCCGGATCGCGGAGCTGGAACGAATGCGGAGCGATTTCAGCGCGCTGGTGCAATTCCTCGCCGACCACCAGGCGGATTTCGACCTCGGCGACGAATACGTCATCGAGTGGTTCGGCAAGGTCGAGGGCAGCCGGTTTGTCGTCGGCAGGCAGACCTACGACGTCGTGGTCTGGCCGAAGCACATGACGAACTTGCGCCGCCAGACGGCGCCGCTGATCGAGCAATTCATAAACGGCGGCGGCACGGTGGTGGCGCTCGGCGAGCCGGCGGCGTATGTGGACGGGAGGGCGGACGCGTCGCTGGGGGCGAAGCTGCGCGGGCCGGGATGGGTGGCCGTCGACTCGCACGAGGCGCTGCTGGAGGCGGTGCGGAAGAAGGCGCCGGCCAGGGTGAAGTTCCGGCGGAGCGTGCCGCCCGGAATCGGTTTCGCGGAGCGTTTCCTCGACGACGGCAGCCGCCTGCTGCTGTTTGTGAACTCCGGCCCGGAAGCGATCGATGTGACGGCGACCGTCCCGGGAGCCGCCCTGAGCGAGTGGGACACGGTCAGCGGCGACGTCCGCCCGTTTCCAGTGGAAAGGAAGGGCGCGGAGGTGGAGTTCCGCCTGCGGCTTCAGCCGGCGGGCTCGCTGCTGCTGTCGGCGCAGACGGCGCCGGGACCCCAGCCGCCGCCAAGTCGTGAGTTCCGGGCGCAAGACCGCCTCGGGCCGCGCTGGCGAATCGAGCCGGATCAGCCCAATGTCCTGGTGCTGGATTACTGCGACGTCGAGGTTGGCGGGCGCAAGCTGCGCAATGTCCTGGCGATGACCGCCGGCGAGGAAATTTTCCGGGCGCACGGGTTCCCTCAGAACCCGTGGGATCGAGCGATCCAGTTTCGCTCAACCGTGCTGGACCGAAACCGGTTCGCGGCGGACACCGGATTCACGGCGGTCTACCGGTTTGGCGCGCAGGACGAACAAGCGGTTCGGGATCTGGAAATCGCGGTGGAGTCGCCGGAGCTCTATCGAGTCCGGGTGAACGGCAAAGCGGTCGATTTTCAAGGCGCTCCATCCTGGCTCGATCCGCACCTGCGGCGCGCGTCCATCGCCGGGGCGGCGCGCGCCGGTGAGAACACGATCGAGATCATCGGGCGCCCGTTCGACGTGCGGATGGAGCTCGAACCGGTTTACGTGCTGGGCCGGTTCGATCTGCGGCCGGCCGATCGCGGCTTCGAGCTCGCCGGGCCCGGGGAGTGGGAGTTCGGCTCCTGGGCGAAGCAAGGCCGGCCGTTTTATTCCGGCTCGGTGAGCTATCGCTGTGAAGTGAAGGTTCCGGCCGCCGCTGCCGGTGTGCGGGTCGAGTTGGGCAACTGGAACGGCAGCGTGGCCGAGGTGGTGTTGGACGGCCGGCGAGCCGCGATACTCGGCTGGCCGCCGTGGCGGGCGGATGTGGAGCTGGCTCCGGGAACTCACGAGCTTACCGTGCGGGTGATGGGTACGCCGAAGAACCTGTTCGGGGCGTTTCACGATCCGCGCACCGAACGGCCCCGGCCGCCGTGGCCCGGCCACTGGACGCTGTTCGCCGAGCTGCCGCCGCCGCCCGGCGCGGCCTATCAAGTCCTCGATTATGGGCTGTTTGAACCGCCCTCTATAATCCTCCTTCAGTAACAAGAGATTAGGAGTCCGTTATGCAGAACATCTCTCGCCGTGAGCTGCTGCCGCCGGCGGCAGCGACCCTGATGTTGGTTCCCCGCCGCGTGCTCGGGGGCGCGGGTCACAGGGCCCCCAGCGACACCCTCACCCTTGCCGGCGTCGGCGTGGGCGGCGTCGGCAAGGCCTACCTGAGAAATCTGGCCGGTGAAAACATCGCCTTCCTGTGCGACGTGGATGAGGACTACGCGGCGCCGGTCTTCCAGACCTACCCGAACGCGAAGGTGTATCGCGATTTCCGGGTGATGCTCGAGAAGGAAAAAAGCATCGACGGCGTGGTCATCGGCACACCCGATCACACCCACGCCGTAATCGCCATGACGGCCTTGCAGCTCGGCAAGCACGTCTACTGCGCCAAGCCGCTGACGCGCACGATTCATGAAGCCCGGGCGCTGGCGAAGGCCGCGCGGGAGGCCAAGGTCGCGACGCAGATGAGCGTGCAAAGCTGCGCCTCGGAGAAGGCGTGTCTGACCGCCGAATGGGTGCGGTCCGGCGCGATCGGCAAGGTGCGGGAGGTTCACGTCTGGTCGGACCGGCCGATCTGGCCTCAGGGCTTGCAGCGGCCCGCCAGACCCGAGCCTGTGCCCGCCTCCCTCGACTGGAACCTCTGGCTGGGCCCCGCCCCGCACCGGCCGTATCATTCCGCCTACCATCCCTTCCGGTTCCGCGGCTGGTGGGACTTCGGCACCGGCGCGCTGGGCGACATGGGGTGCCATACGTTGCACGTGATCGTGCGTGCGCTGGAGCTCGGACATCCCACTTCGGTGGAAGCCACCTGGTCGGATGTGATCCGCACCGAGCGCGTGGACAAGGACGGGCGGTCCGTGACGCGCCATCGCCGCGTGCAGTTTCCCGAGACGTACCCGCACGCCGCGATCGTCACCTGGTGCTTTCCGGCGCGGCGCAAGTGGCCGCCGGTGCGGCTGACTTGGTACGACGGCGGGTTGAAGCCGCCCCGGCCGCCGGAGCTCGAGCCCGGCCGCTCGCTGCCCAAAGACGGCATTCTGTTTATCGGCTCCAAAGGGACGATCCTGAGCGGCTTCACCGGCGGTCCGGAACTGCTTCCGGCTTCCCGCAACGCCCGGTTCCGCCCGCCGAAGCCAAAGCTCGAGCGCACCATCGGCCACTACCAGGAATGGATTCAGGCCTGCAAGGGCGGTCCGGCGGCCAACTGCGAGTTCCAGTTCGGCGCCTTCCTGACCGAGTTGACCTTGCTGGGAAACATCGCCATCCGCACCGGCAAGTGCCTGGAATGGGACCCGGTCCAGGCCCGCATCACCAACGAGCCGGAGGCCAACCAGTTCATCCAGGAGCCGTATCGGGCGGGATGGTCGCTGTAGCTGAACTCCGATTTCGGTTTTCCTAAGAAGCCGGCCCCTCTGACGGCATAACGGCCGTCATGGCAGGGATGGCGCCCCGTTCCACGCTCCTGGATCCAACGGCAGCTTGAGGTTAAATTTCGAACACCGCGCCGGTGTCGGCGCTGGTGACGTGGAGCAGGTAGCGGGCGAGCCAGCCGCGCTTGACCTTGGGTTCGAACGGCGGCAGCTCGCTGATCCGCTTGTCGATCTCTTCCTGGCTGACCTTGAGCTCGATGCTCCGGGCCTTGACGTCGATGGCGATGCGCTCGCCTTGGCGCACCACGGCGATCGGGCCGCCGGCCGCCGCTTCCGGGGCCACGTGTCCGACGCAGAGGCCGCGGGTGCCGCCGGAGAAGCGCCCGTCGGTGATCAGCGCCGCCTTGACGCCCGCGCCGACGATGGCCGCGGTCGGCGAAAGCATTTCCTGCATGCCCGGTCCGCCCCGCGGCCCCTCGTAGCGAATGACCACCACGTCGCCGTCGCGCACCTCGCCGTGCAGGATGCCGTGCAGCGCCTCCTCTTGCGACTCGTAGATTCTGGCCGGGCCCTCGAAGGCCTGCATCTCTTTGCTGACGCCGGCGGTTTTGACCACCGCGCCGTTGGGGGCCAGGTTCCCAAACAGCACCGCAAGGCCGCCATCCTTCGAGAAGGCGTTCGACACCGGCCGGATGACATCCCCGTCGGCGGCCGGTTTGTCTTTGATTAGATCGGCCAGCGTGCCCCACAGGGTCCGCGCATTCAGATCCAGCCCGGTGTCGGCGTTCTCGGCGATTTCCTTCAGAATCGTGCCCACGCCGCCGCAGCGGTGGACGTCCTCGATGTGCACGTCCGGCCGGCTGGGTGAGACCTTGCAGATGTTCGGCGTGCGGGCGGAAATGGCGTTCAGGCGGTTGAGGTCATACTTGATTCCAGCCGAGTGGGCCAGCGCCAGGCCGTGCAGAACGGTGTTGGTGGACCCGCCCATCGCCATGTCGAGGATGAAGGCGTTGTCGAGCGCCTGTTCGGTGACGATGTCGAGCGGCCGGACGTCTTTTTCGATGCAATCCTTCAGCGTGTGGGCCGCCCGGCGGACCAGAGCCAGGCGGTCCGGATTCAGCGTGGTGGCGGTCATCGACGCGTCGGTCCAGGCGGCGGCCGGGATGGTGCCGTTGCCGGGGAGAGCGAGCCCGATGACCTCGGCCAGGCAATTCATCGAGTTGGCGGTGAACATGCCGGAGCAACTGCCGCAGCTCGGACAGGCCCGCTCGGCCAGTTCCTTGAGCTCGTCCTCGGTCATCTTGCCCGCGCTGTGCTTGCCGACGGCTTCAAAGACCGAGATCAGGTCCGAGTTGCCCCGGCCGGTCAGCATCGGGCCGCCGCTCACATAGACCGCGGGGATGTTGATGCGGACCATGGCATTGAGCATGGCGGGAACGATCTTGTCGCAATTGCCGATGCCGATCCAGGCGTCGCAGGGGTGGGCGCCGATGATGGTTTCGATCTGGTCCGCAATCAGCTCGCGGGAGGCGAGCGAGTACTTCATGCCGAAATGGCCCATCGCGATGCCGTCGCAGATGGCGCCGCCGACGTTGGTGTACCAGACGTTGAATCCCAGACTTTCCAGCTCCTCTTTGAGCACGGCGCCCAGCTTGTCGAGGTGGGCATGGCCGGGGATCTGGGTGGTGTAAGAATTGATGATCGTTACGAACTTCTTCTTCAGATCTCCCAGCGACCGGATTGCCCCTTCGGCCATCATGAGGGAGGCCGCGGGCAGCATGTGGGTCCCTTCGGCGACAATGCGGCTGCCCTTTTTGCGGATGTTTTCTATCCCTGGGTTCATAGTCTCTCATTGTCGCAGATCGCCCCTGCGGGGCAGCGCCGCCCGCAGGCGGAAGCTTGCGCCACCCGGGCAGCCGGCGAGCTGCGGCCGGAGGGGGCGCGAGCTTTAGCTTGCGGAGTCCTCCCTGAACTCCGAGCGATCAGCTCTCCAGATCCCTGTGCCAAAGGAGCGGTGCAGGTTTTGAATCTTTTCGAAGCACCTCTTTGAGCGCCGGGTTGACGGCCGCGGAATGACTTTCGGCGCCGAGGGCCCGCGTCGCCTCTTTTAAGAGTTCGCCGTCGACCGCCTGAGTCGTGGGTTTCACCCGTACAGGGCGGCAATCTGCCCGATGCTCAATCTCCGGCCGCCGGAACGCTAGACTGGAACATGCACCTGATCGAGCCCTTATGGATCCCCTCACACACACGCTGACCGGCCTGACGCTCGCCCAGACGGGTTTGCACCGACGCACCAGCTATGCGACCGCCGCGCTGGTGATTGGGGCCAACCTTCCCGATATCGACGCGATCGCCGCCGGGGTCCGCTCCGACGTCGCGCTGTGCGTGCGCCGCGGCTGGACGCATGGCGTGTTGGCGATGGCGGTTCTTCCGCTGCTGCTGGCCGGCGGTATCGTGCTCTACCACCGGCTGCGAGGGGAGATGGCGGGCCCGCCGCCCGCTGTGCGGTGGCTGATCGGGCTGTCGTACCTGGCCGTGTTGACGCACCCGTTTCTCGATTGGCTGAATAACTACGGCGTGCGGCTGCTGATGCCCTTCGACGGCCGCTGGTTTTACGGCGATGCATTGTTCATCATCGATCCGTGGCTTTGGCTGACCCTCGGGGGAGCGTGTTTCCTGCACCGCTCGGCCGGCCGGGTCTCGCTGTCGATCTGGATCGTCCTGGCGGTCTTGGCGACCGCGCTGATGCTGGGCGCGGCCCCGCCCGAGCTGTGGCTTGCAAAGCTGATGTGGCTGGGGTGGGTGGGGATGTTAGGGTGGCTGCGGCTCCGGCGCGTCGGGCAGAGCGAGCAGAGCGGCCGCCGCGTGGCGCAGGGGGCCCTCGTGCTGGCTCTGGCGTACGTCGGCTGGATGGTCTTCTCGGCGCGTTACGCCCGCCAGGTGGTGGCGGAAATGTTGCGCCGGCAGAGGGCGGAGGTCATGGAGCTGATGGTGGCCCCGCTGCCGGCGAATCCGTTCGCGCGTGACGTGGTGTTCCGGTCCCCGGCAGGCTACCGGTACGGCACGCTGGCGCTGTTGCCCGAACTGCGCCTCGAGTTAGCCGGGCGCACCCTGCCGGCTCCGGGCAACTCGCCTGTCATCCGGGCGGCCCTGAATTCGCGCGAAGTCCAGGGCTTCGCCAACTGGGCGCGCTTCCCCTTCGCCGAGGTCGACGAAACCGCGGACGGTTGGGAAGTCTGGCTGATGGATGCGCGGTATGTCCGCTCGCGCCAGCAGGGTTTTGGCGCGGCACGGGTCTTTATCCCGAAATGGTCTAGGCCAGCAGCTCCGTGATCGGCCGGCCGGGAGCCGCGGAGAGGCAGGCGGGGTCCAGACCTAGCAAATGGAGCACGGTGGCGCGGAAGTCGCTGATCGAGTGAACGGCCTCGATAGCCTCCGCGCCCAGCTCGTCGGTGGCCCCCACAACGGCGCCGCGCCGGACGCCGGCGCCGGCCACCCACACTGTCATCGCCCTGGCGTTGTGATCACGGCCCCAGGCTGCCGCTCCGCTGCGGATGGCACTGTCGGGCGAACGGCCGAATTCCCCCATCCAGACGACCAGCGTTTCGGCCAGCAGGCCGCTGCGCTTGAGATCCTGGAGCAGGCCCGCCACGGGCTGGTCCACGGCGGTGATGCACGCGCGGTGAGCCTTTTCAATGTCCTGGTGGGAGTCCCACCCGCCGGCAATGATCTGCACAAACCGGACGCCGCGCTCGACCAGTCTCCGGGCGAGCAGGCACCGCCGCGCCATCGCGTCCGTTTCCCGATTGGGATGGCCGACGCCGTACAGCGCCAGCGTGGCTTCCGGCTCGCTCGACAGATCCGCCGCGGAAGGCATCCCGGCCCAGGCCGGCGAGGCTCCTGGCGGCAGCCACATGTCCGGGAGGGCGGCGCCTTGACAGCGTGCCGGCAGGAACCCGCAGGACCAGTTGGCGGCGCCTCCCAGCGGATAGGTCCTGCCCGTCAGCACGACGAATGCCGGCAGCTTCTCGTTGCCGGTTGCCAGCCCGTGGGCCACCCACGCTCCCAGCGCGGGCTCGCCTCCCAAGGGACTGCCGCAGTTCAATGCGTACAAGGCTTCGGCGTGGTTGGCGCTGGCGGCTTGCAGCCCCCGGTAGAAGCATACCTCATCGACGACCTCGGCGAAGCACCGGAAGTTCTCGTTGATTTCGATGCCCGGCTTGCCCGCCCGCCGGAAGCCGAACGGACTGCGGACGTAGCAACGCGGGGTCGTTTCCTGGCCGCCGCTGGAATTCGCCGGCGCCGCGCTCCGGGTCATGTGCAGAGCCTGCAATTTGGGCTTCGGATCGAACGTGTCGATGTGACTCGGGCCGCCTTCCAGCAGCAGGAAGATGCAGTGCTTCGCTTTTGGGGGCCGGCGCCCCGGTCGCGAGGTCCAGGCGATGGCGCCGAGCCCGGCCCACGAACTGCAAAGAAAGTCCCGGCGTGAGACGCAAGCGCGCTTTGCCGGCCCGGTTCTCCCGGTGTGGTTCATGGCGTTCATCTTACATTACACCGGCGGGCGGAGCTGTGTTCTCATAGAGCCTTATGAGTCTCGATAAACCTCGCCGCGCCGGGCTCCGGGCGCTGATCGTTGCAGTGCTGCTCGCCGCTCCGGCGCTCAGCGCGCCCGCCTCGCACGTGGTGCTGGTGACCATCGACGGGCTGGCCGCCTACCACCTTCAAAACCAGCGGCTCGAGTTGCCGAATATCCGGGAGCTGATCGCCACCGGGGTCTGGGCCGAGAGCAGCGAGACCGTCTTCCCGAGCGTCACGCACCCCTCGCACACGACGATCGTGACCGGTGTCGTGCCGCGCCGGCACGGCGTGCTCGACAACTCGATGGTGAGCCGCCGCACGGGCGAGCGCTTCCATCCGACCAACAAGCCGCGCACAAAGGTGGTCCGCCTGCCGACTCTCTTCGATCTCGCCAAACGGAAGGGGCTGACGACGGCCGCCTTCTTCTGGCCCGAGACCCGCCAGGACCCGTCGATCGACTACAACCTGCCCGAGGTCTTCGACCAACAGCGGCTCGCCGACATCTACGCGGGGCCGTAAGCCTTGCTCGGCGAGCTGCGCGCCGCCGGCGTGGCCATCGACAATTACTTCCGGTGGTACGGCACGGAAGCCCGCAGCGCGGGCGACATCATCCTGGCCGAGGCGGCCGCCTACGTGATTCGCCGGCACAAGCCCAACCTGCTGGCCATTCACTTCGTCTCCACTGACGGCGCCCAGCACAAGTACGGCCCCCATCACTACCTCTCGGAGGCGGCGCTGACGATGGCTGACCATGCCGTGGGCATCTTGCGCCAGGCGGTGGAGGAAGCGGGCATCGGCGAGCAGACGGCGTTTATCATCGCCGCCGACCATGGCTTTCACAGCGTCTATCGCGAGGCGAACGTGCTGCCTGTTTTCCGGCGCGCCGGCCTGCTGGACAAGCTCCGCTTCCATGGGGGCGGCTGGGGCGTTCAGTTGGAGCTACTGGAGAATTTCGACCGGCGCGAGGATATGCCGGCCTTGGAGAGAGCGCTGGATGAGCTCGAGCGGGCCGGAATCGTGCAGCGCGTTCTGCGGCCGGGCGAGATGCACGCCGTCGGCCTGCCGGAGTATGACGAGGACGAATTTGTTCGCGGGCACTATTGGCTGATCCCGGGCATCGATCTGCACTTGGCCGCGAACCCCGGCTCGGAGTCGGCGGCGCCCGAGCCCAGGCGCACCCCCTATCACGGCCACGGCTATCTGCCCCAGCACCCGCGCATGTATCCGGCGCTCGTGCTCTCAGGTGCGGGCATCCGCCGCGGAGCCACGATCGGCCACACGAGCAACCTCCACATCGCGCCCACGGTGGGATGCCTGCTGGGATTCAGGACGCCGGGCGCCGACGGCCGGTGCCTTCGCGAAGCGTTGGAGGAGTGAACTCACCACGGGCCGGGACGGCCGGCGCTCGCGGGCTCTTTCAGAGCATCGACTTGATGATCTGCTTGCGCACCGCCTCCAGCGAGGCGCGGGCTCGCTGAGCCTCCGCGACGACTTGCCGCAGCTGCTCGGCCTCCGCGCCGTAGGATTCCAGCAGGCCCTGGACGACCAGATCGGTCTCGCGCCTCAGCAGTTGGATCTCTTTCTGGACCGCTTGAAAGCGGCTCGCGGCAATGATTACGCTGATCCGCTCTTCGACCGGGGATTCCAGTGAGAGGCAGGCGAAGACGCCGGCTCGCAGCGCCGACTTTCGCCACGTCCTGGCCCGGGCGGGTCCGAATACGACAATGGGCGGCGAAGACTCGAAGGCCGGCACGCGGCCGGCCAGCAGCTCCACGTCGGCTTCGTCGCCGTCCACCACGACTATGACGACGTCCGGTTCCGGCGTGACCTTTTCTCCGGCGGGGAAAGCCGCCGGATCCAGCACGGAGAATCGCAGATGTTCGAGCAAGCCGCCGAGCTTCCGGCGATCCGCGGCCCGGGCCGCCTGCAACCAGGCATGGCCCGCATAACGCGGACGTTTCTTTTCGCCCGTCACCCGCTCCGTCCTTTGCTCATTGTGCCCCGCGGCCAACCGGGAGTCAATTCATCGGCGTCAGGCGCGCTCGACCCAGATCGGGCTGGACCACGCCAGTTGACCGTTGGCCTGGATCACCCGAACGTAATACCAGTTCACGGCCGAGCCGCCGTCATCGTCTTCGACGGTGAACTCCGTGCGATAGTGATCGGCGAACACGAGGCGATGGAGCAGCGCCGATTCCTTCGGGAACGGGCCGGTGAACAGCGTTTCGCCGCTTTCGGCGAGCCCCCGCAGGGAATACGTGTGGCCCATCTTCTCGGGTGAATCCAGCTCCAGGGTCAGCTTCGTGTCCGGACCGCCGCGCACCTTCAGAACCACCGCCTTGGTCGAGATGTCCTCGAACTGCTGCCGCAGGGCGGTGAAGGACTGTAACCGGAAGCCGCGCCCGTCGCGCTCGAGGATCCGATCGCGCCGGCCCTCTTCCAGCGGGCCCGATTGGAAGCACGTCTGGAGACCGGCCAGTTCGCCGCCGTCCAGCCGGAAGCGAACACCCCACCCACACACGCGGCCCATCCCGAGCACGGGCCACGGCCCCCAGCCGTATTCGAACCGGATCAGGACCGGCTCGCTCCAGCTCGCATCCGTCACCACGCGGTCGGAAGGAAAGTCGCGGTGGATGACGCGATTGTTCTTCAGCACTTCGACGCGGTTGATCTCGTCCCAGCCGGTCACCGCCACGTCGATTTTGCGCCGGCGGGCAAAGGGCAGTTCCTCTCCCATCGCGCGCCCATTGAGGCAGAAACTCAAATCAATGCGGTCGCCGGTGACGCCGTAGCAGCGCCGCGCCCGCAGCGCCTCGAAGATCGCCGCGCGGCTCAACTCGGCGGCCTTCACCGCGACGAGCCCTTCCCGGTAGGCGCCCGGGTACCCGAGGTGGTCGTCGGTGCTGGCCACTACCCCCAGCCGCAGGCCTTGCGCGAGCAGATACTGGAGCGTGTTCTTGGTCCAGCGCCCGCCCTCGGTGTGCCGGGTGTAAGGAAACGGGGCGCGGTCATGCTCGGCATTGCCCCACTCCGAGTAAATCTCCATCACCGGCGACACGCGGGGGTCGAACGTGTCGGGATTGAAACCCCGGTGGCCCCGGCGGTTCGCCGGGTGGTGCGGGATCAGGAGGCAGCCCCGCCGGCGCGCGAACTGCTGTAGCTCGCGCAGATCGTCCGGCACATACAGCTCGGCGTCGAGATCCGGAAACAGGATGTGATAATCGCCGAGGCTTTCCGAGTGCCACTCGTAGCCGGCGATGGTGACGAAACGGCCGGGCTCGTCGAACTCGCGCGCCGCTGCCAGCACGTCCTTCCACCGCGCCCGGGTCACCGCGAAGCCGTGGATCCACTTGTCCTGGATATTGTTCTCGTACCGGCCGATGTCGTGCCAGTGAGCGTGCGGGGTGAAGGCGAAAAAGTCGAGGTGATTCCGCGCGATCTCGTAGCTGCGGCGCAGCGACCCCTGGGCATAGCCGACGTTGTTGTGATTGTGCAGATCGCCCCAGAAAGTGCGCAGCTCGCCGGCTCCCGCCTGGGCGGCGACCGGCTCCAGCCGCGGCGCAGCGGCCGCGCCCCCCACCATTCCCAGCCACCGGCGGCGTGAAACGTGAGCGCTCATGCCGGACTCCTTTCTACGAGCCAGGGACCGGCCCCCAAGGGGAGATCTGGCGCAGCCCCTTTTTCTCTAACTCACGATAACAGTCCGGCAGATCGAAATGTTGGAGCACGCCGGGCACGAGCGACGACAGCGGCCAGTCGTAGGCCTCCGATTCAGCGACGGCTGCGTAGGAGCTCAGCGCGTTCTTGAGCGTGACTTGAACCACGTGTTCCGAAAGCAGGGCGGCGAAGGTGGCCGGGACCGTTCCCCAGCCCTTGGCGGCGAGGTGAACCTCGAGGTGGCCCCAGCCGTTCAGCCAGTCCAGCACTCGGAGCAGGTCATGGGTCTTTTGGCCCGGGTACGGGAAGTCCACCATCAGCCCGTGCGCGGAGTAAAAGTAGTCGCTCCCGTAAGGATTGCGGAAGCTGTTCGGGCCGCAGGTGTCCGGCTGGGCGTCGCCGATGCCGCGGACGTCGCAGGTGTAAAACGCTGAGTCCGGCTCGGCCTCAAGAAGTTCCCGAATCAACGGCTCCTGGCGGAGCTCGGCATCGCTGGAGAGGTGCGATACGTACAACAGGGCGCGCCGGGCGTCCCGTGGCGGCCGGGACAGCAGCGGGTCTTTGCAAAGACGGTAGACGATGGCGTGAATGCCGGGCTCGGTCTCTACCATGTAGGTGACGGCATGCGGCAATGGGTACCGGCGGTCGCGCTGGGGGCGCAGAATTCGAAACTCAGGCACGCCGCTGCGTTCCGGAAGCTTCAACACCGAGGCCACCGTGCGGGCGAGGGCAGGGCCGTCGAGCCGAGGCCGCCGTTGGCCCAGTTCGGCCGATCGGGCAGCCGTGAAGGAGTAGATGGGGCGGGACTTCAACTCCGCCACTTGGCCGTTCGGGGTGCACCACAGGGTCTTTTCGTCTTCGATCTTGAGCGGAGGCTCCTTGGTGGCGCCGGAGATCCCTGTGACACGGTTGAACCAGCGGTACATCGCTTCGCGGTTCTCCTGCGAGTAGCCGTGATAGGTAGGCCCGATGAAGAAGGCGACATTGTCTTCCGCGCCCAGCAACCCATAGAGGCGCTTCAGCCGCTGGTAGGCCGCCTCGGTGCCGCGCGCGTCGAAGTAGTCCTTTTCCTTGGCCAGCACGATCACGGGCTTCGGGGCCAGCGCGGCCAGGAAATCCTCATGGTCCAGGCCGAGCGCGAGGGCTTTCGGCGGGCACTGCTCGGAGTCGGCCGGCAGTTCGTTTTCGAGGTTGCGGCGGAATTCGGTAACGAAGCAGCTTGGCGCCGCCATCGTCCAGCGCTGATCGACACCGCACAGCCAGGTAGTCATCGTGCCGCCGCCGGAGTTGCCGGTGACGCCGAGGTGGCGCCGGTCCACCTCTTCGCGCTCCAGCAGGTAGTCCAGGGCGCGGATGCCGTCCCAGGCCCGCCAGGAGCCGAAGAACTCCCCCACCAGGAGTTGCTGATTCCCGGCGTAATTGTGCTCGCGGGTGCCGACGCCCCGCCGCGGCTTCCAGTGCTCGTCCACATACTGCAACCGCTCGCCCTGGCCGATCGGGTCATAGATGAGCACGACATAGCCCATTCGCGCCAGTCCCTGGCTGAAGGCTTGATAGGCCTCGGCCGCCTTTCCTTCCGTCGAGTGGCCGCACGTGCCGACCACGCCGGGCAGCGGAAACGCCCTGCCTTTGGGGATGTACAGATTCGCTGAGACCAGCAAGCCCGGCCGGCTTTCGAAAATGACTTTCTCAATCCTGTAGGCGTCGCGCTCGACGACGCCGGTGATGCGGGGGTTCAGGGGGGTCTTCTCGGGCCAGGGGCCGAACGATCGTTGAATCTTGTCACGCACGGACCGGACGTACGCCTCGGCGTCCCCGCGAGTCTTCAGCGCCGCCAGGCGCGCGAGACGTTCCTCGTACAGCTCGCGCACCCGCCGCACGTAGTACTCCTGGACCATCCGTGGGAAGCGGTTCAACGGCTCCAGCGGCGCTGTGTCCGGGGAGGACGCCGCTTGGGCGGCCCGCAATTCGGCCGGAGGCTGCCACAGCAGCCCCGCGTAGCCCAGCGCCGAGCTTGTAAGCAAGCCGCGCCGGGACAGATCGAAAGGCCTGGCAGGATGGAATCGTCGCATGTCGTTTGAACCTCCGCGTTAGTGTACTTCAGATCCGCGGCGTCTCAGCGGGCCGGCCCCGGCCGGCCCGCTGTCAATAAGCCAGCAAGCGCTCCACCGCCGCCCGCAGGCGCGCCTTGGCGGAATAGATCTCGTTCTCCATGGCTCGGGAGAAGGGGATCGGCAGGTCGGCGCCGGCGACGCGCACCGGCGGGGCATCCAGCAGGCCAAAGGCTTCTTCGGCCATCACGGCCGCGACCTCGGCGCCGAAACCGGCGGTGCGGGAGGCTTCGTGGAGCACCAGGAGGCGGCTGGTCTTCCGGACGGAGGCGACGACGGTCTCCTTGTCCCATGGGGCGAGGGTGCGGAGGTCAACGACCTCCAGCGACCGGCCTTGGCGCGCCTGGTAGTCGGCTTCTTCCAGCGCCCAAAGAACTCCGATCCCGTAGGTGACAATCGTGGCGTCGGCGCCTTCCCGCGCCAGACGCGCCGCCCCCAGCGGCACGTGATAGGGAGCCTCAGGCACTGCGCCTTTCAGAGTGCGGTAGAGGTATTTGTGCTCGAAGAACAGAACGGGGTTGGGATCGTCGATGGCCGCCAGCAGGAGCCCTTTTGCATCCTCGGGCGTGCCCGGCACGACCACCTTCAGTCCCGGCACGTGGCAAAACCAAGCCTCCATGGACTGGGAGTGGAACGGCCCCGCGCCGATGCTTCCGCCGAACGGAGCGCGGATGGTCACATTGACGGGCGCGCCCCAGCGGTAATGTGTGGTGGCGAGGTTGTTCACGATTTGGTTGAAGCCGCAAGTGATGAAATCGGCGTACTGCATCTCGACGACCGGTTTGAAGCCTTCCAGGGCCAGCCCCAGGGCGGCTCCGACGGCGCCGCTTTCGATGATCGGCGTGTTGCGGACGCGCGCCCGGCCGAAGCGCTCGGCAAAGCCTTCGGTCACCTTGAACACGCCGCCGTACTCGGCGATGTCCTGGCCGAGCAGGATCACGCGGCCGTCGCGCTCCATGGCTTGCCGCAACGCGTCGCTGATGGCGTCGACGAAACGCTTCACCTGGGTCGGCCCCGATGGCCGGGCGCCCGGGGCGGCGGGCGGTGCAAATACGTCGGCCTGCTCTTGTTCGGCCGTGCTCCGCGCTTCCGGCTGGGCCAGCGCCTCCTCGGCCGCTTCCTCGACTTCGGCTTCCAGTTCCCGGCGGAGCTGCTCGAGCTCCTCGCCGCTGAGGCTGCCGGTCTCGAGCAAGCGGCCGGTGAAGCGCTCGACCGGGTCCTTCTTGCTCCAGATCTCGAACAGTTCCGCCGGAACGTACTTGGTCCCGGAGGCCTCCTCATGCCCCCTCATGCGGAAGGTCTTTGCCTCCAGCAGCGTGGGGCCGTCGCCGCTGCGGGCGCGCTGGGCGGCCCGCGCGACGGCCTCCAAGACGGCCAGCACATCGTTGCCGTCCACTACTTCGCCCGCCATGCCGTAGCCGGCCGCGGCCGCGGCGACGTCCTCCACGGCCATGGCTTCTTCGACGGGCGTCGAAAGGGCGTAACGATTGTTCTCCACCAAAAAGATCACCGGCAGCTTCCACACGGCCGCCAGGTTGAGCGCCTCGTGAAAATCGCCTTCGCGCGTGGCGCCCTCTCCGGCGAACGCGAGAGTGACGAAGTCTTCGTTTTTGAGTTGCGCCGCCAGGCCGAGGCCGCAAGCCACCGGCAGCATGGCGGCCATGTGGGAGATCATGCCGATGATCCGCTTCTCGGGCAGCCCGAAGTGGAACGTGCGATCGCGCCCTTTGGTGTAGCCGCCCGCTTTGCCCATCAACTGGCAAAAGAGGGGCTTGAGCGGGACGCCGCGGGTCGTCCAGACGCCGAGATTCCGGTGGGTGGGCAGGATGTAATCGCGCGGGCTGAGCGCCCAGGTCGCGCCGACGGCGATCGCCTCCTGGCCGTAGCCGCTGAACCACTTTGCGAGGCGCCCCTGGCGGATGAGGCGCAGCATCTTCTCCTCGATCGTCCGCGGTCGCAGCAACGCGCGGCACAGCGCCTTCAGATCGACGTCCACCGCTAGACAGGATATTACGGCCTGAGGAGATGCCGGCGGGCGAAGCCGGAACTCCGTCAATGCTCAGCCGGCCGTTGATACCGGATGATGGAGTCAACGATGCCGATCTCGACCCGGCGGTTGGCCGCCCGCGCTTCCTTGGTACTGGCGTTCACCAGCGGCTGGGACTTGCCGAAACCCTGGACCGTGAACAGCTCGGGCGGCAGACCGGCGGCGACCAGGTAGTCGCGGACGGCCTTGGCCCGTCGCTCGGACAGCTTCTGGTTGTATTCGTCGGTGCCGATGTCGTCCGTGTGGCCGTCAATGAACAGCCGGTATCCCTCCGAAGCCAGGAGTACGCCCGCGATCCGGCTTAGGGTCTCCTTGTTTTCAGGGCGGAGGGTGGCCTTGTCAAAGTCGAAGCGGAAGGCTTCATCGCTCAGGGTCATCACCATTCCGGCCGGCGTGCGCTTGGTAGGCGCGATCCGGTTGAGCGCTTCCTGCATACGGTTCAGCTCCTCCTCACGGCGCTGCCGGATGCGCTCGAGCTCCTCGCGAGTCTGGCGAGTTTCCGCGCGCGCCATCTCCGCCAACTGAAGAGCCTGCTGTTTCTCGGTCGCGATCTGCCGGGCCCGGTCCTCGGCGGCCGCCCGGGCGGCGGTGGCCTGGCGGGTCCGCTCTTTCGCCTCGTCAGCCTCAAGACGGGCCTGGCGGGCCCGCTCGAGCGCGAGGTCGAGTTCAGCCGAGTAGCGCTGGAGGCGCGCGCCGATCTCTTCTGCCTGCTGCTCGGACTGCTCCAGCCGCCGGCTGATCTGTTCTATGCGTTCGGCTGTGTACCAGACAATACCGGCGCCCACCGTCAAAAGCGCCGGCAACACCAGCACGCGCAGCGCCGCGCCGCCGCGCTCAGCAGTTCGTTGCCACTGAAAGCCCATCCCTACAATCATTGTCCCACGCAGGCTGAGCGCCGCCCTGTTGCGTATGACGCGAGACAGACCGCAATGGTATCTTTGCAGTGTTTAACCCGTGGAACTGATTGCCCGGATCAACCAAAAGGCCAATGCGCTCGTATGGGGCGGGCCGATGATCGTGCTGCTGATGGGGACGGGGCTGCTGCTGACGATCTTAACCCGGGGCATCCAGTTCCGGAAGCTGCCCTTTGCGTTCCGGGAGGTCCTCGGCAAGGTGGTGGCGCCGGCCCGCGGCGAGGGGACAGTGCGGCCGTTCCAGGCGCTGGCGACGGCGCTCGCCTCGACGGTCGGCGTGGGCAATATCGCGGGAGTCGCGACGGCGATTCATCTCGGCGGGCCGGGCGCGCTGTTCTGGCTGATGGTTTCCGGCCTGACCGGCATGAGCACGAAGTTCGCCGAGATCGCCATCGCCCTGAACTACCGCGAACGGGATGCGGGCGGCACCATGCGCGGCGGCGCGATGTACGTGCTCAGAAAGGGGCTGCGGCTGCCAAAGCTGGGGGCGACGTTCGCCCTGCTGACCGGCATCGCCGCGTTCGGCATCGGCAATATGGTGCAAGCTAACTCGGTGGCGGAGGCCGTTCATGCCAGCTTCGGAGTGCAGCACTGGCTGACCGGCGCCGTGCTGTCGGTGTTGACGGCGCTGGTCGTGCTCGGCGGCATCCGGCGGATTGCTGAGGTGACCCAGTTTCTGGTGCCCATCATGTGCGCGATCTACATAGTGGCTGCGCTGGTAATCCTCGCCCGCTTCGCCGGCGCCTTGCCCGAGGTGATCCGGCTCATCGTCGAAGGGGCGTTCACCAGCCAGGCCGCCGTGGGAGGATTTGCCGGGGCCACGGTGAAAGCCGCCCTCAGCGAAGGCATCAAGAAAGGGCTGTTCTCGAATGAGGCGGGGCTCGGCAGCGCGCCGATGGTTCACGCCTCGGCCGTCACCGACCATCCCGTGCGCCAAGCAGCCTACGGGATCTTCGAGGTCTTCGTGGATAGCCTGGTGGTCTGTGTACTCACCGGCTTCACGGTGCTCGCCACGGGCGCCTGGGAGTCGGGCGAGGCCGGAGCGGCGATGTCAGCTCAAGCGTTTGCCATTGGACTGCCGGGGGAGTGGGGACACCTCACCGTGACGATCTCGCTCATCGCGTTCGCCTTCTCGACCATTATCGGCTGGGCCTACTACGGCGAAACCGCCGTGACGTACCTGTTGGGCGCCAGAGTCGCCCTCCCCTACCGGCTGCTGTGGACGGCGTTTGTGTATCTGGGGGCGATCGGCAGCCTGCACCTGGTCTGGGAAATCGCCGACACCCTCAACGGGCTGATGGCCATTCCCAACCTCATCGGCGTGCTCGGGTCGCTGCCCTTGCTGTTGCGGCTGATCGGTGAATTCTTCAGAAAAGAGTCGCCGGCCGGCGCCGCCGGTTCATGACGTCCGGCGCTCCGGCCCCAGTTGCGGCGTTGCCGGGCCGTCAAAAGCTGCCCCGTCACGACCGCAGAGCCGCTCGAGCGGAATGTCAGGCCTCGCGGATCGGGAGGCGAATTCCGGCGCGCCGCCGGCAGCGGGCTTGGAAGGCTTGAGCCGGAGGAGCCGGACCGCGGCGCTCTCGAAGAAGCGCCGGGTGCGGCTTCGCAGAAACATCCAGTCCAGGGCCTTGACCAACGCCGGCGGCTCGAACAGGGGGTCGATCTCCCTGCGCCCATCGAGCATGCGCTGGAGCGTTTCGCGGGGCCGCTCTCGAAAGGCGTCGAGCATGGCAGTCTGATGGACGCAAGAGACCGTGCAGAACGGTGCGCACTCCTTCCTCACGCCGGCCTCGCGCCGGAGGTCGTCGGCCGTGTAATCGGCAAACGCAATGCCCGGTGTGCCGCGTTGCTGGGAGCAGCGGTGCACGAGGCCGTCTTCGCAAATGTAAAGGTACCGCCCGCCGGCCCGGCAGTGCCAGTCGTTCGGCAAGCCCCGGATGAGGTTCTTCTGGAAGCGGTCGTACTGGGCAAAGGAGAACAGCGGCGTACCCATGCGCAGGAGACCCTCGTAGATCCTTTGCTGAGTCTCGTCCAGCGGCTGAATCCGGCCGGTGTGGTCGTGAAGGATTCCCAC
>FWWM01003322.1_pt1 | contig 40281 bp, 34 predicted proteins | sample 2228351 | NCBI WGS metagenome assembly FWWM01 (sample SAMEA103939774, study PRJEB20133) | metagenome
GACCTTCAGGTGCGAAATGGAGAAACTGGGCGCGTTCATCGTCGCTTCTCCGGCCGCGGAAAAAGTTCTATCGTTCTCGCGTGCGCTGCCGCCGGCGTTTCGCTTGACGTGCATCGTGGTCATGCCCGCGGATGCAGGCAGCGCATGATTGTGTGGACCGCCGGCACGGGGTTGACGTTCATCAAGGCCACACCGAAAGGCGACCGAATAATACACGGGACCCGTTACACGCGGCCGCGCCTCGGCAGGCCGCGCGTGTGCACCTACCCCAAGGGGAAAACCCCATGTTGATGTCGACGCGCAACCAGGTCGCGTTGCCCGATCCGGAGCTGCTGCGCCGGTTCGACGTGCCCGGACCGCGCTACACGTCCTATCCGACCGCGGATCGTTTCGTCGAGGCGTTCGACGCGCAGGCTTTCGCGAACTGGCTTGCCAAGCGCGGCGAGGCGGGCGGCCCCTCGCCGCTGTCGCTGTACGTCCACCTTCCGTTCTGCAACACGGTCTGCTACTACTGCGCGTGCAACAAGGTCATTACGCGCGATCACGGCAAGACGACGCCGTATCTGGCCGCGCTCGAACGCGAGGCCGACCTCGTCTGCGCGCAGCTCACCGGCGAGCGCCGGATCGAGCAGCTCCACCTGGGCGGCGGCACGCCGACCTTCCTGTCGAGCGACGAGCTGCGCGCGCTGATGGCGATGCTCACACAGCGCTTCCCGCTCGCGGCCAACGGCGAGTTCAGCGTCGAAGTCGATCCGCGCTCCGCGCCGCCCGACAAGGTGCGCGTGCTGGGCGAGCTCGGGTTCAACCGCCTGTCGGTCGGCGTGCAGGACTTCGACACGAACGTGCAGCGCGCGGTCAACCGCCTGCAGAGTTTCGAAATGACGCGGGCGACGATCGACGCGGCGCGCGCCGCCGGCTTCAAGTCGGTGAACCTCGATCTGATCTACGGCCTGCCGAAGCAGACGCGCGAAACCTTCGCGCGCACGCTCGACCAGGTGCTTGCGATCGGCCCCGAGCGCATCGCGCTGTACCACTACGCGCATCTGCCCGAGCGCTTCAAGCCGCAGCGGCGCATCCATCCGGCCGAACTGCCTTCGTCGCAGGAAAAAATGGGGATCATGCTCGATGCGATCCGGCGCCTGACCGACGCCGGCTACCAGTACATCGGCATGGACCACTTCGCCAAGAGCGACGACGACCTGGCGTGCGCGCAGAACCAGGGCCGGCTGCACCGCAACTTCCAGGGCTACAGCACGCGCCCCGACTGCGATCTGATCGGGCTCGGTGTGTCGGCGATCAGCAAGATCGGGCCGACCTATTCGCAGAACGCGCGCGAGCTCGAGGAGTACTACGACCGCATCGACAACGGCCTGCTGCCGACCGCGCGCGGCATTCTGCTCGACCGCGACGACCTGCTGCGGCGCGCCGTGATCATGTCGCTGATGTGCCACTTCGTCGTTCCGAAAGAGGCGATCGAGACGGCGCACCTGGTCAGGTTCGACGAGTACTTCAAGCGCGAACTGACGGCGCTGAAGCAGTTCGTCGACGAAGGGCTGGTCGAGCTGTCGGCCGACTGGATCAGCGTCACGCCCAAGGGCAAGCTGCTGATCCGCGCGATCGCGATGACGTTCGACCGCTACCTGCAGCACGACGAGCGCGTACGGCGGTACTCGAAGATCGTGTGACCGCCACACGCCGCATCGGCTGCGGTCGGCCTCGCGCGAGCGTACGCTTGCGCGCAACTCGAAGCGCCGCGCCCGGCGCTGCGGCCCCACCGTCATGCTCGACTTGCTGACCACCCAGGCGATTGCGGCGTTCACGCTGGCCGCGCTCGGCGGGCTGCACTGCGCGGGAATGTGCGGCGGCTTCATCGGCGCGCTGCAGATCAACCGTCCGCGCGACGTTCCGGCGGCGCGGCTGGCGGCGGGTTATCACGCCGGTCGCATCGCAAGCTACGCCGCGGCCGGGGCGCTCGCCGGCGCGCTCGGTGCAGCGCTGTACGCCGCCGACGTGCTGCCGGTGCAGGTGGCGCTGCTGGCGATCGGAAGCGCGATGCTGCTGGCGATCGGCGCTTCGATGTTCGGGCGCGGCGCGTGGCTCAAGCGCATCGAACCGGCCGGTGCATGGGTGTGGCGCTTCGTCGCTCCGCTCGCGCGCAGGGTATATCCGCCGCGTTCGGGGCGGCAGGCGCTCATCGCCGGTGTGGCGTGGGGTTGGATCCCCTGCGGCATGGTCTACGCGGCGTTGCCGCTGGCGCTGATCGCGGGAGGACCCTGGCAGGGCGCGCTGGTGATGCTCGCCTTCGGGTTCGGCACGCTGCCGAACCTTGCGCTCGTCGACTTCGCTGCGAGCCGTGTGGGCGCCGGCGGTTCGGGCAGCGCGCTCGCCCACGCACGCGCCTGGCTCAAGCCGATGGCCGGCGCGGTGATCGTGGTGTTCGGGTTATCGGGGCTCGCGCACGCGGCGCGCGTGGCCGGCGCCGATCATCCGGCGATCGCCGCGTTCGCGAGCGTCTGTCACCGCTGAGCCCGGGCGCAGGCGGTCAGGTCCATGCCGCCAGCAGCGTGCCGACCGTCAGCAGCGCGCCGAACAGCGCTTCGAGCATCACCGCGCGCAGCAGCAGCCCGTTGAACGCGAGTCCCGGCGGCGTGGTCGGCAGCGTTCGAACGAGTGCAGCCGCGGAGGGCAGCGCGAGCAGCGGCAGCCATAGCCAGTGGCTGCCCGTCAGCCACACGAAGACGGGCACGGTGGCGAACGGTCCCAGCGTCAGCACGGCGAACAGCGCGGCGGAGGCGCGGGTTCCCGCCAGCACCGCGAAGGTGCGACGGCCGGTGGCCGCATCGTGCGCGATGTCGCGATGGTTGTTGACGACCAGCACCGCCGCGGCGAGCGCTCCGATCGCCGCGCCGGCAAGCCACATCGGCGCCGTCACCGTTCCGATCTGCACGTAGCCGCTGCCCGCGACCGCGACCAGGCCGAAGAAAACGAACACGGTCAGCTCGCCCAAAGGCGTATACGCGATCGGCCGCGGGCCGCCCATGTAGCCGAGCGCGGCGAGTACCGAGGCCACGCCCATCGCGAGCGCGGGCAACCCCCAGCGCGCGACCATCGGCAGCCCGATCAGCACGACCAGCGCGACCGCCAACGCGATCGCGATGCGAACCTCGCGCGGCGTGAGCCACCCGTTCGACGTCGCGCGCGGAAAGCCGACGCGGCGCGCCGAATCGGCGCCGCGCGCGCTGTAGCCGACGTCGTTCTGCAGGTTGGCGATGATCTGCAGCAGCACCGAGCCGACGAGCGCAAGCGTGGCGAACGGCACGTCGACCGCGCCGCTGTCCAGAAACGCGAAGCTGGTGCCGACGAACACCGGCACCGTGGCGATCCACCACGTGCGCGGCCGCGACGCGATGCGCCAAGCGTCAAGCGATCCGGGACGGATCGCGGCGATCGGGGCGGGCGCGGGAGAGTCCAAGGGCAACGGCTCCTTTGCGGGCGGCGCGCAGTGTAACCACTGCGAGTGGCACGGCAAGTCTCGTCGAGCGCCCGACGCGCGCGTTTGCGCCCGGTCAAGACCGATCGACGCCGGGTGCGCCGCGCACCCCCTGTTATGATCGCCGCCTTCCGGAATTCCCAAGCGTGGCGCGGGTTTGCGCGCCATCGCGCCGTCTGCTGCCGAAATGAAAAGCGCCGAGATCCGCGACAAGTTCCTCAAGTTCTTCGAAGCCAAGGGGCACACGATCGTGCGCGCCTCTTCGCTCGTGCCCGCCAACGACCCGACGCTGCTGTTCGTCAACTCGGGCATGGTGCAGTTCAAGGACGTGTTCACCGGCCGCGAGAAGCGCCCGTACACGCGGGCGGTCACCGCGCAGAAATCGCTGCGCGCCGGCGGCAAGCACAACGATCTGGAAAACGTCGGCTACACCGCGCGGCATCACACGTTCTTCGAGATGCTCGGCAACTTTTCCTTCGGCGACTACTTCAAGCGCGACGCGATCAAGTACGCATGGGAACTGCTGACCGAGGTCTACAAGCTGCCGAAAGAGAGGCTGTGGACGACGGTGTACGTCGACGACGACGAGGCGTACGACATCTGGACCAAGGAAATCGGCGTGCCGCAGGAGCGCTGCATCCGCATCGGCGACAAACCCGGCCAGCCGAAGTACGTGTCGGACAACTTCTGGCAGATGGCCGACACCGGTCCGTGCGGCCCGTGCAGCGAGATCTTCTACGACCACGGCCCCGAGGTCGAAGGCGGCCCGCCCGGATCGCCGGATGCCGACGGCGACCGCTACATCGAGATCTGGAATCTCGTGTTCATGCAGTTCGACCGCGACGAGTGCGGCGTGCTGACACCTCTGCCGAAACCGTGTGTGGACACCGGCATGGGGCTGGAGCGGCTCGCCGCCGTGCTGCAGGGCGTGCACAGCAACTACGAGATCGACCTGTTCCGGAACCTGATCCGGGCCGCGGCGCGCGAGACCCGGACGAAGGACCTGTCGAACAACTCGCTGAAGGTCATCGCCGATCACATCCGCGCGTGCGGTTTTCTGATCGCCGACGGCGTGATCCCCGGCAACGAAGGGCGCGGCTACGTGCTGCGGCGGATCATCCGCCGCGCGCTGCGGCACGGCTACAAGCTAGGGCAGACGGAGCCGTTTTTCCACCGGATCGTCGCCGATCTCGTCGACGAGATGGGCGACGCGTACCCGGAGCTGCGCGAGATGCGCGCGCGCATCGAAGCGGTACTGAAGCAGGAGGAAGAGCGCTTCGGCGAGACGCTCGACAACGGCATGAAGATTCTCGAAGGCGCGCTCGCGCGCCTGAGCAGCGGCGACCCGCCCATGCTCGACGGCGAGACCGTATTCGTCCTGTACGACACCTACGGCTTCCCGGTCGATCTCACGGCGGACATCTGCCGCGAGCGCGGCATCGGTGTGGACCACGCGGGCTTCGAACAGGCCATGCAGCGGCAGCGCGAGCAGGCGCGCGCGGCGGGGAAGTTCCGGATGGCGGCGGGCGTCGAGTACGCCGGCGCGAAGACGAAGTTCGTCGGCTACGACTATCTGGCGGCCGAGGCGAAAGTCATCGGGCTGTACGTCGACGGCTCGCCGGTCGGCGAGGTGCGCGCCGGGCAGAAGGCCACCGTCGTGCTCGATGCCACGCCGTTCTACGCGGAGTCCGGCGGCCAGGTCGGGGACCGCGGCGAGATCGTCGGCGCCGGCGGCACCTTCGAAGTGCTCGACACCCAGAAGATCCAGCCGGACGTCTTCGGCCATCACGGCGTGCTGAAGACCGGCTCGATCGAATTCGGCGAGCGGGTCAGCGCGAGAGTCAACGTCACGCTGCGCACCCGCGCGATGCACAACCACTCGGCCACGCACCTGATGCACGCGGCGCTGCGCCAGGTGCTCGGTCCGCACGTCCAGCAGAAGGGCTCGCTGGTCGACGCCGAGCGCACGCGCTTCGACTTCTCGCACGACAAGCCGATGACGGCCGAGCAGATCCGCAAGGTCGAGGAAATCGTCAACGACGCGATCCGCGCCGACGTGCCGGTGGCGGCGAGCGTGATGAAATTCGACGATGCCATCAAAGCGGGTGCGCTCGCGTTCTTCGGCGACAAGTACGGCGACGAGGTGCGCGTGATCACGATGGCCGACGACGGCCGGAATTTCTCGACCGAGCTGTGCGGCGGCACGCACGTCAGGCGCACCGGCGAAATCGGCTTCTTCAAGATCGTCGCGGAGAGCGGTGTCGCCGCGGGCGTGCGCCGCGTCGAAGCGGTGACCGGCGCCGGCGCGCTCGCGTTCGTGCAGTCGCTCGACGCGCAGCTTGCCGAGATCGCCGCCGCGCTGAAAGCGCCCGCCGCGGAGGTGACGCACAGACTCGCGCATCTGCTCGACAGCGTGAAATCGCTCGAGAAGGAAATCGCGCGACTGAAGGGCAAGCTCGCGTCGAGCCAGGGCGACGAGCTGGCCGCCCAGGCCGCAGACGTCAAAGGGGTCAAGGTGCTCGCCGCCACGCTCGAAGGCGCGGACGCCAAGGTGCTGCGCGACACGATCGACCAGCTCAAGAACAAGCTGAAGACCGCGGCGATCGTGCTCGCCGCGGTCGAGGACGGCAAAGTGCAGCTCGCCGCCGGCGTCACCGCCGATGCGGTCGCCAAGCTCAAGGCGGGCGAGCTGGTCAACTTCGTCGCGCAGCAGGTCGGCGGAAAAGGCGGCGGCCGCGCCGACATGGCGATGGCCGGCGGCACCGATCCCGCCAGGCTTCCCGCCGCGCTGGCCGGCGTTCGCGCATGGGTGGAGCAGCGGCTCTGAGCGAAGTCGCCGATCGGCGCGTCGCGCGGTGCGGGCGGAACGCTGTCGCGATCGAGCGGCCGCGCACGCATCCGCCGACGGCCCGCTGCACCCTCGCGGTCGGCGCCAGGGCTGCGGGCGGGGCAGCGTCGTGACGGTGCCCGAAGAATTCCGCTTCTGCCCCCGCTGCGCGACGGCGCTCGTGCGCCGCGTCCACGGCGGGCGCGAGCGCGGCGCCTGTGCGGCCTGCGGCTGGGTCCACTGGGACAACCCGACGCCTGTGGTCGCCGCGGTGATCGAATACGAAGGCAAGGTCTTTCTCGCGCGCAATGCGGCGTGGCCGGAAGGGCGCTTCGCGCTGGTGACCGGCTTTCTCGAACGCGACGAGAGCCCGCGCGATGCGGTGATCCGCGAGGTCAAGGAGGAGACGCAGCTCGACGCGCTCGACGCGCGGCTGATCGGGGTCTACGACTTCGCGCTGCGCAACCAGGTCATCATCGCCTACCACGTGCCGGCGCAGGGCGAGGTGCGATTGAACGAGGAACTGGTCGAGTACCGGCTGATCGAGCCCGCGCGGGTGCGCGTGTGGCCGCGCGGCACCGGCTTGGCGCTCGCCGACTGGCTGCGCGCGCGCGGTCACGAAGTACACTTCGTGCCGCTGCCGTAGCAGTTCCCGAGCGACCGATGCAGACCATGATCAGCTTCGACAAGGAAATCGACACCCGCGGCCTGAACTGCCCGCTGCCGGTGCTGCGCGCGAAAAAAGCGCTCGCGGAGATGGCGAGCGGTCAGGTGCTGAAGATCGTCGCCACCGATCCGGGATCGTTCCGCGACTTCAAGGCCTTCGCGAAGCAGACCGGCAATGCGCTGCTCGCGCAGGAGACGGTCGATGGCGAGTTCGTGCACTACCTGAAGCGGCGTTGACCGGCGATCCGTTCGCGATGAAGAAACTGCTGTTCGTCGGGTTGCCGCTCGCCGCGCTGCTGGCGGCGCTGTACTTCTTCGTCGTGCTGTCGTGGAGCTACTCGACCGGCGAGCGCGCCGGCTGGGTGCAGAAGTTCAGCAAGAAGGGCTGGATCTGCAAGACCTGGGAAGGCGAACTGGCGATGGTGTCGATGCCCGGCGCTGCGCAGGAGAAGTTCTACTTCACCGTCTGGGACGACAAGGTCGCCGAGGAGATCAACAAGGCGATGGGCCGGCGCGTGTCGCTTCACTACGAGGAGAAAGTCGGTCTGCCGACCACCTGCTTCGGCGAGACGCGGCACTGGGTCAACAAGGTCACCGTCGTGCCCGAGATTCCGCTCGCGCCGGGCGTAACGGTGCCGGTGCCACCGCAGGTGCCCGCGCCGGCGTCGTCTCCTCGGCCGCAGCCGGCGCCGGCTGCGCCGCCGCAGGCGCCTGCACCGGCCGCGCCGCCGCAGCCGGCGCCGCCCGTTCAGACGCCGCCGACCGACACCCCGGCCGCGACGAAGTAGCCGCGGTTGCTCACCGCGGCGGCAGCCGCGCGTACTGCTCGCGCAGCTTGGCGAGCGTGGCGCCGAAACCGGCGAGCCGCTCTTTTTCCTGGGCGACGATCGCGGCCGGTGCGCGATCGACGAAGCTCGGGTTGCCGAGCTTGCCTTCGGCCTTGCGGATCTCGCCTTCGAGGCGCGCGATCTCGCGGGCGAGCCGTTCGCGCTCGGCGGCGACGTCGACTTCGACGAGCAGCATCAGCCGGTAGTCGTCGACCACCGCGATCGGCGCCGGCGCGCCGTGGCCGGCCGCGTCGAGGTCGGAGACGACCCGCACCTCGGACAGGCGCGCCAGCAACTGCATGTAGGGCGCGAACGCCGCCAGCCGCGCGGCATCACCGCTGGCCACGAGCGGCACCTTCTGCGCAGGCGACAGATTCATCTCGCCGCGCAGGTTGCGGCAGGCATCGGTCAGGCGTTTGAGCAGCGCGACCTCGGCGTCGGCTGCGGGATCGATCTTCGACGGCTCGGCCTTCGGATACCGCTGGATCATCACCGACGTCTCCTCGTCGGCCCGCCGCTTGCCGGCGAGCACCGAGACCTTCTGCCACAGCTCTTCGGTGACGAACGGAATGATCGGATGCGCCAGCCGCAGCGTGGCTTCGAGCACGCGCAGCAGGGTGCGGCGCGTGCCGCGGCTCTGCGCTTCGTTGCCCTGCTGAAGCTGGACCTTGGCCAGTTCGACGTACCAGTCGCAGTACTCGTCCCAGACGAACCGGTAGATGGCGTTGGCGACGTTGTCGATCCGGTATTCGGCGAAGCCTCTTTCGACCTCGGTCTCGGTGCGCTGCAGTTCGCCGACGATCCAGCGGTCGACGAAGGAAAGCTCGATCCGAGCCGAATCGTCGAGCCCGCAGTCCCTGCCCGCGGTGTTCATCAGCACGAAGCGAGTGGCGTTCCACAGCTTGTTGCCGAAGTTGCGGTAACCCTCGCAGCGCTTGATGTCGAAGTTGACGTTGCGACCCAGTGTCGCGTACGACGCCATCGTCAAGCGCAGTGCATCGGCGCCGTAGGCATTGATTCCCTGCGGGAAGTGCTCGCGCACGCGCTTTTCGATCTTCGGCGCGTCCTGCGGGCGGCGCAACCCCGTGGTCGACTTCTTCACGAGCGTTTCGACGTCCACACCCTGGATCAGATCGACCGGGTCGAGCACGTTGCCCTCGGACTTCGACATCTTCCTGCCCTCGGCGTCGCGCACCATGCCGTGGATGTAGACGACCTCGAACGGCACCTTGCCGGTGAAGTGCATGGTCATCATGATCATCCGCGCCACCCAGAAGAAGATGATCTCGTAGCCGGTGGTCAGCACCGACGACGGCAGGAACAGATCCAGTTCCTTCGTCTGCCGCGGCCAGCCGAGCGTCGAGTGGCACACGAGCGCGGAAGAAAACCAGGTGTCGAGCACGTCCGGGTCGCGTGTGAGCCGCTTGCCCGCGCCCGCCTTGGACTGCGCCTCCGCTTCGCTGCGCGCCACGTACACGTTGCCCTGCTCGTCGTACCAGGCGGGGATCTGGTGACCCCACCAGAGCTGGCGCGAGATGCACCAGTCCTGGATGTTGTTCATCCAGTGCATGTACGTGCTGACCCAGTTGTTTGGAACGAAGCGGATGCGGCCGTCGGCCACCGCCTCTGTCGCCACCTGTGCGATGCTCTTGCCGGGAAACAGCGTCCCGGCGGGCGCCGGCTTGCTCGTCGCGACGAACCACTGGTCGGTCAGCATCGGCTCGATCGCGGCACCCGTGCGGTCGCCTCTGGGCACCTTCAACAGATGCTTCTCGATCTTCTCGATCAGCCCGGCCGCCTGCAGGTCGGCGACGACCGCTTCGCGCGCGGCGTTGCGATCCAGCCCGCGATACTTCGCCGGCGCGTTGTCGTTGATCTTCGCCTCCAGCGTGAAGATGCTGACCATCGGCAGCCCGTGCCGCTGCCCGACCGCGTAGTCGTTGAAGTCGTGCGCTGGCGTGACCTTGACCACACCGGTGCCGAATTCGCGGTCGACGTATTCATCGGCGATGATCGGGATCTCGCGCTCCGCCAGCGGCAGCCGCACGGTCTGGCCGACCAGGTGCCGGTAGCGCTCGTCTTCGGGGTGCACCATCACCGCGGTGTCGCCGAGCATCGTCTCCGGCCGTGTGGTCGCCACCACCAGGTGCCCCGAGCCGTCGGTGAGCGGATAGCGCAGGTGATACAGGCGGCCTTCCTCCTCCTCGGCAACGACCTCGAGGTCCGACACGGCGGTCTTCAGCACCGGGTCCCAGTTGACGAGCCGCTTGCCGCGATAGATGAGCCCCTGCTCGTACAGCCGCACGAAGGTCTCGATCACGACGGCCGACAGCCTCTCGTCCATCGTGAAGTACTCGCGCGACCAGTCGACCGATGCGCCGAGCCGGCGCATCTGCTGCGTGATCGTTCCGCCCGACTTTTCCTTCCAGGCCCAGATGCGCCTCTCGAACTCGGCGCGGCCCAGATCGTGGCGCGTCAGCCCCTCCGCTTCGAGCTGGCGCTCGACGACGATCTGCGTGGCGATGCCCGCGTGATCCACGCCGGGCACCCACAGCGTGTTGAAGCCGCGCATCCGGTGGTAGCGCACCAGCGCATCCATGATCGTCTGGTTGAACGCGTGCCCCATGTGCAGCACGCCGGTGACGTTCGGCGGCGGCAGTTGAATGCAGAACGACGGCTTGCCCGGTGTCATCGTCGCGGCAAAGTAGCCGCGCTGCTCCCACCACGGCGCCCAGCGCGCCTCGATTACGCCCGGTTCGAAGCTCCTGGCCAGTTCGGCTGCCGCGTCCGTCGCTCTATTGCCTGCCGTCGATTCCACGTTTCCGCCTGTGCTGGGCCCCTCTGAGGGCCGTTTCGTCGCAAAGGTTTGAATTTTAGGGGAATCGCTTCTACGCTCTGCGCCTCTCGCAATCTCAGAACTCCGATGACGATCACTCCGACGATTCGATTCTGGCGCGCGGCTGCGGCGGGTGCGGCGCTCGCACTCGGCGCCTGCGCAACACCGCCGACGGCTCCCGCTGCCGCGTCCGTCGCGAAGCCGAGCACCGCGCCGGCCGCCCCGTCACCTGCGCCCGCTGCGGCGGGCACCAAGCCGGCGAATGCGACGGCGCCCGGCGCGGCACCGGCCGCGCGTGGCGCCGAGCCGACGCCGCGGCCGTTCGCCGACGTGGTCAAGGACGCGAAGGAGATCAAAGGCTTCTTCACCTTCTGGCAGAAGGACGAGCGCACCTGGCTCGAAGTGCGGCCGGAGCAACTCGACCGGGACTTCTTCTTCTCGACTTGGCTCGCGACCGGCCTGGGCGAACGCTTCTTCCTACCGGGGCTGACGGGGCAGGAGCACGTCGTCGCATTCCGGCGCGTCGGCAACAACCTGCAACTGATCGCGCGCAACCTGCGCGTGCGCGCGCCCGCGGGCACGCCGCTGGCGACCGCGGTGCGCGAAAGCTATTCGGACAGCCTGCTCGCCAGCGCCCCGGTCGCATCGGCACCGCATCCCGAGCGCAAGTCCTTCCTCGTCGACGCGGCGGCGCTGTTCGGCCGCGACATCCCGGGCGCGCAGACGCAGCTCGAAACGCGCTTCCGGCTCGCCTACGCGTTCGACCGCAACAACAGCGGAATCGAGCGCGTGCGCTCGAGCGACGCTGCCACGCACGTCACCTACCGCGCGCACTACGCGGTGCCGAAGATCCCGGCGCCGCCGCTCACGCCGCCGCCGCCGGGCACGCGGCGGGTCGCGCCGCCGACCACGCTGCCGGACAACCGCAGCCTGTTCCTGACCTACACGTATAACCTGATGCCGCTGCCCAAGGAGCCGATGCGACCGCGGCTCGCCGATCAGCGCGTCGGCCACTTCACGACGGCGTTCATGGACCTTGGCAACGAGCTTGGGCTCGATGCGCGCACGCACTACGTCGAGCGCTGGCGACTCGAGAAGAAGGACCCGGACGCCGCCGTGTCGGAGCCGAAGGAGCCGATCGTCGTGTGGATGGACAGGAACATCCCCGAAAAGTGGCGCGACGCGGTGCGTGCCGGCATCCTCGAATGGAACAAGGCGTTCGAGCGCGCCGGCTTCAAGGACGCGCTCGTCGTCAAGCAGCAGCCGGCGGACGCCGACTGGAGCACGGTCGAGGGCACGCGCCATCTTGCCGTGCGCTGGTTCGCGATGCAGGGGCCGGGTGCGGTCGCGGTCGGTCCGAGCCAGTCGGACCCGCGCAGCGGCGAGATCCTCGCCGGCGCGGCGATCATTCCCGAGAACTGGGTGCGCATCGGTCGCGCGCAGGTCGGCGAGACGCTGCCGCGCCCGCCGGCGGCCGCATCGCTCGCCGAGCTGCTCGACGGGCGGGTGTGCACCTACGCGTTCGACGCGCTGGAGCAGGCGAACTTCGCGTTCGACCTGCTGGTCGCGCGCGGGGCGCTCGATCCGACGGGCCCGGACGCCGACCGCTTCATCCGCGACAGCCTGAAGGACGTGGTCATGCACGAAGTCGGGCACGCGCTCGGCCTGCGGCACAACTTCAAGGGTTCGACCGGCGTGCAGCTCGACAAGCTTCGCGATGCCGCCTACGCGCGTGCGCGCGGCATCTCCAACTCGGTGATGGACTACAACGCGCTGAACATTCCGCTGGAGAACGAACCGGCGACCGTCTACAGCCAGGCGACGCTCGGCGAATACGACTACTGGGCGATCGAATACGCGTACCGTCCGCTCGCGCCCGAGGCGGAGAAAGAGGAGCTCGCGAGGATCGCCGCGCGTTCGGCCAACAACCCGGCGCTCGCGTACGCGACCGACGAGGACGCGGGCGGGTTTTTCGGTGCCGGCATCGATCCGACCGCCAACCAGTTCGACCTCGGCAGCGACCCGCTTGCGTATTACCGGCGGCGAATCGTGCTGGCGCGCGAGCTGCTCGCGCGCACGCAGAAGCTGGAACTCAAGCCCGGCGACAACCTGTCGGTGTACCGGCGCAACCTGCGGCGCGCGATCGGCGCGATCGGCTTCGTCGCGCCGCTGATCGGCAAGTACGTCGGCGGCGTCTATACCTCGCGCGAGGTCGTCGGCGCCGGAGACGGACCGCTGCTGGTGCCGGTGCCGGCGGCGCGCCAGCGCGAGGCGCTCGACCTGCTGGCCACGGAAGTGTTTTCCGTCGACAGTTTCCGCTTCGATCCGAAGTTCATGAGCCGTCTCGGCATCGACCACCTGGAGCGCTTCACGCCGGGCGGACAGGTCGTCGTCAACGTCGACTTCAGCCTCGCGACGGCCGTGCTCGACATTCAGAGGAAGGTGCTCGACCAGTTGATGTCCGACGGCGTGGCGCTGCGGCTTGCGGACGCCGAGACCAAGGTCGCCGACAAGCGCGGGCTGCTCAGCTTCGCCGACGTGCAGGCGCAGCTTGCCGATGCGATCTGGAGCGAACTGCGCAGCGGCCGCGACATCGACAGCCTGCGCCGCAATCTGCAGCGCGAGCATGCGCGGCGGCTGGCGGCCGCGCTGCTGCGTCCGGCGAGCGCCGCGGCGGCCGACGTGCGCGCGGTGCTGCGCGCGGTCGCGCTCCGGCTCGAAGCGGATCTGCGGCGGCAGGTCGGCAACGCCCGCCTGAACGCCGCCACGCGCGCGCACATCTCGGAAACGCAGGCCGTGCTCGCCGAAGCGCTGAAAGCGCCGCTGGTCAGGCAGGGGGTCTAATCGGATCGCGCTGCGCGGATTGCATCGATGATCAGCGGGGCCCAGCGCAACCCGCGATCCGCGATCCTATTTGTTGAGTCCGCGCAGCCGCTCCAGTTCGGCGCGGACGGCGCGGTCGACGATCTCGCGCAGCGAGCTGGCGATCGCCAGCCGCGCCTCGGATGCAAGCCGCTGCACGGCCGCGTCGATCGCGACGCTCATCTGCCGACGGACGATGCCCTCGACATCGGTCGGCAGACGTTCTGCGAGATCGCGCAGGATCGCCTCGCGCAGCTCGATCTCGTATCGACCCCAAGGCACCTGCCCTGGCGGCGTCGCCTCGCGCGGGGGCGACGATCCGGCGGCCGCGGGCGCTTCGGGTACGGCGTTGGCGGACTCGGTCGGGGGCGGTGTTGGCGCGTCGGTCGCCGTCGGCGCGGGCGGCAGCGTGAAGTCCAGATCGAGCGGCGGCAACGTCAGCCGCTCGGTCAGGACGGGAATCGACGGATCGTCGTCGACCGGCACGGCGGGCGTGCGCGGCAGGCGCGTCTTTCCGAACGGTTCGGTCATTCGCTGCGAACCTCGTGCGCGACCGGCTCGTACCCGCATTCGCGATAGCGGCGGAAGCGCAGGCGTGCGCGGCTGCGGTCGTCGGCGTCGACCGAAACGACCTCGATCACGCGTTCGAAGCGCGCGAACCACTGGTCGAACGACGGCGGCACGTCGTCGTCCAGGTTCAGCAGCACCTGGCGGGCAGGCGCATCGTCGGCAGCAAGCGTCAACACGATCGGCGTGACGGCCGCGAGCGGCGAATCCGCGTACACGTGCGGCAGGAACTCGAGCGCGGAGAACGTCCACAGCGCCGCATCGAAGCGCGCCAGCAGCGCCGCATCGCGCGCATAGACGAGCACGGTCTTTTCCGCCGCGCGCGCCTTGCGCACCACGCGGCACGCGTAGTGAATGCGATGGTCGACGCCGAAGTGGAAGTCGATCTTCGGAGTGCGGAGCGCGGATTGCGGATGGATCGAATCCGGGGTCATCCGTGCAGCAGGTCCCTCAAGCGCAATCCGCGATCCGCGCTCCGCAATCCTAGGCCGCCCGCTCCATCAGGAACTGCGCGAGCAGCGGCACCGGGCGACCGGTGGCGCCTTTGGCGGGACCGCTTTTCCACGCCGTGCCCGCGATGTCGAGGTGCGCCCACTTGTACGCCTTGGTGAAGCGCGCGAGGAAACATGCCGCGATCACGGCGCCTGCCTTGCCGGGCGCGCCGATGTTGGCCATGTCGGCGAAGTTCGACTTGATCTGCTCCTGGTATTCGTCCTCGACCGGCATGCGCCAGGCCGGGTCGACCGCGTTCCTGCCCGCCTTCAGAAGTTCCGCGGCCAGCGCTTCGTCGGTGGCGAACAGACCCGTGTTCACGTCGCCCAAGGCGACGACGCACGCGCCGGTCAGCGTGGCGATGTCGATCACCGCCGCGGGCTTGAAGCGCTCGACGTAGGTCAGCGCGTCGCACAGGATCAGCCGCCCCTCGGCGTCGGTGTTCAGCACCTCGATCGTCTGGCCGGACATCGACTTGACGATGTCTCCGGGCTTGGTCGCGGTGCCCGACGGCAGGTTCTCGCACGCGGCGATCACGCCGACCACGTTGAGCCTCAGTTTCATCTCGGCGGCTGCGCGGATCGCGCCGAGCACCGAAGCCGCGCCGCACATGTCGAACTTCATCTCGTCCATGTTGGCGCCGGGTTTCAGCGAGATGCCGCCCGAGTCGAACGTGATGCCCTTGCCGACCAGCGCGATCGGCGCGGCCTTGCCCGCGCCGTTGTACTTGACCACGATCAGCCGCGGCGGCTCGGCCGATCCGCGCGTGACCGCGAGGAACGCGCCCATGCCGAGCTTTTCGATCTGCCGGCGGTCGAGGACGTCCACACCGAGCTTGAACTCCTTCGCGAGCTTTTTCGCCTCCTCGCCGAGAAAGGTCGGCGTGCACACGTTTGGCGGCAGGTTGCCGAGCCGCTTGGTGAGCGCCATGCCGTTGGCGATCGCCACCCCCTCTTTCAGGCCGCGTTCGACCGCGGCGTCGCGCTTTTCGAGCAGAAGCTGCACGTGCGCGGGGCCGGCGGTGTTGTCGTCCTTCTTGCTCTTCAGCTCGTCGGAACGGAACACCGTCTCGCGCGCTGCGATCGCAAGCTGCCGCGCCTGCCAGGCGCCGTCTCGCGCACCATCGCCCGCCTTCGCCACCCAGTCGGTCGCGGCGATCGCCAGCTCGCGCGTGCCCGCGCCCGCGCCCTTGGCGGCGGCGCGCACCGCTTCGCCGAACGCCTTGTCGCCGAACTCTTCGCGCTTGCCCAGACCGACCAGCAGCACGCGCGGGGCGGCCACACCGGCCAGCGCGCGCAGCAGCAGCGTCGTGCCGCGCTTTCCGGTGGCGTCGCCGCTTTTGATCGCCGCGCGCACCGCGCCCTTGGAGGCCAGATCGATGCGGCGCGCCGCGGGCGTCAGGTCGCCGTCCGCGTAGATTCCGACCGCGACGCAATCGGCCTTCGCCGTCTCGGCCGATGCAAGCTTCGTGCTAAAGTCCATCGCGCTTCCGATCCTTTGTTCGTTGGTCTTCGCGAGACCGACGGCGCGCCCGTCGCGGCGCGGTTCCTGTCGTGGCGGCGCAGCGGACAGCCCGGCGCCGCAGAGGCGGCGAAGTATAGCGGCCGCGACTTCCGGATGATCTTCAAGCGAGCCCTGATCGCCGAACTGTCGAGCACCGCGGGCGCGGTGTTCACGGTGCTGTTCTCGATCATCTTCTCGGTCGGCCTGGTGCGAATTCTGGGCGACGCCGCCGGCGGCCGCGTCGACAACCAGGCGGTATTCGCGATCGTCGCGCTGACCGCGCTGACCTACCTGCCGACGGTGCTCACGCTGACGGTTTTCGTCGCGGTGCTGATGACGCTGTCGCGCGCGTTCCGCGACTCCGAGATGGTGGTGTGGTTCGCCTCGGGCCGCAGCCTGCTCGACTGGGTCGCGCCGGTGCTGCGCTTCGCCGCGCCGATCGTCGCGCTGGTCGCCGTGCTTGCGCTTGCGGTGTCGCCGTGGGCGAGCCGGCAGATCATCGAAAGCAAGCAGCGTTTCCAGCAGCGCGACGACGTGAGCAGGCTTGCGCCGGGCCGTTTCATCGAGTCGAGCGCCGCCGACCGCGTGTTCTTCGTCGAGAACGTGGACCTGCCGACCTCGACTGTGCGCGGCGTCTTCGTCAGCCACCGCAGCCAGGGTCGCGAGGGGGTGATCGTCGCCGCGCAGGGCCTGATCGAGGCGCGGCCCGACGGCGAACGCTACCTCGTGCTCGAGAAAGGGCGCCGCTACGAGGGCACGCCGGGCACGCCCGAGTACCGGATGCTCGAGTTCGACCGCTATGCGATCCGCCTGGACTCCAAACCCGACGCGCCGCTGGCGGAGCTGCAGGCGCGCGCCAAGCCGACGCAGGCGCTGCTCGCCGAGCCGACGACCTGGCATCTTGCGGAACTGCTATGGCGGATCGCGCTGCCGGTCATCGCGGTCCTGCTCGCGCTGCTGGCGATTCCGCTCGCGTACACGAATCCGCGCGTCGGCCGCTCGTTGAACCTGATCGTCGCGGTGCTGGTCTTCCTCCTGTACCACAACGCGCTATCGGTCGTGCAGGCCTGGGTGCAGCAGGGGCGCCTGTCGTTCGCCACCGGCGTCTGGCTCGCGCACGCCGCGGTCGCGGCGGCCGTGGTGCTGCTGTTCGTGCGCCGCGTGTACCTGCAGCGCTGGCTGCCGCGCCGGGTTCGCCGGCGCGCGCCGGCCGCGAGGACGCCGGCATGAGGACGCTGCAGCGCTACCTGTGGCGCGAGATCGCGGCGGCGACCGCGTTCGTTGCGTTCGCGCTGCTTGCGCTGTTCTCGTTCTTCGATCTGGTCAACGAGATCGAGGAGGTCGGCACCCGCGGTTACCAGCTCGCGCAGGCCTTCGGCTACGTCGCGCTGTCGCTGCCTTCGCGCGCGTACGAGCTCGCGCCGATCGCGGCGCTGATCGGCACGATCTACGCGCTGTCGAAGCTCGCGGCCAACTCCGAGTTCACGATCATGCGCGTGTCGGGCATGAGCACGCGCCGGCTCGCGGGCTGCGTGGTGCGCGTCGGCCTCGTGCTGGTCGCGCTGACCTATCTGCTCGGCGAAGTCGTCGCGCCGCCCGCGGAGCGGATCGCCCAGCGCGCCAAGCTGCAGGCCACCGGGGCCACGCTCGCGCAGCAGTTCCGCTCGGGCGTGTGGGTGCGCGACGCGATCCGCGACGGCGCCGGCGACGTCGAGCGGGTGCGCTTTGTCAACGTGCGCGAGGTGCGGCCGGACGGCACCGCACAGGGCTGGCGCATCTTCGAGTTCGACCGCGACTTCCGCCTGCTTTCGGTCAGCACGGCACAGTCGGGGACCTACGTGCCCGGCGAAGCGGGCGGCCACTGGCGTCTCACGGACCTCGTGCAGACGCGCGTACCGGAGGTGGCCGCCGCGGATGCCGCCCCGACCGCGCTGCGCACGCAGATCGTGCGCGTACCCCAGCGGATGTGGACCTCGGAGCTGACGCCCGAGATCTTCGGCGTCGTGCTGGTCAAGCCCGAGCGCATGTCCGCGTACAAGCTCGCGCAGTACGTCCGGCACCTCGCCGACAACCGGCAGGACACCGGCGTCTACGAGATCGCGTTCTGGAACAAGGTCTTCTACCCGCTGGCGATCCTGGTGATGATGGCGCTCGCGCTGCCGTTCGCCTACCTGCACGTGCGCGCCGGCAGCGTGAGCCTGAAGATCTTCTCCGGCGTGATGATCGGCGTGGGCTTTTACATGCTGAACAAGCTGTTCGCGCACCTCGGCGTTCTGCACACCTGGCCGCCGATCGTGATCGCCGCGCTTCCGAGCCTGGTCGTGCTGAGCGTGGCGCTCGCCGCGCTGTACTGGATCGAGCGGCGCTGAGCGGGCAGCCGCACCGGTTCAACGCGGCGCTGCGCGCTCGTGTTCGGGCGCGCGCTTCGCCCGGAACGGATAGGCGCCGCCCGGCCTGCCCTTCGGCGCAAAGCGCAGCGACAGGATCATCGTGAGCGCCAGCACCGTGACGGTGAACGCGAGCGACCACGCGACCGGGATCTTGTAGACGTCGGCGAGCAGCATCTTGGCGCCGATGAACACCAGCACGATCGCCAGCCCGTAGGACAGCAGGTGGAAGCGCTCGTGCATGCCGGCGAGCAGGAAGTACATCGCGCGCAGCCCGAGGATCGCGAACACGTTCGAGGTCAGCACGATGAAGGGGTCAGTCGTGATCGCGAAGATGGCGGGAATCGAATCGACCGCGAACACGACATCGACGATGCCGATCAGCACGATCACGACGAAAAGCGGGGTGGCCATCTTCACGCCGTCGACGACCGTGAAGAACTTCTCGCCGTCGTAGTCCGGCGCGATCTTGATGTGACGGCGGATCCACGACAGCGCCGGGTTCGTTTCGAGGTCGGGTTCCTGGCCGGCCGCCCACCACATCTTGACGCCGGTGAACACGAGGAACGCGCCGAAGAGGTACAGAATCCAGTGAAACTTCGCGATCAGCCATGCGCCGACGAGGATCATCACCGCGCGCAACACGAGCGCGCCCAGGATGCCGATCATCAGAACGCGCTTCTGGAACTCGGCCGGCACCGCGAAGTAGGTGAAGACCATCAGGAACACGAAGATGTTGTCGACCGCGAGCGCCTTCTCGACCAGGTAGCCGGTGATGAATTCGAGCGCCTTGGTGTGCGCGAGCGCGTCGCCTTCGGCGCCGCCCAGGTGCCACCACAGCCAGCCGACGAAGACGAAGGAGACGGCGACCCAGACGAGCGACCAGACTGCGGCTTCCTTCATCGAGACCTTGTGCGCGCCCTGTTTCGACATCGCGAAGAAGTCGACGAGCAGTGCGGCGAGAACGAAGGCCGCAAAAAGCGACCACATCAGCGGCGTGCCGATGGTCATCATGGAATGCCTCGTGATACGGCCTGGCGCGGGCCGGCGTTGTCATCGTGCCTTGTTGGTCTTGCCGGCCGGAGCGCCGTACGCGATCCGCTCTGCGGCGCCGGGCGGGAATCCGCGCGCCCGCTCGATTCCCGTCCGTGCTGACGACGCCGCAGCAAGCCGCCCGGCCTTGCGCCGGGCGATCGAGCTACTCCCCATCAGAGGCGCGTGGATTAGAGCAGCGCGACCGCGCGCGTGTCAATGCGTGGCTTCGCCGGCAGGATGCCGCCGCGCCATCGACGCGATGCTTGTTCGGTGCCCCGTCGTCGAGCCCTGGCTTATGCGGACTTACGGACGACTTTCTGACAAAATTCGGGCAAACCTTCAGATCGTCCGGCGTCCGACTCGCCGGACGTAATACCTGTTGCTCATGGTTGCTCCGCCTCGGACGTTGCAGGCTGCGGGATACTCGTTGAATCCGACCGCGTGGGCGGCGCGCCGCGGCCGTCGGGTGCGACCGGGCGCGCTCCGATGATCAGTCGCCTCGATTCGGCGGGATCGCCATCCTTCCGCTTTGCGCCCGCCGTGAGCGCGCTGCTGATCGCGTTCGCGCTCGCCGTCTGGTTCGGCAACCTCGACGCGCGCCGGCTGATCAAGAGCGACGAGGGCCGATACGCCGAGATCGCGCGCGAGATGGTCGCGTCCGGCGACTGGATCACGCCGCGGCTCAACGACATCAAGTATTTCTACAAGCCACCGCTGCAGTACTGGGCGACGGCCGTGTTCTACAAGGTCTTCGGCATTCACGAGTGGACAGCGCGTCTGTGGAACGCGCTCACCGGGCTCGCGACCGTGCTGTTCACCGCCTACTTCTCGGCGCGGCTGTTCGGGCGCGAGCGCGGCATCGCCGCTGGCGTCGTCCTCGGCAGCAGCGCGCTGCCGGTCCTGCTCGCGCACGGTCTGACGCTTGACATGGGGCTGACCTGCTTCATGACGCTCACGCTCGGCGGCTTTCTGCTGGCGCAACGCGACGGCGCCACAGCCGCGCAGACGCGGCGCTGGATGCTCGTCGCGTGGGTCGGCATGGCGCTCGGCGTGCTGTCGAAAGGACTGCCGGCGCTCGTGCTGCCGGCGGCGGTGTTGGTGCTGTATTCGCTGTGGCAGCGCGACTTCGCGCTGTGGGCGCGGCTGCACCTCGGCAAGGGACTGCTGCTGTTTCTCGCGATCGCGGCGCCGTGGTTCGTTGCAGTGTCGCTCGCGAATCCGGAGTTCCCGCGCTACTTCTTCTGGCACGAGCACGTCGAGCGGTTTCTCACCCGAGTGCACGGGCGTTACCAGCCATGGTGGTACTTCATCCCGGTGCTCGCCGGCGGCCTGCTGCCGTGGACGCTGCTGGCGCCGCGCGCGCTCGTGCGGGGCGTGCGCGTCGATGTCGGTACCGCCTTCCAGCCCTCGCGCGTGCTGTGGCTGTGGGCGGTCGCGATCTTCGTATTTTTTTCGGCCTCGTCGTCGAAGCTCGCCCCGTACGTGCTTCCGAGTTTTCCGGCGCTCGCCGCGCTACTTGCGCTCGCTGTCGCCGAATGCTCCAGGAGCGCGCTGCGCTGGGCGCTGGCGCCCGTGGCGCTCGGCGCGCTGGCGCTGGCTGCTGCCACGCCCTGGCTCGCGCGGCAGCAGTCGCGCGAGATTCCCGCCGAGCTGTACGCCGCCTTCGCGCCGTGGGTCGCAGGCTCGATGCTGCTGCTGGCGGCCGGGCTGATCGGCGCGATTTGGCTCGACGCGCGCGGGCGGCGCGGGGCGGCGCTGATCGCGGCCGGGCTGGCGGGTCTCGCCGTGACCCAAGGGGTCGTGACCGGTCACGACGCCTTCGCACCGGCGCTATCGGCTGCGAACATCGCCGACCGGATCCGGCCGCATCTGCGGCCCGGCATGCCTTTTTACAGCGTGAACTTCTACGATCACACCTTGAACTTCTATCTCGGACGCACCGTGACGCTGGTTGCGCACAAGAACGAGCTCGCATTCGGTATCGCGCAGGAGCCGCACAAGTTCGTGCCGACGTTCGACGAATTCGCGCGTCGCTGGGCCGCCGACCGCGAGGCGCTCGCGATCACATCGCGCGACGGGTTTTCGAACGTGCTCGCGTCGGGGCTGCCGCTCGTCGTGATCGCCGAGGACACGCGGCGCGTCGTCTTCCGCAAGCCATGAATGCCACCGCGTTCGCGCTGATCCTGACCGGCGTGCTGCTGAACGCCGCCGCGCAACTGCTGCTGAAGGCGGGGACCAACGCGCTGGGCGTGCTGACGCTCGCGCGCGGCGAATGGCTCGGCACGATTTTCGCGGTAGCGACCAGTCCGCACATCGTCGCCGGCATCGCCTGCTACGTCGTCAGCGTCGGTGTGTGGATCGGCGCGCTATCGCGGGTGGAGGTCAGTGTCGCCTATCCGATGCTGTCGATCGGCTACGTCGTCAACGCGCTCGCCGCGTCGTATCTGTTCGGCGAGGCGCTCACCGTGCAGCGCTGGCTCGGCATCGGCTTCATCGGGATCGGCGTCTGGCTGTTGGCGAGGAGCGCATGAGCGAAGCCTATCTTCCGTTCGCGCGGCCGGCGATCGACGAGGCGATGATCGTGGGCGTGGCCGACGTGCTGCGCTCGAAGTGGATCGCCAGCGGCCCGCACGTGCTTGCGTTCGAGCGCGCGCTCGCGGACTACCACGGCGGCCGCCCGGTGCGGGTGATGACTTCGGCGACGGCCGCGCTCGAGATCGCGCTTCGGCTGGCCGATGTCGGGTCCGGCGACGAGGTCATCATCTCGGCGCAGACCTTCTTCGCCGCGGTCAACGCGATCGTGCGCGCGGGTGCGAAGCCGGTGTTCGTCGACTGCGATCTGGTCACGCGCTCGATCGACCTCGCGCAGGTCGAAGCGGCGCTCTCGCCGCGTACGAAGGCCGTGGTGCCGACGCACTTTCCCGGCGCGCTGGTCGACATGGACGCACTGTACGCGCTTGCGCGCAGGCACGGGCTGCGCGTGATCGAGGACGCGGCGCTGGCCCTCGGTTCGCGCTGGAAAGGGCGGCCGGTCGGCAGCTTCGGCGACCTCGTGGCGTTCAGCTTCCACCCGAACAAGAACATCACTTCGATTGAAGGCGGCGCGCTGGCGGTCAACGACGAGCGCGAGGCCCGACGTGTCGAGGCGCTGCGCTTCCACGGCATCGTGCGACTGCCGGATGGGACGCGCGACGTCGAGGAGGCGGGCGGCAAATTCAACCTGCCCGACGTCAACGCGAAGCTGGGGCTCGCGCAGCTCGCGCGACTGGACGAATTCCTGGCGCAGCGGCGTCGGTTGGTCGCGCATTACTTCGCGCACTGGCGCGCCGAGCCGGCGTGCCTGCTGCCGCCGCCGCTTGCGGACAACGGCTGCTCGTGGAACATGTTCTGCGTGCTGCTGCCGCTTTCTCGACTGCGCATCACGCGCAAGCAGTTCATCGACGCGATGCATGCGCGCGGCATCGGCATCGGCATTTCGTACGAAGCGGCGCACCTGACCACGCTCGGCCGCCGGCTGGGCTATCGCGAAGGACAGTTCCCGCACGCCGAGCGCATCGGCCGCGAGACTGTGACGTTGCCGCTGTACGTGGACATGAGCACGGCCGACGTCGAGCGCGTCTGCGCGGCAGCGGCCGAGGTTCTGGCGCAGGGGGCACGATGAGCCGCGCCCCCGAGGTCTCGGTCGTCGTCCCCGTCTACGACGAGGAGGTGGTGCTGCCGCAGCTCTTTGCGCGGCTGTATCCGGCACTCGACGCGCTGGGCACGCCCTACGAGGTGATCTTCGTCGACGACGGCAGCGCCGACCGCTCGGCCGCGCTGCTGCGCGAGCAGTTCCAGCGCCGTCCGGACGTCACCCGTGTCGTGCTGTTCAACCGCAACTACGGCCAGCACACGGCGATCATGGCCGGCTTCCAGCGCTGCCGCGGCAGCCGCATCGTCACGCTCGACGCCGATCTGCAGAACCCGCCCGAGGAAATCGGCAAGCTGCTCGCGGCGATGGACGCCGGGTACGACTACGTCGGCAGCGTCCGACGGATGCGACAGGACAGGCTGTGGCGGCGCGTGGCCTCGCGCGCGATGAACACGCTGCGTGAGCGCACGACCCGCATCCGCATGACCGATCAGGGGTGCATGATGCGCGCCTACAGCCGCGATATCGTGCGCGCGATCGTCGCCAGCCGGGAGGTGAGCGCCTATATCCCCGCGCTGGCTTACACGTTCGCGGCGCGGCCGACCGAGGTCGAGGTCGCGCACGAGGAGCGGGCCGCCGGCGCGTCGAAATATTCGCTGTACCGGCTGATCCGACTGAACTTCGATCTGGTCACCGGCTTCACGATCATGCCACTGCAGATCTACTCGATGCTGGGCATACTGGTGGCGGCGGTGTCGCTGTTCTTCTTCGCGCTGCTGGCGATCCGCCGGCTGGTGTACGGGCCGGAAGGCGAGGGCGTGTTCACGCTGTTCTCGATCGAGTTCCTGCTGCTCGGTTTCGCGCTGCTCGGCATCGGCGTCCTCGGCGAATACATTGGTCGCATCTATCAGCAGGTGCGCGAGCGGCCGCGCTACGTGGTGCAGGCGGTGCTGGAAAGCCGGCCCGAGTCCGGCTCGTCCGAGGAACATGCCGTCACTGAGGCGCGCCACGGGCAAACGCGTGCCGATAGTGAAGCATGATCGCCGCGCCGCGCCGCCCGCGGGCCGTCGTGTTCGCCTATCACAACGTCGGCGTGCGCTGCCTGCGCGTGTTGCTCGCGCACGACGTGGACGTGCGGCTGGTGGTCACGCACGAGGACCGTCCCGACGAGGCGATCTGGTTCGACAGCGTGGCGGAGGTCGCGCGCGAGTGCGAACTGGACGTCGCCAGCCCGGCGGATCCGAACGCGCACGAGTTCGTCGCGCAGGTGCGCGCGCTCGCCCCCGACTTCCTCTTCTCCTTTTACTACCGGCAGATGCTCGGCGAGCCGCTGCTCGCCGCGGCCGCGCGCGGCGCGTACAACATGCACGGCTCGCTGCTGCCGAAGTACCGCGGCCGCGCGCCGGTCAACTGGGCGGTGATCCGCGGCGAGCGCGAAACCGGCGCGACCCTGCACCGGATGGTCGCCCGACCCGACGCCGGGGCGATCGTGGCACAGGAAGCGGTGCCGATCCTGCCCGACGACACGGCGGCCGAAGTCTTCGCGAAGGTGACGGTCGCCGCGGAAGTCGCGCTCGACCGCGTTCTGCCGAAGCTGCTTGCGGGCACTGCGGAACATCGCGAACAGAACCTTGCGGCGGGTTCGTATTACGGCGCCCGCCGCCCCGAGGACGGCCGCATCGACTGGTCGCAGGACGCGCGCACGATCCACAACCTCGTGCGCGGTGTTGCGCCGCCTTATCCCGGCGCGTTCACGACCATCGCCGGCCGGCCGGCGCGCGTGTTGCGCACGCGGGTCCTGACCGAGGCTGCGCCGCGCTCGCCCGGCGCGGGCGTCTACGTCGAGCGCGGGCGCCTGCTGGCGGATTGCGGCCGCGGCGTGCTGCAGGTGCTTCGGATCGAGATCGACGGCACCGCGATCGACGCGGCCATGTTCGCCGCGCGCTTCGGCGCAGACAAGATTCCCTTTGCGTGAGTGCACCATGAAGAAGGTGCTGATCCTCGGCGTCAACGGTTTCATCGGCCATCACCTGTCGCAGCGCATCCTGCGAGACACCGACTGGCAGGTGTTCGGCATGGACATGCATGACGACCGTATTGCCGAGATGCGAGGCCATCCGCGTTTCGCCTTCTTCGAGGGCGACATCACGATCAACCGCGAATGGATCGAGTACCACGTGAAGAAGTGCGACGTGGTGCTGCCGCTCGTAGCCATCGCCACGCCGGCGACCTACGTGCGCGAACCGCTGCGCGTCTTCGAGCTGGACTTCGAGGCCAATCTGCCCATCGTCCGCGCCTGCGTGCGGTATCGCAAGCGGCTCGTCTTTCCGTCGACCTCTGAAGTCTACGGCATGTGCCGCGACCCGGAATTCGACCCGGAGACCTCGGAGCTCGTGCTCGGACCGATCGGCAAGCCGCGCTGGATCTACGCGTGCGCGAAGCAGCTGATGGACCGCGTGATCCACGCCTACGGCATGGAGCAGGGGCTCGACTACACGCTGTTCCGGCCGTTCAACTGGATCGGCCCCGGGCTCGATTCGATCTACACGACGAAGGAGGGCAGCTCGCGTGTCGTCACGCAGTTCCTCGGTCATATCGTGCGCGGCGAGCCGATCCGGCTCGTCGACGGCGGCGCGCAGAAACGCACGTTCACCTACGTCGACGACGGCGTGAGCGCGCTGATGAGGATCATCGCCAACCCCGCCGGAATCGCCACCGGCAAGATCTACAACATCGGCAACCCGGCCAACAACTTTTCGGTGCGAGAGCTGGCCACGATGATGCTCGCGATTGCCGGGCGCATCCCCGAATACCGCGACAATGCGGCGCGAGTGACGCTGGTCGAGACCACCTCGGGCGCGTACTACGGCGCCGGCTACCAGGACGTGCAGAACCGCGTGCCAAAGATCGACAACACGACGAAGGACCTCGACTGGGCGCCGCAGGTGACGATGGAGGACGCGCTCGCGCGCATCTTCGAGGCGTACCGCGCGCACGTCGCCGAGGCGCGTGCGCTCGTCGAGTAGCGGTGCGATGGCGGATCGCGCGCCGCGGCTCGCGCTGAAGGTCGACGTCGATACCTGGCGCGGCACGCGCGAAGGGGTGCCGCGGCTGGTCGAGATTCTGGGAAGGCGCCGCGCGGGCGCGACGTTTCTGTTCAGCCTCGGCCCGGATCACACCGGCCGCGCGATCCGGCGCGTGTTCCGTCCGGGGTTCTTCTCGAAAGTCAGCCGCACCTCGGTCGTCTCGCATTACGGCTTGAAGACGCTGTTGTACGGCACGCTGCTGCCGGGGCCGGACATCGGCGGGCGTTGCGCGGCCGAGATGCGCGCGGTGCGCGACGCCGGCTTCGAGGTCGGCATCCACTGCTGGGATCACGTGGCCTGGCAGGACTTCGTCGCAAGCGCCGACGCGCGTTGGACCGAACGGCAGTTCGGGCTTGCGGTCGAGCGGTTCGGCGAGATCTTCGGCGCTGCGCCGCGCGTGCACGGCGCCGCCGGCTGGCAGACGAGCGCACACGCGCTGCGGCTGCTCGACGCGTACGGCTTTGCCCTGGCGTCCGACGCACGCGGTACGCATCCGTTCGTGCCCGTGGTCGACGCGCAACCGCTGCGCTGCCCGCAGGTGCCGACGACGCTGCCGACGCTAGACGAACTGATCGGACGGGACGGCTGTGACGCATCGAACGTCGCCGAACACCTGCTGGATCTGACCGCGCGCGCGCCGGACCACGGGCACGTGTACACGCTGCACGCCGAGCTGGAAGGCATGAAGCTGGCGCCGGTGTTCGATCGTCTGCTCGACGGCTGGCGCGCGCAGGGCTACGCGCTGTTGTCGCTGTCTGAATTCGCGCGCGAACTCGACATCGCGCGGCTACCGCGTCACGTCTTCGCCGAAGGCGAGGTCGCCGGGCGTTCCGGCCGACTGTTCGTTCAGGGCGCGCCGACCTGAGAGCTACGAATTGCGCTGCAGGAAGCGCGGGATCGACAGCGCGTCGATGAGCCTTCCGAGGCGCGCGGACACCGTCGGCTTGTTCGACGAGCCGTCGAGGCGCATCAGCACCGAGCCGCCGTGCGGAGCGCGCGCGGTGCGCGGCACATTCGCCGCCGCGTCGCGCGCGAGCGCCTGCAGCGCCTCGGCGCGCACCGTCGCGGTCTGCTTCTCGTGGGCCGCCGCCCGCGCGGAGGCGTCGAGCGCGGTCGCGAGCCACGCCAGGATCGGCTGCCACTGCGCCAGATCCGCTTCGACCTTCGACGGCGGCAGGTCGAACACGCTCAAGCCCTGATCGACGCAGTGCACGTAGGTCTGCGTTTCGCGCAGCGCGCCGATGTACGCGATGTTCAGCGATTCCGCCCACCGCCGGATCGTTTCGCCTGCTTTGGTGCGCGCGTCGAGCCGCATGCCGACCGCGGCGACCTTGCAGCGCCCGCTCGCAACCCGAGGCAGCGCGAGCAGCTCGGCGTAACACTCCGCGGCCGATTCGCGATCGAAGGCTGAATTGCACACCGGCATCAGGATCGCGTCCGCGTACATCACCGCACGCGCCAGGTCGAAACCGCGCAGCCCGCCGGGCGTATCGAGCACGACGTGCGCGATGCCCGCGGGCGGGCGGACGACGTTCCTTGGATCGACCTTCCAACCGACGATCGCCGAGCGCAGCCGTTCGCTGCGCCGGCGCAGCCACGCCTGAGTGCAGAGCTGGCGATCGACGTCGCCGAGCAGCACCGGCGTGCCGCGGCGCTCGAGGTAGGCCGCGAGATGCGTCGCCAGCGTGCTCTTGCCGCTGCCCCCTTTGCGATTGACGACTGCGACCACGGGCATGTCAGTTCGCCTCCGGCGACGGGCGCGGCGCCGCGCGAATTCGGCCGATTAGAGCATCGGGCCGGTGCCGACGCACGCCCAAGAATAGGCGGGATTGCGCGGCATTTGTCAGCGCTCGCGGCCCTCTTGCCGGTGCCTTGCGTGAGGCGAAATTCGATGCGGGCAGCTCGGCCCGTCGGCACCGGACGGCGACACACGCAGGGGGTTGCCGGAGCGCTTATGGCCTAGCTGCACTGCCCCGTGTACCCGCACGCCGTGCAGAACTCGCAGCCGTCGCGCTTGATCATCGCTGCGGCGTGGCAGCTCGGGCAGACCTTGCCTTTGATCGGCGGGGTTTCGTGCTCGATCACCTTCACTGCGTCCGGCAGCGCGAGGATGCCGGCGCTTGCGATCGCGCGGCCGTCGTCATCGAGGATGCCGAGCACCTTGTACCGGTGCAGCAGCAGCGTGGCGATGTAGGCGACCGTGCTCGGATAAAGCGCGGAGCGCTCCTCGCCCGGCACCGGCGCCCAGAACTCGCCGTTCTGCTCGCCGAAGTTGAGCAGCTTCTTCAGTTTCAGCCCGATCCAGTTGGCGTCGACGACGCGCATGTCGAGCGAGATGAGCTTGCACAGGCCGTCGAGCACCTTCGGGTATTCGCCGGCGAGCCAGATCGAGTAAGGGCGGCGGCTGCCGTCGGGCAGGTGCAGCTCCTTCACGCCGAGCACGAAGTCGTCGCCGGTGTTCGGATTCTCGATGTCGACGGTCCAGCTCATCGTGCCGAGCGGCCCGGCCTTCGGCTCCTTTTTGCTGAACAGCGCGTCGATGACCGGCGTCGGGTGCTTGTCGATGTCCCTGAAGGTGCCGAGCTGCTCGCACCGGAGCCGCACGATATTGGCGAACGCGGCCACCACGCCCGGCTGCCACACGCGCCGGCCGTCCGGTGGCATCGCCAGCATAAAGCCCTGCTCGTCGCGCGCCTTGGCGAGCGCGTCGAGCTTCATCTTCAGCCACGCGCGATCCTCGCTGCGCATGTCCATCGACAGCGCCTTGGCGATCGCGCCGAGTCCGCGCGGCTGCTCGGCGCCGTTGACCCACACCTCGAACGGCATCGGACCGTGACCGTTGTTGTCGATCTGGCCGATGAAGATTGCAAAACTCTCCTTGCGCTCGGGGATCTCGACCATGTAGGTCCACGCCATGTTGCCTTCGACGAGGTCGGGCCGGCCTGGCCACTTGAGGCTGGCGAGCGCAGGCTGCGGCGCGGAGGCGAGCCGCACGCGGCGGTCGGGATCGTCCTTCAGGTCTTGCGGCGTGGACGAAAGCGTCGCGGCCGGTTCCTTTCTGACTTCGAGCACCGAGCCGATCACATTGTTCGGCCGATAGGTCGTGATGCCTTTGAGTCCCGCCTTCCAGGCTTCGAAATACAGGTTGCGGAAGTCCTCGAACGGATAGTCCTCGGGGACGTTGACGGTCTTGCTGACCGCGGCGTCGATGTACGGCTGTACCGCGGCGATCATCAGCATGTGGTCGACCGCGCCCATCTCCAGCGCGTGCACGAACGCGGGCGGGAGATGATTCGTGTCGCCGCCCATGTGCTTGTACAGGCGGTATGCGTAGTCCTCGACGACGTATTCCTGCCTGCTGCCGTCCGGCATGCGCTTCTTGCGGATGTAGGTCCACGAAAAAGTCGGCTCGATGCCGCCCGAGGCGTTGCCGGCGAAAGCGAGCGAGATCGTCCCGGTGGGCGCGATCGACAGCAGATGCGAGTTGCGCAGACCGTGCTTGCGGATCTTCGCCTTCAACTCCTCCGGCAGACGCGACGCGCAGTGCGGGGCGGCCAGGTACCTGTCGGCGTCGAACAGCGGGAAACGGCCCTTCTCCTGAGCAAGTTCGACCGACGCTTCATACGCCGCGTCGCGCATCGCGCGCGCGATCTCGCTCGCCAGCGCGCGCGCCGGCGCGCTGTCGTAGCGCAGGTTCAGCATCGTCAGCGCGTTGCCCAGCCCCGTGAAGCCCAGCCCGACGCGCCGCTTGTTCATCGCTTCGCGCTGCTGTTCGGGCAGCGGCCATAGCGTGGCGTCGAGCACGTTGTCGAGCGCGCGGATCGACGTCTTGACGACGTCACGGAACCTGACGAAGTCGAACGCCGGTGCGTCGCCGAACGGGTCGAGCACGAAGCGCGTCAGATTGACGGAACCGAGGCAGCAACAGCCGTAAGGCGGAAGAGGCTGTTCGCCGCAAGGGTTGGTCGCCGCGATCGTCTCGCAGTACGAGAGGTTGTTGTCCTGGTTGACGCGGTCGATGAAGACCACGCCCGGTTCGGCGTGGTTGTAGGTCGACTGCATGATCTGGTCGAACAGCTCGCGTGCGCGCGCCTTGCGGTAGACCCAGGTGCCTTCGGGACGTTGGTACGCGCCGTTCTTGTCGAACGGCTCGGCCGGGTGCCATAGCTCGATCTCGTCGTCGGCTTCGACCGCGCGCATGAACGCGTCGGTCACCGCCACGCTCATGTTGAAGTTGGCGAGCGAACCGTCGCGCTTGGCGTGGATGAAGTCTTCGATGTCCGGGTGGTCGCAGCGGAGCATGCCCATCTGCGCGCCGCGGCGCGCACCGGCCGACTCCAGCGTCTCGCAGCTCTTGTCGAACACGCGCATGTACGACAGCGGGCCGCTCGCACGCGAGTGCGTGCCGTGCACCAGCGCGCCGCGCGGACGGATCGCGGAGAAGTCGTAGCCGACCCCGCCGCCGCGCCGCATCGTTTCGGCGGCCTGCTGCAGCGCTGTGTAGATCGACGGCAGCCCCTGGCCGTTGACGCCGCTGATCGCGTCGCCCACCGGCTGCACGAAGCAATTGATCAGCGTGGCCGCGATCTCGGTGCCGGCGGCGGAATTGACGCGGCCTCCGGGGATGAAGCCTTCGACCATCACTTCGTAGAAGCGCTGCTCCCATTCGGCGCGCAACTCCGGCTTCTCGACCGCGGCCAGCCCGCGCGCCACCCGGCGGCGCACGTCGTCGACGTTTTTCTCGTCGCCTTTGGCGTACTTCTCCAGCAGCACGTCGACGGAGATCGGCTGTTCGTCGAGCAACAGTTGTGCCTTGTCGAGTTTCATCGGTGCTTGTCTCCCGGGCGGCTGATCGGACGGTCGCAGCATTCGAGGCGTGCAAGATACGCCGCCGCCCGCAATGCAGAATTGACTTGGATCGGGTCCGGCAAGACTACACCCGGCAAACGAAGCCGGGAAAAAGCACAAGATATGCTGCGAGTCCCCGGCAGTTAGTCAACATCTTGCGGTCTCTGGCCTGATCGGGCGCGCACTGCAAAGCGCCGGATCGAAGCGCGAGGCGCTGGATATACTGGCCGCGATGCCACGGACCGGAGCGCCGCCGTCATGAACCTGCAGCAGTTCCGCTTCCTGCGCGAGGCCGCGCGCCAGAAGTTCAACATCACTGCGGCGGCGCGCGCGCTGCACACCTCGCAGCCGGGCATCTCGAAGGCGATCATCGAGCTGGAGAGCGAACTGGGCGTGTCGATCTTCGCGCGCCAGGGCAAGCGCATCCTGGGCTTGACGCCGCCCGGCCAGCAGGTGCTCAACGCGGCCGAGCGGATCATGCAGGAGGTGGACAACCTCAAGAAGCTCGCGCGCGACTACGCGGGCTCGCCCGAAGGCACGCTGCGCGTGGCGACGACGCACACGCAGGCGCGCTATGTGCTGCCGCCGGTCGTGCAGAAGTTCGCGCAGAAGTATCCGAAGGTCCGATTGAAGCTGTTGCAAGCCGATCCGCCGCAGATCGCCGCGATGCTGGCGAGCGGCCAGGCCGATATCGGCTTCGCGACCGAAACGCTCGCGGAAGCCCCGGGGCTGAAGTCGATTCCCGTGTACGAGTGGCAACACGTCGCGATCGTGCCGCGCGGACATGCGCTGGCAAAGTTCGCCGCCGCGCCGGCCAGGCTCACGCTGAAGGAGCTCGCGCGCCATCCGCTGGTGACGTACGAGGGACACTTCGCCGGACGCAGCCGGATCGATGCGGCGTTTGCCGCGGCGCAGATCGAGCCGTCGATCGTGCTCGAGGCGATCGACGCCGACGTGATCAAGACCTACGTGCAGATCGGGCTCGGCGTGGGCATCGTCGCCGGCGTCGCGGCGCAGGGGCAGAACGAGGGTCTGGTCGCCGTGCCGTGCGGCCATCTGTTCGGCACCAACACGGCGCGGCTGGCGGTCAAGCAGGGCGCGTATCTGCGCGGTTTCGTGTATGCGTTCATCGAGCTGCTGGCGCCGGGCTGGGACAAGCGCAGACTGGAAGAGGCGTTGCGCGGCTGAGGTCCGTGGCCGACGCACTAAACTGCGCCGGGCAGAGAGCGCAGACGAACCAGGAGATGAGCATGAGCGCAACCGCCACTTCCCGCCAGTTGCCGACGACCAAGGCGGCGGCCGCGATCCCGATCCACGGGCTGCACCATTTCGCCTACCGCTGCCGGGACGCCGAGGAGACACGGCACTTCTACGAGGACATCCTCGGCATGCCGCTGTGGCACATCATCCAGTCCGACCACGTACCGTCGACCGGCGAGTACTGCCCGTACACGCACATCTTCTTCCGCATGACCGACGGCTCGTGCGTCGCCTTCTTCGACCTCGGCGACGACGTCGCGGCGGAGCCTTCGCCCAACACGCCAGCCTGGGTCAATCATCTGGCGCTGCGCGTGGACACGGTCGAGCACCTGGAGCGGATCAAGGCGCGGCTGCAGGCGCACGGCATCGAGGTGATCGGCGTGATCGACCATCACATCTTCAAGTCGATCTACTTCTTCGACCCGAACGGCATCCGGCTCGAGCTGACCGCGCAGCTCGCCTCCGAGATGCAGATGCTGCAGGAGTCGAAAACCGCACACGACCGGCTCGCAGAGTGGACGCGGCGCAAGAACGAATGGCGCCGGGAACGCGCCGCGGGCCGGGCGGTGGCGCCGCTGAAGCCGCAGCGAAACGATCGGCCCGAGGTCGCCGCGCGCGCCGGCAAGCGCGGATGAAAGTCTGCATCGTTGGCGCCGGCTCGGTCGGCGGTGTGCTGGGCGGCAAGCTCGCCGCGAGCGGCCACCAGGTCGCGCTGATCGCGCGCGGCGCGCATCTGGCTGCGCTGCGCGAACAGGGGCTGGTGCTCGTCGATCACGTCGACGGCGGCGCGCTCACCCATCGGCTACCCGCGAGCGACGACCCCGCGGCGTTCGGCACGCAGGATCTGGTCGTGATCGGTCTGAAGGCGCACGCGATCGGTGCCATGCTGCCGCGCATGCGCCCGCTCGTCGGCCGAGATACGATCGTCGTGCCGGCGATCAACGGGCTGCCGTGGTGGTACTTCTACAAGGAAGGCGGGCCGCTCGACGGCGCGCGCGTGCGCGCGCTCGATCCCGACGGCACGATGTTCGAAGCGCTCGACTGCGCGCATCTGCTCGGCTGCGTCGTACACATCGCCGCCGAAGTGCGTGCGCCGGGCGAAGTCCATCACACCGGAGGACGCAGGCTGATCCTCGGCGAACCGGACAACTCGGACTCGCGGCGGCTGCACGTCGTGTGCGACGCGCTGAATGCGGCGGGGTTCGAGGCGGTCGCCTCGACGAACATCCGGCTCGACGTCTGGACCAAGCTGCTCGGCAACCTCTCGTTCAATCCGATCGCCGCGCTGACCGGCTATCTGATGAACCAGATCTGCGCCGACGAAGGCGTGCTCGAGATCATCCGCGCGATGATGGTCGAGGGTATGGCCGTGTCCGAGCACTACGGCGTGCGCGTGCCGATGACGCCCGATCAGCGCATCGATCTCGCGCGCCAGCTCGGCGCGGCCAAGATCTCGATGCTGCAGGACCTCGAACAGCGCCGGCCGCTGGAGCTGGCCGCGATCGTGGGCGCGGTGATCGAGCTGGCCGAACGCGCCGGCATCGACGTACCGACGATCCGCCACGTGCATGCGCTGACGCGGGCGCGGGCGAGAGCGCTGGGGCTGGCGTAGCCGGATCGCGGATTGCGGATCGCGCGGATCGCACTAAGCTCTAGCCCAAACTCCCGACTGCCGACGCGAGATGCCCGACGACCACAAACTTCCTTCCGCCTTCCGGACAGCGACCGCCGTGACCGGCGGCACGTACGAGTTGCCCGTATATCCGTTCGTCGAACCGGCCGAGCTGCGCGGCGAGCGACTGCGGCATCCGGTCGCGATCGTCGGCGCGGGGCTGACCGGGCTGACCGCCGCCTGCGACTGCGCACTGCGCGGCATTCCCGCGGTCGTGCTCGACGAGGACGACACGGTCGGCGTGCGCGGTGCCGCCAGCCGCGGCATCTGCTACGCGCAGAAGAGCCTGGAGATCTACAAGCGGCTCGGCATCCTCGACCGCATGCTCGCCAAGGGCATCCAGTGGTCGGTCGGACGCACCTTTGCCGGCGACGACGAGGTCTACTCGTTCGACCTGAAGAAGATGCAGACGCACAGCGTCTCCGAGCAGCCGCCTTTCATCAACCTGCAGCAGTTCTATCTGGAGTGGTTCCTGGTCGAGCGAATCCACGAGCTGGGGCTGGTCGAACTGCGCTGGAAGAACCGCGTCGTCGAGATCGCGCCGAACGACGATCGCGTCGTGCTGACCGTCGCCACACCGAGCGGCACGTACACGCTTGAAGCGAGCTGGGTCATCGACTGCAGCGGCGCGCACAGCGCGATCCGCGACAAGCTCGGCGTGCACGCCTCCGGCAGCAGGATCCCCGACCGCTGGTGCATTTCCGACGTGCGCTTCGAGCGCGAGCCGCCGGCCGAACGCTGGACGTGGATCGAAGCGCCTTTCAACGAGAACCGCGCGGTCTGGCAGCACCTGATGGCCGACCGTGTGTGGCGGCTCGACTACCAGATGCCCGCCGACGCGGACCCCGACGAGATCGCACGGCCCGAGGTCGTTGCCGACCGGCTGCGGCGGCAGTTCGGCCCCGACGTGAAGTACGAGCTCATCTGGGTCGGACCGTATGCGTATCGCAGCCTGTGCCTGGACACGTTCCGCGTCGGCCGCGTGCTGTTTGCCGGCGACGCCGCGCACGTGACGAGCCCGTTCGGCGCGCGCGGCGGCAACAGCGGCATCCAGGACGCCGACAACCTCGTCTGGAAGCTTGCGCTCGTGCTCGAAGGCAAGGCGCCCGAGCGGCTGCTCGACAGCTATGCCGCCGAGCGGCGCTACGCCGCACTGGACAACATCCGCATCACCAACCGCACGAACCGCTTTCTCTCGCCGCCGACGCACGTCGAGAAGCGCTTTCGCGATGCGGTGATCGCGCTCGCGCGCGAGTTCCCGTTCGCGCGTGCGCTCGTCAACACCGGCCGGCTGTCTTCGCCGACGCACTACGTCGACTCGCCGATCGCCGCCGGCGAGCACGCGGGCGTGCACGTGCAGAACGTCGCGCTCACCTTGCCCGACGGTACGCGCGGCGATCTGGTCGAACTGCTGCGCTGGTGCGACCACGCGGTGCTCGGTTTTCTCTACGTCGATCTGGACGAATACCTGGCGCGCGAACTCGAGGCGCTCGAGCAGCGCTACCCGGTCCGGTTCCTCTGCGTGCAGAGCGAGGAGGGGCGGACCTGCACCTTCCCGACCGTGATCGACGACGAAGGCAAGCTCACCGGACAGCTGCACGCCGCGCCCGGCGCGGTCGCGCTGGTGCGTCCCGACCTGTACCTTGCGGGCACGCTCGACGAGCCGTCGGCCGCCGACATCGAGCGCGCGCTGCGCAAACTCCTGGCCATCGAATGAACACGACCTTGCAGACCCAACTCAGAATCGCCGACCCGGACGGTTTCTACGAGAGGCTGCTCGACGCGCACCGTGGGCTCACCGACGAGCAGTGCGCTCAGCTCGACGCGCGGCTGATCCTGCTTCTCGCCAATCAGGTGGGCGACGACCGGGTGCTCGCCGAGTGCATCGAAGCGGCGGCACGGCCGTTCGCGCAGGCGGCGCGATGAGCGCGACGGTCGCCTTCATCGGGCTGGGCGCGATGGGCGGCGCGATGGCGCGGCATCTGCTCGCCGCCGGCCATCGGCTGCGCGCGTATGCGCGCCGCGCCGAGGCGATGCAGCCCTTCGTCGCGCAGGGTGCGACCGCGTGCGCATCGCCGGCCGAGGCTGCGCGCGGCGCGCAGTTCGTCTTCACCAACGTCACCGCGACCGCCGACGTCGAGCAGGTGCTGCTGGGCGCCAACGGCGTGATCGAAACGGCCGCGCCGGGAACGATCGTGATCGACCACAGCACCATCTCGGCACTTGCCACGCGAGCGATCGCGGCGAAGCTCGCCGAAAAAGGCATCGAGATGCTCGACTGCCCGGTGTCGGGCGGCGTCAAGGGCGCGCAGGCGGCCACGCTGTCGATCATGGTCGGCGGCAAGGCCGAGGTGCTGGAACGCGCGCGGCCGCTGCTCGCGAAGCTCGGCACGACGATCACGCACGTCGGCGATCACGGCGCGGGTCAGGTCGCCAAGGCGTGCAACCAGATCGTGCAAGTGGTCAACATCGAGGGCATCGCCGAGGCGATGCTGTTCGCGCGCGCCCACGGCGTGGATTGCGCGACCGTCTTACGCGCGCTGCAGGCGGGCTTCGCCGGCAGCCGGATGCTGGACCTGATGGGCCCCAAGATGGCCGGCCGCGATTTCGCCGCCGGCATCGAGGCGCGGCTGCACCAGAAGGACTACGGGCTGATCGTCGAGATGGCGCGCGAAGCGGGTCTGGCGATGCCCGCCGTCGCGATCGTCGCGCAGCAGCTCAATGCGCTCGTCGGCCAGGGCTGGGGCAGGCAGGACACCAGCGCCCTGCTGAAGGTGCTCGAAGCAGCCAACGGCCGGGGGTCGGATTGAGGATTCAGGATTGAGGATTCAGGATTCAGGATTGAAGAGTCAGGAATCAGTCCGCCAGTGTGGGTCGAGACTTGCGCGGCTGGGATCAACTAGATCCTGAATCCTCGATCCTGCTTCTAGAACCGAAACCCAAGCTTCGCGCCGACGGTCGTGGTGCCGCCGGTGCTGTCGGCCTCGAACGCGAGGTTGGCGAGCCCAAGGTTCACGTTGACGCCGCCGAACACCTTGGTCTGCGTGAAGTCCTCGCCGCGCAGGCCGGGCACACCCTTCGGCGTGCTCTTGATCCGCACCTGACCGATGCCGCCGTATGGCGTGACGTTGGCGAAGCCCTTCGAGATCGAGATGTCGAGGCTCTTCGTGTCGAAGTCGAGCTGATCCACACCGGTGAGCCGCGTCAGCGTGCCGCGGATCGCCACGGCCGGCGTCAGCGTGCTGCCCGGCAGGATCGCCCAGCGCAGTTCGCCGCCCGTATAGCGGATGTTGGTCCCCGGCACCTGCGAGAACGCCACGCCCACGTCGAGGTTCAGCGGCAAGCCCTTGTGCAGGCGCAGCGTCGGCACCGGCAGCACCGAGGGAACGTCGCCGCCCGAGCTGGCTTTTTCGAGGATCGCGACGTTCTTCAGCTTCGTGCCGGTCACCGCGGCGCCGAGATCGAAGCCGGTGATGCCGAGCGCCTCCGAAGGAATCAGCGGCTTGAACGACAGCGCGGCGCCCAGATCCTCGGACAGCAGCCGAAACTCGTTCTGCGAAAGAAGCTGGATCGAATCGATGTCCGCCGCCAAGGCGGGTGCGGCAGCGGCGGCGAGCAGCGCGGCAGCGAAGCGGCGTTTCATGGGATCGCGACTCCTCTTGTTTTCGTTGAACGACGACGCGAAGTATCGGGCCGCGCGCCCCCGCCCGCGACCGCATCGATCACGCATCCTGGCGAAGCCGTCGGTCTGACTCAGGTTTCGACGCGCCGGCGCACCAACTCGATCGCCGCGTCAAAGAGCGGGCTCGCGGGATTGGCCAGCTCGTCGCACACCGTCAGGTGGTTGCATCCGGGCATCGGCACGTCGCGCACGAGGTTCTGCGGCCAGCGCTTGCCGATCAGCGCGTTCTGCCGGCGGAACTCGCTCGACTCGAGCGCGCCGACCGCCGTATACAGCGGCGCCCGCGTGGCCGGCGGCATGTACGCCGGCGAGAGCCTGCGTGCGCGCCGCACGTCGAGTTTCAGGTCGACGTTGACGAAGGGTGCGTGCACCAGCGGCTCGAGGTCGTACAGCCCGCTGATCGCCAGCCCCCCTTTGACCAGGTTGCGCGGCAGGTCCGGCGCGTAGACGTCCCACAGCGCGGCCATCGTCATCGCGGTCAGATGGCCGCCCGCGGAGTGCCCGGACACGTAGATGCGCTCGGGATCGAAGCCGTAGCGGTCGGCGTTGCGGTACAGCCAGGCAAGCGCGCGCAACATCTGGCGCACGATGTCTTCCAGCGCGGTGTTCGGCGCGAGCCCGTAGTTCGGCAGCGCCACCGCGATGCCGTGATTGACCAGCGGCGGCGCGATCCACGAAAAGTCCGACTTGTCGAGCGAACGCCAGTAGCCGCCGTGGATGAACACGAACAGCGGCGCGTTGTCGCTGCGCGTGGGAAACAGGTCGAGCTTCTCCGCGCTCGACTCCCCGTAAGGCAGGTCGACGAGACAGGCGCGCAGCCGCCGCGTGGCCGCGGCCTGCTCGGCCCAGCGCGCGAAGATCTGCGGATGATCGGGGATGGCGGCGCGCGCGTTGTACTCGCGCTCGCAGAATTCGACCGTATATTTCATCGTTGGAATCGCGGACGAAACGGCGCAAGTCTACCGGCCGAGCCGCGCGTGCGACTTGAACCGCCGCCAGCCGGCCGGTACAATCTCGCCCTCTTTCGGGGACGTAGCTCAGCTGGGAGAGCGTCGCGTTCGCAATGCGAAGGTCGAGGGTTCGATCCCCTTCGTCTCCACCATCTGCCCAAGCCCGCCGGACGTGAGTCGGCGGGCTTTTCTGTCCGCAGGACCTGCCCGACTTGATCGCGCGGGCGTGCGCTGAGCCGCAGGTTTCCCAGGCTCGGCGGCGGAACTTCTCTGCCCGGCCGAGCGACGGCCGGCAGCGGTAAGGTTCGCGCCGAAGCCGAGGGTTGGCGTGGACGGGCGTCGGGCACAAAGCTGTCGGGAGGCGCAGGCGCTCAAGGGTCTGGCGGTGCACCAAAAGAAACAGGGCGCCGAAGCGCCCTGCTCGAAGACGTGGCTCAGGCGACTCACGCCAGCACAGCGTCTCCCCAGCCGCCGCCGACCTGAGCGAGCTCGGTCAGGCTTAGCTCCACCACGACTTCTTCGGCCTCGGCGACTTCCATTTCGACGACTTGCGGCTCCATCGGATTCCTCCAGCCCGTTGCGATTTCGTTTGAGTTGGCACTAAAGACCCTCGCTTTTCTGCCGATCAGCGAGTTGCGGGAACTGTAAACGTGGCGCGCGCGGCAGAACAAGGCCCGCGTCGTCGTTTCGTTCCATTTTCGCCACAGTGAACAGCCCGCTCGATACCCCGACCGTCACCTCGCGTCTGGCCCCTCCGGCCAGCGCCGAGGAGGACCGTGCCCTCTGCTCGGTCCTGTTCGACGAGTTGCATGGCGAGATTTCCAAGTCCGGTGAAGAGGTCGCATGCCGATTCTCCGCGGCGGCCGAGTTTTTGACTGGCCTCGATACCGCGACCGGCAGCACTGCCCGTGTCGAGTGCTTGCTGGCGGTCGCTCAGCACTATTACTTAGCAGCAAGGCCGGCAGCAGCCCTGCCCTCGGCAGATCGCGCAGTGGCGCAGACGCGGGTATTGCGCGACCTGCCGTTGCTGCGCAAGGCGCTGACGTTCCTCGGCGTGATGCACATGGAAACCGGCAACTTGCCGGAAGCGACCGCCTGTTACTCGGAAGCCTTGGCGATCGCCCAGCAACTCGGCGATTCGGGTGCCGAGGCACCCGTTTGGAACAACCTCGGGTTGGCCTTGCAAAGTGCGGCGCAGTATGCAGACGCGATCCAGTGTTTCGAGCGTGCCGCGGCGCTGGCTGATAAGCATCCGGCTTTTGCGTTCGTTCGCCGCTCAGCGCTGTCGAACATCGCAGGCTGCGCGCTGCACCTTCACGACGTCCGAACCGGTATCAAGGCGGTGCGCAAGGCGATCGAGCTGAACCCCGATCCGCAGACGGCGACGGATTGCCTGTCGCGCGTGATCTCCGAGTCGAACTACGCGCGCCTGCTGCTCGAAGTCGGCGAAACCGGCCACGCGGCGGAGCATTGCGAGAAGGCGCGAATCTATGCAGCGAAAGCACCCACCACGAGGGCGGAACTTGTTGCGTCCACGACCAGCGGCTTGATCGACGTTCATGCGGGTCGAACAGACGTCGGCCTGACCCGCCTGAAGCGCACGCTCGAGCAGGCCCGGTTAAACGTGCGCTCCGAAGTCCGCGACGCGCTTTCGGCCTGC
>FWWM01003325.1_pt1 | contig 40242 bp, 29 predicted proteins | sample 2228351 | NCBI WGS metagenome assembly FWWM01 (sample SAMEA103939774, study PRJEB20133) | metagenome
TGCAAATAGAGGATGAGCAACTTTTTGCCGGGCAGCGACGCAGGCGTTGACCCACACCGGCCGGGTTCCACCGGTTGGCCCCGGTAGGGCAACTACTTGCCGGCAGGAGTTGCCCTACCGGGCCGGCCTCGCCGTTTGACAGACCCCGCCGGTCGCGGTATGATCGGGCCAGAAAAAGAACGGGCCTGGACCGCCCGGAAGGAGACGGGATGAACAAACGACGCGCCCAAATCGGGACGGGCTTTCTGCTCATCGCCCTGGGCATCCTCTTTTTGATCGTCCAGGCATGGTCGGAGCGGCCGGCCTGGCTCATCTCCTGGCCCCTGATCATCGTCGGTGTAGGGGCCGGACTGTTCCTCCTAGGCCTGCTCGTGGGAGAAGCGGGCCTGGCCGTGCCGGCCTGCATCGCCGGCGGAATCGGCGGCCTGCTCTACTGGCAGAACGCCACCGGCCGCTGGGAGAGTTGGGCCTACACCTGGACGCTGATCCCCGGCTTTGTCGGGCTGGGGCTGATCCTCGCCGGTCTGCTCAAGGGAACCCCCCGGCGGGCCCTCCGCGAGGGCGGTTGGCTGCTCGTCATCAGCATGGTCCTCTTTGCCCTCTTTGGCTCTTTCCTGGGCGACCTGGAGATTTTGGGGCCGTTCTGGCCCCTGCTCTTGATCCTCATCGGGGTCATCATCCTGCTCCGGCCGATGCTACAAAGGACCCGCTGAGCATTTCCCCAAGGAGTACAAATGTCCGCCAAACGCCGCACCCTGATCGTCATTGCCCTGAACAACCTCTTTCTGACCCTCGGTTTTCGCCTGTGGCAATCGCTTTTCAACAACTTTGCCGTGGAAGAACTGGGGGTCAAGGCCGGCCAGATCGGCTGGATTCAGTCGGTGCGCGAAATCCCCGGCTTTTTGGGCTTTCTGGTTGGGCTACTGGCGCTGCTGCTGACCGAACTGCGCATCGCCGGCCTCTCGGTGTTGGTGATGGGGGCAGGCATATACCTCACCGCTTCCTCGAACAGCCTGGCCGGCCTGATCGCCACGACCCTTCTGATGAGCACCGGCTTTCACTTTTTCTCCGCCAGCAACTCCTCCGCCGTGCTCCTGACGGTGGGCACCGAGGAGGCCCCCAAGGTGCTGGGGCAACTGAACAGCCTGGCCGCGCTGGCCTCGGTTGTGGGAACGCTGCTCATCTTTGGCACCCTGGAGACGTGGGGCTACCGCACCCTCTTTCGGGTCGCCGGCCTCCTGGTTGCCGTCGTCGGCCTGATGCTGCTGCCCTTTGGCCGGCAGGAGCGCCGCCGCCGCCAGGAACGGCGGAGCACCCCCCTGCGCCGCCGCTACTGGCTTTACTACCTCCTCCAGTTCCTGATGGGCAGCCGTCGGCATATCTTTACCACCTTTGCCACCTTTCTGCTGGTCAAAGATTTTCTCGTGACCGCTCAGGTCATTACGCTACTCTTTCTGCTCAACAGCCTGATCGGGACCTACTTTCACCAGGCCTTTGGCAGGATCGTGGCCCGCTTTGGGGAGCGGCCGGTGCTCCTGGTCAACTTTTTCCTGCTGGCCCTGGTCTTTAGCGGCTATGCCGTCATTCCAATGATTGGAGCCCTGCAGCAACCGCACATTTCCCTTCCTGCCCTGACGATAGGCGAGTGGACATGGATGCCCGCCTCCGCCGCCACCCCGGCCCTGCTCATCCTGCTGGGTCTCTTTATCGTGGACCACGTCCTCTTTGGCTTTTCCATCGCCCTGCAGTCCTACTTGCAAAAGATCGCCCTGGTGCCGGAGGATATCACGGCGAACGTCTCCGTCGGCCAGACGATCAACCATATCGCCGCCGTGTTCATCCCGATCGTGGGCGGGATCATCTGGGAGACCCTGGGGGGGCAGTACACCTTCCTCATCGGCGTCGTCATCGTCATCCCCTCTCTGGGGCTGGCCTGGCGACTGCCGCGCAAGGCCCCGGTCGCGGTTCCGGTGGCGGCGGCCGGAGAGTGAGATGCCCGACCCCCTCCGGGAGACGATCGCCACCTACGACCGCGAGGCGGCCGCCTTTGCCGGGCGGCACTGGCAGGTGCGGCTGGAGCGGGCGTTGGAGGGACTGGGACGATACCTCAGGCCGGCCGCCCGCGTCCTCGACCTGGGCTGCGGGCCGGGGCGGGACCTCCTCCTCCTGCGCGAGCGGGGGTATCGGGTTGTGGGGCTGGACCTCTCGGCGGGCATGCTGGCGGAGGCCCGCCGCCGGGCGGGCGGCCCCCTCCTCCGCGCCGACATGCGCCGCCTGCCCCTGGGCAATGCCTCCTTCGACGGCATCTGGTGCTGCGCCACCCTGCTGCACCTCCCCCGCGCCGAGGCCGGCGTGGCCCTGGGAGAGATCCGCCGCGTCCTCCGACCCGGCGGGGCGGTCTACCTTTCCGTGCAGGAAGGAAACGGCGAGGCGTGGAAGCCCTCGGCCGAGGGAAAGCGGTTCTTCTGCCTCTACCGGATGGAGGAACTGGTCGCGCTGGTCGAGGCGGCCGGCCTGACGGTCGTGGAGCGGTGGCCCGGCCGGAGCGACTGGGCGGAGTGGATCAACCTGGTCGCGCTCCGCTCCCCGTAGGACAACTCCTTCCCGTGGCACCGGATATAAATCCTGCGCACCCCCCGGGGCACAGGATTTATCCTGCGCACCCCGCTTTCATCCCCGGGGTGCTGAAAGTGGTGGACCATCGAACCCGCCGCGTGTCAAACTCGCTTGACCCCACCCTGCCCCTGTGGTACAATTGTGCCATCGGAATTGACCAGCCGAAAGGATGCCTGCGATGACCGACCGCCTCCGCCGCCGTATGATCAACGCCTGGTGCATGTACGACTGGGCCAATTCGGCCTTTGCCACCACCATCCTGGCTGCCGTCCTGCCGATCTACTATAGCCAGGTCGCCGGGGCCACCCTGCCCAGCGAGGCCACCGCCACCGCTTTCTGGAGCCTGGGACTGAGCATCTCCCTCCTTATCGTCGCCATCCTCTCCCCGATCCTGGGCACCGTCTCGGACGTCAGCCGGTCGAAGAAGCGCTTTCTGGGCACCTTTATCACGATGGGCGTGATCGGGACAGGGCTACTCGTCCTGGCGGACACCGGCGACTGGCTCCTGGCCTCGATCCTCTTTGTCCTGGGTCGGATCGGCTTTACTGCGGCGAACGTCTTTTACGACGCCCTCCTGCCCCACGTCGCCACCACCCAGGAGGAGCAGGACCGCGTCTCCACGCGCGGCTTTGCCCTGGGCTACCTGGGTGGGGGCATCCTCCTGGCGGTCAATGTGGTCATGATTCGGCTGCTCCCCGGCACCTGGGGCCCCCGCCTTTCCTTTCTCAGCGTCGCGCTCTGGTGGGCGGTCTTTTCGATTCCGATCATGACCCGCGTTCCCGAGCCGCCGGCCGCCACCGCCCGCCTGGACCCGGGGGAGAATGTCATCACCGTCAGTTTCCGGCGCATCTGGAGCACACTCACGGATATCCGTCGCTACCGTGAACTGTTCAAGTACCTGCTTGCCTTTCTCATCTACAACGACGGCATCGGCACGATCATCGGTGTGGCGGCGATCTATGGGGCCGAACTGGGGTTTGGCAGCGTCGAACTGACCCTGGCCCTGCTCCTGGTGCAGTTTGTGGGCATCCCCTTCAGCCTGATCTTTGGCCGGCTGCCCGGCGGGAAGGAAAAGCGCCGCGCCTTTTACCTGGCCTTTATCCTGTTCAACCTGGTGGCCCTGCCGCTGGCCGGCATCCTCGGCCGCCAGGCACTGCCGGCCGAGATCACCGGCGCCCGCCTGCCCCCCTACCAGGCCACCACCGGCGCCGTCGGTGAGGGGGTCTACCCGGTCGGCGGCCCCGTCTGGCACTGCTCCGACGGCTGGACCCCGCAGACGATCCCCGCCCACGACCTCCACGCCGACCAGGATGCCTGGTACCTGCGCACAGAGCAGTCTGGGGTCTTTTGCGAACTGACCTTCAATGGCCAGCAGGTCGAACTCGTCTACAGCACCGGCCCGGACCGCGGCATCTGGGCGGTCGAACTGGATGGAGCCCCCCTCCTGGACGAGGACAGCGGTGAGCCGCTGCGCATAGATGCCCATAACGCCACGGCTCGCTACGACGTCCGCCGCAAGGTCCAGGCCCCCGAGCCGGGGGAACACACCCTCCGCCTGGTCAATACCGGAGAAAGGAACCCCGCTTCGCAGGGGACGGCGATGCTGCTGCGCCAGGTTGAGGTGCTGCCGCCGCTCCGCCAGAGCAACCTGCTCCTGATTCTAGGCGGCCTTTTGGCAGTCGAGGCCGTCTGCCTGCTCCTGGCGCTGCTCCTGGGGCGGTTCTTTGCCCCGCCGGCCGACCGGTTGGACACCCGGCGGACGATCATCCTGGCCCTGGTCACCTACGCCATCATTGCCGTCTGGGGCTACTGGCTGGACTCGGTGGTCGAGTTCTGGTTCCTGGCCTGGATGGTTGCGCTGGTGCAGGGGGGCAGCCAGGGATTGAGCCGGAGCCTGTATGCCAGCATGTCGCCGGCGGCCAAGAGCGGCGAGTTCTTTGGGCTGTATGGGGTGATGGAAAAGTTCTCCGCCATCGTCGGCCCGCTCCTCTTTGCCGCGGCAGCGGCGGCCTTTGACAGCAGCCGGCCGGCCGTGCTCAGCCTGATCCTTTTCTTCCTCCTGGGAATCTTTTTGCTGAGCCGGGTCAATGTGGAGGAGGGCCGACGCATCGCCCGGGAGGAGGATGCGGCGTTACTCCAGGCTACAGAGCCATGGTCCTGAAACGCTGGTCCTACAACCTGCGCTACCTGCTGAGCCGGGCCCCCTGGGACACCAACATCACCCCGCCGGAGGTGGTACAACTGATTGAAGGGGAGAGGTTGCCGCCGGGCCGCGCCCTCGACCTGGGCTGCGGCAGCGGCACGAACAGCCTCTATCTGGCCCGGCACGGCTGGGAAGTGGTCGGGGTGGACTTTTCCCGGCCGGCCATCCGCCGGGCCCGGCGCAAGGCCCGCCGCGCCGGCATCACCTCCTGCCGCTTTTACCTGGCCGACGTCACCCGGCTCGGCTTTCTCCAGGAGCCGTTCGACCTGGCCCTGGACATCGGCTGCCTGCACGGCATTCCCCCCGACAGGCGGCCGGCCTACGCCGCCGAACTGACCCGCCTGCTCCGACCCGGCGGCCTCTACATGCTCTACGCCTTTACCCCTCGCTCCCCCACACGGGGCATCGCCCCGGAGGAGGTGCGGGAACTGCTGACCCCGGCCTTTGTCCTGGAGAAGCAGCAGGGCGGGGCCGATCCTTCCGGCTCGACCTCGTTCTGGTACCGCATACGCCGGGGAAAATGATCCGTCGGTGCACCACCGGCTTGGGGCGCGGACACGATTCAGGGGGACGGTTTACCGGGTGTACCTGCCTACACTCTACAAGTAGCCCCCCTCCACCCCCTTCGGGGTTGAGGGCACGGTGGACGACAACGGGGCCCCTCTGTCGAGGGGCCCCGTACCTGTGCGTTTCGCAAGAGGGAGGTTACCGCGTCAGCCCCGCCACCGTCTCTTTATCCAGACGGCGAATCAGGGCCAGGAGCAGGTTCAGCGCGTTCTCATAGTCGTCGCGGCGGAGAACGCCGGTGTGGCTGTGGATATGGCGGGTGGGCACGCCGATGACGATGCAGGGCACGCCGGCCGCGTGCAGGTGAATCTGCGCCCCGTCGGTGGCCCCGCCCGGCATCACCGAGAACTGCAGCGGAATCCCCTCCGCCGCGGCGGTCTCGATCGCCAGGTCGCGCAGGCGCAGGTTGGGGAGCATGCGGGCATCGTAGAGAAGAAGCGAGGGTCCTTTGCCCAAACGGACCTCGCTCTCCTCCGGCTTGATGCCGGGGGTATCGCCGGCAATGTCCACCTCCAGAATGATCGCCACATCGGGGTTGACCAGGTGGGCCGAGGTCTTGGCCCCACGCGTGCCCACCTCCTCCATCACCGTACCCACGCCGTAGAGGGTGACCGGTCGTTTCTCTTGGGAGAGTTCGGTCAGCACCTCCACAAAGAGGGCGCAGCCGATGCGGTCGTCAAACGCCTTGCCCAGGTAGGTGCGTGGCTCGACCTGGAGGGGGGTAAAGGGGCTGACCGGGACGATCGGGTCGCCCAGGCGGATGCCCAACGCCTCGACCTCCTCCTTGCCGGTGGCGCCCACATCCAGGTACATGTCCTTCTTCTTGACCATCTTGTCCTGCTCATCGCGCTCCAGAAGGTGGGGGGGCTTGGCCCCGGTGACGCCGAGGACGCGTCCGTTCTGGGTGAGCACCTCCATCCGCTGGCCCAGGATGACCTGGTCCCACCAGCCGCCCAGGGGGATGAAGCGGATAAACCCCTCGTCGGAGATCTGGCGCACCATAAAGCCGATCTCGTCCATGTGGCCGGCCAGCATCACGCAGGGGCCGTCGGCCGGCCCCGCCAGCCGGGCCACGAAACTACCCAGCCGGTCCTGGGTAATCTCGGCAACCCCCTCCAGCCGACGGCGCAGGACCGCCCGCACCTCGCTCTCGTAGCCGGGCACGCCGGCCACGTCAATCAGTTCCTGCAACAACTGCTCTCGCTCGTCCACAGAGTTCCTCCTCAGAACACAAAGCAGCTCTAGGAGCGGCTTTCCAGGCCAGACCGGACGCCCGGAAAGGCCGTCCTACAGATCAATCGGGCCTTCCAGCATGGCCACCAGCAACCGAACGGCGTTCTCCAGGTCCTCCAGGTCCACCATCTCGGATGAGGTGTGGATATAGCGACAGGGCAGCGAGACCGTGCCCGCCGGGACGCCGGCGCGAGAGACCTGGATGGCCCGGGCATCGGTGCTGCCCATCACCAGCACCTCGCGCTGGTAGGGAATGTTGCCGGCCTCGGCGATGCGGATGAGCAGGTCCTTGACCCCGGCGTGGGCCAGCATGCCATAGTCCATCACCTTGATCGCCGGCCCCTGGCCCAGTTCCACGGCCATCGGGTGGGCTTCGGGGGTGTCGCCGGTGTCGGTGACGTCCACGGCGATGGCCAGGTCGGGGGCCAGGCCAAAGGCCGAGGTCGTCGCCCCGCGCAGGCCGACCTCCTCCTGCGTGGTAAAGACCACGTACACCTCGTGCGGGCTCTTGGTGAGGGCCTGCAGCACCCGCACCAGGACGGCACAGCCGGCCCGGTCATCCATCGCCTTGCCGATGGCCCGACCGTTCGCCAGCACCAGGTCCCGGTCCATGCAGGCCAGGTCTCCGACCTGGACCCGCTTCTCGGCCTCCTCGCGGTTACGCGCGCCGATGTCTATGTACAGTTTGGGGTAATCAATCTCCCTGCGGTCCTGAATCGGCTCGATCCCGATCGCGCCGCGCCGGCCGTTGGCAAAGCGGACACGCTGGCCGTACAGGGTCACCGGCGGGACCCCACCGACGCGGTTGAAGCGGAGAAAGCCGTTCTTGTCAATGTGGTTGACGATCAGGCCAATCTCGTCCATGTGGGCAGCCAGCATAACGCGCCTGCCCCCCTCATTGCCGGCGCGGGCGCGCACGATCAGGTTGCCCAGGGCGTCCACGCGCATCTCGGCAGCAGCGTCGGCCACCAGTTCCTGCAACGCCTGGCGCACGGCGTCCTCGTATCCCGACGGGCCGTACAGTTCGCTCAGTTGCTTCAGCAGTTCCTGCAACAAACACCTCCTGTTGTTCGATCCTCCCCCCCACAGGAACCCGGCCGGACCTTTCGCCCGGCCGGTCCCAGAAAGGGGCCGTCCTCTCCGGCCCCCTTGTTAGCCACCCTATTATAGCAGCAAAAGGCCGGTTGTCAACTTGGCGACACGGGTAAATTTGCCTCAACCTGTCGCTCTAAAAGTGCGACTCGCCGGACACGGGCAAATTTACCTCAACCGCCGTCGCTTTAAAAGTGCAACTTTTTGACAAAGCACTGCCGGTTTTCGAAAACCTTTCTTCCACTTGTTGACACATTTGCGCAAGAAATTTGCATGTCCAGACTTGCAAAGCACTGCCGGTTTTCGGAAACCTTTCTTCCGCTTCCCGATCCCTTAGCGGCTGTTGGCAAGTTGGCGCCAGGGCAACTTTAGGAGTTGCCCTACATGTTATACCAGCAATTCAACCTGCACAACGACATCCTGAATACCCTGAAGACCCCCGCCCCGATCCGGGGCAGCGGCCAGTCGCTTCACCAGGTGGCCGGCCTCGTCCCATAGATCTTTCCAGTGGCCCCGGAGGGCTTTTCGCGATTTGCCCTGTACGGCGGTGTAAAACGGGTCCGTGGGGCTGGGGCGCAGCCCCTCCACCTTGACCAGCCGGAGCAACGGCGCAAAGGGATGCCCATGACGCTTGAGGCCGATGACCGCTTCCTCGGTAAAGGCCACGGGCAGGGCTTCCCCTTTGAACAATTGGGGTTGCTGCCCCATAGCCAGTTCTACCAGCGCTGCCTGGAGCAACACCCGGCGCGCTTGCTCCTCCAACGCCAGACGCTCCGCTCGCCGCCGGTCGGCGACCACTTGTGCCTGCCGTTGCAATACCGTTTCGACCTCTTGCCGAAAGTCAGCCTGCGCTGCGGCGATGGCCTCTTCCGACCAACGCGCTTTGGGCACCCCGGCATAGAGGGCTTTGAGGTCCGCCAGACGTTCGATCCGCTGCGGGTTGCCCCCGGCGTCCAGGGTGTAGTAGGCGCAACGGGGCAGAGGGGCCTCCACCCAACAGTAGAGTACGCGTCCATCAGGGCCAGAGGCCGCTTCCTCCACACCCTGCAGCAGCGACTCCAACAACTCGCTCCCATACGTCAGCAACCGCAAACTGTTGGGATGAGCATCGAACAGGGCCGCGTCAAAGGTCACCGCTACCTCCCCCTTGTCTGTCCTGAGATACCAAGCCCGCTCGAATTCTGGATGCGGTTGAAAGCGATCCGCCAGGAAGGAGTCCTCGGTGAGTACCCGTTCCAGATCGTTCAGGGTGACCGGAGAAGCAGTGTCCAACAACGGCTCATCGGCGACCAGGTACTGCTCCAGGTTGAGAGACTCCGCCTCCCGGGCACCTGTCTCTTGCCGCAGCCGCTCCAACTCCTGCGCCAGCACCTGCTCCCGCTCGGCCGCCGGCGTCATGGCGGCGGTCTGGATGGCCTGCTCCACCCGGGCCAAAATCGGCTGCAACTCGCCAACGACCTCCTCGAACCAACCGATTCGGTCCTCCAGCGACCGGTAGACCCTGGCCTCCACGGTGCCCTCGTAGAAATAGTGGCGAATCCAGACCTCATTGTGCACCTGACCGATGCGATCGATCCGGCCGATCCGCTGCTCGACCCGCATAGGGTTCCAGGGCAGATCGTAGTTGATCAGCACGCCGCAGGTCTGCAGGTTCAGTCCCTCGCTGGCCGCCTCGGTGCCGAGCAGGATCTTGATCGCCTCGCCCTGCCGAAAAGCGTTCTTGATCTCCTCTTTGGTCGCGGCAACCCAGGCGATGCCGTTCCACACCTCACCGCCCCGCCCACTGTAGCAGGCCACCTGGCTGCCATAGACCTGCCGCAGTTGCTCGCGCAAAAAGTCCATCGTGTCGGTGTATTGGGTGAAGATGAGGACCGTCTCGCGCCGTCTAAAGATTTCCTCCAGGTCGGCCAACAACCGCTCGACCTTGGAATCGTTGCCGCTCAAGCCGCGCAACGCGGCCACCAAGTCCTCCACGTATTCGATCTCGCCGCGAAAACGGGACCGCTCCTGGGACTCCAGTTCCTCGCCGATGTCGCCGCTCAGGTCCTCCTGTTCCCGGTCATCTTCATCCAATCCGGCAACGGTACCCGGGGCATCCTTACCGCGCAAAAAGTCCAAGCGCCGCTCCAGGCTGCGACGCACGGCGTAGAAACTGCTGGTCAGCCGGCGGCGATAAACGGTCATCACGAACCCCAGCCCCTTCCGCTCCGACTCGTACTTGCGGTAAAACTGACCGACATATTCCTCAATCCGGCGATACAAGTCCTGCTCCTCGTCGCGCATCTGGATCCACACCGGCTCAGGGGCGCGATGGGGCACATTGGCCTTGAGGATGCCCCGCTTGGCGTACTCCCGGAGCAGGCTACGGGTGCTGCGGAAGAGATAGCGGCGCAGTGGCGTGTGCCGTCGGGCCATTTCCACCGCCAGGTCAGGATGCCCGGCCAACAACTGCCGGAGGCCGGTTCCACCTTCCTGGGGTGAGACCAGCATCTTGAGCCGCTGCCCATCCACCAGACCCAATCTGGCCTCGGCCTGGCGCATGAACGCCGAATCGAGTTCCCCGCCCGTGCCCAGAAAATCGCGTACCAGGCCCAAGACGAAATCCCAATCCGCATCGTCAAAAGACCGCCGCAGTTCCTGAAAGAAGCAGAGAAAGTTGCCTTCGGTTCCCCAGCGACCGCCCAAACCCAGAACCCGCAGCAGGTCCCACACCTCCAGCGGATGGATCTGCATGGGCGTGGCGGTGAGCAGCAGCAGGCCCTGCGTTCGATCCTTCAACCCAGGCTGTCCATCTCTGCCCATCAGCAGTTCCAGCAGCCGGTTGGAACGATGCCGATCCTCCCGAAAGTCCTTGCGGCGGGCGTGGTGCGCCTCGTCCACGATGATCAGGTCCCACGGGCGGGCCCTCCACACATCCTCCTGGCGCTCGCGCCGTTTGGCCAGTTGGCTGGAGGCGATAAAAATGTCCTCGGCATCCCAGGGGTTAGGAGCATCGGGCGTATATTCCCGACCCAACACGTCGTGGAAGGTGTGACCGTCGAAGAAGGGGACGTTGAGGGCAAACTTTTCGTCGAGTTCTTCCTGCCACTGCCGGCAGACCGATTTAGGGGCCAGGATCAGGCAGCGCCGCACATAGCCCGAGAGGATGAGTTGGCGCAGCGCCAGGCCGGCCTCGATCGTCTTGCCCAGACCGACCTCGTCGCACAGCAAGAACCGCTCCGGAAAGCGGGTGACGATGGTATCGGCGATGCGGACCTGGTGGGGCCACGGGGTGACGGCGCCGGTGGCCGCGCCCAGCCGGCGAGCATTGAGGAGATGGGGGGCGTCACGCAGAAACTGCAAGACGACGCGCTCACGCTGCCCTTTGGGGACGAAACCGCCCCGACGTTCGAGCACCCTGGTCCTGGGCTCGCGCTCCAGCGGGTCGCAGGTGGGGACGGTGGCCGGCCGATAGCACAGCAACCGCTGCCGCACCGCCTCGGGCACCTCCAAGGCGATCCAGTCCGGCTCCTGGCCGCTCCATAGCCGCTCGAAACGGAATCGCACCTGGGCCAGGTAGGGCGCAGTGGCATCCCAGGAGCGAAAGACCATGAACTGCTCATAGTTGCGCTGCCATCCGGCGGCCGACTCGTTCACGCTGCCGCTAAAGGCAATCTGGTCGCCGTAGCGGTCGGTAAAGAGGCCCTCTTTGGGATGATAGTAGTCCTGGGCCTGGGATGCGGGAAGCGGCCGGCCGTCTGGCCCTCTGGGGAGCACGACGCGAATTTCAAGCCGGCCCGCCGCCACCATCCAGGCCAGCACCTCCAGGCGGCGGCGCATGACCTCTTCCTCAGGCTCGCCGAGGGCGGCGATCAGCCGCTCGGCGACAATCCCCTCCAGCGACCGGCCCTGTTCGATGGCACGGACGTCATCCTGGCTCAGTTCCGCGCCCACCAGCAGGCACATGGTGCCGCCGGTGGCGACGAGCCGGGCCACGCCGGCCGCCGCCACCGCCAGGGCGCTGCTGTTGAAAAAGCCGGCCGTGCGCTCGTAGCGCAGGCTGCACGACAGGGCCGGAATGTAAAAGTCGTGCAGCCGGTCGTCGGCCGGGCCGTAGGAGATTTGCAAGTCGTGGTCCTTCAACCGAATCGCGTGCATTCCAGCACTCCTGGTTCTCTTTGCCATCGTAATAGAACAAGGCATCAACGACCGGTCGGTCGGGCGATGCGCTCATCCCTCAACCATTTTGGCCCACCGGCGTTTCCGGCAAGCGCCCCGTCGGCCAGATCAAAGCGGCGCTTGCCATGACGCAGCGCACGGTCTCGTGGTGTCTCATCCGGCCGTATGGGTTGCTTTTCCAACAGTCGCCGCTCGGTTGCCAGCCGGTCAATTGCTTCCCGCGGCAGGGAACCGTATAGGCGCTATGAAAAAGATGGTCCCCCCTGGTGGCTGCCGGTGCGGCAGACGACGTCGGTAGATGCGATCTGACGGTTCTATTTGCACTCAGTCTGCCTCCAGTCCTAACCTCAACTGCTTCACCGTTGCCGCCGGCTCCTCCTCCACCGGCACCTCCAGGTCCTCAAAGAACGCCAGGCGCAGACGGTCCAGGGCCTCGGCCTCGGAGCGGACGAATTTACCCTTGATCTGGGTGCGGGGGATGGCGTTGAGCAGGGCCTGCAGGCAGGCTTGGAAGGTGCTGTCGGTCAGGAGGGCGGTGCGCTTGAGGAAAGCCTCGCAGGCCGGCGGGCCGTCCTCTTGGTAGATCAGCATGGCCGCATGGGCGGCGTCCAGGAGGGTGTCAAAGGTGGTGGCCTCCGGGTCGGCCAACCCCTTGCGGCGGCGGTGTTGGGGCTGCTGCAACACGACAAAACTCCCCTTCTTGCGGATCACCCGCTTGCGCCGCACCAGGTCCTCTTCAATGTCCAGCCCCAGGGCAAGGGCCAGTTTGCGGGCCTCGTCGGCGGGAAACTGCTCGGCCTTGAAGGCATCCCAGGCCATCAGGTACCAGTCGGTGACGGGGTCGAACTGGATCTCGCGGCCCAAGAGCAGCCCCCGCTTGCGCAGGGCGATGACCTCCTCACGGGCCAGGTCGAGGGCCGTTTCGGGGCGCAGCGGTTTGGGCCGGCCCGTTTTCTCGTCCACCTCGCCGGTCAACACCGGCCAGCGCTCGGAGATGACCGCGAGGACGGGACCGAAGGTGCTGATGTACAGGTCCACGCCGCCGACGCCCTGGGCGGCGAACTCGGCCGCCTTTTCCCGCGCCACCTGGCGCACCCGGCCCTGGATGTCGTCCCACCAGACGACCCCTACCCCGGACCCCTCCCCCGCCTGCGGGGAAGGGGTCCGTTTGCGGCAGACCAGCAGGATGGTGCTGGCGGCGGCGTTTTTCCGGGCCTGGTGCAGGGAATGCTCGGACTCGGTATGGACGGGCCAGGAGGCTTGGACGGTAAAGCCGGCGCCGATGAGGGCCGCAGCCAGGGTGTCCCAGGCCTCCACCTGCTTGTGGGTGAACATGACGGTCAGCACGCCGTCGTCGCGCAGGACGCGATACATCTCGCGGAAGCAAGCGGCCATCTTGCGTTCATAGTCCCGCTTGGCCAGTCGGCGGGGGCGAGCCCCGCCCCTGTCCAGGTCGGCGAAGCGGGCGGGGTTGGCCACCGCCTCGTCGTCCTTGTTGGTCAGGGTATCGCGGAAGAATTCGGGGTAGAGGTGCCCCAGAGAGCGTTTGAGCCAGACGTAGAAAAAGTCAGCGAGTTCGGCGTACATCACGTTGTCGTAGTAGGGCGGGTCCACGCAGATGTGGTGGACGGAGCCGCTTGCGACCCGGCTCAGGTCGGTGGCGGAGCCTTGCCAAATCTGCACCCGTGGGGCAGGCTTTCCGGCCTGTCCCACAGGGTCGCTCCACAGGGGGAGTTGGGCTGAAACTGTAAGATTGGCTAATTCTTTGTAGGCATCCTCGATCTGGCTGATAGCCCAGGGGAGCAGATTGTGGGCGGCATCAAACTCGGCATGACTCCACACAAAGGCAAAGTCGTGACGGTCAAAGATGCTGCGGATGCCACGACTAGGATCGAATCGACAAAGTCGGCTATTGTAGATGATCGCCTTATCCATCATTATACTCAAGTACGTCTCCACCGCCGCCGCCCGCTCCTGGTCCATCTCCTGCCGCATCTCCGCGCCCACCTCCCGCAGCGACTCCAAGAAGGTGACCAGAGAGAAGAGTTGGCGGGGGGAGAAAAAGTCGGCCCAGGTGGGCATGCCGTAGAGCAGTGGACGGGGGTCGTTGCCGCCGGGGAACGGCTCTCGTGGCACCAGCCCCGCCGCCTCCCAGCGGGGGAGGTTCTCGGCCAGGGCGGCCTCGGCGCGGCGGACGGCGGCCAGGTCCTCCTCCGTCGGGAGACGAAAGTCAAAGCCGCCTGGCTTTTTCGCGGCCACGGCGTAGAGCATCTGGCCCATGCGGCCGGCCTGGGCCTCCCGTTTGATATAGTCGCCGTCAATGGCCTCCCCGGTCCAGGGGGAACGTCCCACCCCCCGGCTGACGGTGCCCTCGTCGGGGTCAAAGTCAATGGCGTCGCCGCGCACGATCTCAAAGCAGGGCTCCTCCCAGGCGGGGTCGGTGAGCAGGCGCACGGCCACAGGGTTGCTGCCCCTGCTCAGCCACCAGTTGGGGGAGAGGGGCACCGGCTTGCCGGTGGCGGGACAGACCACGGTGCGCGCCCAGAGGTAGGCGGCGCCTTCTGCTCCCGACGGCAACGGGGTGAAGTAGGGTTCCAGCCTGGGTTTGACTAGTTCATACCAGCCTTTCCCCCACTTGCGGATGTCGTCCACCAGCGAGGGGCCAAAGCGCGCCGGGTAGTCCAGCGTGGCCTTGAGGATGACCGAGGCGACCGGGTTCAGTTCGCCGGCCAGCACGGTCAAGCCGTAGCGCAACGCCTCAAAGGGGATGGAGCCGCCGCCGGCCATAGGGTCCATTACCGTGATCTCGCGCGTGCCCCAGGTGTGCTCCAGCAGGTCGAGCATGGTCTCCAGGTCCTCAGCGGGCGGGGTGTATGTGAACGCTCGGTCATAGTTGTAAGGGTTGGGGATAGTTTCTCCGAGTTGGCGAGCACGCACGAACAGATTCCGCGCGGCCACCGGGTCGCCCAGGATGCCCAGCAGGCGCAGGAACCAGGCCTGGTACGCCTCCGCCGTGGGGAACTTGCGCAGGCGCGCGAGCACGGCGGACCATTGGGGCAGCAGGCCGGCCAGCACAGCAGCGCGGCTCACCGTCAGGGGCCGCCGCGCCCACCAAACGTGGAGGAAGTACAGCGGCGGCAAGGCGCTGCTGGCACCCCGCTCGCGCTGGCACTCTGCGCCGATGGCCTCGAAAGGGAGCCAGGATTCGATAAGGACGGGCGGTAGGTTTGTCATAGCCTGCTCCTTCAATAGCGGCTTTGGCAAGCCGCCCTACGGTTCAACGCCTCGACCCCCGCCTGCCCTTGACCCAGACGGTCGGCGGGGGCGGTTGCCGGAGCGGGGGACCCTCATCTTCCGGGAACCAGCCTTCCACAGTCATCTGGATGATGGAGTGGCTCTTAAAGTCGTGGGCCTGGGCCAGTATCTCGACGAGGGGTTGGGGCTGTTTCATGCCCTCGCGCCAGGCCTGGCGCTCCACCGTGCCGATGATCAGGTAGTCGTTGCCGATGACCGAGGGGTCGCGCTCGGAGAACAGGGCAGCCAGCAGTTTCTCAAGCAGATCCCGGTGGACGATCAGCAGGTCGCAATCTGGGCAGTAGCGGCAGGTGCAGTTAAGGGCAATGAGGTGCATGGGGTCAATATGGATGAGCAAGGGCACCTTGCGCTGCTTCGTCTTTTGCTTGCAGCCCGGGCAACGGGTAAACTGGGCATCGGGGAAGGGATTGAGGGCCAGGTTGTACTGCGGCTCCAATTGGCCGAAACGGGGGGGGGGCTTGGGGGTCATCGTCTTACTCCACTGAGATCGAGCCTGCCGGAGGTTTGGTAACGAAGGTGCTGTATCATTAACACCTCCAGGTCTAACGTGTGGGCGACCAGCACAGTGTGAGGTGTCCCTCACTCGCCCGAAAGCAAAATCCGCAACGCCCGCCGGGCGTTGACGGCGCCGGCCCCGGTGGTGCACTTGCTGAACCAGTAGTAGGCTTCCTCGGACGGCATGGTGCGCAATCCGCCGGAGATGGCCTCCACCCGGTCCATGCGCGTCAGCGGCTTGACGGCCAGAAACAACAGCCCCAGCCGCAAGCCCGTCTCCTCGTCCAGCCGGAAGGGCCGGCGACGGTCGCGGGCCAGATCGGTCACCTTGTAGCCACCCTTGCGCAACGCCTCCAGCACCTGGTCGGCCACGGCCCGCAGGGAATCGCCATCCAGTTCCACCAGCCGCTGAGGCCTAGAGACCTCACGCCGGGCTGCCACAGGCCACTGATACAGCGCCAGGCCATAGTCACCGCCATCGTGGGGCACCACCCGCAACTCGAAGGGCTTCTCGGGGTCGTGCTTGGTCACCTCGTCGCCAACGAGGGAGATGGAGCCTGCACGACGCACCCTTACCCTCTCCCCTCCTCCCTCCCCCTCCGAGGGGGAGAACTGGGGTGGGGGTAGGATCAGCTCATCGGCCACGTTGAAGAGGCCCATACGGCCGGGCATGGGAATCGGCCGGGGCAGGCGTTGGGGGTCCTTCAGGCACCAGCCGAACATCGGGCCGGAAAAGTCGCGCAGCGACAGGTGCTGATCGCGCAGGGCCTCCCATGCCGAGGCGTCCAGCGCCACAATCTCCACCAGTTCTACCGTGCCCACCAACGCGCCGCGCACCACCCTGGCCGGGTCCACGCCATAGGCTGCGCAAGCCTCTTTTCGTATCGCCTGACCGGCATGGAGGGCAAGGCGGCCCCGGTAGTTGGTCCGCCAGGTACGTAGTTCGATGGTTTTGCGTCCCTGAAGGATCAGTTCGGCCCAGGGTTGACGGATACTGAGTGCCTTCACGACGACTCCTCCCCAAACGGTTCTGCATCCAACTCCATGTGCCCAAAACCAAGTGTGGTGAACACCTCGTGGATGACCCGGAACTGGTCCGAGTTCACGGCCAGGCCATCGGGAAAATCGGCCCGCAGCGTGGTCTCGACCGATACCTTGGCGGCCTCCTGGCCGAGGGCATCGGTGAGTTGCTTGACGCGCTTATAGCGGTCCCAGGCGCCATTGAAGGTCAGACTCAGCGACTCGCCCTCGCCAAACTCGGCATTGAAGAACTGCTTGACAAAGAATCGCCCCTTGCCCAACTGGGGAATGGCCAGCCCCATGGCGCGGGCCTCGGTTGCCCCTGCTCTCCCATCTCCCTTGATGTGCACCAACAAGCGACTCAGACCGGTCACGCCCCGGTCGTGACACCGGTCGAGGATACCCTGGAAGGCCTGAGCGGGTGCACCTTTGGCATGGAGGCGTACTCTTTTCTCGCAACCACAGGGGTCCTGGCCGCACACAGGACAGACCTGCCCGCAGATGCACCGGCTGACCGGGCGATGACAGAGCGGACAGGTTATTTCGGGGCCAATGATCTCTGCCCCCTCTCCTTTAATGCGCAGGCCCAGCCGCCTGGCCTCTTCGGGCGTGTACAGGACGGCGTCCTCGCCTATCTGCACCATAGGCGTAGGGGAGGAGGGGCCGTAGCCGATCCCGTCAACCGTGTCGTAGTAGACCCATACCCCCTGGCCGATGCCGTTGCGGATCGTCTTTTTCAGTTGGTTCAGGTCCAGCAGGATGCGCAACCTCAGGCGGCGGGCAAAGGCGCGGCGCAGGTCCTCGGTGGAGATCATCACCTGGTCAACGTCCCAGGCCTTGGCCTTGACAAAGGCGGCCGGCAGGGTGGGGTCGTCGGCCGTCAGGGTCTTTTGCAACTGCTTTAGCACCCGCAGCACCACGTTGCTCTGATCCTGGTTGACCTCGCCCTGGTCCTGAGCGGGCAGGGTCTCGCGAGCCAGGTTGCTGTGTTTCTGCGGGGCATCGGCACTGGGATAGTAAAGGTACTTGTAGGCCTTGGTGATTGCCACGCGCACATCCAGTTCGGCGGCCTCGGCCATCTTTTTCAGTTTCTTGCGCTGCTCCTCGTGGAACTCGGCCATCCGCTCGGCGTCGCCGGTGATGCGCCCGATGGCCAGATACCGCTGCGCCACCTGCACCATATTTTCCACCTGGTCTTCGTCGGCCACCAGAAACAGCACATTGTTCCGGTAGACGCGGTACCCCTCCAGCGCGCCGGCGTGGTCAAAGATGTGGCGCACCAGGTCGGGTGGGGTCGCGGCAGCGGCATTGCCGGTGGCGGCATCGTAGTGGATTACCACCAGTTTGGGCGTATCGGCGTCGTCGTCCACCTCGCCGGCTTCGCTGGGAAAATAGACCGGCTTCAAGTACCCCGTCTTCCACACCTGGCGGATGCGTCCGTCCAGTTCCGCCTTGGCCTTTGTGCGTCCCACCAGCCCCATCTCATCGGTAATGATCTTGTTGAGCGAGGGCTCGGTCTTGAAGCGGTAGCGGCGGCCATCCCAGTCGAAGAACCAGCCGATGTCGTACAGCCGCTCGGCGGCTTTGGTCACCATAATGGGGTCGTCACCGGGCTGGAGCACGGCCAGGGCCAGATCGGCCGGGTCCACCCCGGTAGCGATGCCCTGGGTCAGGCTGTGCAAAAAGACGGTGGTGGCGGTGCGGCGGGCATAGGGCGGCTTGCCGGCTTTCAGCCAGGGTTCGTCAATCGTCTGAGCGTGGGCCGGCGAGCCAACTTTGGGGCTGACGATGTCGGCCTCAATCACCTGCTTGAAGGCCGGCCGCTCCAGGCGACTGGTCAGGTCCCCCACAATCTCCTCCACCGCCAGGTCGAGGTGATAGGGATGAATCAGGTAGGCGTCGGGCGGGCGCGTCTCCCACAGGCGGCGGACCACCCTGGCCAGCAGGCGCAGCGCGCCGCGAGTCTTTTGAAAGTTGGGGATGGTCGAGGTCTTGCGGTTGAGGGTGGTCAGCAGTTCGGGGTGGAAAGGGTAATCGCCGACCATCTCCTGGACATACTCGGCCCGCACGGCCCGCGAGGGCAGATCGGCGCCCTGCTCCAGGGCTTTCTTCAAGGTAGCAGCGTAGGCGGAAGCCGTGTCCTGGCCGGCAGCGCGGTCTATGCGTCGGAACAGGCGGTGGGTGACGATGGCCGAAATCTCGGTCTCGCCCGTGGGGGTAATCACCCGCTCGTGGCGGGCCGAGATACGCCTGGCTTCGGCCAAGGCCTGGCGTAACCCTTCAGTTTCCCGGCCAAAAGCATCTTGTGGATCGGCCAGCGTATAGACCACCACCACCCGTTCTTTGCCGGCCGCAAACTCAAAGAGGGACATGAGAAAGGCCACCGTCTGTTCGGCCAGGTCCGACCTGCCGGTAGCGGTGGGAACTGCCTGGGCCGCCCGCAGGTGGCGAGCGATCTCGTCCAGCATGATGAGCGTGGGCCGGTCGCCGATCAACTCCTCCCACAGTCCTGTACCCGGAGCGGCCCTATCCCGCTCGCTTTGCTCCACCAGGGCAGGGTCCGAGTCCTCGGTCAACTGCGCCACAATCTCTCCCCACAGGGTATAGGTTTTGAACCCTTTGTGCGCCAATCCCGTCGAGGGTTGCAGGTCCGAGCCGACTATGCCCACCACCTGGACGGAGCCGGGAGTTGGGATGAGCGACGGGTGCACCAAAGACTCGTCCGGGCAGTATCCCCGCGCTGCGTGATAGAGGGCGATCAGGTTGTGGGTCTTGCCGCCGCCAAAGGCGGTCTCCAGGCGGATGATGGCGTTGCCGGCCGGCCTGAGACCGGTCAACCGGCCCAGCGCCTCGTCCAGCAGCAGTTTGAGGCCCGCGGTGGGATAGGTGTTGTCGAAGAAACTGGTGGGGTCCTGGTAGACCGGGTCGGCCTGGCCGACGATCACGTCCCTCAGCCGGGCAGCAAAGAGTTCGTCCCGCAGGTCCCCTTTCAGCACCTCGGGTCGGGGCTCACAGGTGTCCCAGATCGTTTTCATCGTCTCCTCTCCAATGGCCTGGCAAGCGGTTATCTGCATTCCGCACCTCGACCATATTGTACCACATCGTACTCCCTTGTGGCAAGGCACAGCGGTTGGGCCACGGCATGCCGTGGCCCAACCCTCCAACAGGTTCACCCGCCGGCGGACTATTTCCCAACCCGCCCGGGCAGCCCTTCTAGGCCGTAGGGCGGGCTTTCCGGCCCGCCCTATGGTGGTTTTCGGATAGGTTCTCAGTAATCAGGGCACCACTTCTGCCTCACCTTGGTGAGGGACTCGCCTGCTCCATCCTAGAGCGGAAAGATCACCCGCACAGCCGCCTCCAGGAAGCGTAGCACCAGGTGCGGCACGATGCCCATGGCGACGACCAGGAGGGTCGTCGCAATCAGGACGACCGAGACGGCGTCGCCGACGGCGACCGGCTTGTCCTCGGCCGGCTGCTCGAACCAGACCGCCTTGAGCACGCGCAGGTAGTAGAAAAAGGCGATAATCGTGTTGACCAGGCCGAGCACGGCCAGCCAGTAGAGGCCGGGGCCGGCCTCAAAGGTCGCCCAGAAGAGCCAGAACTTGGCGAAAAAGCCGGCCAGCGGCGGCACCCCGCCCAGCGAGAAAAAGAGAAACGTCAGGGCACCGGCTATGGGCAGCGAACGCTTGCTCAGCCCGGCAAAGTGCTCAATCTCCTCACCACCCACCATCCGCCCGATGACAATGACGGCGGCAAAGGCCCCTACATTCGTGATCGCGTAGGCAAAGATGTAGTAGAGCAACGCCTGCAGCCCCGAACGGGAGACCAGCAGCACGCCGATCAACATATAGCCGGCGTGGGCGATGCTGGAGTAGGCCAGCAGTCGCTTGACGTTCCGCTGCGGCAGGGCCATCAGGTTGGCCACCGTCAAGGTCACCGCCGCCAGGATCGCCAGCAGACCGCTCCAACCGGAGGGGTCGTTCCAGTTGGCACTGCCCCGCGTGGCCTGCAGCGCGGTCTGAAAAAGACGCACGACGACGATGAAACTGGCCGCCTTGGAACCGGTCGAGATCAGCGCGGTGATCGGGGTCGGCGCACCCTCGTAGGTGTCCGGGGCCCAGGCGTGGAACGGCACCAGGGCCAGTTTAAAGCCGAACCCGACGACCAGAAAGGCGATGCCCAGGAGCATGCCCCCACCGTTGGCCATGGCCAGCCCCTCCAGCCCACCCGCCTCGGCGATGCTCCGGGCAATCTCGGGCAGACGGGTCGTACCGGTAAAACCATAGACCAGGCTCAATCCGTAGAGGAGCAGGGCCGTGGAAAAGGCCCCAAAGATAAAGTACTTCAGGCCGGCCTCGACCGAGCGCCGCCGCAGGTCCAGCGCCGCCAACAGGTAGAGCGAGATGCTGGTCAACTCCAGGGCCACATAGATCGTGACCAACTCGTTGGCCGCCGCCATCAGGTTCATGCCCAGAATCGAAAAGACCAGCAGGGCATAATATTCCCCCTCATGCTTGCCCCAACCCCGATCCAACGAGAGCAGGGTCACCAGCGCGGCCAACAGCAAAAAGATGACCCGCAGGAACTGGGTGAGCCCGTCCACCAGGATGGCCCCGCCAAAGGCCGACGTCCGCAGCAGCAGCGTGGCAAAGAACTGCGGAGCCAGGCCCTGAATGGGGGAGCGGGGCCCAAGGAAATAACTGGTCAGCGAGATGACCACCAGCGAGATCAGGATAAAGTAGCCCAATCCGCTGCTCCGCCCGGCCTCGTCGTACCTGCGACGCAGGTAAAAGAGGTCCGTCATCAGGACCAGTACCCCCAACAGGGCCAGGAGGATTTCCGGCAGGATCAGCACGAGTTCGATCGTATCGGTCAAGAAAAGCCCTCCTCTCGCCCTCCCCCCTCCCCCGCCCAAACCCGGCGGGAGAGGGGAAAGGCGACTAACTGAACGGCTTGAGCAGCGCGGTGGCCGCCGTGTTGATCAGGTCCACGATGAAACCCGGATAGACCCCGATCAGCAGCATAAAGAACAGCAGCGGGGCCATGGTGACAATCTCGCGCAGGTCCATGTCAGCGAGGTGGCCTTCCTCGTGCAGTTCCTGAAACTTTTCCTTGGCCGTGCCAAAGAGCATGCGCTGAATCGTCCACAGGAAAAAGGCCGCCGAGACGACGATGCCCAGCGTCGAGATGGCCACCAGAATCAGGACGGCGTAGGGGCCCAGGAGCATCGTGACCTGCCGGTCAAAGAGTTCCAGCGCCGCACCAAAGGCCCCCCGGAAGACCATAAACTCGCTGACAAAGCCGGCCAGACCGGGCAACCCCAGCGAGGCAAAGACCGTCACCCCCCAGATGCCCGCATAGACCGGCACCAGCCGACGCAGCCCACCGTAGATGGCCAGGTCCCGGGTGTGCACCCGTTCATAGATGACCCCGACCAGGAAAAAGAGGCCGCCGGTGATGATGCCGTGGTTGAACATCTGCAGCACCGCCCCGTTCAGGGCGATCGCCTTGGACTCCAGGCTCGACCCGACAATCATCGCCACGGCCAGCCCCAGCACGACATAGCCCATGTGGTTGACCGAGGAGTAGGCAATCAGTTTCTTCAGGTCCCACTGGGCCATCGCCACCAGCGCGCCGTAGACGATGCTGAGCATCGCCAGGATGACAATCACCGGGGCAAAGCGGTTGAAGGTGTCCGGCATCAGCGGCATGAGGATGCGAATCAGGCCATAGCAGCCCAACTTGAGCAGGACGCCGGCCAGGATGACGCTGCCGGCCGTCGGCGCCTCCACGTGGGCGTCGGGCAACCAGGTGTGGAAGGGAAAGGAGGGCACCTTGATGGCAAAGCCGATAAAGAGCCCCCAGAAGGCCAGCGCGGCCCCCACCGTGCCCACGGCAAAGATGCGGTTCCCCTGGGCCACCCACTGGGTCAGTTCGAGGATGTCAAAGGTCCCTGTGTGGAAATAGATCGCCAGAATCGCCAGGAGGATGGCCACACTGCCGGCCAGCGTGTAGATAAAGAACTTCATCGCCGCGTACGGACCACCACGGACGATGCGGCCCTCCTGGCGCGGCGGCGCACCCCACAACCCGATCAGAAAGTACATCGGCACCAGGCTCAACTCCCAAAAGATGTAAAAGAGGAAAAAGTTGAGCGAGACAAAGACGCCGATCATGGCCATCTCCAGCAGCAGGAAAAAGGCCATGTACTCCTTGGGCCGGTCCTCGATGGTGAAGGAGTAGATGATCGAGAGGGTCGTCAGCAGCGCGGTCAAAAAGACCATCGGGACGCTGATTCCGTCCACCCCCATGTGGTAGGAGACCTTGATCTCTTTGATCCACATGGCAAACTCTTCAAACTGCATCGCCGCCGAGCCTTTGTCCAGGCCCACCCAGATGGCGATCGCCAGGCCCAGCGGGAAGAGGCTGAAGAGGAGGGCGGTCCAGCGAATCCAGTCGTACCGCTCCCGGGGCAAGCAGAGGACGACGATCGCACCGGCCAGGGGCAGGAAGGTAACCCACGAGAGGACGGGCCAGCCCGCCAGCACGCGGGAGCCCATCAGCGGCTCGAGCGTACCCGCCTCCGTCTCGACGCCGATAAACGGCACCAGGATCAGCAGAATCAGCGGGATGACCACCGCCAGCACGGTCCCGACGATCTGGGTCTGTGTGCTTTCCTGGCGCAGCATCAGGGCCCAGACGTAGACCCCGATCACCAGGGAGAGGAGCAGTACCCAGATCAGGTAGGTCGGTGTCATGGCCTCGAACGCGAACATTCCGTTTCCTCCTTTTTTCGTTGTCTGCTGCTTGAGTGAAGCGCTTTCCTCACCACAGATTCGGCAAATAGACCAAAACGGCGACGACGGCCAGGAGACCCAGCAGGAAGATGACCAGATAGTCCTGTACCCGCCCGCTCTGAATGCGGCGGACGCGGTCGCCCACCCAGCCGGTCACCAGGGCAATGCCGTTGACGATGCCGTCCACAACGTGCAGGTCGAACCACCCCTGCACCTCCGAGAAAAAGCGGGTGAAAAAGCCGACCACATTGACCAGCCCGTCCACCATCTGCAGGTCGAACCAGGCCATCGCGGCCGAGACTCGCCGGGTGACCCAGGCCGCCCCGTTGACGATGCCGTCGAGGATGTTGCGGTCGAACCAGGCGCAGACGCGGGCCAGGGCATGCGTGCCCAGCACCCAGGTGTAGTGGTAGGCTTCATCCACATAGTACTTGTTCTCCCACAGGGTAAAGAGCCAGCCCAGGCGCGCTTTGCCCAGCATCACCTTGAGCGGGTCGGGGTCCGTCGCGCTCTGGAGGAGGTTGCGCCCATAGACCAGCGAGCCGAGGGCGATCCCGCTCAGGGCAATCAGCGAGGAGATGCCGGCCACGCGGATGCTAAAGGCGCTGTGGCCGCCGACAAAGCGGGCAAAGAGGGTGCCCTCCGCCGCGGGGATGCCGACCAACGCCAGCAGGACCGTCCCGACCGCCAGGACGATCAGGGGCCAGGTCATGTTGATCGGCAGGGGGCCGCCGTGGTGCTCGCCGTGCCCTCCATGCTGGCCCTGCCCTCCGTGCTCGCCGTGCCCGTGCCCGTGGGCCTTGCCAAAAACGCCGGCCTCGGCGGCGGCCTCGGCCCCGTGGCTGCGCGGTTTGCCGAAAAAGACCATCCAGATCTGGCGGGTCATGTAAAAGGCGGTCAGAAAGGCGGCGATGCTGCCGATGATATAGAGGGCCGTGTTGTGCAGCGAGGCGTCCAGCAGGATTTCATCCTTGCTGAAAAAACCGGAGAGGGGCGGAATCCCGGCCAAGGCCAGCGTGCCGATCAGGTAGGTCCACCAGGTCTTGGGGATGCGGTCCTTCAGCCCGCCCATCTCGCGCATATCCTGGACGTGGTGTGCGCCGATAATCACCGCGCCGCTGCCCAAAAAGAGGAGCGCCTTGAAAAAGGCGTGCGTAATCAGGTGGAAAAAGCCGGCCACATAGCCGCCCACCCCCAGGCCCAGCACCATATAGCCCAACTGGCTGATCGTGGAATAGGCCAGCACCCGCTTGATGTCGTACTGGGCGATGGCGATCGTGGCGGCAAAGAGGGCGGTGATGCCGCCGATCCAGGCGACAAAGTTCATCGTGCCGGGGCCGGCCGCCTCAAAGAGCGGGAACATCCGCGCCACCATAAAGACGCCCGCCGCCACCATCGTCGCCGCGTGAATCAGGGCCGAGACCGGCGTGGGGCCCTCCATCGCGTCGGGCAACCAGACGTGCAGCGGCACCTGCGCCGACTTGCCGATCGTCCCGATAAAGAGCGAAAGCGCCGCCACCGCTGCTACCGAGACCCCGCCGATCAGCGGCCAGGTCTCCGGTAGGTGCGTCGTCGCCAACTGCGCCAGCACCTCAGGGTTGTGAATGACGTGGCCGATGTCCATATTCCCCGTAAAGATATACAGGACAAAGAGGCCGATGAAAAAGCCGGCGTCGCCGACCTTGGTCACGATAAAGGCCTTGAGCGCCGCATCATAGGCCGACTTGTTCAAGTTCCAGAACCCGATCAGGAGGTAGGAGCACAGGCCGACCAACTCCCAGCAGATAAAGAGCAGCAAGATGCTGTCGGCGATGACCAGACCGAGCATGGAGAAGGCAAAAAGCCCCAGGAAGGCGAAAAAGCGCGCGTAGCGCTGATCTTCGCCCTGATAGTCCTCGGCGGCCATATACCCCTGCGAGTAGATAAAGATGCACAGCCCCACCAGGGAGACCATAAAGAGCATCGCCGCCGCCAGCGGGTCCACCCAAAAGCCCAGCGTCAGCGAGGTCTCGGCGACGGCCATCCAGTGGAAGGAGCGATCAAGGAGCGGTTCCGGCGGGATAAAGAGGTCCTCCCCGCCGTGTTCCCCCTCCTCGTGGGTGGTCTCTTCTCCGTGGGCGGCCTCTTCCTCGTGTCCGGCGGCGGCCTCATGCCCATGTCCCTGCAAGCGGGCCGCGGTATCGGGGTGGGTCAGGGTGCCCACCAGTACCAGGGTGGAGAGGAGCAGGGCGAGGGCCATCATGGCGATGACCAGCCGGGCGGAGAGTTTCTTGTTCCGATAGACGGCCGGGATGAAGGTAATCGCCGCGGCCCCCAGGAGGGGAAAGAGGGGGATCAACCAGGTCAGGTTGAAGACAAGGTCCATCGTTGCCTCCAGGTTCGTTTCAGGTCGCGCCGGCCCGGGCTACCATTTGAGCAGGTCCACCTGGTCCGCATTGACCGTGCGCCGGCTGCGATAGATCGCCACGACCAGGGCCAGGCCCACGGCGGCCTCGGCCGCGGCCACGGTGATGGCGAAAAGGGCCAGCACCTGGCCGGTCAGCGCGGTTGGCGTGCCGTAGCGCCAGAAGGCGATCAGATTGATGTTGACGGCGTTGAGCATCAGCTCGATCGCCATCAGGATCCCCACGGCATTCCGGCGGGCGAGCGCACCGTACAGGCCAATGCTAAAGAGCGCGCCGGCGACGATCAGGTACCAGGTCAAGGGAATCGTCTCAATCACGTTGCTCCTCCACCTCTGCGCTAGGGGCCGCTTCCTCGGCCGGCCCTTCTTCGGCCTGGCCCCGCTTCCAGCCGGCCCGAGCCTGGGCAATCTTGGCCTCCAACTCCTCCACCACCGGCAACCGGTCCCGCATCGGCCAGGCGACCACGATCGCCCCCACCAGGGCAGCCAGGAGCAGCACCGAGACCGCCTCAAAGGGCAGCACATACTCGGTCATCAGGGCCTGCCCCAGGGATTGCACCGCATTCTCCGGCAGGGCCGCTTTGGGCCGCTCCAACCAGGTCGTGTTCAGCACCGTCGGCACAATCAGGGCGGCAAAGAGGAGCAAGGCCAGCGGTGCGGCCAGCCACCACTTGCCGGTGAACTGGCGCAACTTTTTGTCCGTCAGCCGCTCGGTCAGCATGACGGCAAAGAGGATCAGCACCAGAATCGCGCCGATGTAGATGAGCACCTGCACGACGGCCAGGAACTCGGCCTGGAGCATCAGGTAGAGGCCGGCCACGCCGATAAAACAGAGGGCCATGCAGAGCACACTGTGAAGTAGGTTCCGCAGCGTGACCACGGCCAGCCCGCCGAACAGAACCATCGCCGAAAGGGCAAAGAAGGCGATGTACGGAGCCGCGTTATCCAGGTTCATCGGTCATACCCCTTGTCTCTCAGGTCGCGTCCTCACCAGATCAGGACGAGCACGCCGGTTACGGCGATATTGACCAGGGCGATCGGCACCAGCCCTTTCCAGGCGAACTGCATCAGTTGGTCCACCCGCAGGCGGGGCCAGGTGCCCCGAATCCAGACCAGCAGGGCGAACAGGGCAAAGGTCTTGGCAAAGAACCAAAAGAGGGAGAGCAGGTATCCGACCACGCCGCCCACCTGGACACCGGGGCCCTGCCAGCCCCCCAGGAAGAGGGTGGTCGCCAGGGCGCACATCAGGAACTGGTTGATAAACTCGCCCATGTAAAAGAGGGCAAACTTCATCCCACTGTACTCGGTGTGGTAGCCGGCCACAAGTTCCGAGTCGGCCTCGGGAAGGTCAAAGGGGGTATGATTGACCTCGGCCAGCGAGGCGATAAAGTAGATCAAAAAGGCGATCAGGCCGGTCGGGTAGAGGATGTACCAGCGCAACCCGAACCAGTTGCCCTGTGCCTCGACGATGCCGTTCAGCGAGATGGTGCCGGCCAGGAGAACAGGCACGGTCAGGGAAAGGACCGCCGGCACCTCGTAACTGATCATCTGCACCGCCGCACGCATGCCGCCGAGAAGGGAGTACTTGTTGTTGCCGGCCCAGCCGCCGACGAGCACCACCAGCACCGCCAGGGAGGAGATGGCCATCACATAGAGGAGACCGACGTTCAGGTCCACCCCGACCAGGTCCTGGGCCGGCCCGGGCTGCCCCCCCAGCGGGATGACGGCAAAGACCATCAGCGCGGGGACCACCGCGGCGATCGGGGCGATGCGGTGGAGCCAGGGGTCGGCGGCGGTGGGGATGATGTCCTCCTTGGTGAACATCTTGACCCCATCGGCGATCGGCTGGAGCAACCCCCAGAGGGGCCATTTCTGCCGGGTACGCTCCGGGTTGAAGGGGCCCAGGCCGACGCGGTTGGGGCCAAAGCGGTCGGCAAAGCGGGCAATGCCCCGGCGCAGGAGCCAGGTCATCAGCATAAAGAGGACCGGGGCGATGATAAAGATGAGGGTAATGACGATGAGCATGGCCAGCAGGACGCCCACCCAGTCCGGCCAGGTCGGCGGGAGGACGGTTCTGAGCCCTTGAATCAAAAGTTCCATCGGCAGCCTCCGCTTATCGCTTGACGATGCCCATACCCTGGGGACGTCGGCTCATCGTTCCTTGCAGTCGCTTGAGAGCATCTTCTTTCATCTCGGCCCAGATTGTGGGGGCCAGGGCCTCATAGTAGGAGGCCGGGTGCAGGAGTTGCTCCTTTTCCGCCCAGAGGGCCTCTTGGCGCAGGGCCGCTGTCTCCAGGCGATGGTCTAGCACGATGGCCCCAAAGGCGCAGGCGTCGGCACAAAGGCCGCAGTTCATGCAGACGCCATGCTCGATGGCAAACCGCTCGGCGTAGGGAAGTTTTTTCCCCTCCTCGCTGACGGCCTGCTCGATATGGATAATCTCCAACGGGCAGGCCCGGGCGCAGGCCTGGCAGGCGGTGCACAGTTCGGCCCCGGTCTCGTCGTCGTAGAGGAGAATCGGCAGGCCCCGGTAGCGCTCCGGCACGGGGCCCGTCTCTTCGGGATACTGTACCGTAAAGATGCCGAACCGCCCGCCGGGGAAGAGTTCCTGGCCGAGAATGTGGCGGTTGCGCCGCTTCTGGTAAGAGCGGATAAAGTGCCGCCCCGTCACCAGGAGGCCCTTGAGCAGACCCAGGCCGAGAAACTGCGGCTCGTCGTGTCGAGGGACTGTAAGGATCACCGGTCCACCTCCGCCATGGTGATGTCAATGCTGCCCAGGATGACGACCACATCGGCCACCTTGTGGCCCCGGCAGATCTCCTCCAAAGGGGCCAGGTTGATAAAGGAAGGCGCACGCACGCGCCAGCGGTAGGGCCTGTCGCTGCCGTCGCTGATCAGGTAAAAGCCCAGTTCCCCCTTGGGCGATTCGATCCGCCCATAGGCCTCGCCGGCCGGCGGTTTGAGCGTCTTGGGGGCCTTGCTCTGGATCTCGCCCGGTGGGGTCTCGTCCAGCATCCGCAAGGTCTGCTCCAGGATGCGCACGCTCTGGCGCATCTCGTAGACGCGCACCAGGTAACGGTCATAGACGTCGCCGACCGTGCCCACCGGCACATCAAAGTCGAGTTCGCCGTAGAGGGAGTAGCGGTCCACCTTGCGCACGTCATAGGCCACACCGCTCGCCCGTAGCACCGGCCCGGTGACGCCATAGGCGATCGCCCGGTCCGGCGGCAGGATGCCCACATCCTTGGAACGGGACATCAGAATCTCGTTCGTCGTCAGCAACTTTTCATACTCGTCCACAAAGGCGGGGAACTCGGCCACAATCTTGCGGGTGAGGGCGATCGCCTCTTCGGGCATGTCGGCGGCCACCCCGCCAAAGCGCATATAGTTGCACATCATCCGCGAGCCGGCCGTCATCTCGAAAACGTCGAGAATCTTTTCCCGTTCGCGCAGACCGTACTGCACCGGCGTCAGCCAGGCCCCCATGTCGTTGAGCAAAAAGCCCACCGCCAGGGCGTGGTTGAGCAACCGGGTCAGTTCATCCATAATGACGCGGAGGCACTCGGCCCGCCGGGGCACCTCCAGGCCGGCCAACTTTTCCACCGCCAGGACGTAGGCGTGGTTGTTCGTCATCGAGCAGACATAGTCCAGCCGGTCGGTGTAGGGGAGCGACTGGAGGTAGGTGTGCCCCTCGGCCAACTTTTCCTGGCAGCGGTGCAGGTAGCCCAGGACCGGGTCCAGGGAGACGATCGTCTCACCCTGGAGTTGCACCTTCATCCGAAAGACCCCATGGGTGCTGGGGTGCTGTGGGCCGATGTTCAGCGTGATCGCCTCGGTTTCGAGGGGTTCTGCCTCAATCGGGAGTGTTGCCTGTTCTTGCGTCACCCTAGTCCTCCTCCGAGACGTAGTCTTTGCGCAGCGGATGGTCCGCAAACTCGTCCCACAAGTAGATGCGCCGCAGGTCGGGATGCCCCGCAAAGCGGATGCCGAACATGTCGTAGGTCTCGCGCTCCTGCCAGAGCGCGCTCTCCCAGACGCCGGTCAATGAAGGGGCGGCCGGGTTCTCGCGGGGCAGGCGCACGCGCAGCACGACCGGCCCCAGGGGACCGCCGGCCTCCTGCCCCTCGGCCGGCCGCTCCCCCCGGGCCATGGCGTAGATGTGGTAGACGACCTCCATCGTGCCCTGCTCCGGCCAGTCCACTCCGCTGAGGTTGGAGAGGTAGTCGAACCCCTCCTGGTCGCGCAGGTAGCGGGCGACCTCGGGGAGGGCCTGGGGACGAATGACCAGGGAGCCGTTCTCCAGGACCTCTAGGACCGCCCCCTCAGGAAAGGCTGCTTCGATACGGGCGCGCAACGCTTCCAACTCTTCAGGTGTCATCGGCATCGCCTCCTATTCCTCCGGGGCCGGACCGGGGAGGATCAGGTCGTGAGGGCCATAGAGCGGAATCGGCCGCTCGCGGGTGCCCCCCTCCTTGCCGTACCAGGGCACCTCCTTCAACCGCTGGTGGTCAATCAGCCGCTGCAGCGTAATCCAGCCGTGGAGGAGCGACTCCGGCCGGGGCGGACAACCGGGGATATAGACATCCACGGGGATATACCGATCCACCCCCGGGACGACGTTGTAGCCCTTGCGGAACGGACCGCCCGAGATGGCGCAAGCGCCCATCGCCACCACGTAGCGGGGCTCGGGCATCTGGTTGTAGAGGCGAACGACCAGCGGGGCCATCTTTTTGCTCACCGTGCCGGCCACAATCATGACATCGGCCTGCCGGGGAGTGGCGCGAAAGAGTTCCGAGCCAAAGCGGGCAACGTCATAGCGGGGCGCACCGGTGGCGATCATCTCGATGGCACAGCAGGCCAGGCCGAACATCATCGGCCACAGCGAACTGCGCCGGCCCCAGTTGTAGAGGGCCTCGATGGTGGTCAGATGGACCCCATACGCCTCCAGTTCGAGTTGCTCTGGGGAGATTTCGTCTCTGCTCATCGTTTCCTCTCTTTGGCCGGGTTGCCCTGCCTAGACCCACTCCAGCGCGTCGGTCTTCCAGGCATAGACCAGCGCGCCGGCCAGGATCAGGATAAAGATGACCATTTCGACCAGGGCAAAGGAAGCCAGTTTGTCCAACGCCACCGCCCAGGGGTACAAAAAGACCGTCTCGATGTCAAAGATGACAAAGAGGAGTGCGTAGAGGTAGAACTGCACCCGGAAACGTACCCAGGTAGGGCCGATCGTTTCCAGGCCGCACTCGTAGGTGGTCTGCTTGGCGGGATAGGGGCGTTTGGGGCGAACCAGGTAGGCTAGAAAGATAATCAGGGCGCCAAAGATCGTGGCCGAGACCAGCAAGAGACCCAGAAAGAGGTAACCGTGCATGCGTCCTCCTTGCTGAACCAGTTTGTCCTGATTTGCCGTCGGACCGGCACAGGGCCGGCCAACGGTGGGAAGTATACCATATCGTATGAAAATGCGCAACCACGCTCCCCGTTTTCGCCAGGGCGCAAGGGACCTGGCAACTGCTCACCGCAGAGTCGCAGAGCACGCCGAGGGATACTTTTGGGGCCGCAGAGAGCCCCCTCGTCCTCTGTGGAAACACGAAACCGCCGCGTCCTTCGCGTCTTGTGAAAACTGGTGTGCGGCTGAGCAGTTGCGGGAGAAACGATTGCGGGTCCCCAGCGAGGAGCAATCTGGCAAAATCCGGCGGATGTGGTATAATAGGCGGCAGTTGGCCTCGCCCGCAGCAGGCCACCAACGTTCCATTGTCACAGGTGACTGCCGCGGCGCAACAAACAAATAGGAGGGCCTATGGACGATCGTCTAACCCAAATACTCTCCTCCCACAAAAAAGAACCCAGCGCACTGATCCCGGTCTTGCAGGCCGCGCAAGAGGAGTTGGGCTATCTTCCCAAGGAGGCAATGTCTCAAATTGCCCGTTACCTCGGCCTGAGTGAAAGCCAGGTCTTTGGCACAGCCTCCTTCTACGCGCAGTTTCGCTTTGCCCCCAAAGGCAGAAGAGAGGTAACCGTGTGCCGGGGAACGGCCTGCCACGTGCGGGGGGCTCCCCGTGTCATCGAAGAGGTCAAACAACAGTTGCAGATCGAGGAGGGAGAAACAACCCCCGACCTGGAATACTCCTTCGACACGGTGGCCTGTGTTGGTTGCTGTGCCTTGGGCCCCATTATGGTCATTGACAAGAAGGTTTACGGCCGAATGACGCCATCGAAAGTCAAAAAGGTCCTTTCCAAGTGAGGTGGAACCCATGTCGTTCCAGGACATGCAGCAACGGGCCAGGCAGATCTGGCACGAACTGGAGCAAAGCGAACTTTCAGTAATCTCGGTGGGCACCGCCACCTGTGGTCGGGCAGCGGGTGCAGGAGAAGTCATTGCGGCCATCCAGGAAGAGTTGGCCAGACGTGGAATCCACGCCCGGGTCGTTGAGGTGGGATGCATCGGGTTGTGCTACATGGAACCGATCGTTACCATCGCCAAGCCGGGAAGCCCGGCCGTGTGTTACGGCCAGATTACACCCGATCTCGTAGCCGAACTTTTGGAGGGCCATATCGTCCGGGGGGTTCCTCTGGTAAAATACGCCCTGGGCACGATGGAAGAAGCGAGCAGTAACGGCATCTCTCCCCTGTTCCAAACGCCCGTCATGGCCAAACAGGTCAGATGCGTCCTGCACAACTGTGGTGTGATTGACCCAACAGAGATAGACCACTACATCGCCCGCGGCGGATACAGCGGCATCGTCCGAGCGCTCGAGATGAGCCCCGCCCAGGTCATTGCTGAACTGAAAAAGGCCGGCTTGAGAGGACGAGGAGGAGCCGGGTTTCCCACGTGGCGCAAGTGGCAGTTCTGTCTGGAGGCCCCGGGTTCGGAGAAATATGTCATCTGCAATGCAGACGAGGGCGACCCCGGAGCCTTTATGAACCGCTCGTTGCTGGAGGGAGATCCCCATTCGCTGCTGGAAGGGATGCTCATTGCCGGCCGTACCCTTGGGGCACAAAAAGGCTATGTCTACTGTCGGGCAGAATATCCGCTGGCGTTGGAGCGAATCAGGCTCGCTCTCAGCCAAATGGAGCAACGGGGCTTTTTGGGGGACAGGATCCTGGGCTCCGATTTCTGCTTCCACATCGAGGTGAAGGAGGGGGCGGGGGCCTTTGTCTGTGGCGAGGAGACTGCTTTGATCCATTCGATCGAGGGCAAACGGGGCATGCCCCGTCCCCGACCGCCCTTCCCGGCCACCTCCGGGCTTTGGGGAAACCCTACGGTCATCAACAACGTCGAGACCCTGGCCAGTGTTGCTCTGATCCTGCAAAACGGAGCCGACTGGTTCGCCCGATATGGCACGGAGAAAAGCAAAGGAACCAAAACCTTCGCCCTGGCGGGCAAGGTGCAACGGACCGGTCTGATCGAGGTTCCGCTGGGCACCTCCCTAAAAGAGATCATCTACGAGGTAGGGGGTGGTATTCGCGAGAACAAACGGTTCAAGGCCATCCAGACGGGTGGCCCTTCTGGCGGTTGCCTGCCCGCAAGTCTGCTCGATCTGCCGGTTGACTATGAAGCGCTTGCCCAGGCAGGGTCCATTATGGGCTCCGGCGGCCTGATCGTGATGAGTGAAGAGGACTGCGTGGTGGACATTGCCCGCTACTTTCTGGATTTTACCCAGAAGGAATCGTGCGGTAAATGTGTGCCCTGTCGGATGGGGACCAAGCAGATGCTAAATGTTCTGGAAAGGATTACCCGTGGACAGGGGAGAATGGAGGACCTTGACCTGCTCCTGGAACTGGCCGAAACGGTCAAGGCGACCTCGTTGTGCGGCCTGGGCCAGACGGCGCCCAACCCGGTGCTGACCACGCTGCGCTACTTCCGCGACGAGTATATCGCCCACATCCGTGACCGGCGCTGCCCGGCAGGGGTCTGCCTGCCCCTGGTGCGGGCGCGCTGCACCAACGCCTGCCCGGCCGAGGTGGATGTACCCGCCTACGTGGCCCTGGTGGCACGCGGCCGTTACGCCGAGGCCCTGGAGGTGCACCGGCGGCGTAACCCCTTCGCCCTGGTCTGCGGGCGCGTCTGCCCGGCCTTTTGCGAGACCAAGTGCCGCCGCGGCGAACTGAACGAGCCGCTGGCCATCCGCCAGGTCAAGCGCTTTATGGCCGACCACGAACTGAAGAGGCCCTGGACGCCCAAACGCGAGGCGCCCAAGCCGGAGAAGGTGGCCGTGATCGGCGCCGGCCCGGCCGGCCTGACCGCCGCCCTGCGCCTGGCCGAGAAGGGCTACCCCGTGACCGTCTTGGAGTCGCTGCCGGTGGCCGGCGGTATGCTCGCCGTGGGCATCCCCGAATACCGCCTCCCCCGCGACATCCTCAACGCCGAGATCGAGAACATCAAGCGGGCAGGGGTCGAGATCCAACTAAACACCGCCCTGGGGCGCGAGGTCACCCTGGATGACCTCTTCCGACAGGGCTACAGGTCGGTCATCCTGGCGATCGGCGCGCACAAGAGCCGCCGCCTGGGCATCCCCGGCGAGGACCTAGAGGGGGTCTATCCGGGCACGCAGTTCCTCCGCGACATCGCCCTGGGCAAAGCCCCGGACCTCACCGGGAAGAAGGTGGTGGTGGTCGGTGGCGGCGATGTGGCCATTGACGCGGTCCGCTCGGCCTGGCGGCTGGGCGCGAGCGCGGTGCACCTGGTCTACCGCCGCACCCGCGCCGAGATGCCGGCCTACCAGGACGAGGTCGAGGCTGCCGAGGAGGAGGGCGTGCAGTTCCACTTCCTGACCGACCCGGTGCGCGTCCTCGGCGAGGACCGTATGACCGGCGTGGAACTGCAGCGGCAGCGGCTAGGGGCCTTTGACACGAGCGGCCGGCGCCGGCCGGAGCCGGTTCCCGGCTCTGAGGTTGTCATGGAGGCCGACCTGCTCATCCCGGCGATCGGCCAGGTGCCTGACTTGAGTTGGCTGGAGGAGGGTCTGGGGCTGGAGGTCGAGCGGAACCGCCTGGTCGTCCACGACGGCTATGCCACCGGCCGGGAGGGCATCTTTGCCGCCGGTGACGCGGTGACCGGGCCGGCCACCGTCGTCGCGGCGATCGCCCAGGGCAACCGCGTCGCCGACCAGGTGGACCACTACCTGCGCACCGGCCAGGTCGCGTACGTACCGCTCAGGCCGCAGTACGAGGTCGTGGACCAGCCCTTCGAGATGGAGGCGTACTTTAAGGCCGGCCGGCCGAAACCGGCGACGATTCCGGTGGAGGAGCGACGGGGCGGCTTTCGCGAGGTCGAACTCTGCTGGGACGAGCACACGGTACAAGAGGAATGCAAGCGCTGCCTCCGCTGCGACCTGGAGTGGATGGAGACGGTCGGGTTGGAAGTGCCCGCCACGCCCAAAAAGGTCGCTGAAGAGCAGCGAGTGTAGAGCAGGAGGGGCTTATGGTTACACTGACCATCAACGGACAAGAGATCCAGGCCGAGGAGGGGCAGACCGTTCTGCAGGTGGCCCAACGTTCCGGGATTGACATCCCCACGCTGTGCTACCACCCCTGCCTCGAGCCGTTCGGCAGTTGCCGGCTGTGTATGGTGGAGGTGGTCTCGGGCGGCCGGCCAGGGCTGCAGACCTCCTGTACCTACCCGGTCGAGGAAGGACTGGAGGTGCGCACCGACACGCCCCTGGTCCATGATGCCCGCAAGGCGATCCTGGGCCTGCTCCTCTCACGCACGCCCAACGTGCCCGAGATCCAGGAACTGGCCCGGCAGTACGGCATCACCGAGCCGCCCTTCCCGACCGAAACCCCCGAAGAGAACTGCATCCTCTGCGGCCTCTGCGTGCGCGTCTGCCACGACCTGGTCAAGGCCGGAGCGATCGGCTTTGTGGACCGGGGACCGGACCGGCGGATTGGCCCGCCCTTCCTGGAAAAAACGCGCGTCTGCATCGGCTGCGGGGCCTGCACCATCGTCTGCCCAACCGGAGCGATCGAGATCGTCCTGGAGCAGGAGGCGATCTATTTGGAAAAGCCGCTGGGGCCGACCAAGGCGATCTATGTCCCCTCGCTCCAGGCGGTGCCCCGCGTGCCGGTCATTGACACCGATGTCTGCATCCGCTTCCGCCAGCGGGACCGCAGCGAGGGCGAGATCACCGACGCCTGCGGCGTCTGCCAGATGCTCTGCGAGGCCAACGCGGTGGATTTCGAGCAACAGGACGAGGTCCTGGAACTGGAGGTGGGGACGATTGTGGTGGCGACCGGCTTTCAGATGTGGGATGCCACCCAACTGCCACAGTACTCCTACGGCAAGTCCTCCAACATCATCACCGGCCTGGAGTTCGAGCGGCTTTCCAACGCCGGCGGGCCCACCGGCGGCGAGATTCGGCTGGCCGATGGGCGCAAGCCCGAGCGGGTGGCGATCATCCACTGTGTGGGTAGCCGCGACGAGAACGCCCACCCCTACTGCTCGCGTATCTGCTGTATGTACGCCCTCAAGCACGCCCACCTGGTGCGAGACAAGACCGGCGCGGAGGTCTTTGAGTTCTACATGGATATGCGCGCCTTTGGCAAGGGCTATGAGGAGTTTTACGAGCGCATCCAGGAAGAGGGCGTGACCATGGTGCGCGGCCGGGGGGCCGAGGTGACGGTCCTGGAGAACGGCAAACTTCAGGTCAAGGGCGAGGACGCCAACCTGGGCCGGCTGGTCTCGGTGGATGTGGATATGGTGGTGCTCAACACCGCCATCGAGCCGGTGCAGGACGCCGACCGCATTGCCTCCCTCTTTGGCCTGGGCCGGACGGCGGACGGCTTTTTCGCCGAGATGCACCCCAAGATGGCCCCGGCCAAGACCAACACCGACGGCATCTTTCTGGCCGGCGCCTGCCAGGCCCCGCGCGACGTGCCCGACGCGGTGGCCCACGCCGGGGCTGCTGCAGCAGAGGCCCTGGCCTTGCTGAGCAGGGGCGAGGTGACCGTCTCGCCGCAGGTCGCCTACATCCCCGAGGAACTCTGCTCCGGTTGCCGCGTCTGCAATGCCCTCTGCCCCTACACGGCCATCACCTTCGATGAGGAAAAACAGGTCTCGGTGGTCAATGAGGCACTGTGCAAAGGCTGCGGCACCTGCGTCGCGGCCTGCCCCTCCGGGATTATCGAGGCGAAGCACTTTACCGACGAGCAGATCATCGTCCAGATCGAGGCGCTGCTCCACGCGGCGATGAAATAAGGAGGAGCAAGATGACGGAACCGTTCGAACCCCGCATTATCGGCTTTTTGTGCAACTGGTGCACCTATGCCGCCGCCGACACGGCCGGTGTCTCCCGTATGAAGCAGCCGCCTAACATAGACATCATCCGCGTGATGTGCTCCGGCCGTGTGGACCCCACCTTCGTCCTGAAGGCCTTTCGCGAGGGGGCCGATGGCGTGCTGGTGGCCGGTTGCCACCCCGGGGATTGCCACTACACCGAGGGCAACTACAAGACCCTCCGGCGGATGACCCTGCTGCAAAAGATGCTGCCCCAATTGGGCATCGAGCCGGGCCGCTTCCGGTTAGAGTGGGTCTCCTCGGCCGAGGCCCCCAAGTGGGTCCGGGTGGCCAAAGAGTTCACCGAGCAGGTGCGCCAACTGGGCCCACTGAACTGGGAAGGCACCGTACTCCAACCCCAGGGGGTGCCGGTCGGCAAAGAACGCGCTCACGCTGAGGAGGTGACCGCATGAGCGAGAAGGTCAAACTGGCCCTCTACTGGGCCGCCTCCTGCGGCGGTTGCGAGATCGCCGTGTTGGAGATCAACGAACACATCCTGGACGTGGACGCGGCCTGCGACATCCTCTTCTGGCCGGTGGCCGTGGACACCAAGTACGACGACGTCCGGGCGATGCCGGACAAACACATTGACCTGTGCCTCTTTAACGGGGCCATCCGCACCTCGGAGCAGGAGGAACTGGCCCACCTGCTGCGGCAAAAGTCGAAGGTGCTGGTCGCCTTTGGCTCCTGCGCCATGGAGGGATGCATCCCCGGTCTGGCCAACTTCTACGAACGCGAGAGCATCTTTGAGCGGGTCTATCACACCTCCGAGTCGGTGGACAACCCCGAAAAGATCGTCCCGCAGACCCGCTATGAGGTGCCCGAGGGGGAAATCCACCTGCCCGAGTTTTACAGGACGGTGCTGACGCTGGACGATGTGGTGCCGGTGGACTATTACGTCCCCGGCTGCCCGCCGCAGGCCCACCAGATCTGGGCAGTCCTGCAGGCGGTGCTGAGCGGCCAGGTGCCCCCGGGGCCGGCCGTGGTCGGGGCCGGGGAAAAGACGGTCTGCGACGTCTGCCGCCGGACTAAGGACGAAAAGAAGGTCCAAAAGTTCTACCGGCCGTTCGAGATCGTCCCCGATACCGAGACCTGCCTGCTGGAGCAGGGCATCGTCTGCATGGGGCCGGCCACCCGCAGCGGCTGCAGCGAGGACAAGGCCCTCTGCGTCGAGGCCAACATGCCCTGCCGGGGCTGCTACGGCCCACCTGCCCACGTCCACGACCAGGGGGCCAAGATGCTCTCGGCGATCGCCTCGGTCATTGACTCGAACGACCCCGAGGAGATTGCCCAGATCATCGAGGGAATCGTGGACCCGGCCGGCACCTTCTACCGCTTTAGCCTGGCCAAGTCGCTCCTGCGGCGGGCGAGGGTTTAGGAGGGAAGATGATGAAAAAGATCAGCATTGACCCGATCACCCGGTTGGAAGGCCACGGGCGGATTGACATCTTTCTCAACGATGACGGCGAGGTGGCGAACGTCTACTTTGTCATCCCCGAACTGCGCGGCTTTGAAAAGTTCGCCGAAGGCCGGCCGGTCGAGGAGATGGCCCGGATTACCCCGCGCATCTGCGGCGTCTGCCCCGAGGCCCACCACATGGCCGCGACCAAGGCCGCCGACGCCGTCTACCACGTGGACCCGCCCCCGGCGGCCAAAAAGGTCCGGGAGATGTTCTACTCCTTTTTCTACTGCGCTGACCACGCCACCCACTTTTACGCCCTCGGCGCCCCCGACTTTGTCATGGGGCCGGATGCCCCGGTCGCCGAGCGCAATATCCTGGGAATCATCCACAAGGTCGGCCTGGAGATCGGCAAGCGCGTTATCCAGCACTTGGCCGAGAACCACGAGGCCGTGGGGATCATCGGGGGCAAGGATATCCACCCGATTGCCGGCATCCCCGGCGGCTGGAGCAAGCCGATCCGCGAGGAGGAGCGGCGGCGGCTGGAAGAGATCGCCCGCCGCAGCGTCGAGTTTGCCCAGTTCAGCCTCAAACTCTTCAACGACATCGTCTTGGGCAACCAGGCCTATGTGGACATGATTTTGAGCGACCCCTTTACTTTGCCCAGTTACTCGATGGGTACGGTGGATGCCAACAACAAGGTCAACTTTTATGACGGCATGGTCCGCGTGGTGGACCCCGACGGCAACGAGTTTGTCAAATACGCCCCGCACGAGTACCGCGAGGTCGTGGCCGAAAAGGTCCTCCCCTACACCTACCTCAAGTACCCCTACCTGCGCAAGGTCGGCTGGAAAGGGTTTGTCGGGGGCAAGGACAGTGGGGTCTATCGGGCCACGCCGCTCTCGCGGCTCAACGCCTCGGATGGCATGGCCACACCGCTGGCCCAGGCCCAGTACGAGCGGCTCTACGAGACCCTCACCGGCGACCGCAGCGGGCGCAAGCCGATTCACCAGACGCTGGCCTGCCACTGGGCTCGCCTGGTGGAGATGCTCTACGCCGCCGAGCGGGCGCTGGAACTGGCCACCGACCCCGAAATCACCAGTCCCGATGTGCGCACCATCCCCACCGCGATACCCACCGAGGGGGTCGGCATCGTCGAGGCCCCTCGCGGCACCCTGACCCACCACTACTGGACCGATGAGCGGGGCATCGTCCAAAAGGCCAACCTGATCGTCGGGACGACGAACAACTATGCCCCGATCACGATCTCGCTCAAGCAGGCGGCTAAAGCGGTCATCCGCAAAGGTGTGGAGATTACGGAAGGCATCCTCAACCGCATCGAGATGGCCTTCCGCTCCTACGATCCCTGCTTTGGCTGCGCCACCCACACGCTGCCGGGGCAAATGCCGCTGGAGGTGCGGGTGTACGACGCCGACGGCACGTTGCTCGACCGCGCCACCCGCGGCGTAGAGTAGGATCGGCCGATCTCTCCTGTTCCCTGGTCTCCCCTCGCCCTTTGGGTGGGGGGAGACCGCTTTTTCCCCCAGGCCTCGGCCCGCTCCTGCCAGCGCCAGCGGAACCTCGCCCTTGGGGTGGGGGGAGACCGAACCATCCCTCACCGATATAGCGCAATCCTGCGACCTCGCCCTTTGGGTGGGGGGAGACCGAACC
>FWWM01003331.1_pt1 | contig 40156 bp, 31 predicted proteins | sample 2228351 | NCBI WGS metagenome assembly FWWM01 (sample SAMEA103939774, study PRJEB20133) | metagenome
CAATTTAGTTTCTGTAAATCAAATACAGCCCCGGACTTATTAACTCTTTCAAGTGAGAATTTTGCAACTAATTCGTCAATGTAATAAAATTCTTTATCATCACCGGCATTCCATCCAAGCAATGCTACGAAATTAATTAATGCTTCTTTCAGATATCCCTTATCACGATAATCCTCGACTGCAACATCGCCTTGTCTTTTACTTAATTTGCTTCTGTCAGGATTCAATAACAGCGGTAAGTGTGCGAACACAGGTCTTTCCCAACCGAATGCATCATAGAGCAAAACATGTTTTGGAGTTGATGATAACCATTCCTCACCACGGATAACATGAGTTATTTGCATCAGATGATCATCAACTACATTTGCAAGATGATAAGTGGGATAGCCATCGCTTTTAATGAGCACCTGATCATCTACATTATTGCTGTCAAATTCAACATGTTCTCTTATCACATCGTTAAATTCGATTTTTTTCCCAGGCTCTACATTTAATCTTATAACTTTTGGAATTCCTTTCTCGAGATTTTCCTGAATTTGGGTAGCGGTTAGATTCAAACATTGTTTATCATATTTTGCTTGTGGAAGTTTCAGCTTTTGTTGTTCGTGTCTTAATGCTTCAAGTCTTTCCGGAGTACAAAAACAATAATAAGCTTTACCTTGTGAAATTAACTGTTGAGCATATTTATTATATAAATCTAATCTTTTAGATTGCATATAAGGTGCGAAAGGCCCTCCTATATCCGGACCTTCGTCGTATTGCAAACCAGCCCAGTGAAGTGCTGCAATCAGATTTTCAACTGCACCTTCAACATATCTGCTTCTGTCTGTATCCTCAATACGAAGTATAAATTTTCCGTTATTTTTTCTTGCGAACAAAAAATTGTATAAAGCAGTGCGAAGCCCACCCACATGCAAATAACCTGTTGGACTTGGCGCAAAACGAACGCGAACCTGTGAGTTAATCATATTTGTTTTTACTCTGATATATTTTTTTTAAGAAGAAGTCGGAGAAGTTCAGCTTTTGGGAACATTTTTTTCAGTGTAGTATTTTACTTTATCAATAAACTCCTGCGAATCAATTGGTTTGGGAATATAATCGGTAGCACCTGCTTCAAGACATTTTTCACGATCGCCTTTCATTGCAAATGCTGTTAAAGCAATTATTGGAGTATCGCGATAATCATCAAGTTCTCTGATTTTCTGTGTGGCTTCAAAACCATTCATAACAGGCATTTGCATATCCATTAAAATTAAATCGTACTTTTGCTGCTTTACAGCTTCAAGTGCCTGAAGTCCGTTTTCGACTACAACAATTGAGTCAAAATTATTCTTCTTCAAAAGTCGTGTTACTATTATCTGAGAATGTTTATAGTCTTCAACTAATAGAATTTTGACAGTATCGCTTCTATCTTTAATAGCATCCGGTGCAACCGGTTCATCATATCGATTAATCATTGCAGCAACTGTATCAGCAAGATTTTCAATATTGGTGCTGCTCTTATGAAGTAATTCCGTGAATAATCCATCAATTTTTTTAAGATCTTCCTGATATGAATCTTTACCTGTATAAATAATGATCGGAAGTTTGGAAAATTGCTTCCTGGATTTTATTTGTTTGATTAGTTCAAACCCATTAAGCACAGGCATGTCCAAATCTATTATTGCTAAATCAAGATCAAGAGAGTCAATCATATTTATTACTTTGCTTGATTGATGTTCTGCAATCGCATTAAATCCGGCTTGTTCAACAGCTCCTTTTATGAGATTAAGTGTAGGAATGTCATCATCAACAACAAGTATGTTGGAATCTTTTTTAAGTTTGTAACTGGTTAAAACTTCAACGAGATACTTGTAATTGATTGGTTTCACAAAATATTCAACAGCACCCATCATAAAAGCTTTTTGTTGTTCTGCCTCTACCGAGCAAATAATTACCGGAGTATGCTTTGAGTTTGGATGCTCCCTAACCATTTTCATAAATTCAAAACCATTCATATCAGGAAGAACTATATCCATTAATACAGCTAGATGACTTTCCTGATCAATTAATTTTAATGCTTGTTTGGCAGAGTTAACAATCACCGGTTCGTAACCCCATTTTGAAAGGTAATTGCTTAATAATTTTGAAGTAGCATAATCATCTTCTACAACGAGTACTTTATTCTTTTTATCAGTTGGTTTTGGTATTGCTTGAAAGCCTGTCTCCAATGAAGTTGCCAGTTCTGCATTAACGGAAAAGTTGTATGTAATTCCTTTGCCTATTGAACTGGTGATAATAATATCACCGCCAAGAAACTCAATATATTTTTTACTGAGTGTTAAACTTAGTCCCGTTATATTACCGAGTTTTGAATTATATAATTCGGTAAGTGAAAAAGGATAAAAGAATTCATTTACTTTTTTCGAAGGCAGACCAGTGCTTGTGTCGGTAATTCTGAATGAGATTTTTTTGTTGGAAGAAGCTGTTGCCGAAATAGTAATTTTACCTTTTTCAATCAGTCTGAGTGAATTAGTCAGAAAAGAAAGTAGAATATATCTCAGTTTTTGAGCATCAACTTTGATTGTATCCGGAATCACCTCATCTATATCAATAATAAATTCAACCTTTGAACTATCAAGTTTATCTTTAAATATAGATAGCAGTTCATTAACGAAATCCTTTAATCGGATACTGTTGAGTGTGGTTTTTATTAATCCGCTTTCAAGTTTACTGATATCAATCAGATCATTTATAATTGAGAGTAATTCAAATGCATTGTCCTTTAGTGTAGAAACATATTCAGCTTGTGCAGGGGAAAGACTTTCCTCATTAAGTAAAGATGCAAATCCCATAATGCTGTTTGTCGGAGTTCTTAGCTCCTGCGAAATCGAAGAGAGAATTAAACTAAGAGAATTGCTTAAACTGCCCCTACCCTGAGCCCAAAGTTTTAATAAATTCTTAAAACTATCTGAAATGGTTTGAATATTGTCAATTTCACTTTTAGTAAAAGAGGACTTCTTTGCTATTTTCAGCAATGCTTTTGAAGAGTCACCGAGGTTCAGTAGCAAACATCCTTCATTTATCAGATGATCAGTGATATGAACAGCGCAATCATTCTGCTGGTTAAATGAATCTAAAAGAGTTTTACCGTTAAGTAGTTGACAATTAGGGCAGGAGTGAGTTGAGCCGATTATGATTGATTTCTTTACTCCTGTTGATTTACCAATAACTTCAAAACCGGAAGAATTAGTTACTTTAAATAATACTGCAGCATCAAATTCAAATTCTGTAGTTAAAAACTCACATAGTTTACTTGGGAAATCAGCAGAAGAACTTGCTGCAAGGTTTAATATTTCATTGTATTTGCTTAAGAAATCAATCTTTGAACTTTGCATATCGCTTATTTTGTTTTTGCTAAAAGGATTTTTTAATGAAGACTAATCTAATTTCTAATTCAAATTTATCAAATATGTTTTATTAATACTAATTGAAGACAAATTCGAAATTATTATAAATCGATTTGTGACAAGCGTTAAAGGCGGAAAATTATCTGAAATGTAATTTTGATAGGAAAGCAAAAAAATATTTATGAAAAAGAAAGTAATTATTATTGGTGCTGGTTTCGGCGGTTTAACAGCTGCAAAAACTTTAGCAGATACTGATTTTGAAATAACTATCATTGATAAAACCAATCATCACCTTTTTCAACCATTATTATATCAGGTGGCTACGGCTGCGCTTTCACCAGCTGATATTGCTGTACCGATAAGATCACTGCTTGCTGAATATAAAAACATCAGAGTTGTTCTTGATGAAGTTATTTCAATAGATAAAAATCAGAGAAGCGTTCAGATTAAAAATTTAATACTTCAATATGATTATCTGATAGTTGCAGTCGGTTCCAGACATTCATATTTCGGTAAGAGTGAATGGGAGAAATTAGCTCCTGGTCTCAAAACTCTGACAGATGCATTAGTTATTCGGGAAAAAATTATTTCAGCACTTGAATTAGCAGAATTAGAGAATAATACAGAACTGAAGAATAAGTATTTGACTTTTGTAATTGTCGGTGGAGGTCCGACAGGTGTGGAACTTGCGGGTGCCATAGCTGAAATATCAAAAGAAACAATGATTAAAGATTATAAAAGCTTCAGCCCGGCTGATACAAAAGTTATTCTGATTGAAGCAACAAACAGACTTCTGAGTTCATTTGATAAAAAATTATCTGAACAGGCAAAAGATGATTTAGAAAAGATGGGAGTTGAAGTTAAACTGAATACTAAAGTCGAGGATATTTCTGAAGAAGGGGTTTACACCAATCACGGATTTATTCCCTCAAAGACAATTATCTGGGCGGCAGGCAATCAGGCATCCCCTCTGTTAAAGTCCTTGAATGTCGAATTAGATAGAGCCGGAAGAGTTATAGTCAATAAAGATTGTTCGCTGCCAGGAAATCCTGAGATTTTCGTAATTGGTGATGCAGCACATTTCAGTGATGAAAGTGGAAATGTATTGCCAGGTGTTGCTCAGGTTGCAATTCAACAGGGAAAATTTGTTGCCGGAATAATTAAAAATGAAATTCCTGTCGCAAACAGACCCACCTTCAAATACAGAGACAAGGGAACTATGGCTACAATCGGAAAAGCAAAAGCAGTAGCTGAAATTAAAGGATTTAAATTATCCGGAGTAATTGCATGGCTAACCTGGTCGTTGGTTCATATATTTTTTCTGATTGGTTTCAGAAATCGCTTTCGGGTAATGATTGAGTGGATTTGGTATTACATCACAAAACGACACGGTACTCGTCTGATTGTGGGCAAATAATAATCAGAATAATTAGACTTGATTAAAAATTTCTTCTTAACTTAGTTTGAAACAAAAAATTATCCTGTTTTGAACTTAAAAATTTTACTTACTCCAATTTTACTAATCGCAATCTTTTCGGTTTCTGAAATTCATTCTCAGATTTCTAAAAATAATTTTTTAGTTATTGATTCAATCCGAATAAATTTTGATAACAAGTATTTTATATCACAGGTTAACATAATTCCCAATACCGAAACAATAAAACTGCGAGAGAGAGTTTTACAAGCTGGTGAGTATCAATTCTTTTATGATGAAGGATTTTTCAGACTTTCTAATACTTTATCTTATTCGATATTTGATACAATAATCGTAACATACCTTTCTTATAATCTGGGATTAAAAAAAGAATACAAGAGAAGGTCACTTGTGATGAAATTTGATGATCAAAGCGGAGATACATTACAAATTGTTAGAACAGAGTTTAATCCTCTTTCACCTGAAAATATTTTTGGTAGTGGGATTCAGAAAAGCGGAACAATCGTCAGAGGATTTACAGTTGGTACTACAAAAGATTTTTCTTTGAATAGCGGACTAAGATTGCAGTTATCAGGCAAGCTTTCCGATGAGATTGAAATTGTTGCAGCTTTAACAGATGAAAATACTCCTATTCAGCCGGAGGGGAATACTGAACGACTTGAAGAGCTCGATAAAGTTTTTATTCAGGTTAAACATTCCAATGCAATCGGAACTTTTGGCGATTTTCAGCTAAAACAAAAATATGGTGAATTCGGAGTAATTGACCGAAAACTTCAGGGTTTAATGGGTGAGTTCACATTTGAAAATACAAACGCCTTCATATCAATAGCCAGTTCAAGAGGAAAATTTCACACAAATAATTTTAACGGCCAGGATGGTGTTCAGGGTCCGTACAGATTAATTGGAATAAATAACGAAAGAGATATAATAATTATTGCAGGCACAGAAAAAGTTTTTCTTGATGGAATTGAAATGAAAAGAGGTGAGAATAATGATTATACAATTGAATACTCTAATGCTACAATTACATTCACTCCTAACAGGTTAATAACATCTGCAAGCAGAATTAATGTTGACTTTGAATATACCGACAGACAATACTCAAGAAATTTTTTCGGTGCCGGAATCTCTTCCGCACTATTCAATAACAATCTCAAGATTGGTTTTGAATATTTAAGAGAAGGCGATAATCAGGATGCACCAATTGATATTTCATTGACAGAGCAGGATAAGGAAATTCTTTCTCAAGCCGGCGATAACAGAAATAAAGCTGTTAAAAGTGGGGTTAAACTTGCAGAACCCGATTCCCTTGGAATTATCAGAGGTATTTATTCAAAAGTTGATACGACAATAAATGGTGAACTATTTTCATATTATATCTATAATCCTGGTTATTCATTATCTGTTTACAATGTTTCATTCTCTTATGTAGGTGAAGGTAACGGAGATTATATAAGAGAAAGTTTGGGTGTTTATCGTTTTGTTGGAATCAGAAGAGGAGGATATCTGCCTGTAATTTTTATTCCGGTGCCACAATTAAAACAGCTCGGAGCAGTTACTGTAAGTGCAAATATTTTTGAAAATCTTGAGGTGAACTTTGATTATGCGGGTACTTTATTCGATAAAAACAGATTTTCTTCAATTGATGACACAGATAATTTTGGTTATGCAGCAAATTTATTACTTAAAATTAAACCCTCTGAAATAGAAATTGGTAAAGTAAAATTTGGTAAAGTTGGTATTAGTTATCGTGAAAGATTTATTGATAACAGATTTACTTCTTTCGATAGATTCAATGATGTTGAATTCAACAGATACTATAACACAGCGTCTTCAACTGATAAAGAGAATGAAAGTTTAAGGGAAATCAGTCTTACTCTTTTACCTGTAGATGGATTAAGAATTAATTCCAATGCGGGATTTTTATCAAAGGGTGAATCATTCTCTTCAAAAAGATTTAATAATTTTTTTTCTCTCACTGATAGTAAATCTTATGGAGCTGATTATAATCTTGATTATGTGAATACTTCCAATAAAATCATTAGTTCAAAATGGTTCAGACATAAGGGCAATGCATTTTATCAATTCTGGAATTTAAGATCGGGCATTGAATTTTTAGCCGAAGATAAAAATGAAAAACACAGCGGTAAAGATTCATTGCTGAATGGAAGCTTAAAGTATTTTGAAATTATTCCATATCTGGAATTATCTGAATATGAAGGCATAAAATTTATAACCCGACATTCATTCCGCGAGGATTTTTTCCCAATTGAGGGATTATTATTGAAAGAATCTATTTCGAAGACTAATTCCTTTGAGATTAATTTCAAGGGTACAAGGGAAGTTACTTCATTGCTGAACCTGACAATTAGAAATAAAAATTATACACAGGAATTCAGGCAGATTGGTTTTCTTGATAATCAATCCATTCTTGTTCGCTCACAATCAAAGTTTAACTTTTGGGAACCACTTTTAAAAGGAGATTTGTTCTACGAAGTTTCTACACAAAAGTCAGCTCGTCTTCAGAAAGTTTTTGTAAGGGTTGAACAAGGAACTGGAAATTTCAAATATCTTGGCGATGTGAATAACAATGGAATTGCAGACGAAAATGAATTTGAACCTACAACTTTTGATGGTGATTATATTCAGGTAACTATTCCTACAGATCAGTTGTTTCCCGTCATTGACCTGAAAACAAGCACGAGATGGAAAACTAATTTTTCAAGATTAATAAGCGAAAGGAATTTCTTTTCGTCTGTATTAAAGTCAATTTCGACAGAAACTTTGTGGAGAATTGAGGAAAACAGTAAAGACACAAAATATTCTAATATTTATTTACTACGACTTTCAACTTTTCAGAATGAATCAACAACAATCCGCGGATCAAATCTTTTCCAACAGGATTTTTTTCTCTTTGAAAATGAACAGGATTTATCTCTAAGGTTTCGCTATTTGCAAAGAACCAATCTTAATGAATTCAGCGGAGGTTTTGAAAGAGGTTATTTCAGAGAAAGAAGTCTTAGAATTAAATTTAAAATGGTGGAAGAGGTCAGTAACCAAACAGATTTAACCAATTCTGATGATAATTTGTCTTCACAGAAAATTTCCAACAGAGTCAGAAAAATAAACAGCAATTTTATTACATCAGATTTTTCTTATCGACCTGTAAGAACAGTTGAAGTTGGGCTTAGATTAAAGGTTGGCAGAAATGAAGATTCATTTCCTTCCGAACCAACTGTTATTGACTTTAACGGTCAGGCAGTGAGATTAAATATTTCATTCCTTGGAAGCGGCAGACTGAGAATTGAGCTGGAGCGTAATGAATTATCAGCTAATACGAATCAAAATTTTCTGCCATTTGAACTGACCGCAGGAAATCAAATTGGTAAGAATTATTTCTGGCGTGTTAATTTTGACTTTAAATTATCCTCCAATCTGCAAACAACAATAAGCTACGATGGAAGACTACAGGGAAGCAGCAGAGCTGTGCACACTATGCGGGCAGAAGCGAGAGCTTATTTTTGATTCGCAATAAATGATACCTGGGGATTTCTGAAAAGGTAAGCTTTTAATTTCGAAAACCAAAGGACAATTTTTGAAATGATGAGACTTTTCAGTTCTATCAATCTTTCAAAATGACATTTATAATTTTTCTGAAGTAATTTATAATTAAAATTCGTTTCAGGTGCAAAATTCTTATTAAATTTGAATATGAAAATTATCTCAAATCTGGTTGAAGCACATATATTCAGAGAGCATAATGATGAAATCGAATTTTTACTTCTGAAAAGAGCACCTTATCAGTACTATCCAAATCTCTGGCAAATGGTTTCGGGCAAGATTAAAGAAGAAGAAAAAGCTTTTGAAACAGCTCTGAGAGAAATCAGAGAGGAAACAGGTCTTATCCCCGAAAAAATCTGGATAGCACCAAATATAAATTCCTTTTATTCACCGGACGAGGAATACATTTCATTGATTCCAGTTTTTGCTGCAAAAGTGAATTATAATTGCATTGTAAAGATTAGTTCAGAACATTCAGAATTCAAATGGTTAAAACCGGATGAAGCGAGAAGTTTATTAGCGTGGGAAGGACAAAGGAAATCAGTTGATTTAATTACTGAATACTTTCTTAACAGAAAAAGCTTTCTGAATTTTGTTGAAATAAAAAGTTAACTCTAAGAATAATGCTAAGAAATTTCAAATATCTTATCTTTCAATTGTCATTTCAAAAAATTTCAGGAGACTAAATTGGGTTTATTAGTGGTTGGTTCTCTCGGTCTGGATACAGTTGCAACTCCATTCGATAAAATAGAAAACGCACTTGGTGGCTCTGCAACTTACATTTCTTTGTCAGCAAGTTATTTCAGTGGTCCCATCAGATTAGTTGGAATTGTCGGAAGCGATTTTCCCAAAGAATACATTGATATGATGAGCAATCATAATATTGATCTTGAAGGATTACAGATAGTTGAAGGTGGAAAAACTTTTCGTTGGTCAGGGAAGTATCATTATGATTTGAATGTAAGGGATACTTTATTTACAGAACTTAATGTGTTCGAAAAATTTGATCCTGTTATTCCTGAAAACGCAAGAAAATCAAAATTCATTTGTTTAGGAAATATTGATCCTGTTCTTCAGTCAAGAGTCTTGGACCAAATGGAAAATCCTCAGTTCGTTGTGTGTGATACAATGAACTATTGGATAGAAGGAAAGAAAAAAGAATTATTGGAACTATTACCGAGAGTAAATGTACTGATTATAAATGATTCCGAAGCAAGGCTTCTTGCACACGAGCCAAATCTAATCAAAGCTTCAAAAATTATCAGATCAATGGGGCCTGAAATCCTTATCATTAAGAAAGGCGAACACGGTGCTTTATTATTTACAGAAGAGTCAATTTTTTCTGCTCCGGCTTTTCCAATGGAATCAATTTATGACCCCACTGGCGCAGGCGATTCATTTGCAGGTGGTTTTATCGGATATCTTTTCAAAACCAGAGATTTATCAATCGAAAGTCTAAAGCGAGCAGTTATTTATGGAAGCACTATGGCTTCATTTTGTGTTGAAAAATTCAGTACGAAAGGTTTGGAAGAATTATCCTATTTACAAATTCAGGATCGTTTCAGACAATTTATGAATCTTTCAAGGTTCGATGAAGAGTAATTCATACTTCCCGTTAAAGTTTGATAACGATAATCTGATATTTATTGATCAGACTAAACTTCCTTTACAGGAAATTTATATCACCACTGACGATTACAACAGGATTGCAGAAGCAATTGAACGACTTGAAATTCGTGGTGCACCTCTGATTGGAATTGCAGCTGCTTATGCTTGTGCGATTGCTTTCAAAAATACTAAAGTAAGAGATGATGATTATTTTAATAAAGTTTATAATCGGCTTGCCTCAACAAGACCTACAGCAGTCAATTTATTTTACGCTTTGAAAGAAATTGAAAAAACTTATAACAGTTTAGATAAAAGTGATGTTTATCAGGAATTATTAAATACTGCTCATAAAATTTTTTCTGATGAAGAAATTTTTTCTGAAAAGATTGCTAAAAATGGTTTGAATATATTTCTCAGAAAATCAAATGTTCTTACTCATTGTAACACAGGTGCGTTGGCTGCTGCCGGATTTGGAACTGCATTTGCGATAATTAAAAATGCCTTTGAACACGAGCTTATAAATCATGTTTATGTTGATGAAACAAGACCTTTACTCCAGGGTTTAAGATTAACAGCGTTTGAATTAGAGAAAAACGGAATTCCTTTTTCTGTTCAGACAGACTCTTCTGCAGCAGCTTTAATGCAGGAGGGAAAGATTGACCTGGTTATTACAGGTGCCGACAGAATCGCTTTAAATGGCGATGCGGCAAATAAAATCGGGACCTATAATCTGGCAATACTTTGCAACTATCATAACATTCCTTTTTACATTGCAGCACCATCTTCAACAATAGACAGAACAATAGCAACTGGTGCCGAAATTGCTATCGAACACAGAAGCAGTAAAGAACTGCTTTTCATAGCCGGACAGCAAGTTGGTAAAGAATCGTACCAATGTTATTGTCCTGCATTTGATGTTACGCCTTCACATCTAATAACAGGAATTATTACCGAAGAAGGTGTATTTCCGTTTCCTTATAATTTTATAAGATGAGTGAAATAATTAAAACAGAAGCAGTAGTTCTCGGAAAGATGAATTATAGTGACAGTAGTCTTATTGTAACATTATATACTGAAAACAATGGAAAAGTATCAGCCATTGTAAAAGGGGCAAGATCACCGAAATCAAAACTTGCGCTTATTGTTGACACATTAAATTACATCGAAGTAATTTTTTATAAAAAAGAATCACGGGAACTTCAGATTGTTTCTTCAGCTGATTTAATTTCTCATTATCCACAAATTAAATCAGATCTTGAATCAACAAAATATGCTTTTGCAGCAATCGAATTGATTCGTAATCTTACAATTGAAAACGAGTCGAATAAAAGATTGTTTAAAGGACTTATAAAAATTCTCGATCATTTTGAAAATAAAAAGGAACTTCCTTCCATTCTTTTTGCAAGGTTTTTTATGTTTCTTATCACTGAAACCGGTTATGAAATGATACTTGAGCAATGCAGCATTTGTGGCACACAATTAATTCCTGATAGCAGTGCAGGTTATAATTTTTCAACAGGGTTCATCTGCAATGAATGTTTACAGTCCCACTCCGGATTTGAAAAAATTGAATTGGAACTTTTCAAATTTCTTTATTGTCTAAAGAACAAAAAAATTCTGAACGGATTAAAAGTAAAAACAATTGATGAAGGAATTTCTTTCCTCGAAAGATATGTTAAGGATCATATTCCTGACTTTAAAGGAATTCAATCATTAAGTATGTTCAGATAAAATTTAAATAAAAATTCTTTAATAGGAGGAATAAGATGAAATTGAACAAAAAAGCTTTATTAAGCGCAATCCTGCTTGTATCTATTGGAATTGTTTTCGGCGCGCTGTTAGTATCAGGCTTCGGATTTGTCAGACCTGGATTAGCTGATATAAATCTCGGTGCAAAAATTCCACCTGTAAATCTCGATGCTGATGCAACTTCATTTTCAAAAGCATTCATTGAAGTTGCTGAAAAAGTTACACCGGCTATAGTTCAGATTACCGTTGTTGCTGAAAGAGAAAATCCACATCAGGATTTTTTCTTTTTCCCATTTAAAGATTTACCTGAAGAACAAAGAGGCAGCGGCAGCGGAATAATAATTTCTGAAGATGGTTATATTCTGACTAATAACCATGTAGTGGAGAAAGCTACAAAAGTAACTGTTAATCTTGCGGATAAACGGACTTTTGATGCAGAAGTTGTAGGTACTGATCCTTTAACAGATCTGGCAGTTATAAAAATTGATGCTAAAGGTCTTACAGTAGCATATCTTGGAGATTCAGACAATCTGAAGGTAGGTCAGTGGGTGATGGCAATCGGAAATCCTTTGTCACTAAGCTCAACTGTTACTGCTGGAATAGTATCAGCAATCGGACGAGGCCAACTTGGTTTAATCAGAGATAGCTACGGTGTTGAAAATTTTATACAAACAGATGCGGTAATAAACCCTGGAAACAGTGGTGGAGCGTTAGTTGATTTATCCGGAGCAGTTGTTGGTGTTAACAGTGCCATAGCAACACGAGGAACAGGAACATATATTGGTTATGGTTTTGCTATCCCGATCAACCTTGCCAGAACCGTTGCACAGGAAATCATTGCTTATGGAAAAGTAAACAGAGGATATATCGGAATAAACATCGGAGAAGTTGATAATGCAATTGCCAAGTCAGTTGGATTAGATAGACCTAGAGGAATAATAATAAATGGTATCATTGAAGGCGGTGCAGCTTCAGAAACCGACCTTAAATCAGGTGATATAATTCTGAAAATAGATGGAAAGGAAGTTAATAAGCCGAATGAGCTTCAGAGCTATGTCGCATCAAAAACTGCTGGCACAACTGTTAAGCTAACTATTTTCAGAGATGGAAAAGAACTGGAAAGAAAAGTAACTCTTAAACCAAGGGATGAAAAAACAAAATCTGAACCTGTTGCTAAAAAGGATAATAAAGATTCTGAGAAAGGATCAAAAAAGGATATTATTACACTTGATAATATAGGTATGACAGTAAGAAATCTTACTCAGAAAGAAAAAGATACCTACAAAGTTTCAGATGGAATCATTATAACAGATGTAAAAAGTTTCGGTAAAGCAGATGACCAGAGATTATTTAAGGGATTGGTTATAGTAGAAGCTGACAGAAAACCTGTTGAAGATGTTGAACAATTCAGAAAATTAGTTGAGGGCAGAAAGGGAAGTGCTGTACTTCTGAAAGTTCAGGATGCTGATGGAAATTCAAGATTTGTTGGATTAGAAATTCCTGAATAATAAATTTTTTTCTTCAATTACGCCCGTTCTTTACGGGCGTTTTTTTTATATTTGAAATAGTTTATGGAGAATAGATGATAAGATTTCTTACTGCCGGCGAATCTCATGGGAAAGCACTAACAACCATTGTTGATGGCTTTCCTTCGAATCTGAAACTAACTTCAGAATATATTAATCTTCAGCTTAAACGAAGACAATCCGGATATGGTCGCGGACTTCGAATGAAAATCGAAACTGATTATGTTGAAATTTTATCCGGAGTAAGATTTGGTAAAACCTTGGGCACTCCCATCTCATTACTTATTAAAAATAATGATTGGCAAAACTGGAAACTTAAAATGGCAGTTTCAGAAGTTGACGATCAAATTGAAAAGATAACGATACCAAGACCCGGACACGCAGATTTAGTTGGAATCACAAAGTACAATTATGATGATATCAGAAATTCAATTGAAAGATCATCTGCCAGAGAAACAGCTGCAAGAGTAGCAGCATGTTCTGTTGCAAGAAAATTTTTAGAAGAATTTGGAATTCATATCGGAAGCTTTGTAGAAAGTATCGGTGGAATTTATGCAAAGGAAAGTTTTACACAGAGATTATTTAATAATGATTTATCTTCAACCTTTACGGGCAGGAAATTAAATCTGCTTGCAGACAAAAGTCAGGTAAGAGTTCTTGATGCTGAACAGGAAAAGAAAATTATTAACAAAATAAAAACCGCTAAGAAAAAAGGTGATACATTAGGCGGAACATTCGTAGTAGTTGCAACCGGAATTCCTGCAGGTTTGGGATCATTTGTTCAATATGACAGAAGACTTGATGCGGAAATTGCACACTCAATTGTTTCAATTAATGCAGTCAAAGCTGTAGAAATTGGTTCGGGCTTTTACTCCGCAGAAAATTTTGGCTCACACTCACACGACGAAATAATTATTTCAAAAAATAAATTTTCCAGAAAGACAAACCGTGCAGGGGGAATAGAAGGAGGAATTACAACCGGACTTCCGATAATTGTTCGTGCTGCAATGAAACCTATTGCAACACTGATGTCTCCTTTGGAGTCTGTTGATTTAAGCAAAATGAAAAAAACTATTTCCAGAAGAGAACGAAGTGACTTTGTTGCTGTGCCTGCCTGTGCGGTTATTGCTGAATCTATGCTTGCCTGGACGATTGCAAAACTCTTTCTGGAAAAATTTGGCGGTGATTCGATTGAAGAAACGAAAGAAAATTATCACAACTTTACTTCTGATTTGTTCTATCGGATTAAAAAGAATTTCCGGGGTAAATAATGTTGAAAATCCAATCATTTGAATTTAATCCATTTAATGAAAATACTTATTTAATCTGGGATGATGAATCAAAAACAGCGGCAGTTATTGACCCGGGTTGCTATGATGATTATGAAAAATCTGAATTGAAAAATTTTATTGTTGAAAATAATCTGAATCTGTCCCTCATCTTAAATACACATTGCCATGTAGATCATATTCTTGGAGTTTCATTTCTGAAAGAAAATTTCAATGTAAAATATATTATTCCTGAAAAAGATTTACCGCTTCATAAAAATGCTGCATCACAAGCTCAAATGTTTGGTTTCGAGTTAGAAGAATTACCTGATCCTGATGAATTAATTTCTGAAAATATTCCTATAAAAATCGGACAAGAAATATTAAAACCACTGTTCACCCCCGGCCATACAGCTGGTGAATTTTGCTTCTATTCTGAGAAAAATAATATATGTATTACAGGCGATGTACTTTTTCATCAATCAATCGGAAGAACTGATTTGTGGGGTGGTGACTACGATACCTTAATCAATAGCATAAAAACCAAATTACTTACTTTACCGGATGATACCATTATCTATCCGGGTCATGGAATTGAATCAACAATAGGCACAGAAAAAAAACAAAATCCCTTTCTTCTAAATATTTGAAATGAAATCCATAAAAATTAAAATAACGGTTTTTATTTTGCTGAGTTATTTAATTCTTTTCGAATTATTATACCCTGCAAATGGATTTTTCCCATCATTTTCAGTTATTCTCCTTTCACTGAAGGAGCTATTTGATAATTATAATTTTCTGTCCAACTTTATTTCTACCAGTGCTGCAGTATATACTATAATAATAGCAAATTATTTCTTTACAAGAATTTTATTCATTCTGTTCTGTAAGGTCAATTCAGATAATTTACTTGTCGCACAATCAATTACATTTCTTTTTCATTACATACCATTTTTTCTGATTTCGTTGTTAATTTTAATTTGGTTGCCGGATTTTATATTCGATAAGTATCTGATAGCAATTTTAATTTTTTTACCACTTGGTATGCACAAAGTATTTGGAAATGAGAATTCTGATAAAAAAGAATATTTTAACTTTTACAAGTCTCTTGGAATTAAGAATAGCCTGATAACAAATAAAATAATGTTCAAATTATTTGAACCAAAATATTTTCTGACTCAGATAGAAAATCACTCATTTATCTGGAGTGTTGTTATTCTTACAGAATTTATTCAACAGAAGGAAGGAATTGGCGGAATTCTTTTTGCTGTATTTAACTATCAGGATGTCTCATTGCTCTTTAGTATAACAGTATTCATTTCTTTTTTGGTGTTCCTTATTCAGAAAACTCTTTCTTCGTTTTATTTCAGAGTCTATTTCTGGGACTAATCAAAATGATTATAAACATTTCAGAAATTTCAAAATCATTTTTACTCGATGGGGGATTAAGTAAAGAAGTTTTTAATAATTTAAGCATCAATCTTAACTTTGAAGAAAATAATTTCATTTCGCTGATTGCACCATCCGGATTTGGTAAGTCAACTCTTTTGAAAATAATTGCAGGATTGATTAATCCGGACTCTGGTAAAATTACTGTAAAAGAAAGACAAACTGAAAAACCATTGGAAAAAGTTATTTATATTCCCGGTGAAGCTGTTTCAATTCCGTGGTTAAGTGTAAAGAAAAATATTGAATTTGGAATACAAAAGGATCAACTCTCTGATGAAAGAACCAAGTTCATTATTAGTCTTATCGGATTGGAAGGATATGATGAACATATTCCGCACAAAAAAAGCATCGGTTTCCGGTTCAGAATAACACTCGGGAGATCTTTATATTCAGATCCGGAAATTATTTTGATTGATGATCCCTTCGGTAAACTCGATGGATTAACTAAAGAAGAAGTTTTTTTAATGTTAAAAGATGTAATTGAAGAGAGTAATACTAAGTTCTTATTAGCAACAAGTAATTTAATTGATGCATTTTTCCTCTCTGATGAAATAATGATAATATCTGATGATAAAAATTTCCCGTATGAAAAGATAAAAGTCGAAAAAAAATTCTCGCATATAAACGAAATGCTTGTATCAGATTATTTCCAACAATACTTTAATAAAATCCAATCAAAATTATCGGCTAAATCAGGTTTCAGGATATAAAATTTTCAATCAATTCCCAGAGGAAAGAATGAAAGAAAAATTTGATGAACTCGAAAAAAGGAAAAACGAAGCCTTACTTGGGGGAGGTAGAGAAAAAATAGTTGCACAACATAAAAAGGGAAAATTAACAGCTCGCGAGCGAATTGAATTGATGGTAGATGAGGGCTCTTTTGAGGAAATCGACATGTTCGTAAAACATCGTGCAAAAAATTTTGGATTGGATAAAGTTAATTATCCCGGTGATGGTGTTGTAACAGGATTTGCGAAAATTGATGGAAGGCCAGTTGCACTATTCAGTCAGGACTTTACTGTATTTGGTGGATCTTTATCTGAGACTCATGCTGAAAAGATTGTTAAAATTATGAACATGGCAATGAAGGCAGGTATTCCTGTCATTGGATTAAATGATTCGGGTGGTGCCAGAATTCAGGAAGGTGTGAACAGTCTTGGTGGTTATGCTGATATTTTCTTATTAAATACACTCGCTTCTGGTGTGATACCACAGATTTCCGTCATTCTCGGTCCTTGTGCAGGTGGCGCTGTTTATTCACCAGCTATTACCGACTTTGTTTTTATGGTAAGAAATACAAGTTATATGTTCGTAACTGGTCCTAATGTTGTAAAAACAGTAACACACGAAGATGTTACTTTTGAAGAACTAGGAGGTGCAGATACTCATGCTATTAAATCAGGTGTTGCGCATTTTGTGTTCGATTCTGAAATAGAAACACTTCAGAATGTCAGAAAATTGATGAGTTATTTGCCTCTGAATTTTATGGATCAGCCACCAAAAATTGAATTTGATATCAATAGTTTAACTGAAGAACCAAAACTGGATAAAATCATACCTGACAATCCTAATAAACCTTATGACATTAAAGATATAATCAAGTTAATAGTTGACGATGGTGAATTTTTTGAAGTTCATAAATTTTTTGCTGAAAATATAGTGACAGGATTTGCACATGTGTCAGGAATGTCGGTCGGAATTGTCGCCAATCAACCTGAAGTACTTGCAGGAGTGCTTGATATTAACGCTTCTATCAAAGGCGCGAGATTTGTAAGATTTTGTGATGCGTTTAATATACCGTTATTAGTGTTCGTCGATGTTCCGGGATTTTTACCCGGAACAGAACAGGAGTGGGGAGGAATTATTAGACACGGTGCAAAATTGCTTTATGCTTTTAGTGAAGCAACTGTTCCTAAAATTACTATAATTACTCGGAAAGCTTATGGCGGAGCTTATGATGTAATGAATTCAAAGCATATTCGGGGGGATTTCAATTTTGCATGGCCATCGGCAGAAATTGCCGTTATGGGCCCAAAAGGAGCGGTAGAAATTATCTTCAAAAAAGAAATTGAGAATTCGGAAGATCCTGAAATGGAATTAAATAAAAAGTTAAATGAATATATTGAAAAATTTGCGAACCCATACATCGCTGCTGAGCGTGGCTTCATTGATGATGTGATTTATCCCAGAGAAACAAAAATTAAAATTGTTCAGGCATTTGATTTACTGAAAAACAAGGTGGATAAGAATCCAAGGAAAAAACATGGTAACATTCCATTATGATCTTAAATTGTTACATTACAGCTAGTTAATAATAAACAAATAACTTTCTGCTTGAAAAAGCTGATTGATAAATTTATATTGCATTAAAAATAATCTGGAGTAATAATGAAAAAAATTCTTCTACTACCATTTGCAGTAATGATATTAAATTTTTGGGGATGCAGTGGTTCAGAAGTAACTCAATCCAATGTTCCGAAAGAGACAGTTAATAATAAGACTGGCATTGTTGCGGAACTTTTGGAAGAAGCAAGACAAAATTATGTATTGGCATTAAAAAAACAGGAATTGAATAGTATTAATGAAACTGTTGAGTATTATGAAAGTGCTTTAAGAATTATTAATAATCTGAGTTATTATCCGGGAATTGAGAAGAATGAAGCTTATAAAGAACTTGAGAATTCGATAATTGAAGACTATAAGAATTTTATTGATGGATTAAGCTTTCTGCCTGAGGGTGTTTCTTTTGCCGCTTATGATGAGTGGATGAAGAAAGCAGTGCCGGAAATTGATCTGTCGGTAAAAGATAATGAAGATACTCATCCCAAATTAGTAATTTCCGCTGATATTCCGCTGGAAGTTAATACTTATGTTGAGCAATGGTTAAATTATTTTACCGGTAAAGGAAGTGATGCAATGCGTCGCTGGCTTTCCCGTTCAGGTAAATATTTTCCGATGATGTCTCAGGTGTTTAAAGAAGAGGGACTTCCGCTTCAACTACTTTACTTAAGTATGATGGAAAGTGGACTTAATCCTACTGCTCGGTCCTGGGCATCAGCTGTTGGATTATGGCAATTCATTAAATCAACTGGTTCACTTTACGGGCTTGAAACAGATTTTTATTTTGACGAAAGAAGAGATCCGGTAAAATCAACTTATGCAGCAGCAAGACATCTGAAAGACCTTTATAACTCGTTGGGTGATTGGTACCTGGCTTTGGCTGCATATAATTGCGGCGAAGGAAGAGTTCGCAGAGCAATCAGCAGAGCAAATTCCTATGATTACTGGACTGTCAGAAAATATTTACCAAGAGAAACGAAAAATTATGTACCTATTTACATTGCCGTCTCTATGATTGCAATGGAACCTGAAAAATATGGATTTACTAATATCTCCTACGAAAAACCATACGAATATGATGTTTTTACAATCGATGGTGCAATTGACCTTGGCTATCTCGCTACTTGTGCTGGTACCGACCTGCAAACAATAATTGATTTGAATCCTGAACTTACACAGTTATCTACACCAATGAATTATCCGGGTGGTTATCCATTAAAAATTCCTAAAGGGACAATTCAGCAATTTGCGGAGAATGTAAAAAATATTCCGGAATCAGCCCGCCGAAACTATGTAGTTCACACAGTTAGAAAAGGTGAAACTATTTCTAAAATTGCAAACAGATACGGAATATCAAAATTTGACTTAGCAGATGCGAACAATATTACGACTAAGACAAAACTTTATGCCGGGTTGAAATTAAAAATACCGGTTATGGTTACTAATACCTCAACTGAATTTACAGAAAATACAGATACTCAGATAGCATCTGATAATAATAATGGAGATTATATTTCTCCATACACTGCCTTACTAAAGGAAGATGATGATAATACAAAAAATGAATTCACACCAGATGAAACCAACTTCGAAGGAAATGATGTTGCAACTAATGATGTTAATAGCACTGAATCATCGAAAACAGAAACAATTTCTCTTCAGCCAGAGGGAACTGTACCCGTAACTTATCAGGTAAAAAAGAATGATAGCCTTTTGGGAATTGCTGATCTCTTTAACTGTCGTGTAAGCGATATAAGAAATTGGAATTCAATTCCTTATACAAGGTCAATAAAAGTTGGCGAAACTTTAACCATTTTTGTTCCTGAAGCACAGAAAGATTATTACGCTGATTTAGATAAAACAACTGAAGTAACTACTACTAAACATATCAATAATTCCGAGAAGTCATCGCTGGTTTATCATAAAATAAGAAAAGGAGAAAATCTGAATCAGATTGCCTTATCCTATGGAGTTACGACTGATCAGTTGAAGGATTGGAATGATATTTCAGGAAATAAAATTTATGCGGGTCGTAAACTTAAAATTTATACTGATGGAAGAACCACAGCAAATACTAAAAACCAAATAGTTAACAATACATCAAAAAATCTTTATAAATATAAGGTTAGGAGAGGCGATTCGTTAGGAGAAATAGCTGAGAAATTCGGTGTAAGTGTTGCTGAATTAAAAAAATGGAACGGGTTAAAGAGTAACACAATTGCGGTTGGGAAAACATTAAAAATATTTTCGACTTCTACATCGTCTTCCTATGGAGATATAACTACAAAGAACAGCTCGAATTTGACTTATTATAAAGTAAATCCTGGTGAGACAATTGGAGAAATTGCTGAAAAATTTAAAGTAAAGATCTCTGATATTCAGAACTGGAATAATTTATCCGGTAATAAAATCATTGCCGGTTCAAGATTAAAAATTTATTCGAACAGTTCAATTAATGATATAGATCCTGAACCAGTCAAAACCTCAGGTAATAATTCGGGAACACACTTAATTAAAAAAGGGGAAACAATTAGTTCTATTGCTGATATGTATAATGTGTCAGTTTCAGATCTAAAAAAATGGAACAATTTAAGAGATGATAATATTCAGGCAGGGGAAAGATTGATAGTTGTTTCTGATTCAAAGAATATTGTTTCAAATCTTAAAGCTAAACCTGATTATCACATTGTAAAACAAGGCGAAACTCTGTTTTCAATTTCTAAAAGTTATAATATTCCGGTCAGCCGATTGAAAACAATTAATGGACTTACTTCATCTAAAATAAAGGTTGGGGACAGATTAAAACTTAATTAAAAGTATTTTTAACGATAGCCGTTAGGGGTGTTATCCCGCAATTTCCTTTGTGGGATATCTGAGATAATACCCTCGAACCTGATCTGGGTAATGCCAGCGTAGGGAAACGGGCTTGAAGAATGATTTACTTTGAGCCGTTTCCAACGGCTTTTTTTATTAACAAAAAATTTATTGGAGGTTAATATGAAAAGTAATTTCATTCTTCATTTTTTGTTCTTCACTTTCGCCGTTTTTGCTCAACAAAGAGAAATTTCCGGAATTATACTTGATTCCGAGACTTTACTCCCACTTCAAAATGCCAATGTCTTTCTGACTCAATCAAAAACCGGCACTGCATCAGATTCTGAAGGCAGATTTTCTGTTTCCTCACCAAATGATCAGGATACACTGATTATTAGTTACATCGGTTATATGAAATTTATATCTCCTGTGTCAAAACTAAAATCTGGACAGAGATATTTTTTAGAAAGAATAATCCTTCCATCTCAAACTGTACTGGTTGAAGCAAGCATTGGCAGAAAAGGTATAACTCCATTATCTTTTGAAAAAATAGGAAGAGAACAAATTCAGCGAGAATATATTGTCCAGGATATTCCTGTTTATCTTAGTCAATTACCATCAACAACTTTTTATTCGGAAAATGGAAATGGAATTGGTTACAATTACCTAAGCATTCGTGGCTTTGATCAAAGAAGAATTTCGGTTGCAATAAATGGTATTCCTCAGAATGATCCTGAAGACCATAATGTTTATTGGCTCGACTTTCCGGATTTACTTGCAAGCACTGAATTAGTTCAGGTTCAGAGAGGCGCAGGTTCAGGTGTTATTGGTTATCCCGCTATCGGTGGTTCAATCAACATAATTACTTCACCATACTCTGATAAGCCAAAATTTAACCTATCTTCATCTTACGGTAGTTATCATACAAGAAAATATTCTGCTGCATTTTCAAGCGGACTTGTGGATAACAAATATTCTTTCTATGCTAAAATTTCTCAAATACTTAGTTCAGGTTACAGAAATCTTTCCTGGGTAAAATTTAATGCTTATCATCTTTCAGCAGTAAGATATGATAATAATCTGACTTCACAGGTTAACTTTTACGGCGGACCAATCTCAGATGGTCTTGCTTACACAGGTGTGGCTAAGTTTGCAGTTAAGGATCGTAATCTAAGAAGAGCAAATTATTCTTACTGGGAAGCTGATGAAAATGGTTATACTTATACATTAAACAGAAGACCTGAAGAAATTGAGAATTTTTCTCAACCACACTTTGAACTGCTGAATGAATTGAAGATAAATGAAAATCTAAAATTAAATTCAGCATTGTTTCTTGTAATCGGTGAAGGGTTTTTTGACTATGATGGTTCTTGGTCTATTTATTATGATGATTATTTCAGATTAAGACAAAATGGATTTGATACTAACTTTGTCCCGACTAATGCTATTATTAGAGCACAGGTTGAAAACAAACAGTATGGATGGATTCCGAGATTAAGTATTTCACATTCAAATGGTGAACTTATTCTTGGTGGAGAATTAAGGATTCATCGGTCAGTTCACTGGGGAAATATTAACTATGCAGAAAATCTTCCTCCAAATATTTCAAAAGATTATTATTATTACTTCTACAATGGAGCAAAAGATATTGCTTCTCTTTACGCACACGAATCTTACAGACTTAGTGAAAGAATAAATTTGTTAGGTGAGATTCAGCTCGCTTATCATAAATACAGATTGCATAATGAAAGGTATGTGGGGAACGATTTTTCAATCAGCGATTTGTTTTTTAATCCAAGACTTGGACTTAATTATAAATTTACTAATGAAATCAGTTCATTCATATCTTTAGCTCGTGTTACAAGAGAACCAAGATTAAAAAATTATTATGATGCTGCTGAATCAAGTGCCGGAGAAGTTCCACAGTTTGAAATTGATGCAAATGGAAACTATGATTTCTCTAAACCTCTTGTAAAACCTGAAACGATGAATAATATTGAATTGGGATTCGCATTCAATACTCAGGATTTTTTTGCATCAGCTAATTTGTATTATATGTTATTCAAAAATGAGATAGTTAAAAAGGGAGGAGTTGATAGATTCGGACAACCAATTACTGGAAATGTTGATCAAACACTTCATTCTGGTATAGAATTGCAGGTATCATATAACTTAACAAGCGAGTTAAACCTTTTCGGAAATTTCACTTACAGTGTAAATGAAATAACAAAAGGGAAATATTTTCTGAGCGGGAACAGATTTATCATTTTAGATGGCAACAAGATTAGCGGATTTCCCGATATTCTGGCAAACTTTGGAATACAATTCAAGAGAGATAATATGTTTCTTAAATTATCAGGTAAATATGTTGGTGAAATGTATTCTGATAATTTCGGAAGTAAGTTAAATCAGTACCTGAATGATTTCCCGAACTTTGTGGATTATACTGATAATATTAATGATGCTTATTTTGTGATGGATTTTTATGGAAGTTATGATCTGAAATTATTTAATGGTCTTGATAACTCAAAAATATTCATTCAGATAAATAATATATTTGATAATCTCTATTCTGCTTACGCAATTGGAAAAGAATTTTTTCCTGCAGCAGAGAGAAATTTTATAGCAGGAATTCAAATTGGATTATAACAGGATTTTCTTTTGAAAAAATGCATTATAATTGCTAATGGCAGAGCGCCTTCAAAAAGGGTTATAAACTTTTTTTTGAAAAAGAATTATTCAACTTTAATCTGTGCTGATGGTGGAGCCAACTCAGCATTAAAGCTTGGGTTGGTTCCTGATTTTATAATCGGGGATCTGGATTCAATTTCAAAAGATGCAATCAGACATTATTCGGATAAAAGTAAGATTATTAAAATCACCAGACAATCTGATACTGATGTTGAAAAATGTCTGAAGTTTGCCATTAGTAAAGGTTACACGGAAGCATTACTTTTGGGTGTAACCGGAGATCGATTAGATCATACTATCTGTAATCTTGGGATTGTTTTAAAGTTTTATTCCAGAATTAAATGTAACATTGTTGCAGAAAATTCTTTTCTAACTCCAACAAATAGAACTGTTATTTTGAAATCAAAATCCGGCGAAACAATATCGTTGTATGGATTCAACGCAAAAACTAAGATTACATCGACGGGATTAAAATATCCTCTCCGTAATTCGGTTCTTCTTTTCGGTCAAAGAGAAAGTACCTCTAATGTCTCACTTAGTAATGAAGTTAAGTTAGTTGTAAAAGGTGGTATTGTATTCATTATTCGTGATTTTAATTTCATATCGAAATATGATCTCATTTAGTTTCGAAGATATTGTAGTAATATTAATCTTTTTTCTGTTACTTCTTTTAATTGGATTTCTATCTACAAAAAAATCGGGCAATGCTTCTGATTACTTACTTGCTGGCAGGGGGCTGAATCTTTTTTTGTTTGTGTTAGTAACTGTCTCCACTTGGTATGGAGGCATATTGGGTGTTGGCGAATTCACATACAGATACGGACTTTTAAGCTGGTTTACTCAAGGATTACCATACTACTTCTTCGCATTTCTTTTTGCTATATTCTTTGCTAAGAAAATCCGTGAAGCGGAATTATTTACTATTCCTGATAAGCTAAATGAAGTTTACGGTAAAAATGTTTCGCTTTTCTCAGCTATTATAGTTTTTATTCTTGTTTCTCCTGCTCCTTATTTACTTATGACCGCAACGCTTGTGAAGGAAATTTTTCAGATAAATTTTCTACTTGCCTTAATAATTTCTTTTATCTTATCCGGGTCATATCTTATCAAAGGTGGTTTTCGTTCGAATGTATATGTTGATGTTTACCAGTTCTTCGTGATGTTTATTGGATTTATCATAGCGGCAGCGATTTGTTTTTCTTCTTTGGGAGGCATTGAATATCTTAAAACAAATCTGCCAACTTCTCATCTGAAAATTACCGGAGATGCTTCTCCTGCTTTTATAATCGTCTGGTTTCTTATTGCATTATGGACTTTCGCTGATCCGGGATTTCATCAAAGAGCTTACGCTGCAAAGAACGGCAATATTGCTAAATGGGGAATTATCATATCAATTTTTTTCTGGGCAATTTTTGATTTCCTAACTACTTCGACTGGTTTATTTGCAAGAGCATTGTTTCCTGATCTTGAACAGCCGGTATTAGCATTTCCTTTCCTTGCTGAGAAATTATTATCACCTGGCTTTAAAGGAATTTTTTATGCAGGAATGTTTGCAACGATTATTTCGACACTAAACAGTTTTTTATTTTTAAGTGCCACAACAATAGGGAGAGATTTTTTTTATAGAATAAATCCTCAACTCAGCGATGATAAAATTAAATTTTTTACTTCGATCGGAATAATAGTTTCAGGAATAATTTCCATTATTATTTCATATCTAATACCTTCAGTAGTTCAGATTTGGTACACAATCGGTTCACTTTTTATCCCGGCTATAATTCCTGCTGTGGTAAGTGCTTATTATTCAAAATTCAGAATTGAAAATAAAATAATGTTAATAGAAATGTTGATTTCACTTTTAGCAGGAATAATTTGGTTTTATATAAGAGATAGTTTCAGCAAATCGTTTTTATTTGTGCTTGAACCGATGCTTGTTGGTTTGATGGCAGCTTTTGCAATTCACTTAATCGGGCTACTCAGAAAATTTTCTTTTTCTGAATAAGGAAAGTAGAATTGAAATTGTAAGAATTGTCATTATGATAATCAAAGAAACTTCTGTGGGAATTTTGTAGTAATCACTTATAAGCATTTTAATACCTACATAAAACAGTAAGAGTGCAACACCATATTTCAGATACATGAAAAGATCAACCAAACCGGCAAGTGCAAAATACAATGCTCTTAAACCTAATATTGCAAAAATATTTGATGAGATTATGATGAAAGTGTCGTGAGTTATAGCAATTATGGCAGGGATTGAATCAATCGCAAAGACTATATCAGAGGATTCGATCAGAAGTAAAGTCAGAAACATTGTCGTGATATAGGTTTTTCCATTCTCCTTTATAAAAAACTTTCTGCCATCGTAATCAGTTTTTAACTTAAAATATTTAACAAAAATTCTTATAAGCCAGTTATTTTCAACATCTATTTTTTCATCACTACCAAACGCCATTTTATAAGCAGCATAAATCAATAATGCACCGAATACATAAATTATTGGGTGAAAAATGTTGATTAAAGCCACACCAGCAAGAATAAAAATGATTCTAAAAAATATTGCACCCAGTATTCCCCATTTTAATATATGGGGCTGATGTTCAGCTTTAACATTCATCACGCTGAAAATCATCAGAAAAACAAAGAGGTTATCAACAGATAAAGATTTTTCGATGATGTAACCGGTTAGAAATTCTATTGCTTTCTGATGACCATCTTCGAGGTAAAAATAAAGGAAGATATTAAAAACAAGAGCGGTAACAATCCAGATACCGCTCCAGATAAGACTTGCTTTAAGAGTAATTTTTCCACGCCGATGATCTGTTACATAAAGATCGACCATCAGCATTAAGAAAATTAGAACAGTAAAAATTATCCAGAATATAGTTTCGGATATCAATCACTTCCTCATTAAGGTAAAAAGATTCCTGCAGCAACCACTGTAGTCCACAAACCGTTTTTATCTCCTTCAGCGGATTGTGTAACATTGAAAGTCCGTACAATTTTACCTGACATTTTATAAATGTCTTCTCTTTCACTCCAATCTTTATCAGCATCAAATTCAACACCTAATGTTGTAGCAAGCATCGTAGCAGCCAGATCTTCAGCGTATTCGCCGGCAACCTTTTCAGTTTGACCATACGGATGATGTTCAGATAAGTAACCATATGCATTTGGATCGGCTGGAATAGCAACTCCGATAGAAGCAGCAATTAATCTGTTGGGTTCATTCGTGGAATTTCTTGCCATTACACAATGTGTAATCTGACCTGGTGTAATAAGTTTTAGCCCTTCTTCTACGGAAATCCTTTTGCAGCCAACCGGAAAAATACTGCTTACAGAAACGAGATTGCATATTTCAATTTTAGCATTTCTCAATGCCAATTCGAAAGAACTTAGATACTCTTTGTGTCTTCCAACACCTTTAGTAAAAAATATTTTTGTCGGTAGATACAATTTTTATTTTCCTTTCTTTGTTAGTTTAAGAAATTTTCTTTTACCTACTTTAAGAATCATTCCTGATGCGATTTTGATGTTCTGATGGATATCAGAAATCTTTACTCCATCAATTGAAACGCCTCCTTGCTGAACTAATCTTTTTGCTTCACCTTTCGATGGTGCAAAGTTCACTAAAAGAAGCAGGTCTAAAATATTGATTTCTGTGTTTTCTTCAATATGAAATTCATCAATCTCATCGGGTACTTCTTTTTTGATAAATATTTTATCAAATTCTTCCTGAGCTTTGATTGCGGTCAGTTCATCATAATACATTGAAACAAGTTTTCTGGCAAGCTCACGCTTCAGATCACGTGGATTAGTTCTTCCGTCCTCGAGTTGTTCTTTTATTTGTCTGAGCTTTTCATTTGTTACATCGGTAGCCAATTCAAAATATGTATAAATTAAAGTATCCGGGATTGACATAGTCCTGCCAAATATCTGTTCCGGTGGATCAGAAATACCAATATAATTGTCATAAGATTTACTCATTTTCTCAACGCCGTCTATTCCTACAAGCAACGGCATTGTTAAAATAACCTGTGGTTCAACACCATATTCTCTCTGAATATCTCTTCCAACAAGTAAATTAAATTTCTGATCAGTGCCACCAAGTTCAACATCACTTTTAATTGCAACTGAATCCATTGCCTGAGCAAGCGGATAAAGAAATTCGTGAATACTTATTGGTTCACCTGCTTTGTAGCGTTTAGTGAAGTCATCTCTTTCCAACATTCGGGCGACAGTATATTTTGATGCAAGTTTTATTACATCTTCAAAAGTCATTTTACCAAGCCATTCTGAATTATAAACAATTTTGGTTTTGTTTTTATCCAGAATTTTTGATGCCTGCTGAAAATAACTTTCACCGTTAATTCTTGTCTGTTCAAGCGTTAGTGCAGGTCTTGTGGAGTTTCTTCCGGAAGGATCACCAATCATTCCCGTGAAATCACCAATGATTAAAATTGCCTGATGACCAAGTTGCTGAAACTGAGCAAGTTTTCTTAATACAACAGAATGACCGATATGCAAATCGGGTCGGCTTGGATCACAACCGAGCTTGATATTCAACGGTTTTTCTGTTTTTATTGATCGTTCAATTTTCTGAACCAGTTCATCTTCAGGAATAATCTCAACAGCTCCACGCTTTATGAGATCCATTTGTTCATTTACAGTAGGGAATTTTACCATATCGCTATTTATCAAATATTAGTTACTTAATTATAAAAGAATTTATCCTTCAATCATCCAATCAACCAATCAACCAATCTGCCTTCAGTACTTTATCTTTCTTTCCTGCTCACGCTGAAAATCTCTTTTTGCGATCGTCTCTCGTTTATCATAAGATTTTTTACCTTTTGCCAAAGCCAATTCAACTTTTACTCGTCCCTTTTTGAAATATAATCTTAGCGGAATTAAAGTTAATCCTTTTTCTTTTGTTTTGCCTATGAGTTTTCTGATTTCACTTTTATTTAACAATAATTTTCTGTCTCGTGTTGGATTATGATTATTAATATTTCCTTGCTTGTATTCACTGATATGTGCACCAACTAACCAGACCTCTCCGCTTTTAATTGTTGCATAACTATCAACGAGATTTGCTTTTCCTTCCCGTAAAGCTTTAACTTCAGTGCCAAGCAGAACTATTCCGGCTTCATAGGTTTGAAGTATGTGGTAATCGTGTCTTGCCTTACGGTTAACTGTTATATTTTTTTCTTCGTTTTCGTCTATCATTTTTCAAAAATTTAGTTTCAAAAATTAACTTAATTGATGTTAAATGCAATAAGATTTTGAATGCAGAATGTTGGAAATTTTAATTTAATAAATCCGACAGAGATAGACGTTCATTTGGTATATCTAATTTCTCAACCTGAAATTGAGATAGGTAGAGTTGAAGAGTACTTTCAATTAATCTGTAAAAGAGGATTACGATCAATGGCACTGAAATATAAAAGTAGTGCAGTACTTTTGTTCCGTGAATTAGATTCAAAACTAATGGATAGCTTATATTCTTTGACACTTCGTGAATGCCAAAAACATAGTATCCCAAAAATTCAATAATAAGCAAATCAATTGAATAAATTATATAAAGAACTGAGAACAACACCAGCTTATTATCAAATCTTGTTTTTAAGTATTCGAAAATCAAACAGATGAAAAACATAGCTGTAAACCATAAGCCGAAAGCCCAAAGATTTAATCCATTATTGTTCAGTACGGATACATTGTATTCATATCCATAAAATCCAACCCACAGAAAGGCAATTGCAGTAGCAACAATAAATTTTGCAATTGTTGATAAAACTTTACTCGTTATTTTACCTGAAGAAGACCAATACTTTAGCTTCATAGTTGAGATTAAACCAAATATGCCAACTAAAATATCGGTTATTTGATCCTTTATTGTTTCAGGTCGGAAGATGTTAAATGCAAGAAATATCAAACTGATTTCCAATATCTCATAAAGTATAAGTAAGATAATAGATACGAGAAAAACTTTCTGTATTCTCAGGTTAAATAGAATTACCGGTAATATTAAACCCGAAAAGAAGTGAACAAAAGTCCAATAATCGAAAAAGAATAATTTGTTCTGATAAATTACTACATACAACCAATCGGTATTTGTTCTTATGAATTTTAAAATCTCAGCTAGTTCCATTGCGCAAAAATTTTTTGTTCCATAATAAAGAAGTTCTGAAAATTATCTGGAAGAGTATCTGTTGTGAAAAAAGGTTTATCATAAGTATGTTAATAAATGCAAAACCATAGATAAAAAGTGTACTTAGGAAAAGGAAAGCAGTATTAATCATAATCGAATAATTTAATGCTTTATACCTGAATACACTCGTAAACTGATTTTCTTCTTTCTCTCCTGAAAAATTTATTAAAGTTATTCCAACAAGTAAAAGAATAGCTACTATTTCCTCTGAAACATTATTGGTGATAAATTGAAAAGTTTTTGTTTCAAGAAAAGAAGAATAAATAGCAAAGACTGGAAGAGTCAGGAACTCTGGTTTTAATCCAAGTTGAAATCTTAAATAAGCGGTCAATAATCCCAACACAAATAAAACTATCCCCACAATTCTTATTTTGTGGGGTAGTAAAAATCTGAAAACCATAAATAAAATATATCTTAGTAATTAGGTGCGTAAATGTAAGTGCTTACTTTTGAACCATCTTCCAGTAATGCTTCAGCATAAACAATTCCGAATTTATGATTAGCACGATATACAAACTTTTGAATACCAGGAATTCGGGAATCCTGTTCAATGGTAATTGTTTTGATATACCAGAATCCGTATGGGAAATCATCAACATCGGATCTTGCAGTTACAGTTCTGGTGATTGTTTTACCATCAGATTTGGCAAGTTTATACTGATCACCAACTTTAGCATCATATTTAACCAAAGTGTGTGGTTTCCCATCTTTGTTAAAGAAATCCTGAATTCCTGCAGTTGTAACTTTAAATTGAACATCTGCATTAACTCTTCCCTGAGAATCGTAAATGTTCCCCGGGATTTTGTCAATGAGTTGTTTAAGTTTTGCAGGAGCACTGGAAATATTTGCTTTAATATTCAGAGTAACCAGACCATTATTATTACTTTTCACTACAATAGTATCATTAAGGTTAACATAAGTGTCACCGACTAGGATACCCAACCCAAATTCATCTCCAACATTACTAATCTCAGTATTGACATCACCACCGAGACTGTTTGGATCATTAGACTCTTCCTTATCACATGCAATAAAGAAAAATCCTAATAAGAAAAGAACGATAAGCTTTACAGATTTCATTTTCCCCTCCTGAAGGATTTTGTGTGGTTAATATTTTTTTATTTTCCCCAACGAAACTTATAAGTAAATAATTAAAATGTAAATGTTTTATATAGGAAAATTTTATTCAGATTTAAGAAATGTTTAATAAAAACTTATTCAGTATCTTTGCGAAAATTTTCTGAAGAATTAATTATGATTAAAAAGATTATCCCAATCGTTTTATTTAGCATATTCCAGCTTTCAGGGCAAAAATTTAGTGTTGAAAGAATAGAGCCGCCTAACTGGTGGTTTGGAATGAAATACGACACAATTCAGATAATGCTTTATGGAGAAAATGTTGGTAATGCTGAAATTTATCCTTCTCACCTTGGAGCAACTGTGATTGATTATCATAAAGCAGAAAGTCCGAATTATCTTTTTATCGATTTGATTCTTGATAATTCTGCTGAGAAGGATATAAATTTTGAAATAGGACTCGTTACTTCAGATTATGATACGGTAATTTCTTTCCCAATCCTTTTACGGGAGAAAAGACAAAAAGCATTTCAGGGTTTTAATCAAAACGATATTGTTTACCTCATTATGGCTGACCGTTTTTGTGATGGCAATCCTGATAATAACAAGATTGGTGATAGTCTTGACAATTATACAGAAAATGATCTGGATGGAAGAAAGGGTGGAGATATTGAGGGCATTATTTCTAAATTAGATTATCTGAAAGATCTTGGTGTTACTGCGTTGTGGATAACTCCGATGCTTGAAAATAATATGTATATGAGTTATCACGGTTATGCAGCAACAGATTTATACAAAATTGATCCAAGATTTGGAAGTAATGAACTTTACAGAAAGCTCGTTAATGAAGCTCATAAAAAAGATTTGAAAATCATAATGGATCATGTTTCAAATCATATCGGAATAAATCATTGGTGGCTAAAAGATTTACCCTTCAAAGACTGGATAAACGGTGAACCTGGAAATCATCTTCCTGCAAATCACAACAAAATGACTTTCCCTGACCCTTACAGTCCCGGTGAGTCAGTTGCTCTGACCTGGGAAGGATGGTTTACTAATTACATGCCTGACTTAAATCAGAGAAATTCTTTTCTTAAAAAGTATCTGATTCAGAACACTTTGTGGTGGATTGAATATCTTGGTGTTGATGGATTAAGAGAAGATACCTATCCGTATGTAAATCAATATTATTTATCCGAATGGGCAAATATTATTCTAAATGAATATCCTGATTTTAATATCGTTGGTGAAATCTGGACAGGTGAAGCACCATTCTTAGCTGCGTATCAGAGAAATAACAAAATCGGATTGAAGTTAAATTCAAATCTGCCTTCCGTTACCGATTTTGCTCTGGCAGATGCTTTCCGTGATTACCTTTCAGGTAAAAAGGGATTCGAAGGAATATTTAATACACTTGCAATGGATTATTTATATTCCGAGCCGGAAAATCTTATGATTTTTTTTGATAATCATGACATTTCACGGGCATTGTTTCTTGCAAATAACGATATTTCAAAACTCAAAATTGCGTTAACTATTCTATTGACCACACGAGGAATACCGAAAATATTGTATGGAACTGAAATAGGTATTATTGGAGATAACAGGCATGGAACTATCAGAACTCCTTTCCCTGGCGGTTTCAAAAATGATAATCGAAATGCTTTTGAAAGATACGGAAGAACCAGGCGGGAGAATGATATTTTTAATTTTACCAAAGAGTTAATTAGCATAAGAAAAAAGTACAAATCGCTTTCACAGGGAAATCTGATTCATTACTATCCGTTTAATAATGTTTATGTCTATTTCAGAATTTTGAACGACGAAAAAACTATGATTGTTGCAAATGCAAACACCGATCAGGTAAGTATTAAATTATCGGATTATAAAGAATCGTTAGCTGATATTAAATCCTTATTAAATTTGCTGACAAAAGAGCATTTACAGGTTAACGAAAAATCTTCTATAGATATTCCTGGCAAATCAGTTCACATTTTTTTATTAAAGAAATAATAATTCAAAGGCAATTTTATGTTAGAAATTCAGAAGAAACTCACGAATACATTTTATGCATTGCTTGCTTTACCTGCAACAGCAATGGGATTTGCACTTTCAATTCAGATTTCTGCTTTAAGCTGGTTGATGAGAACTCAATACAATCTTGATTTGCACGAGATTGGTTTTGTCTGGGCTGCCGGCCCTTTAGCTGGAATTATTGGACAACCAATAGTCGGGTTAATTAGTGATAATGTCTGGTTTTGGAATGGAAGAAGAAGACCATTTATTTTGATTGGAGGTACATTAGCTGCTCTTATGCTTTTTGCTTTACCCAACATTGGAACAATTAATGATTTCCTGGGTATTGGCAACATTATAATTGTTGCAGTTTTTGTAGCTCTTACTTTGGATTTAGCCATTAATGTTTCTTTTAATCCAACACGTTCTATAATTGCAGATGTTACTCCCGAAGGAGTTCCGAGGACAAAAGGATATACCTGGATGCAAACTGTATCGGGTTCTTTTAGTGTACTTGCTTATGCTGTTGGTGCAATTTTCGGAAATTTCTTACTTATTTATTTCGGAGTTTTTTTGGTTTTTGCTTTTTCAATTATACCTATGTTCTTTATTAAAGAACCAAGAGAATTAACAACTATTTCTGACTCAAATACAAAAAATGATGTTAACCAATCGAATACCAACTGGGAGCAATTTTTAAAATTATTAGTTGCCCATTCATTTTCTTGGATAGGTGTTCAGACTATGTTTGTTTATATGATTGGATTTGTTGAACAAAGGTTAAAACCAACTTCTGATGATGAAACAGGAATGATACTTTCTATATCCTTTCTCATATTAAACGCTGTCGGAGCATTGCTTCCAGCCTTTGTTTTAGAGCCTTTATCTGAAAAAATTGGAAGAGTTAAAACTCATATAATTAGTCTTTCATTTATGTCGGTTGGATACTTTGGAGTTGTTCTTTTTGGAGATACAAAGTTTTCTCTTTGGATTATGATGGCAATAGCTGGAATTGGGTGGGCTGCAATTGTGAGTCTTCCATTTGCTATAATGTCTGAAAAAGTAAATAAAGAAAGAATGGGCTTGTTTATGGGGTTATTCAATCTATCTGTTGTTTTACCGCAGTTGGTTGCAAGCTTTGGAATTGGACAGGCAATAAGTGCTGCACAGGATAAAAGTTTAATCTTTGTAATAAGTGCAGTTACATTATCAATTTCAGCTATCCTTTGGATGCTTGTTAAAGAAGAAAAAGTTCATACATATTGATTTAGGCAAAACATATAGTTCCGGTTTATGAAAAATATAAGTATTCTTGGCTGCGGTTGGCTTGGTCTGCCTCTGGCAGAATCTTTTATCAAAGATGGTTATTTAGTTAAAGGTTCAACAACATCTGAAATGAAAGTATCACTGCTTCAAAGCAAATCAATTGAAGCATACAAACTTGCATTGACACCTGAATTGAATGGTGAAAATCCTGAAAAGTTTTTTAATTGTGATATTTTGATAATTAATATTCCGCCTATGCGAAGGAATGATATAATTGATTATCACTTTCGGCAGATAGAATCAATAACAAGATATTTGTCAAATTCATCCTGTAAAAGAATTATTTTCATTAGTTCGACTTCAGTTTATGGAAATAAGAATAATGAAGTTTATGAAGACAGCAAAACATTACCCGATACATTCGTTGGCGAAGCTCTTTTAATAGTTGAAAATTATCTGAAGGACAATAAAAATTTTGATACTACTATTATTCGTTTCGGAGGTTTAATCGGACCAGATAGAAATCCTGCAAAGTATGCACTAAGCAAAAATGTAATTGAATATTCTGACACTCCAATGAATTTAATTCATCTTGATGATTGTATCGGAATTATTAAATCTGTATTAGTTCATAATGTCCGGAATCAAATAATAAACGCCGTTTGTGAGTATCATCCGACAAGAAAAGAATTTTATTCTTTATCAGCTGAAAAGCTTTCGTTACCACAACCAGAATTTAGGGACGGAAAGGAACCTTATAAGATTGTTAAATCAAAAAAAATTAATTCATTGTTAAATTATAAATTCAAATATCCCAATCCACTGGACTCACTATGATATATCTTATTCTCGCAATCATTTGTTCAAGTAGTCTTGCCTTAATTCTTAAGCAAGGATATGTTAAAAAATCCAATACAGCAATTCTGATAAATGCAAATTATCTGACCGCATCAGTACTTTCTCTTGCATTTGTATTTTATAAAGGAACACTAACTATTTCTATTACTGCTTTTCTTTTTGCTTTGTTTCTTGGTTATCTCTTTGCAGCTACATTTTTTATCTATTCAAAAGCTGTTGGGTTGGCAGGTACAGCGCTGGCTACTGTTAGTGCAAGATTGTCGGTTTTAATTCCTGTCTTGTTTTCGATTATTCTTTACGGTGAATCTCCAAATATAAAAATGATTATAGGTTTTCTTTTTGCTTTGATTACATTGTATTTGTTTTATCTGTCTCTCAAAAATCATAACAATGGAAAGACACACTCCGGAAAAAGTTATTTGATATTAGTATTGCTGCTGATGGGAATCGGACTTGTAGATTTTTCAATGAAGATTTTTGAAAGAAGTTTTTTACCTGAAGAGAAGGGTACTTTTGTTTTTACAATTTTCTTTTCGGCATTTATCTATACTTTGATTTACATTTTTTATAAAAAAATAAAATTTGAAAATCATACATTTAAGCTTGGTTTACTATTAGGATTACCAAATGTTCTGGCAATTCATTTTGTTCTTGCAGCGCTTGGTGAATTACCTGCAATCGTTGTATTTCCAATTCAGAACATCGGCGTAATCTTATTTACAGCTGTTATGGCTTATATTTTATGGCGAGAAAAAATTAATAATTACGGAATTGCAGCACTGATTTTAGGAGTTATATCAATTATTCTTCTTAAGATATGAGAAAAGCTGCCTGAAATTTTCCTGTAAATAAAAATTATCAAAGCAGCTTTATTATATTTAATCAAGATTTTATCTCCTGCCAGACTCTATTTATAGTTTTCGTATCAGATTTTTCTGATTTTACACCATCAAGGTAGGGACATCCGGTATTACCATTATTCATCAGATATGGGCACTCGCCCGCTTTTCCTTTTCCATTCTCAGCTGAATTCAATTTGCCCGAATAAGGGCAGGATTTTTCAACCATTTGATTGAGGTAAGGGCATTTTGAACTACTCTTTGATTTTGTTTCATCTGTTGAAGAAGAAAAAGTGAAGTTGAAACCGATGAAAATCAAAAACAAAGCAGAAATGATTACTTTCTTCATAGGTTCTCCTTTTTTAATGTAAATAACCATCCGCATTTCAAAATAGTTCAATAAATCATCTGATACAATAATAAATGTAGGGAACAGTCTCCTGACTGTTCCGCCGAAAAAACTCAATCAACATCATCAACAAAAATAACCATCAAACCAGCAATGATCATTGAAAATCCTCCTAACAATAAAGCGTAGATCGCTTCACCGGAGAAAATCTCTCGAACGAAAAACCCAAGAATTGCAGCAGCGGTTATTTGCGGTATCACGATAAAGAAATTAAAAATACCCATATAAACTCCCATCTTCTCAGGAGGCAATGCTCCGGCTAATATTGCATAAGGCATTGCTAGAATTGATGCCCAGGCAAGTCCTATTCCTAACTCTGAAATCAGAAGTAGCTGTGGATCTTTAATTATATAAAAAGAAGCGAAAGCTAATCCACCAATAATTAAACTTATCATATGAACAGTTTTACGATTTGTTTTCTTTGCGAGCCAAACCAGCACGAGTGCCATAATGGCAGCAAAACCATTATAAACTGACATCAGAACACCAACCCAATCAGCGCCCTCGTTGTATAAATCTGAAGTTGGATCAGTTGCACCGTAAATATGATGAGTTACAGCAGGCGTTGTATAAATCCACATCGCAAATAAGGCGAACCAGCTGAAGAATTGAACAATAGCTAATTGTCGCATCGTTCTTGGCATTTTGTATAAATCATTCAATACAATAACAAATCCACTTTCCGTTTTCCCTTTCGAAGTCAATAATCCGGCAGAGATTTGAAGTAATCCAAAAATTATTGAACCAATGAACAAAACATAAAGACCGTAATCGGTTTCCTTCAGAACAAAATAAAGAATGAGTGATCCAATTATTCCGGTAATCATCCAAATAAAACCGTATATGAAAAATTTATCTTTAGAAATTCTTTCATTTAATCTGACAGAAGTTTCTAAATGTTTGGAGTTATCATCTTTTTCGGAAAACTTTTTTAGCTCTTCCGGTGAATATTCTTTTGAACTTACTACTGTCCATAAAACAGCAAGAAAGAATACAACAGCTCCGATATAAAAAGAGAATTTCACTGAAGCGGGAATTTCTCCTTCAGGTGCTGTATTAGAAATACCAAACCAATTTGTCATCACATAAGGCAAAGCAGATGCTATAATAGCGCCTGTACCTATAAAAAAACTTTGCATTGAAAAGCCGATGGTCCTTTGTTCAGACGGGAGCATATCTCCAACGAACGCACGAAATGGTTCCATTGATATATTTATTGAAGCATCAAGAATCCACAACATTCCAGCAGCAAACCAAAGAGCAGGAGAGTTTGGCATAATTATCAGCGCCAATGATGCAAGAATTGCTCCAATAAGAAAAAACGGTCTTCGTCTTCCGAGTCTGTTCCAGGTATTATCACTCATATGTCCGATTATAGGTTGAACAATCAAGCCAGTAACAGGAGCGGCAATCCATAAAATAGGAATTGCATCAATACTTGCACCGAGCGTTTCAAATATTCTGCTGACATTAGCGTTCTGAAGTGCGAATCCGAATTGAATACCAAGAAATCCGAAACTCATATTCCAGATTTGCCAGAACGATAAGCGGGGTTTAGTCATAGAATTTCCTCAGTATAATTAAATTAGAGTTGTCGAAAAATAAAGAAATGATATTTAATTGAAATATGAAAGAATTTATTAGTCTAGAAAACATCATTGAAATTAAACATTCAGTGTAATCAAATAATTATTCGGACAAAGCTAAACTGAATGCATATAACAGAAATTATAAATATAGTAATAAACCAGCCATATTCGGCATTTTTTTATACACCACCTATCTATTCTAACGCCGTTTCGTTTTTCTTTAATAAACCTTCTGAAATATTAACTATCACTTCTGCAAAAGAGTTTAAACGCTCGTTCAAAAGAGCGGACAAAAATATCAGCAATAAATTTTCTGGATATGCAGTTCTCAATTATGAGCTTGGTTATTTATTTGAAAAAAGATTAAATAAATTCTTAAACGAAGATAACTTACTTGCTCATCTTATCTTTTTTAAAGATAAAAATATTAAATCAATAAAATCTGAATCAATAAAATTATCATCAGATCAAAACTTTAAAGTATCGGAATTCCATTTAAATACATCCAAATCAACCTACATTAAATCAATCAGGAAAATAAAAAAGAATATTGCAGATGGCGAAACATATCAAGTCAATTACACTGTAAAAGGAAAATTTGGTTTTCAAGGCGAAGTTGCTTCATTATTTTCAAATCTGATCTTTAATCAATCTGCAAGGTACATCGCTATAATAAATCTGTCTGATGAGTTACTGATTTCAGTTTCACCTGAACTGTTCTTTGAAACTGATTTGAAAAGTATAGTTACTAAACCAATGAAAGGTACCATTTCTCGCGGAATAAATTTCCAGGATGATCTGATGAAGAAACACGAGCTTGAAAACAGCATTAAGAATCAGGCAGAAAATATTATGATTGTTGATTTACTCCGGAATGATTTAGGCAGAATTTGTGAATTTGGATCCGTTGAAGCATCCAAACTTTTTGAAATTGAAAAATATGAGTCCTTGTATCAGATGGTAAGCACTGTAAAAGGTAAACTAAAAAAATCGGTGAAGTTTTCGGATATTATTAACAATATTTTTCCCTGTGGCTCTGTAACCGGAGCACCCAAAATCAGAACGATGGAAATAATAAATGAAATTGAAAATGATAGAAGAGAAATTTACACAGGTGCAATTGGTCTGTTTCTGAAGGATAAAATTGTCTTTAATGTTGCAATCAGAACAATTCAACTTCAAAAAAAATCTGGTAAAGGTACGATCGGATTGGGCAGCGGAATCGTTTGGGATAGTAAACCGGATCCAGAATTTGCTGAGGTTAAGTTAAAAAGTAATTTCCTTACAAAACCAGAACCATACTTTGAGATATTCGAAACAGCAAGAGTTGAAAATAATAAAGTAACTTTTCTGACAGATCACCTTCAAAGAATGAGTCAGGCAGCAAATTATTTTCTGTTTGTTTATGATCAGAATAAAATTCTAAAAAAAATAAACAATGAAATAAAAAACCTTGACCATAAAAAAATATATCGACTTAAGATAATACTAACTAAGTACGGTGATATTGAAATACAAATTCATGAGTTCAGGCAAAAAAAATCATTCGTCAGGGTGATTCTTTCCGGCAATAAAATCAATAGCTCTAGTAAGTTTCAGTATTTCAAGACAACAAACAGACAACTCTATGATGATGAATTTAATAATTATAATCAGAAAGGTTTCTTTGATGTAATATATCTGAATGAAAACGACAATCTTGCCGAAGGAGCTATTACAAATATTTTCATCAGGAAAGGAGGGGTAATAACAACACCATCTTTGCAGTGTGGAATTTTACCCGGTATTTACCGAAAACATTTTTTAAGAATTCATCCGGAAATAAAAGAAAAAAGAATCACATTGAATGATTTAATGACAGCTGATGAAATATTATTGACTAACTCATTAAGAGGTGCCATAAAAGTTAATGAACTTTATCTGAGTGAAAGAGAGTTTATTTCCTATGACTTATCTTGAACTCTGCAACTTTTATTTAATTTTAATATTTTGCAGTGAAAATAAATAACCTTTACCTATGTCACTATTCAAAATATGAGTCAATCGGATTCAAATACC
>FWWM01003332.1_pt1 | contig 40152 bp, 39 predicted proteins | sample 2228351 | NCBI WGS metagenome assembly FWWM01 (sample SAMEA103939774, study PRJEB20133) | metagenome
CACCGAGGCCCTGGTCTGCGAGATACCGGAGAAGAAGGAGACGGCCCCTGCCATGCCGCCCGAGTACTGACGGCGGCCTGACCTCGAGGGCGGCCGGAGGGACTCCGGCCGCCCCCTTTCATTCTGGAGCTTCGGCCTCCTCTATGTACAGCTCGCCGCTGTCCTTGTCGTAGGTGAAGAGCTCGGCATAGCGGGCCCAGTCTATGGCTGTCTCCAGCTGGGCCCTGGCCTCGGAGGCGCTGAAGTCCTTCTCCAGCATCTCCAGGAAGACCTCTTCGGAGACCGTCTTGTCCTCCTGAGCATCCAGGAGGCTGAGGATCCTGCGTATCTGGGGAAGGAGCATTATCCTGTCTCGGAATATCTCCTTGCGCCTGAGCACGTCGGCTTCTGCGAAGGCCCTGCCCAGGTCCGTGAGCTTGAAGTCGCCTCCCTCCACCTCGGCAAAGCCCAACATCACTGCGGCGTCGGTGATGGGCAGGAGGTCGTCCACCTCCATGAGGAGGTCCTCCGCCAGTTGGCGAAGGTCCTCCTTCCCTCCGCGGCCGTGGACCAACTCCAGGAGTCCGGTGATGGCGTCGATGGGGGCGTGGGGCAGGGGTTGGAAGCGCTCCTCGGGCCTGACCTGGGGCCTGCGCACCATCTCAGGGGCGGCGCCTTCGGTTATCACCTGGTAGAGGAGGTCGACGATCTCGTTGAACTGGGCCGAGTGGATCTGTCGGGGATGCGCAAGCGGTATCGGGATGTCGGCTATGACCTTGCCGGGGTTGCGGGAGAGCACTATGGCCCTGTCGGCCAGGAAGACAGCCTCCTCCAGGTTGTGGGTGACCATGATGACGGCCTTGATGGGCAGTTTCTTCTGGAGCCACAGGTTGCGCAGTTCGGTGCGGAGGTTGGAGGCCGAAAGGACGTCCAGGGCGGAGAAGGGTTCGTCCATGCACAGGAGCTCCGGCTCGAGAGCCAGGGCCCTGGCGAAGCCCACCTTCTGGCGCATGCCGCCGCTGAGCTCTCTGGGGTAGGCGTCCTCAAAGCCGTCGAGGCCCACCATGTCCAGAAGTTCCAGGGCCCTTTGGCGCCTCTGGGATAGGGGCACTCCCCGTGCCTTTAGGGCGAGCTCCACGTTCTCTAGGGCCGTGAGCCAAGGGTATAGGGCGAAGGTCTGGAATACTATGGCCGCGTGCGGGTTGACCCCTCGCAGGGCCTGGCCCCGGTAGAGCACCTGGCCGGCATCGGGACGAAGGAGCCCCGTCACTATCCTCAGCAGAGTGCTTTTCCCCGAGCCCGTGTGGCCCAAGATGGAGACGAACTCGCCCTCGTGCACGGTGAAGCTCACGTCCTCCAGCACAAGGATCCTGGCCTCTGGGGGGCCGTAGTACTTCGTAACCCGATCCACCTGCAGCAGCGGGGGCTTCTCCATAGCTCTACTCCATCCTGAACCTCTCCTCGGCCAGCAGGTATAGGCGCCGCCAGAGGAGACGGTTGATGAGCACTACCAAGGTGACCATGGTCAGGGTGCTGGCCAGCAGTAGGGGAAAGTTGGCCCCCGCCGAGGAGCTGGCTATGAGGGAGCCGAGGCCGAAGGTGCTTACGGCTCTGCCGCCGAAGACCACGTATTCCGACACTATGCTGGCGTTCCAGGCCCCGCCGGTGGAGGTTATCACCCCTGTGACCAAGTAGGGAAAGATGGCTGGCACTATGAAGCTTCGCCACCGCTCAAGGCCCCTCAGTCCCATGCTCTCGGCCGTGTACTTCAGCTCCTCAGGGATGGCCATGGCCCCTGCCACCACGTTCATCAGAATGTACCATTGAGTGCCCATGAGCATGAGCAGCACGGCGGCCGCATCGAGCCCGCCCGGAAGGTTAAGCACCGCCATGAGGATGATGGGGAACAGGGCCGTCGCAGGCACCGAGGCCAGGATCTGGATGACGGGCAGCACCCGCACCGCCACCTGCCGGTTCATCCCCAAGAAGACGCCCACGGGAACCGTCCACAGCAGGGACAGGGCCTGAGCCGCAGCCACCCTCAGGAGGGTGGCGAGGGCTGCGGCCAGGATCGTGCCCCAGTGTGCGGTGTCCACCTCGCTCAGCAGTACCACAGCCTGGGACCCGCCATAGATCAGGCCGAGGCCTGCTATAAGCATAAGGGTGTATCCCACCAGCCGCCCCAGCTGGGGACCTGGGTTGCCGTCCGAGGCCCGGGCCACGCTGAGACGGCCCATGGCAGAGTCCAGGGCCTCGGAGAGGGGCACGAGCACCGCATAGTTGAACCGCTCCAGCAGCACCGAGCGGCTCGCCAGCCTCAGGAGCCACGAGGTGGGCGCATAGTCGCTGTGGCTCATCTCTAGCTTGAAGCGGTCGGACCAGGCTACCAAAGGCCGCCAGAGCAGCTGGTCCAGGAGCACGATGACGGCCAGCAGGGCTATCAGCCCCCAAACTATCGCCTGGAGGTTGCCCTGGGCGGCCGCCGTCTGAAGGTAGGATCCCAGCCCCGGAAGCCTGAAGTCGCGGTCGCCCAAAGTGAACTGCTCCGCGGCCATGAGGAAGAACCAGCCGCCGGCCCAGCTCATGATGCTGTTCCAGGTCAGGGGGATGACCGCGTGGGGCAGATCGAGGAACCTGAACCTGTACCACCAGTGCAGGCCCAGGGTTCGGCTGGCCTCCCGGAGCTCCTTGGGCTCGGTGGTCAGGGACTGATAGAAGCTGAAGGCCAGGTTCCAGGCCTGGCTGGTGAAGATGAGCACCACGGACGCCAGCTCCACACCTACCTCTCCCTGCAACACGGAGATGAAGGTGAGCACTACGATGGGCATGAAGGAAAGGATGGGCACCGACTGCAGGACGTCGAGCAGGGGCAGGAGCACCATCTCGGCCCTGCGGCTGCTCGCGGCCGCGTAGCCGTAGGAAATGGCGAAGGCCAGGGACAGCAGGTACGCCAGGGCCATGCGCAGGAGGGAACGGAAGGCGTAGTAGGGAAGGGCCGTGGGTTCCAGGACGATCTCCGGGCCAGCGAAGCGCTCTGGGGCCGACGCGCCCAGGGACACCCCGAAGTACAGCACGGCCGCCAGGCCTGCCAGGATCGCCAGGTCGGCAGGCCCCAGGGTGACTCTGCGTATCAATGGAACCCGCTTGAGATCGATCACCCTCCGAACCCTCGTCTAAGGCCTGGCAGGCACAAAGAAGGCTCCCCCGGAGGCCGGGGGAGCCGAGGGGCTTAGGACACGCCTGCCCCTAGGCCATCACATGCCTCCGGGTGCCCAGCCGAACTGGGCCAGCCAGGCTAAACTGCACTTCCTAGAGCTACTGTCGCCGCACTCAGCTGACATACGGACCTTCGCGCTTACCGCACCTAACTAGTCTACACCGGCCACCAAGCCGGGTCAATCCCGATGCCTCCAGTCTCGATAAAACTCCTTTGGCCAAAGTGGGGGCCGGTCTGGGGACGTATGGCCAATTCCAGGGCAATAGCCTCGGCCAGCCTGCCACCGACAGCTCGCTCAAAAGATGGCCAAGGCCTGCGAACGCAGCCTCGAAAAGCTTTTGTGGGTCGTGGCCAACGTCACCAAGACCCATTCAAGACGGGCTGCCCATAAGAGCCGCCCGATATCCTCGACTCCCGACCATGAACCCATTAAGGCCCCAACTTTTCGGGGTCTGCTCTCGCCCAGCCTGGAACCTGGCTTGCCCTGCGTAGCAGCAGGCTATTGAGGATCAGGGTCAGGTGGCCTGGATCTTGCTGGCCACGATGCGTTGCACGGCCCCTTCCTCCTGCGGGGTGGTGTGCAACCCCGTGGCTCTTAATACGCCTACCGATGCGTGGCCGCCGCCAGATCTCTTGAAACGGGAGCGATGCCTCGGGCCAGGGTTGGGCGATGGCGGCGCAGGTGGCCTGGCTACGGGCTGTGCCTCCGGGGGTGTGGGCCTGGTGCCACGGGTAGCCTGGGGCGTGCCCTTGGCCATGGGGCCAAAGTGCGCCTGCCCTTCGTGCCGATGGCGAAGACGGCCTCTCGGGTCCGTGGCGGGCGTGAGGAGGCGTCGCTTTGGCCGCCATAAGTTGCGAGCAGGCAAGGCACGACTAGCCTGGTTGGCAACGCAGGCCGCCGGGTCGGGCCCCTGGCAGGCGAACCTCGGCCGCTTGGGGGCAGGCCGGCGGTTGGTGCTGATGTGCCTACAGCAGTACGGGCTGGGCCGCCTGCGCCGTTGGCGGCTCTTGGAAACAAAGGTTTCTGCCGGCTTGCTGGGGTGTCGCGGGCCGCTAGGGCCCCGGTCCTGGGGCGGGGGCTCGGCGTAGGAGGGATCGATATATGTGCCGATGCCCCTTCGGCCGAACTTGGTGGCTGCCACCAGGGTGGTGCCGCCCCCGAGGAAAAGGTCCAGTACGGTGTCTCCCAGGAGCTGAAGAGCTCGATGCACCGCTTGGGAAGCTCCAGCGGAAAGGGGCTTGATGCCGCACGCTCGTCCGATACTCGCCGCCGAAGGTCGACAACCCGTCGGTCCACTCCAGGAACTCCTCCCGGGTCATGTCGGACTGTCCTGGCCTCCGTGGCTTCCAGGTTTCCTTGAAGAGCACAACGATCACCTCGACGGGGGGCCCCGGCGCTCATCCAGGAGCTCCAGGCGGTGCGCCAGGAGATGTTTCCCTCGTTCCAGATGATGGCGCTGGGGTGTTTGAAGCTGAGGTGGTTGGCCATTACCGTGAGGTCGGCCGCTGTGCTCTCGTGGCCGTTCTTGTTCTTGTCCAAAGGCACGTTGAGGCAGGGCGGCCGCCGGGCTTGAGCCACTCCAGGGCGCGGGCGAGCCACCTCCTAGTGAACTCCAGATAGCCTTAGTAGGAGAGGTTGTCTCTGGAGGCACCGTAGCGGACCTCCACGTTGTAGGGCGGCGAGGTGACGATGAGGTCCACCGAGCCAGGCACCAGCAGGTCGGTGGTGATGTAGTCGTCACTTATGTCCTCGACGCCCATACGGCGGAAGAGCGCCTCGCCCATGGATGGATGTTGCGCCGGCCCAAGCTGGCACAGCGCCCTGCCTACGTATTGGGTCAGTACGCCTATGCCCTGGGCATCTCAGTCCCTCAAGCTCGGCGCTCCTTGGGCCCAGCCTCGAAGCAGTTGCGGCACATCCAGAGCCAGGACCAGGGCTGACCCTTTCGACCATCCCGCCGGCTTCGCCGGAAGCGCACGTTCCATCTCTACTTGCGTAGAGGTGCCCTGGCTGGCGCAGGGGCTATAGAGGGCCTTTACAGGGCACGGGGCGGGCCTACCTGAGGATGCCGGGCCGTCCGTCGGCAGGGCATTCCCGAAGTCGGCCGGAGTGCTGCCGCCTTCCGTGCCTCTGGCCCTGGACGCTGGGCGGACGGGGTCAGTCTTGGCCGTGACTACCGGCCTCCGGCGCGCGCCCGGGATCGGGCGAGGCTTCACCGAGCGTCTTTATCGAGGGAGATCATGCCCGCAAGAAGTTCTGAAGGGCGGAGTTGAAGGCGGCGGCGTCGGTCAGGAAAGGAGCGTGGCCCTTGCCCGGAAAACTGGCCACCTGGGCCGAGGCTATTCTCTCGGCCATGTAAGTGCTTGCCTCCGGCAGGCAGACGCGATCCTGCTCGCCGTAGCAGATCAGAGTTGGGCTCTTCACCTGCGACAGATAGGGCCGCAGGTCCTGGGTGCCGATGACCAGCAGGCAGTTCAGGGCTATCTGGGGATGTGCCTGCTGTGCGATGCCGTATACCCAACCCTTCAGGTCCTCCGTTCCGGGTTCGGGGAACATGAGCTCCACGAAAGACCGCGCCCCTTGGGCGAAATCGGACTGCAGCAGGGCCGCGAACTGTTGGGCGGCCTCGGGCGGCATGGCATGAGGGAAATCAAGCGTTGCTACGAGCAGGGGTGTGCCGTCCACGAGGACCAGCTTGGAAACCCTTTCGGGATGCGTGGCGGCGTAGACGAGGGCCACGGAGGCGCCCATGGACCAGCCGATGAGGACAGGCCTGTCGAGGCCTAGGCTCGAGATCACGAAGTCTAGGTCATCGCAGAAGGTTTGTAGGGTGTAATTGCCCTCAGGTTTTGCCGAGGCCCCGAAACCCCGGAGGTCGATGGCCACGGTGCGGTGCGAGCTCTCGAAAAAGCCGATCTGCTCCTTCCAGACCTCATGGCTCATGATCCATCCGTGCACGAACAGAAGGGCTGGCGAGCCGGCACCCCCGTCGTGCACGTAGATGTCTACCCCTTCGCGGTTGAGGAACATGGCTGTCCTCCTGCCACGGCCGGAGCCGAAGTTGCGTCCACTATCGTAGCACGGGCCAGGATCATCTGGGAAGAGTGTGCTTCGAAAGCGCCGCTTCTCCCTGGATGCCCCCTGTGGGCTATGTTTTAAGCCCTGGGGGGCCATGGCTGGTCGGGGTTCGCCCTTCCGTGGCGTGCCCTGGTGCTGCCGCCGTCGTGTGGCGCCAGCGGAGGCTAATGAGCTCCCCAAAGTGCGGATGTGCGCGGTCGGAGCGCTGGCAGAGCCCGCTCTGGCAGTGCTCCGACCTCCAGGGCCGGCGCGAGGGCGCGGAAAGTGCCCTGAGCCGTGGGTGTGGTCTGTGGAACGTGTTCCAAGGGCCCGGTGGGTTCCGGCGGACGAGGGTCTACGTGGAGATCTGGCCCTGTCGGCCCCGAAGGCTGCCTTAGGCCGTGGCCCCAGCTGAAGGACAGGGCGTTGCGGCTGTAGGGCTGAGGTTGGACGGCTGTCAGGGCAGATCCAGACTGTCCTGAGACAGGTCTGCGGCCTCGGGTCGGCCTGGCAGGGGACCCGGTGCCGCGAGGGCGATGTCGGAGGCCACGGGCAGGGTTGGCAGCTCACGGTAGACTAGCCGGGCGGGAGCCAAGCCGAGGGCCAGGTGGGCATCCTCGGCGTGAGCCAGGGCCAGGGAGCCGGAGGGGCCATCTAGCAGCACCACCAGCCTGCCTTCCTCCAGCACGGGGAGCAGTTGGATGCGGTGCAGGCCGTCGTCCAGCTCTGTGGGGGATGCCACTGGAATGAACTGGGCGCCGGACCGCCAAGCCATGGCCCGTATCTGCTGGGAGAGGGCGGTGCGCCTTGCCCCCGAGGGCACCAGGAGGCGTGCCACCCTGTACCTGGAGAGAAGCTCGGGCACCGTTCCCGCCGCCAGCCTTCGGAAGTCGGTGACCACCAGGGCGTCCAGCTTGCGTACGTGGAAGGGGAGGGCGCGTCCTAGCCAGGCGCTGGCGGCTACGGGATCGTGGCCGCCAGCTATCAGTATGCGGCCGTGGGGCCCGGATATGAGGGCCACAGTGACCCCGGAGGGTGATGCCAGGTGGATCCCGTGGTCGCCCACGTCGAGGATACGCCACCAGAGGGAGGCGGCAGCCAGGGCCAGCACTGCCAGGAGATACTTCACCGCGCTTCCAGAAAGCTCGCGATGGATGCCAGCACGCTGTCCAGCATGGGGGCGGTCAGCCGCCCCGTCTGGGTGTTCTGGCGGCTGGGGTGGTAGGAGCAGAAGAGCATGGGCAGGCCAGGCCCCAGGCCGTGCTGGGCGCCGTGGCCGAAAGGGAGCCTTCCCACGGGGTGGCCCCTTTCTCGGAGGGCTGCCAGATACCCCTGCAGGGCGATCTGCCCCAGGGCGAGCACGGCCCTGACCTTTGGAAGCAGGGCGAGCTCGGCTACGAGGTACTGCCTGCAGTTGGCGATCTCCCGGGGAGTTGGCCGGTTCTGGGGCGGGGGACAGCGGACCACTGCCGTCATGTAGCAGTCGATCAGCCTTAGGCCATCGTCCCGGTGGCGGCTCGTTGGCTGGGTAGCGAAGCCGGCCCTGTACAGGGCTGAGATCAAAAAGTCGGCTGAGCCGTCGCCGGTGAACATGCGGCCCGTCCTGTTCCCGCCATGGGCCGCGGGAGCCAGGCCCACGATGAGGAGGCGGCCGTTGGGGTCTCCAAAGCCCGTTAGGGGCTTGGCCCAGTAGGGCCAACACCTGTACTGAGCCCGCCTGTTCTGAGCCGTCCACTCCCTGAAAGCCACCAGCCTGGGGCAGAGGGAGCAGGCAACTATCCTTTTGTTCAGCTGGTCCAGGTCCATCGATGGATTCTACATGGTCGCCCAGTCTGGAGGAGGGCCCTTACTGGCAAGACCCTGCGGTCGCGGCACCGTCGGCCAGAACGCTCACCCAGCAGGTGACGGTGTATCGGCATTTCATTGACATAAGTCGCTGGACCTCCGGGCTGGTTCTGGACCCCAGCTCTGGTCGGCCGCGTCCAAGTGGGATCGTGGGGCCCTCCTTTGCTTACCTGTGCGGGAAGGGAGGTTTCTAACTATGGGTCCTGTAGGATGGTACGGAAGGGCATCGCATGGCCGGCATATGGCCGAGTGTCTTTTGGGGCCGTGTGTCCCTACCGGTAGCAGGTCCCTGGGGTCCTTGGTTGGGGGGTACAGGGTTGCTTGTGGGGCTGTGGCGGGCGTGCCCTTCTTTCAACCTGGGTCGGCGATCCGCAGCCTGCCCTAGGGTAGGGCAGCCGGCAGGGTCCGTGCTGTCCCGATGGGGTGGACGGCTACGGCCTGTTCTGCCCCGGTCCTGTGGCCGCGTCAGCCTCTTGGGGCGGCATCTGCGGGGGCCTGGCGGGACATGCCCTTGGGGCCGACTATCCCGTGCTCGGCCAGGTCGTTCCACACCTCCTGGAGGACTATGCGTCCCTTCCTGACCTCGAACCTGTCCAGAAAGCGTATGCCCGAGAAGGGAGTGCCGTCTAGAGCCTCGCCGTAGAGGGTGCCCAGACAGTAGACGGTGGCTTCGTCCTCGTCTGTGGCGAGCACGTCCCACCTCTCGATCCTCTTCCTGACCCAGCGGTACCTGGTTTTGGCGCTTTCGGCGAGCTCGGCCAGGGAAGAGTGGGTCGTGCCTCCGGGGAAGACCATGCGCGCTCCTTCCGCCAGGTAGGCAGAGGCCTGATCGAGCTTGCGCTCCTCCACGAGGGTAAGGAAACGGGCCAGCATGTCGGTAACGGGATCCATGGTGCCCTCCCACCCCGTGAGCTAGGCCCTGGCGAGCGGCCGCATCAGGAACTTGCCCCTGGGCTCTCCCCTCTTGCCGTCCGGACCCAGCACTAGCTGGCCCCTGAGGATGGTGTGGGTAACCTTGCCGCGGAGCCGGAGGCCCTGGAAGGGTGTGAAATCCTGGGCAGAGTCCAGCTCCTGGGGTTCCACCGTGAAGGTGATGGAGGGATCCACTATGGCCAGGTCGGCATCGCTTCCCACAGCGATAGTGCCCTTCTGGGGGTAGAGGCCGAAGGTTCGGGCTGGATTGGCTGCGACTGTCTGGACCAGGGTTTCGAGAGGTATCCCTCGTTGGAAGTGGCCCTCGGAAATGAGGAGGGGATAGAGGAGGGCGGTGCCGCCGAAGCCGGGCACTGCCGACCAGAGCTCGGCGCCCTTGTCCTCTCGGCTACAGCAGGCGTGGTCGCTGGCGATCGACTGTATGTGGCCTGTGCGCACCCCCTCCCAGAGGGCATCGGCGTCCTGTTGGGTGCGTATGGGTGGGTTGACCTTGCCCAAAATGCCTCCTGCCCTTTCGTAGGTTAGGCTAAGGTGATGCAGGGTGGTCTCGGCCACGATGTCCAGCTCGGGCCACTGGAGGCGGAGGGCCTTTACAGTCTCCAGGGCCTCGGCACTGCTGAGGTGGAGGACGTTCATGGGAGCTCCCGTGGCCCGGGCAATGGCCGCGGCCTCGATGATGGCTAGGTGCTCCCCGAAGGGAGGCCTGGCCAAGTGGTAGGCCTCCAGGCCGTCGATGCCCATCCTTTTCACCCGGTCTATGAACACGCGGATGATCTCGGGGTTCTCGCAGTGGACGCTGACGGAGTAGCGCAGGCCCGGTTCCCTGCGGTTCAGTTCGGCTACCCTATCCATGATCTCGTACAGGTGTCCCAGGTCGTAGGCCTCGTTGCCCGTCTCGCGGGAGCCGGCGGTGGCGTCGGCGGCCAGGGTGAGGGTCTTGTAGAACATGTAGTACTTGAAGGAGGATACGCCGCCCTCGGCCAGGCTGGCTATCTCGTCCAGATGCCCGGCCGTCATAGGGGCCAGATGGTAGGCATAGTCGGTGTAGAAGTTGCCACTGGAGAGGCGCAGCACTTCGGGGAAGATCTGGCTGTAGGGCCCCGTCTTGTTGAGGTAGTAGTGGCCCGTCCTGAAGTAGCTGATGATGGTGGTCACGCCCCCTTTCAGGGCCGATGCCGACTCTGACCTGGCGTCTTCGCTCAGCGGGCGGTATATGCCCACGTGGAAGTGGGAGTCCACGGCTCCCGGGAGCACGAACTTCCCAGAGGCGTCCACCAGTTCCTCAGCGGTGGAGGTGGGGATATCGTCGGCTACGGCGGCGAACCTGCCCTCTCGGACGGCAACGTCGGCCACCTGGGCGCCGACCCCAGGTGTCACCACCAGGCCACCTTTCACCAGTAGGTCGTATCTAGCCATAAGAGGTCCTCCTGCAAACCCTGATAGCCCTAAGATGGGGTGAAGCGGGCCTCCAGATCCATTAGCTCGGCAAGGCCCAGCAGGTCGTTGAGCTGTTTGAAGCTCAGCATGCGGTCCTGGTAGGGAGCGGTGGTGCCGCTCGCTTTGAGGGTGTTGAGCATATGTAAGGCAGCCCAGGCTACCGTCCGTGCCACGGCGCCCGGATAGAGCACCAGGCGGTAGCCCATGGAGCCGAGGTCCGAGGCCGGCAGGAGGGGGGTTTTACCGCCCTCGACCATGTTGGCTGCCAGGGGGGCCTGGATGGCTGCGGCTATGGCTCGGAGCTCTTCGGCGCTCTCGGGCGCCTCCACGAACACCAGGTCAGCGCCCGCCTCGGCATAGGCCCTGCCCCTGGCGATGGCTTCGTCAAGTCCTAGGACGGCGCGAGCATCGGTGCGGGCTATTATGAGCATCTGCGAGTCCCCTTTGGCCTTCAGAGCTGCGCCTATGCGGCCCCGCATCTCCTGGACGCTCACCAGCCGCTTGCCTGACAGGTGGCCGCACCGCTTGGGGAAGGCCTGATCCTCTATCTGCACGGCGGCGGCTCCCATCCTTGCCAGTTCGGCCACGGCCCTGGACAGAACCAACACAGAGCCGTAGCCGTTGTCCACATCCACAATGAGGGGCAGGGGCACGGCGTTGATCACGGTCCTGGCGGCCTGCACCGTCTCCTCTAGGGTGATGAGCCCTACGTCTGGCCTGGCGAGGCGGCTGTACGACAGGCTGGCCCCGGACAGGTACAGGGCAGGGAAGCCGGCCGCCTGAGCAAGCCGCGCCGTCAGGGCATCGTAGATCCCTGGCACCACCAGAGGCGAATGTTCGTTCAGGAGCTGTCTCAGAAGGGCTCCGGCCGTGCTCATGTTCCATCTCCTGCCGGCCGGCCGAAGTGCCTTTCCAGGTAGGGCACCAAGCCGCCGCACTCCAGCAGTTCGAGAAGCTGTGGGGGCAGGGGGCTGAAGGCGAAGGTGCGCCCCGTAGCCATGTGGAAGATGGTGCCCGCCTCGAGGTCGATCTCCAGGATGTCGCCCTCATCTACCGCTTCGGTTAGATCGGCCTCCACCACCGGCAGGCCCAAGTTGAGGGCATTGCGGAAGAATATCCTGGCGAAGGAACGGGCCACTACGGCACCTATGCCCGCCAGCTTGAGCACGGTCACGGCGCTCTCTCGGCTGGAGCCGCCCCCGAAGTTGCGGCCAGCCACGATGATGTCGCCAGGCTCCACTTGCTCGACGAAGTTCGGCCGCACGGCCTCCAGTACGTGGACGTAAGCCTGGTGTTCCGGCAGTTTCAGGTAGCGCCCAGGTAGTATCAGGTCCGTGTTTATATCGTCTCCCAGCTTGTGGACCTTCCCCTTTACCCTCATGGATTCCTTAATTCAGGTGGTTTCGGGGATCGGCGATGGCGCCCTCCACGGCCGAGGCGGCCACCGTAGCAGGAGAGGCCAGGTAGACCTCGGCCAAGGGGCTACCCATCCGCCCCTGGAAGTTGCGGTTGGTGGAGGAGATGCAGCGTTCGTGGGGAGGCATCACTCCCACACCTAGGCCGGCGCAGGCTCCGCAGCCGGGCGGCAGGATCACCGCTCCGGCCTCCACCAGGGCCTCCAACACGCCCTCCCTGGCAGCACGCCGCAGGGCTCTGTGGGAGGCAGGGGCCACCAGGAACCTTACCCCTGGGGCAACCTTCTTGCCCCGCACCACTTCCGCCGCCACGGCCAGGTCATGGTATTTGGCGCCGGTACAGGCTCCAATGTAGGCCTGGTGTATGCGGATCCCCCTGGCCTCCTCCACGGAGGTCACGTTGGCGGGAGAATGGGGATGGGCCACCAGAGGAGGCAGCTGTGAGGCATCGAAACGGTATTCGGCCTCGAACTGGGCATCCGCGTCGCTCTCTTCGGGGGTGCCGGCCTCCACACCCAGGGAGGAGAGGTAGCTGAGGACGAGGCCATCGGCCGGTATTATGCCGGCTTTGGCCCCTATCTCAATACTCATGTTGGTGAGCACCAGACGCTCGTCCAGGGGGAGGGAGGAGACGGCACTGCCCCCGAACTCCACCACGCGGTAGTTGGCGCCGTCGAGGCCGAACTGGGCTGTATGGAAAAGGGCCATGTCCTTGGCCATGGTGCACCTTGGAAGGGTGCCCTCCCAGATGATCCGCAGGGTAGTGGGCACTCTGAGCCAGATCTGCCCCGTCAATAGTACTCCGAGCATTTCCGTGGATCCCACGGGCACCGCCAGGGTACCGAGGGCGCCCGCGGTGCTGGTGTGGCTGTCTGCTCCTACCATGAGGATGCCTGGGCGAATGTAGCCGTATTCCACCGGGACGATGTGGCAGATGCCCTCGAGCTCGTGGAATCTGGATATGCGGTGCTCCGAAGCCCAGATGCGGGTAAGCTGTAGGATCTCCGCCTCCATGGGATCGGAGGAGTGGACGAAGTGATCGCTCACCAGGACCACCTTGTCGGGGTCCCACACCCTGTTGCCGAAACGCTTCAGCTTCTCCGCTATGCGGCGGGGTCCCGAGGAATCGTGCATGAGGGCGAGGTCCACGCGGCACCAGACGATCTCGCCCGGCCTGACCTGGCGCCCGGCCGCCCTGGATATTATCTTTTCGGCGAGGGTCTGGCCGCTCATTTCCGAGCAGGCTCCTCCTCCGGCAGGAGTCCGAGCTTGCGGGAGATCCTCTGGGCCACTTCCTTGGCCAGGTGCCCGTAGCGCAGAAGGTCGACATCGGGGCAGGCCTCGCTAAGGGCGGCCACGCTCACGGCTCCAACCACCTCTCGCCTGTGATTGAAGATGGGGGCGGCCGCGGCCGCAGCTCCGGGAACCCGCTCGCCCCTGCTCAGAGCAAAGCCCCTCTGCCTTATCAGCTCCAGTTCCTGTCTCAGGCTTAGCCGGGCTGCATCGTCCAGGTCTGGAGCCTCGGCCAGCACCCTGTCCACGTCCTCTGCCGGCAGGTGGGCCAGGATGGCCTTCCCACTGGCACCCCTGTGGAGAGGTTGTGTGGAGCCTATGGTGATGGTCTGCTTCACTTCGCTGTCGCTCTCCACCTGGTCCAGGTATATCCTCCGGAAACCTATCCTCAGGCTGAGGGTAGCTGTCTGTCCCGTGGCATCCTTCAGCCAGCGAAGCTCGGGCAGGGCCAGGTTGCGCAGGTCCAATCTGGAAAGGTAGCGAAGGGAGAGCTCCAGCAGGCGAAGGCCCACCGAGTAGGTGGAGTCCTCCGGGTCCTGGTAGGCCATGCCGTGACCTTTCAGGGCCGAGAGGATGCGAAAGGCCGAGCTCTTTTTGAGCCCGCTCCGCCGGCTTATCTCCGCGAGGCTGTACGCTCCTCCCTCGGCCAAGATGGCCAGCACGGTCAGGATGCGGTCCACCCCCGAGGACAGGCTGGTCCTAGGCATATCCCATCATGCTCCTATCACCGTCTCCGCTCGAGCCCAGAATACCACCCGTTTCTGGACTGTCCTCACCAGCAGGTGGGCCATCACACCGATGGCCGACAGGACCACCAGCACCGCGAAGACGGCCGGAACGTTCATGTTGAAGTTCAGCTGTAGGATGGCGTTGCCCAGCCCTGCCTGGGACCCCACGAATTCGGCCACCACCGCCCCGAGGATGCTGAGCACTATGCCCACATCGAGGCCTGCGAAGATGAAGGGGAGGGCATTGGGCAGCCTTATCAGCCAGAAGATCTTCCATCGGGAGGCCGAAAGCGACTGCATGAGCTCTATCTCCTCGCGGCCGGTGGACTGGAGGCCCTCAATGACGTTGACCAGCATGGGGAAGAAGGCCACCAGGGCCGCCACCACGACTTTCGACGTGAGGCCGAAGCCGAACCAGATCACCAACAGTGGCGCTATGGCGATCTTGGGCACCGTCTGCACCGCCACCACGTAGGGGTAGAGGGTCTTCTCCACCAGCTCGAACTGGGAGATGATAACCCCCAGCACGAAGGCTATGGCCACCCCTAAGAGATAGCCCAGCACCGTCTCGATCAACGTCACCGATAGGTCGCGGTAGAACGTGGGGCTCTGGAAGAGGGCCACTAGCTCCACGGCTATAAGGGATGGAGGGGGCAGTATGAAGGCAGGCACGGCCAGCGCCTTCACTATGCCCTCCCAAAGGCCCACCACCAGCACGAAGAAGGCTGGCACGGTGATGAGCTCCGGCCTGTCCCGCGGGTCCCAACGGCTGGATGGCAGTATCTCGTCCACAACCTGGCTAGTTAGCGCCTCTTCCGACCTCATTCCAACGGACTCCTTCCGTCGAGCAAGTCTCGGATATGGCTGGCGTACCTCCCGAACTCGGGTGTGCTCAGCATGTCGAAGGACCTGGGGCGGCCGAGATCTATGGTCATGATATCTAGGATCTGGCCAGGTCTGGCGCTGAGCACCACCACCCGGTCGGACAGGAACACGGCCTCGCTGATGCTGTGGGTGACCAGGAGGACCGTCTTGGCGCTCAGCTCCCAGATCCTCAGCAGCTCTAGGTTCATGCGCTCTCGGGTGAGGGCATCGAGAGCTCCGAAGGGCTCGTCCATAAGGAGGAGCACTGGGTCGTGGATAAGCGCCCTGCAGATGGCCACCCTCTGCTGCATGCCTCCCGACAGCTCGTGGGGATACCGATTGGCGAAACCCTCCAGCCCCACCATGGCAAGCAGTTCGTGGGCTCTCGGAAGGAACCGGTGGCGGTCAAGCCCGAGGACCTGCACGGGAAGCATGACGTTCTCCAGGACGGTACGCCAGGGCAGAAGGACAGGTTGCTGGAACACCATGCCCACGTCTCGCCTGGGGCCGGAGAGGGGCTGGTCGGCCACGAAGATGCGGCCCGCTGAGGGCTTGACGATGCCCGCCAGGATCTTGAGCAGGGTGGTCTTGCCGCAGCCCGAGGGGCCCACGATGCTCAGGAACTCGCCCCTGTTCACCGTTAGGCTAACGGAGCGAAGGGCCTCTGTCCGGTGGCCACTGCGGGTCCTGTAGCTCTTGCTCAGCCCCTCTATCCTTATCAGTTCGAGGCCGGTGGCACGGGTTCCAGCAACCATCAGGGCTTCCCTGCTATTTGTAGCTCTTGGCCCGCTCTATCACTTTGTTTGCATCGAACTTGTTTATGTCGGCTATCAGGGCACCATACCAGTACTTGTCGCCCGGGCCCTTTTCTTTGATGGCGCCTGTCTGCAGGAAGTAGTCCTGCAGGGCCTCCCAGGCCTGGGGTGAGGAATCGCCCCACTTCCAGGTTGCGGAGTCTCCGCTGGTATAGATGGCACTGTCCATCCAGGCCCGAAGGACCTTCACCTGCTTGGGCAGGTTGGCCTCAAGATCGGAGGTGGGCTTGAGGCTGGGAAAGACCTCCCAGCTTATCTTCACGGCTGCCTCCGGGTTGATGTGGCTGAAGAGAAGGCCCTTCGCCACAGCCCTGCCGAAGCGGACCAGCACGTCGCTGTGCTCCTTGATGTAGCTCTCCTGGCTAGCTGCTGTTATGCTGAAGAGGCTCTTGACCACATCGGGCTGTGGCAGGTAGCGAAGCTTAAGGCCCTGATTTTCCAAGGTGGCGTAGGCAGCTCCATAAAGGGCGAGGGCGTCCACCTTGCCGGAGGTCAGCGCCGAGGCCGCCTGGGCTCCCACTCCCACCGCCACGAACTGAACGTCGGCATCTGGGTTCAAGCCGGCCGATCTGACCACTGTGCGGGCATAGGGATATCCAGCACTGCCTAGGCTGATGACGCCTACAGTCTTGCCCTTGAGGTCCTTAAGCTCCTTTATAGGGCTGGTATCGAGCACGGCGATGGACCACGGGTAGTTTCGCACCACCACGAACCACCCCTTGATGGGCACGCCGCTGTTGACCACCTGGACGATGCTCTGGGCGTCGCCCACGGCTACCTGGGCTTTGCCACTAGCCAGGGCCTGAAGGGCCGGCACGGAGCCGTCGGCCCCCTGGTATTCTACATCCAGGCCTTCTTCAGCGAAGTAGCCCAACTTCTTGGGCACGGCATACATGGGTATCTCTTCCTGTTGGGTCAGCTGTGCATGGGCGTCGACAAAGACTATTTTGGTGGGCTGTGGGGTGGGTGCCTTAGTGGGCTCGGCAGTCGCCTGAGCGGTCGGCTGAGGAGGCTGGGCCGTGGGCGAGGCGGGAGGGGCTGCACAGGCCGCCACGGCGAGTACCATCGCTAACAACACAACCGAGAGTCTCCACATCGCTTCGAACCTCCTAATTTTTTGGTTTTTGTCACCCCACGACCTTGGGGCCGAAAAGCCGAATCATGTGGGCCATCTGTTCCATGGGCGGGCGGCGGAGGAAATAGCTGAGACGGCTGGTGCGAGCTATGCACAGCCGCACGAGGTCTGCCATTAGCTCCGCCATCTTCACCAGCAATCCGTTGGCATCCAGGATGGGGGCTCCGTCAACCTCGAATACCTCGGCGGCTGCCAGTATCTCGTTGGGTATCCCCTCGCCGGGCACGATAACATCGGCACCGCCGGCCATGGCCCTGTGGGCCGCACTCTTGAAGGCATCTACGAAGGGTCCTGGGTCCCCGCCGAGGGCCCTCTCCACCAGCTCCGGCCCCCCTTCTATGTAGGAAAAGGGGCCCAGTCTGTCCGCTAGGCCGTAGAGGCGCATGTTGGCGGCCAGTGGTTCGGCCAGCTCCGGTATGAATCCCACGAAGGAGAAGCGGGTCCCCAACATGCAAGCAACGTGGGCGGCCGTCTCGCCGTATGCCAGGACAGGTATATCTACCAGAGCCCTGGCGGTCTGGAGGCCCGGATCCTGGCTGGTGCCGATGACGTAGGCGTCGTACCCTTCGTCCTCAGCCCTGAGCGCCTGAAGGGCGAAAAAGTTAGCAAAGAGGGCCTCCACACAGCCGAAACGTACATAGCCCTCCGGAAGAGGGCCCGAATATGTCTCCGGAGGCAGCGAGTGGAAGTGGACCTCAGTGTCCGGCCTGGCCACTCGGCGCAGGTGGGCTTCGTAGGCCGCGTCAAGGCCGGGAAGGCGCCCGGCCACAGTGTGCTTCTGGAACCAGATCCTCAACTTTGGCTCATAAACGGAATGATGTTCCATTTATATCCCATTGGGCCCGCGCTGTCAATACCTCTGGGATAAATTGCCGGCGATTTCCACGAGGATTGGAGCATGACCTGTGGGCTCCTGAGGGGCCGGATGGGCAGGGTGCTAGAGGCCGCCGAGGGCTTTCGGCTCGGTAAGGACGGGGCAGGGAGGAGGTCGCTCTGCCGGTCGGGGTCGGGCCCCTCGACGGTTGCTGCGTGGGCGGGGTCAGGCAGAGCCGTGGATGCCCTTTCCTATGGATCCTTCTACGGGCCGCTCTGTGGGGCTGTGCTGTGCCGCTGGCCCCTTCCGTTGCAGGCCTGCCCAGGGGAACGGGTGCGGATGCCGCCCATCCCCGGGCTTCCCCCTGCGGGAAGGCGGCCATGGCTCAGCCGCGAGGCGGCCCCAACGTGTGTATATCCCCATGCAGCCTGACGGCCAGGCTGCGACCTTCAGGTCCCGAGCAACTGGAAGGCGTTTCCCTCGCTCCTTCCACGGAGGGCTGGGGCTTGAGCATGGTCCTGGGGACCGTCGGCAACGGGCATGGCCCCGGCTAAACCATAGGCCTGAGGATGTTGACGGAGCATATCATATATGATATTATCTCCCTAGCTCTGCAGGAGCGGCGTTCGTCTGGTGGAGAAGGCTTGGCGGTTGGCCGCAGTTTACGGATATGAAGGTGGCCGCTGAGCCTGATCCAGGGCAGTAAAGGGTGTCCAGGCTGGGTCCTTACCTGCCCCCAACCCAGCCTGGGGGGTGTGCGTCCAGGGGGCGAGGGGAAGGAGGAAAAGGGTGCAGACTATCAGCGATGACCTGCTTGCTCCCGAGGTCGTGGCCGATCCGTATGGCTACTACGCTGAGCTCAGGGAGAACGATCCAGTCCACTGGAACTCGCGCTGGGGCGGCTGGATAGTGACCCGCTACGACGATGTAGTGCGCGTCCTCAGGGACTCCGAGCGGTTCTCCTCGGACCGCATGGCTTCCCTCATGCTGGAGCTAGACGAGGCCGCTCAGGAGAAGTTTCATGTCCTCATCAACTACTTCTCGAAGTGGCTGGTGTTCACGGATCCGCCCTACCATACCCGCGTCCGCATGCTGGTGAACAAAGCCTTCACACCCGCGAGCGTGGAGCGCCTGAGGCCCCGTGTAAAGGCCATCGTTTCAGAACTCCTGGACCGGTTTCGGGACCGTAGCCATGTCGAGTTCATCCACGAGTTCGCCTTCCACCTGCCGGTAATCGTTATATCCGAGTACATGGGCGTCCCCGTGGAGGACCGCGAACAGATAAAAGAGTGGTCCGATGAGACGGGCCGGGTCTTCTTCATCAGGGCCAACGAGCCGGACAGGCGGGAGCGCTCCCAGAAGGGCTTGGAGCGTCTCCTGGAGTACTTCGCTCCCCTCATAAGGGAGAGAAGGGCACATCCCCGCGACGACCTCATCACCGCCCTGGTGCAGGCCGAGGAGCGGGGAGACCTCCTGTCGGAGGAGGAGCTGCTGGCCACGTGCACGGTGCTGATCTTTGCTGGCCACGAGACCACCACCAACCTTCTTGCCAACGGCCTGGTGGCCTTTGCCCGCTTCCGGGATCAGTGGCAGATGCTGGCGGATAACCCTGGCCTCATCAAGCCGGCCGTGGAGGAGCTTCTCCGGTACGATGGGCCCGTCATGGCCACCTTCCGCATGGCAAGGACAGATGTGGAGCTGGGCAACAGGACCGTGGGCAGGGGCGATAGGATGCTGTTGGTGCTGGGAGCTGCCAACAGGGACCCTGCGAAGTTCTCGGACCCCAACAGGCTAGACATAACCCGATGGCCCAACCCCCACGTGGCCTTCGGCCACGGCATCCACATCTGCCTAGGGGCGCCGCTGGCCAGGGTGGAGGCCCAGGAGGCCTTCCTGGCCCTCAGCCAGAGGTTCCCGCGGTTCCGCCTGGCCGATCAGGAGCTCAGCTATCACCCCACCATCGTGGCCAGGGCCCTAAAACAGCTTTACATCGAGTGGTAGCGCGCTATGCCGAGGTTCCGCATATCCGTCGACTACGATCGCTGTGTGGGCTCGCGCATCTGCGTCCTCACCGCTCCCAGAGTCTTCGGCCTGAACGAGAACCTTCAATCCCAGGTGCTGGACCCTGCAGGCGCCGAGGACGAGACTATCCTGGCGGCCGCCGAAGGATGTCCTATGGTGGCCATATCGCTGGTGGATGTGGACACGGGTGAGCGCGTCTTCCCACCTGTCGAAGGATGAGAGGTTGGGTCGGGGGAGGTTGAAGATGTTCTTCGATGAAGAGATGGAGACCATGCCGCCGCATAAGCTCCGTCGCCTGCAGGAGGAGAGGCTGAAACACGTGGTGGCGTACGTGTACGAGCGGGTGCCTTTCTACAGGGCACGGTTCGACCAGGCGGGCTTCCATCCCTCCCGTCTCCACAGCCTCGACGACCTCGCTCGGATCCCCTTTACCTACAAGACCGACTTTAGAGACAGCTACCCCTTCGGGCTGCTGGCCGTGCCTCGGGAGAGATTGGTGCGGCTCCATGCCTCCTCGGGAACCACCGGTAAGCCGACGGTGGTCTGCTACACCTCCAACGACGTGGATGTCTTCGCCCAGGTGAACGCCCGGAGCCTGGCCGCTGGGGGTGCCCTGCCGGGCATGATCCTGCACAACGCCTACGGATATGGGCTCTTCACGGGCGGCCTGGGCCTCCACTACGGCGGAGAGAGGCTCGGCATGACGGTCGTGCCTGCCTCCGGAGGCGTCACGGAGCGGCAGATCACCCTGATCCTGGACCTGAAGCCCCATGTCATCTCCTGCACCCCATCCTACGCGCAGACCCTGGCCGAGGAGTTCCGTCGGCGCGGAGTAGCTCCGGAGCAGATCAGCCTGCAGTATGCGATACTGGGCGCGGAGCCGTGGACGGAGGCGATACGGAGGGACGTGCAGGCAGGTTTGGGCATCAAGGCCTGCAACATCTACGGCCTTTCGGAAGTTATTGGTCCTGGGGTGAGCCAGGAATGTGTGGAGGAGCAGGCAGGCAGCCATATCTGGGAAGACCACTTCCTGCCCGAGGTGGTGGATCCTGCCACTGGCGAACCCCTGCCCGACGGAGTGGAGGGCGAGCTGGTGTTCACCACCCTCACCAAGGAGGCTATGCCCGTGATCCGCTACCGCACCGGCGACCTGACCTACCTGACCCACGAACGGTGCTCGTGCGGCCGAACCCACGTGCGCATGGGCCCCATCCGCGGCCGCACCGACGATATGCTGATCGTGCGGGGCGTCAACGTGTACCCGACCCAGATCGAGGAGATCCTAAAGGTTTTCCCAGAGGTGGCCCCTCACTACCTGCTGGTACTGAAGCGCGAGGGCACCCTCGATGAGCTGGAACTGCAGGTGGAGGTCAGCCCTGCGCTCTTCCAGAGGGTTGGACAGGAGGTGCTGTCGCAGGAGCTGCTGGAGGCAGATCAGGAACTCCGCTCTCTAAGGGAGCGCATGGTCCGCAGGGTGGCGGACACCCTGGGCCTGCGCATCAACGTTCAACTCATGGCTCCGGGCTCGGTGCCCAGAAGCGAGGGAGGCAAACTGCGCAGGGTACTGGATTTGCGCAAACTGTGAGGGACTACCCAACCCCGTGCTCAAGGAGGCCGGAAAGTGATTAGGATCGTGGCGCTCTACAGGAAGCCGGAGGATCCGGACCAGTTCATGGACCACTACGTGAAGGTGCACCTACCGTTGGTGCGGCGCACGCCGGGGCTTGCCGAACTGAGAGTCAGCAGGGTGCTCGCCAACGCCTTCGGCGGGGAGGTTCCCTACTTCCTCATGACGGAGATGGCCTATCCGGACAGGGCCACCTTCGAGTCAGCCATGCGGTCCGAGGAGAACCGCGCAGTGGCCAGGGATGCCTCGACCTTTCCCAAGGACATCCTCACGGCCCTCATCTGCGAAGATTTAGAGCAGTCCCTTTAGGCTGTTCTACCTGGGTGATGCGCCGTGGAAACAGTGCTGAGCCGTCTCGATGAGGGCATCCTGACCCTTACCCTCAACCGCCCGGATTCTCTGAACGCCTTCAACCGCGACATGCTGGCAAGGCTGACCGAGGCCCTCACCGCCGATGCCCTGCGGCCCGAGGTGCGGGTCGTGGTGCTGACCGGGGCCGGCCGCGGCTTCTGCACCGGGCAGGACCTAGGTGAGGAGAGGACGGGGGCTATAGCCGAAGCTGTGGTGAGCCGGTACAATCCACTTATAGCGGCCGTGACGGAGCTGGAGAAGCCGGTTGTAGCGGCGGTGAACGGACCAGCCGCGGGCGCTGGGCTGGCCCTCGCCCTTGCCTGCGACCTCAGGATCGCCTCGGCCGATGCCGTCTTCGTAACGGCCTTTACCCGCATTGGCCTGGCGGCCGATTCCGGCATATGCTACTTCCTGCCGAGGCTGGTGGGTTTGGCCAAGGCCTTCGAGCTCTTGGCCCTCTCGCCCCGGATCGATGCGGCCGAGGCGCTTCGGCTGGGCCTGGTGAACCGGGTGGTGCCGGGTGAGGCCCTGGAAGAGGAGGTGTGGGCCCTGGCGGCGGAACTGGCTAGGGGTCCTACCAGGGCCCTGGGGCTGGTGAAGCGGGGCCTGCGGCTTGGCTCCCAATCGACCCTCGAGGATACCCTGGCCCTGGAGGCCAGACTGCAGGAGGAGGCCAGCCGCACTGCCGACTACCAGGAGGGCGTGAGGGCCTTCCGAGAGAAGCGTCAGCCCCGGTTCCAGGGTGTGTAGCTTGACCAATCTCGGGCCGCAAAGGCCACTAGCCATGGGGAGGGAAGGGAATTGGTGCTCTACTTCGATGACCTGCACGTAGGCATGCGCCTCGAGACAAAGGCCCGCACGGTAACGGAGGCCGACATAGTCGCCTTCGCTGGCCTTTCGGGCGACTTCAACCCCCTCCACACCGATGCTGCCTTCGCCGCCACTACCCCCTTCGGCCAGCGGATCGCCCACGGCCTCCTGGTGCTCTCGATGGTCACCGGCCTCCACAGCCGCGAGGGATGGTTCGACGGCAGCACCCTGGCATTCCTCGAGATCTCCCAGTGGCGCTTCCTCAGGCCCGTGTTTCCGGGCGACACCGTGAGGGCGGCGCTGGAGATCACCGAGCTGAGGCCTACCTCGAAGCCGGACAGAGGAGTGGTGCGTTACCACAACCAGGTCTACAATCAGAGGGGCGAACTTGTGCAGGAGGGAGACTTCGTCCTCCTTTTGAAGCGGCGCTCCGGCGGCGAGGAGGCCCGGTTGGAGCCCGCACCATGATGGAGTGCCCTTTCTCAGCCCCAACGGGAGGTTGAGGGCCTATGCTGGGTCGGTTGGAAGGAAAGGTGACCCTTATCACGGGAGCGGCCCACGGCATCGGCCTGGCCACGGCTAAGCTCTTCCTTAGAGAAGGTGCCCTGGCAGTGGGAGCCGATATTGACGAGGCAGGCCTAACCCTGAGGGCCGAGGAGCTGGGAGGCCGGTTCGTGCCCGTGGCCACCGATGTAACCAGCCCCGACAGTGTGAAGGCAATGGTGGCCGTCTGCATGGAGAGATTTGGGCGGATAGATGCCCTGGTGCACTACGCCGGCATAACCCGCGATGCCGTTCACTGGAAGATGTCGCTGGAGGATTGGGAGCTGGTGCTCCGGGTGAACCTGACCGGCAGCTTTCTGGTAGCGTCGGCGGTGGCCGATGTGATGCGGCAGCAGAGATCCGGCAGCATAGTGCTCACGTCATCCAGGTCATACCTTGGCAACTTTGGCCAGGCCAACTACGCGGCCTCCAAGGGCGGAGTGGTGAGCCTCACCCGTACCCTGGCCCTGGAGCTCGGCAGGTACAATGTACGGGTCAATGCGCTGGTCCCGGGCTTCATAGAGACTCGGATGACCGAGGCGGTGCCTCCGGAGCTGCGGGAAAGGACCTTGAGCCTCACGCCCTTGGCCAGGGCTGGCAGGCCGGAGGAGGTAGCCTACGCGGCCCTCTTCCTGGCCTCCGATGAGGCCAGCTTCATAACCGGGCACACGCTGTTCGTGGACGGCGGCCGCACCGTGGGCCTAGCGATGGCCTAGGCCGCGGCCAGCACCTTGCGGTTCCATGGAGGGGACTGCTTGCGCGAAGTGTGGATCGTGGGGGCGGTGAGGACGCCCATAGGAAAGCATGGCGGAGCTCTCTCCTCCGTCAGGCCGGATGACCTGGCGGCGCTGGTGCTGGAGGCGCTCATGGAGCGCACCGGCGTTCCCAAGGCCGAGGTGGAAGACGTCTACATGGGCTGTGCCAATCAGGCCGGGGAGGACAACCGCAACGTGGCCCGCATGGCCTTGCTGTTGGCTGGGTTCCCGGTGCACGTGGCCGGGGCCACCGTCAACCGCCTCTGCGGCAGTGGTCTCGAGGCTGTGGCGGAGGCCGCCAGGGCTATCCTGGCCGGCGAGGGCCACCTCTATATTGGGGGAGGGGTGGAGTCCATGAGCCGGGCCCCGTGGGCCATCCCGAAGCCCGATAGGGCCTTTCCCACCGGAAACCTCACCCTGTATGACACCACCCTCGGTTGGCGGTTCATAAACCCGCGCATGCAGGAGCTCTACGGCACCGAGAGCATGGGCGAAACGGCCGAGAATCTGGCCGAGATGTACTCCATTTCCAGGGAGGAGCAGGACCGCTTCGCGCTGCACAGCCACCGCAAGGCCGTCTCCGCCGCCGATGAGGGACGCTTTGCCCGCGAGATCGTGCCCGTGCCTACCAGGTCGGGTCTGGTGGAGAGGGACGAGGGGCCACGCCGCGACACCAGCTTGGAGAAGCTGGCTGCCCTGCGGCCGGTCTTCCGGCAGGGAGGCACTGTTACGGCGGGCAACTCCTCCAGCATCAACGACGGGGCCGCGGCTCTCCTTCTCAGCTCCGCCGAGTACGCCCGTGCCCACGGCCTCAGGCCCATGGCCCGCATTGTGGCGACGGCAGTGGCTGGGGTGGAGCCTCGCATCATGGGCATCGGGCCGGTTCCGGCCACCGAGAAGGCCCTGCGCAAGGCTGGCCTGTCTTTGGCAGACGTCGGCCTTATCGAGCTTAACGAGGCCTTCGCCGCCCAATGCCTAGCGGTGCTCAGGGAGTGGGACATGGATCCCTGGGACCCACGCCTGAATCCCAACGGGGGAGCTATAGCCCTGGGCCACCCTCTGGGCTGCTCCGGGGCCCGCATCCTCACCACTTTGGTGCACGAGATGGAGCGCCGGCCCGATCTGGAGTTCGGCCTTGCCACCATGTGCATCGGAGTGGGCCAGGGCATCGCCATGGTGGTGCAGAAGGTAGGCTAGCCTGCCCACGGGGTCGGCGACGCGGAGTGCTCGCTTCGTGGCCTGGACTGGCGAAGGCGCCCAACAGGCCAGGGCCCGCAGCCTTGGCCTCTGTGCCCAAGGTCCCAGGTGGAGCCCCTGAACGTTTTTCCCAATCGTGTAAGAGGCGTTCAGGCGAAGCTATGCGGATTAGGCCCGCCGGGGGTCGTTCGGTCCGCGGTGCCGGGCCATGTCGGCGCCTCCGGACGATCAGCGAGGGGCGGCCCAGGTTCCCTGGGCCGCCCCTCGCTGGCATGCTAATCCTTTAGATATACCCAGTTGCCGTTTTTGATCTGCACCATGACGGCGGCGCGCTTGTCAAGGCCGGCGTGGTCGTTGGCGGAGTAGTTGAAGATGCCTGAGATGCCCACGAGCTCTTTAGTGGCCTCTATCTGGTCTCTCAGGGCGGCTCGGAAGGCGGGCAGGTTGCTGGGATCGGCTCCTGCCTTGAGGGCCCGCTCGATGGCGCCCTTGAGGATCAGCATGGCATCGTAGGCGTGGCCACCGAAGGTGTTGGCAGTATTAGCCCCGTACTTGTCTTCATAGGCCTTCTTGTAGCCCAGCAGGACCTGCTTCTGTGGGTCGGTGTCCGGCAGATCGTTGGCTACCAGCAGCTTCCCTACAGGGAAGTAGGTGCCTTCTACAGCGGGTCCGCCCAGTTCGATGAAGGTCCGGTTGGCCACGCCGTGGCTCTGATACACGGGGCCTTTCCAGCCCAAGTTGGCCAGGTCCTTGGCCGCTACATCTGCTCCAGGAGGTATGGCCCACACCAAGTAAGCATCCGGCTTGCCGTTGGCCAGCCTCGTGAGCTGAGCCGTGACGCTGGTATCGGTCCGGGCGAAGCTCTCGGACCCCGTGATCTCTATGCCCTTAGCTTTGGCCACCTTTTGGAACTCCTTGAGACCGCTGTCACCGAAGGCATCGTTGAACCCCAGGAAGGCCACCTTCTTGATGCCGTGCTTCACCATGTGGTCACTGAGGATGTCGACCATGAGGGAATCGTTCTGGGGGGTCTTGAACACCCACTTTCGCTCGGCCACAGGCTCCACTATCGCCGCAGAGGCTGCGAGGGAGATGGTGGGTATCTTGCCGTCCTCGGCCGATTTTACGATGGCCATGCTATTGGGTGATGTGGTACAACACACCACTGCCGCCACATTGTCACGTTCCACCAGCTGCTTAACGGCTGTAGCGGCCTTGGTGGCGTCGGAGGCGTCGTCCTCTACTATCCACTTGACGGTGGCGCCGCCGATGGAGCTGAACTGGGATTCGAAGAGTTTAACGGTGTTTCGCTCGGGTTCCCCTAGGGAGCTGTTGGGTCCTGTGACGGACACTACCACACCAATGCGTATCTCCCTGCCCGCCTGAGGAGCTTGGGTGGGCTGGGGGGCTTGCGTTGGCTGGGTGGCTGGGGCCGTGGCGGCTGGAGGGGATGTGGGGGTTGGGGTTGGTGCTGCGCACGCGGCTGCGAGCGCCGCGGTGGCCAGGACTGCCAAGAACGATCTGAGCCTCCTCATCTAGCTACCTCCTTCTTTTTGGGTGTCCTTTCGCCCGCACCGAGCACCCTTTCACCATGGTTGGGCGCTCAGCTTGCAGCCTCGCCAGGTCGTGTATCGGCCCCCAGGAAGGCCATTTCGAGCCCCTGGCGGCCCACCAGGTTCTCCGCTGCATCGGCCATGACTATGCGCCCATTCTCCAGCACGTAGGCCCTGTCGGCCGTGGTCAGCACGGCGGCCACGTTCTGTTCGGAGATGAGCACGCCTATGCCCTCGGCGGCCAGTTCGGCTATGGCTGCGAGGACGTCGTCCACTACCTTGGGTGCCAGGCCGAGCAGTGGCTCGTCCAGCAGGAGTAGCTTGGGACGCGCCATGAGGGCCCGGGCTATGGCGAGCATCTGCTGCTGGCCTCCGGAGAGGGATCTGGCAATCTGCAGCCTCCGCTGGCGAAGTATGGGGAAGAGCTTGTAGCACCGCTCCATGTCGGCCGAGATCTCCCTGGGGTCGGCTCTGCCGCGGCGGCAGTATGCGCCCAAGAGAAGGTGGTCTCCCACGGTCATGGTCTCCAGCAGCTGCCGGCGCTCGGGAACCAGGGTCAGACCCTGGGCGGCGAGCTGTTCTGGAGACCTGAGGCGGAGCTCTCGGCCCTCGTAGATGACGGTGCCCGACGAGGGTATCAGCCCCGTGATGGCCTTCATGAGCGTGCTCTTGCCGGCGCCGTTGCGGCCGAGGACGGCCACCACTTCCCCGGACTTGACATCCAGATCCACGCCCCGGAGCACCTCCACACTACCGTAGCCTGCCCTCAGATCGCACACTTTCAGAAGCATGTTGCCGGAGCCCTTGGCCGATGCTCTGGCGAGCATCGGCCTCTCGTGCCCGTAGCCCAGGTAGGCCTCTATGACGCGCCTGTCCTGGAGGATCTGGGACGGGGTGCCCTGAGCCAGCAGCTCGCCGTGGTGCAGCACGGCCACCCTGTCGGCAATCTGCATCACCATGCGGACGTTGTGTTCTACGAGGATGACGGTGGTGCCCTGTCCCTTGACGCGGTGCAGAAGGTCGACGAAGGCCTGACGCTCGGCATCGGACAGGCCGGAGGCCGGCTCGTCCAGCAGGAGGAGGGTGGGCCTGCTCACCAGGGCCCTGGCGAGTTCTACCAGCCTCTGGTTGCCGAAGGGGAGGGCGGCAGGCGCTGCGTTGGCTCTGGAGGCGATGCCCATCTGTGCCAGAGTTGAGAGGGCCTGTTGGTGTGCCCAGCCTTCCTCCCCACGGTCGATCCGCAGGGCCGAACGCAGGAAACCTGCACGTGTTGCCCTGTGGAGGCCAACCTTCACGTTGTCCACCACGTTCATGAGGGTGAACAGCTTTGGCGTCTGGAAGGTGCGCGATACGCCCAGATGGGCCACCCGTTGGGCCTGACCGCCCGTGACCCTTCGCCCGTCTATCCAGATGGACCCTGAGGTGGGGGTGATCACCCCGGATATGAGGTTGAGGAGCGTGGTCTTACCTGCTCCGTTGGGGCCGATGATGGCGAAGATCTCGCCGCTGTTGACGTGGAAGGTCACGTGGTTCACCGCCACCAATCCGCCGAAGGACCTGCTTACATCCTGGACCTCCAGCACACGCCTGGGCCTCTGGCTGTCGGTGGCCTGCCGGGGCGGTCTGGACGGTTGGGCGGGTTCGGGCTCGGGTCTGACGTTGGGGCCTGGCTCTAGGTGGGCAGTCCCCTGGGGGGCATCGGCCCTGGAAGGGGCCCGCCGGGAGGCCAGGCTTGCCAGCTTTGGCCACAGGCCCTCGGGCGCGTAGAGCATGACCGCCACCAGGATGGCGCCGAAGACCACTATCTCGTACTCTGGCGAACCTCCTACCAGCGATCGGGCGATGTCTTTTATCCCCTCGCGGAGCAGTTCCAGCAGGGCCGTGCCCGCCACGGCGCCGGCCAATGAGGCGGCCCCGCCCACCACTGACATGGTCAGCAGCACCACCGAGAACCCCAGGTCGAAGGTGGAGGGGCTTATGAAGCCCAGCCAGCCGGAGTAGAGAACGCCCGAGGTGCCCGCCAGGGCGGCGCTCCAGGCGAACACCAGGTCCTTGAGGCGCCCTGCCTCTATCCCCAGGGATTCGGCGGCCATCTCGCTCGTGCGGATCGCCTGCAACGCCCGGCCCACCCTCGAGGCCACCAGGTTCTGGGACAGCAGGATGGCGAGGCCTGTGACCAGGCTGGAGGCGTAAAAGTAGAAGACGTCGCCCCGAACACCTGGTACTCCCAGGCTGGCCACGCCGGAAAGGCCGCTGGGGCCTCCCGTGAGCTCCTTCAGCTCGCGCATCAACACCTCGACTATGATGTTGAAACCCAGGGTTGCTATCACGAGGAAGTGACCCCTGAGGGTGAGGACAGGGCCGCCCACTAGGTAGGCCACGGCGGCCGTGGTGACCACAGACAGGGGCGCCGCCAGCCACGGGTTCAGCCCCAGGTGTACCGTTAGGATGCCGTTAACGTAGGCACCCACGCCGAAGAAGGCGGCCTGGCCCAGGGAGACCTGACCTGTATATCCGGCCAGCATCGACAGGCCTATGACTATGGGGGCGTACAGGCATATGGTGGTGAAGACGGGCATCCACCCGGCAGCCAACCAGGGCGATGCCAGCCATGCCAGGATGCCTGCGGCCAGAAGGAGGGTGCTGGGCCTCATTCCTGCATCGCCTCCTCGGCCACCAGGATGCCGTGGCGCATGACGGCAACGGCCCTGGCCATGAGTATGACTATGAGGACCAGGAAGCTGACGGCGTCTCGGTAGCCGGAGGGGAGCAGGCCTGCAGCCAGGGCCTCGAGGACGCCCAGCAGGATGCACCCACCCACGGTTACGGGATAGCTGTACAGGCCGCCTATTACCGCGCCCACGAACCCCTTGAGCCCCAGCATGAGGCCCATATCGTAGGTGGCCAGGGTGTCCGGCGTGATGAGGACTCCGGCGGCGCCGGAGAGGGCGCCGCCGGCGGCGAAGGCCAGCAGGCCCATCCGGTAGACGGGGATCCCCATGAGCCTGGTGCCCAGAGGGTTGACTGCCGATGCCCGGAGGGCCTTGCCGAGCAGGGTCCTCGAGAAGAACAGGTAGGTTCCTGCCATAACAAGGGCCGTGGCGGCGAGCACGAAGAGGCTCTGCCGGGTGACCACTGCCGTCAGCACCTGCACCGGCGGGCCTTGCCAGAAGGCGGGCAGGGTGTAGGAGCGGGTCCCCCAGAGGATCAGGCCCACTCCCTTGAGGGCCAGATGCATGGCGATGGTGATGATCAGCAGGATGAGGGGGCTTGCTCCCCTGACCTGGCTGGGCCTTATGGCCGCCAGGTACATGCCGCTGGCGACGGCCGTGCTGACCACTGTGGCCGCCAGGGCGGCCGCCGGCAGCGGCCAGCCAAGACCCACCAATGTGACGGCCGACAAGGCCCCCAGCATGGCGAACTCGCCAATGGCCACGTTGACCACCTTCGTTGTGCTGTAGGTAAGAGTGAGGCCTAAGCCCAGGAGGGCATAGATGGCTCCGGTGGTGAGCCCTGTTGCCAGAAGCTGGACCAGTTGCGGGGGCAGCATGGGCTTCTCCTCTCGGCCGGGGTCGGCTACCTTACCTTCTCTCTCACGGGCACCACGCCTCCGGCGTAGGAGGCCACCAGCGATGCTTCTTCATGCCAGCTGGCCGGCACGGGCTGGCCCCAGAAGGTGGCCCGCTGTTCTTCGGCCACGCTCCAGCGTATGGGCTCGAAGTCCGGATCCCCCACGTAGTACTCGCTGGTGTACAGCTCGACCCTGTGCCCGTCCGGATCTCTCAGATATAGGAAGAAGGCGTTGCTTATGCCGTGGCGGGCCGGACCGCGCTCCATCGCCTTGGCCCTGCCGCTGGCCGCCAGGATGTCGCAGGCCCGAAAGACGCTGGTGGTGTCGGAGACCCAGAAGCCGATGTGGTGGAGCCTGGGACCCTTCCCGCCCGTGAGGGCTACGTCGTGCACGCTGGGCTTGCGGAACATCCAGGCCGCTACCATGCGCTCGTCCGGAGGATCGGTGCTCACGTATTCGGAACACCGGAACCCAAGGCTGCGGTAGTACTCGAAGGCGAAGGGCACGTCGGGCACCTGCAGGTTGAAGTGGTCGAGCCGCATCACTTCCGCGCCGCGGTATAGGTCGAACCTCTGGAGCATCCGCTCCACTTGCTCCATGCTGTAGAAGAACTCCACGGGGAACCCCAGGGGGTCCTGCAGGCGGAGGGCGCGTCCCTGCCCGGGTTCGGCGTCGGTGGCCCAATGGACGGCGATGCCCTTGGCCTCGAAGTGGTGGGCCAGGCGGTCCAGGTCCTCCTCCGAGGCAACCCGGAAGGATAGGTGTCCCAGGGCGGCCAGGTCGCCCTGGCGGATGGCTAGACAGTGGTGCAGCCTCTCTTCATACCCCCTGAGATAGAGACATTCGCCTGTCCTCTCGGTGACCACGAAGCCCAGGGCGCCTACGTAGAAATCCTCCGACCGGGCAAGGTCGGTGACGATGAGCTCGGCGTGGGCCGAACGCAGGATGTTGAAAGGTGTCTGGATCCATGAGAAGCGAGCCATCGGTCAATCCTCCCGCTCTAGCAGACGCTTCACTTTGTCCATGTACGGCTTGCGGTCGTAGCTGTTCACCAGGGCACCTGCCATTCGGACCGGGTCGCCGAAGAAGAAGTATTCGTAGGCTACCTGCCGACCGGCGAAGGCTGAAAGGGAGGCATCCCAGGCGAGCCGAAAGAGTTTAAGCCTTTCTATCCCGTCGAGGGTGGCGCAGGAGAGGTAGCTGTCTATCTCCTCCTGGGCTGGGCCGTAGGCGTCGGCCTCGGTGGGGAGGGCGAAGAGGCCGGAGGCCCCCAACTGCCAGACGATCTGTGCCAGCCTGGGGTACATGCGGGGATACCAGTTGCGGCAGACGTTGAGAGGCTCCCAGGCAGGGCTCATGAGGCCCCAAGGGGAGAGGCTGGCCTCGGCCTCGGCGGCCGTGAGGAGCCCTTTCACCGTCTCGAGGGCTATGATAACCTCCGCTATCTTCTCCTGCACGTGCTGGTACTGCTCTATCTGTATGGCGTCGGTTATCAGGCTGATGAGGCCGAGGAAGAATTCGGTCTTGGCCAGCGCCTTCACCACCACTTGGTGGGACATGTGCACTATGGCTCCCGTTTCGGTGTGCAGCCTGCCGGCGCTCAGCAGCTCCGGATGCCCTATCATGAAGCACCGCTCGTAGGGCACCAGCACGTCGTCGAATACGGCGATGGCGTCGTTCTCATCGAAGCGTGAGCCCAGAGGATGGTCGAAGTGGGTGCGACCGTAGTCGAAGCTTTCGCGGCAGATGTAGCGGAGGCCAGGGGTGTCCGACGGTATCGCGAAGGCGTAGGAGTAGGGCTCTTCCTCAGGCCCCACCTTCAGCAGGGTGGAGGGGAAGACGAGGATCTCGTCGGCAATGGGCCCTACGGTGGCCAGCATCCGTGCCCCTCTGACGATGATGCCCGCATCGGTCTGGCGCACTATCCTGGCTGCCAGGAATGGATCCTTCTGTTGGGCCGCCGACTTGGAACGGTTGGCCTGGGGGTTGATGAGGGTGTGGGTTAGGAGCAGATCGTTCTCCCGGACGTACTCGTAGTAGCGGCGGATGTTGTCGGCGAACCCTCTGTCCACCTGGCCAAACCAGTCGGCGGCGGCCGCCATGGCCATGAGGGCGCTGTTGAGGTAGTCGGCGGTGCGGCCGAACATCCCACAGCTCCAGTCGAGCCAGGTCTTCATCATGACGGTGCGCTGGTGGAGCTCCTCCTTTGTTCGGGGCTGCAGGAAGGAGATGCCCACCCTATCGCCCGTGGTGGGCGACACGTAGGTGAGGATATCCCTGTACTTAGGATCGTGCTGCATGTCGTAGAGGTGGGCGTAGTTGCGCACCATGTTTCGGAAGGCGGGGTGCTCGCCGATGCGGCTGCGTATGCGTTGGCCGTGGATAACCACGTCCCTGACGGTGGAGTTTACAGCCTCTATAAACTGCTGACCTGTTCTAGCCGGCATAGGGCATACCTCCAGTGCCGAAGAAGACAGCCTTCAGTCCGCCTTGGTCGCCACGCTCTGATGTGATCCATCTATCTACCCCTTCCCGGAAGCCAACCTCTTGGCCGCGTCACTTGGTAGTCACGGCCTCGCCCTTATCGGTGGGCCCGACGCCCAGCCTTGGGATGGGGTGGGCGTCCAGGGCCACGTGGATGGCCTCGGTCTCGCAGTAGAAGTCGAAGCTGTGATGGCCGCCTTCGCGGCCTATGCCGCTGTCCTTGGCCCCTCCGAAGGGCATCCGGAGGTCCCTCACGTTCTGGGAGTTGATCCAAACCATGCCGACATCGATCTGTTGGGCAATTCTGAGGGCCCGGCCCACGTCGCGGGTCCAGAGGTAGGCTGCCAGGCCGTAGCGCACGTCGTTGGCCAGGCGAATGGCCTCCTCTTCGTCACGGAAGGGCATGGCCACGAGCACGGGGCCGAAAATCTCCTCCTGGAATATGCGCATATGAGGGGAGGCGTCCACAAAGAGGGTGGCTTCCATGAAGTTACCCCTGGTTCCCAGCCGTCTGCCACCCACGGCCAGGTGGGCTCCCTCCTCGATGCCCGAGCGCACGTAGGCCATGACCCTCTCCAGGTGGTCCGGGTGTATCAGGGGGCCGATCTCCGTCTCTTCGGAGGTGGGGTCGCCCACGAGAATGGAGGCGACCCTTCGGGCCAGGGCATCTACGAATCTGTCGTATAGGGGAGCCTCGACCAGCAGGCGGGAGCCGGCGGTGCACCGCTCTCCGTTGAGGGTGTAGACGCCGAAGAGGGTGGCGTCGACGGCCCTGTCGAAGTCGGCGTCGGCGAAGACCAGCACGGGCGACTTGCCGCCCAGCTCGAAGGAGTAGCGCTTCAGGGTGTCCGCCCCGTTCCTCATGATGGCCCTGCCGGTGGTGGTCTCGCCGGTGAAGGAGATCAGGTTGACGCCCGGGTGGGCCACCAGCGGTGCGCCTGCCGTCTCGCCGAAGCCGTGGACCACGTTGAGGACGCCCCTGGGGATGCCCACCTCGTGGGCTATCTCGGCAAGCTTCACCGCCGAAAGGGGGGCCCACTCGGCCGGCTTGAGCACTGCTGTGCAGCCCGAAGCCAAGCAGGGCGCTACTTTCCAGGTCTCGAGCATGAAGGGGGTGTTCCAGGGGGTTATGAGGCCAGCTACCCCCGCTGGCTTGCGGACGGTGTAGTTCACGAACTCGCGGCCCACCGTGTAGGCCTGGCCGCCCAGGTCCTGGATGACGCGTGCGAAGAAGCGGAAGTTCTCGGCGGCCCGGGCGATCTGGCCCCTTGCCTGGCGTATCGGGATGCCGGTGTCGCGCACCTCGAGGGCCGCTATCTCGTGGCCTCGGGCCTCGATGGCATCCGCCAGGGCGTCGAGGTATCGGGCGCGCTCCGAAGGTTTCAGGCGTGGCCACGGTCCTTCGTCGAAGGCCTTGCGGGCGGCGGCCACGGCCAGATGGATATCCGCCGAGGTGCCTTCGGCCACCTCCACTATGGGCTCGTTGGTGGAGGGGTCTATGGTGTGGAAGGTCCTTCCCTCCACCCCTGGCCTGAACTCGCCGTCGATGTAGTGGAGGAACTTTCCCAGCCCGCCCATGGTTCAGACCTCCTCTGCTACCACAGGGTTCTCCAGGGCTCCCAGACCCTCGATCTCCAGCCTCATGACGTCGCCGGGGAAGACGTGGCTCACCCCCCTGGGCGTGCCCGTGAGGATCACATCGCCCTCCTCCAGGGTCATGAAGCTACTGATAAACTCCACGATCTCGGGCACCTTCCAGAGGAGGTGGCGGGTGGAGCCTATTTGGCGTAGTTCGCCGTTCACGAAGGTGCGCAGTTCCAGGTTGTTCTCGTCCTCTATCTCGTCCGCCACCAGGTAGGGGCCCAGGGGACAGAAGGTATCCCAGCCCTTGGCCCGCACCGGTGGACGATAGAGGTTGCCCACGAAGTCCCTGGCTGTGAGGTCGTTGGCGATAGTGTAGCCTCCGACGACCTCGTAGGCTCGCTCGGCTTTGACCCTCCGGCACTTGCGCCCTATGACCACCGCCAGCTCCACCTCGTAGTGGAGGTATCGGACGCCCGAAGGGTAGATGACCGGCGCCCGGTGCCCAATGCAGGTGTTGGGAGGCTTCAGGAAGAGCGCAGGCTCGTCGGGCAACTCCACGCCCAGCTCACGGGCATGGTCCGGGTAGTTCAGGGCTATGCCCACCACTTTGGTGGGCACGACAGGGGGCAGGAAGGAGACGCGGTCCGGGCTGTGGGCCCTGCCGGCCTCGTCCAGGAGGACGCCGTCCTCCGTCAGGAGGATGCCCTCGTGGTACAGGCCGTCGGCGAAGAAGCGCGCTCTCTTCACAGGGGTGCCCTCGGCAGAAGGCCGTAGGCCTCCATGACCCTGGCTATCTTGGCCTGGGTCTCGGGGGTGGGCTCGCACAGGGGAGGTCTCAGGTGAGGCCTGATACGTCCCATCTGGGCCAGCACCCACTTGAGGGGACCTGGGTTGGTCTCCAGGAAGAGGGCCTCGTTCATGGGCAGGAGGTAGTAGTGAAGGTCGAGGGCCTGGAGGTATCGGCCGTTTGCGAAGTGGTTGTACAGGTCGGCCACCTCTCTGGGGAAGACGTTGGCGGTGGCGCTCACGTGGCCCGAGCCGCCCAGGGCCAGCATGGGCAGGCAGAGGGTCTCTATGCCCGAGTAGACGAGGAAGTCCCGCCCGCAGAGGCTGAGCACCCTCGAGACCTGGTCCAGGTCGCGGTTAGCCTCCTTTACCCCCACAATGTTGCGGCGGGAGGCGCGAAGCCGGGCCACTGTGTCCGGCTCGAGGTTGACGGCCGTGCGCCCGGGGATGTTGTAGATGACGATAGGTATGTCAACCTCCGAGGCCAGGGCGGAGAAGTACCGGTACATCCCCTCCTGGGTGGGTCGATTGTAATATGGGACTATCACCAGGGCCGCGTCGGCTCCCAGCTTCTGGGCCGTTTTGGTGAGCCGCAGGGTCTCGGAGAGGTTGTTGGTTCCGGTGCCGGGCACGAAGGGCACACGGCCCGCTATAGTGCGGGCCGCCACCTCCATCACGTATTCGCGTTCCTCGAGGGACAGGGAGCTGGGCTCGCCGGTCGTGCCCGTCACCGATATGCCGTGGCTGCCGCTCTCTATATGCCACCGGATGAGGTCTACGAAGGCCGGCTCGTCGAAGAGGCCGTCGTCGGTGAAGGGGGTCACCAGGGGGGCTATGGACCCCTTGAGCTGGGAAGGATCGTGTCTCATCCAGGCTCTCCGTCGCCTGGCCTTGCGTAGGGGGATTTGAGGAAGGCCTCGATGGTGGCCAGCTTGTGATGCCGGGCAACCGCCTCCACCTCCTCGGGCGGGGCGCCCTTCTCCAGAAGCTCAAGGATCTGCCGGTGCTCCTGCAACGATCCGTGGAGCCTGTGGGGCACATAGGTCAGGACGGTGCTCCTGAGGGCATCCAGCCGCTCCCTGGTCTCCCGCAGGAGCTGGACCAGGTACTTGTTAGGACATCTCTCGCATATGGCGGCGTGCCACTGCCTGTTGAGGGCGCTGTAGGTCTTGATGTCTTGAGCGCCGAGGGCCTCCTCCATGCCCTGGATCATCTCGCTCAGCCTCCGGAGGTCGCTGGGGCGGAGGTGGGGCGCGGCCAGGGCCGTGGCGTAGCCCTCGAGGACGGCCAGGACGCGCATCTCGGCCTCCCAACGCTCCAGGTCCAGCGGGGCCACCCGGGCCCCCACGTTGCGCTGGTAGATGACCCATCCCTCGGCTTCCAGCCTCCGCAGGGCCTCGCGGACCGGCAGGGGGCTCACTTTCAGCTCGCGGGCGAGGGCATCCAGCACCAGCCTCTCGCCCGGCGAGTAGGTGCCGTCGAGGATGCGCTGTTTGATCTTGAGGTAGGTCCGCTCGTGCTTGTTCAGTCGACTCGCTGTCTTCATAGGCTGTCGTACGGCATCTCGAAGGGATCGTAGATTCGGGGCGAAAGGGCGGAGGCCTCCTCGGAGAGGCGCACGAACCTTCCACGGAAGAAGCCCAGGCCGTCGCCAGGGGTGCAGGCGAAGTGGACCACCCTTCCCAGGAACAGGGTGTGGTCTCCTCCATCGTAGTGGGCCCAGGGCACGCACTGGAAGACGGCCAGGCTGCGCGCAAGGGCCGGGGCGGCGGTGCCCCGCTCCCACAGGATCTCGAGGCCCTCCTGGCGGTCTCCGGCAAAGTGCCTGGCCATGAGCTCCTGATGGGGACCCAGCACGTTCACCGCGAAGGGCCGGCCCATCAGCAGTTGGTGGCTGCGGGCCCGTTTGCTGATGGATACCAGCACGAGGGGCGGGTCCAGGGATACCGAGGTGAAGGAGTTGACGGTGAGGCCCCGGGGTCCCTCCTCGGTCTCGAAGGTAACCACCGTGACCCCCGTGCCAAAGCACCCCAGGCACCTCCGGAACTGCTGTTGGCCTTCCAAGGGCCCTCCTATCCCTCCGCTGAGATGCCACTATTATATATGATATGATTCAGCCTGTCAACATCTCCGGCCGTAGACTTTCTGCACCGCGTGGACGGCTGAACTTTGGGCTCCCTCTCTGGGCCTGTCCTCGGGAGCCGTTGGGAGGGCCCTCGGGTGCGCCGTCGTAGCCTCCTCTTCTGGGAAGGATGGCCCTGTGCGAAGCCGGGACCCTGTCCTTTGACACGCACAGGGCCATGACGGAAAATAGCTCTGAGCCTTTCGAAGGGAAGGAGAAGCTGTGGAGCCCATATATCGGAACCTGGGCCTCGACCTGGTGCGGGTGACCGAGGCCGCGGCCCTGGCGGCTGCCCGCTGGATGGGCCGCGGCGATAAGGAAGCCGCCGACCAGGCGGCGGTGGACGCCATGCGCTACAGCCTGGCCCAGGTGCAGATGGACGGCCTCGTGGTCATCGGCGAGGGCGAGAAGGACGAGGCGCCCATGCTCTACATCGGCGAACGCATAGGCAACGGCAGTCCCCCTCAGGTGGACGTGGCCGTGGACCCCATCGACGGCACCCGGCTGCTGGCCAATGGGCTCCCCAATGCCATATCTGTGGTCGCCCTATCCCCACGCAGCACCATGCTCCGCATCCCCCGGGAGATCGTCTACATGGACAAGATAGCTGTGGGCCCGGGCGCCAGGGGGGCCATCGACATCTCGAAGCCGCCGGCCGAGAATTTGAGGCGCATCGCCGAGGCCATGGGGATCGAGGTGTCCGACCTTACGGTGGTCATCCTCGACAGGCCGCGCCATGCCGAGCTGATTCGGCAGGTAAGGGAGGCGGGGGCACGGATTCGGCTGATCTCCGACGGCGATGTGGCGGGCGGCGTCATGGCGGGCCTGGTGGAGTACAGCGGCATAAACGTCCTCATGGGCATCGGAGGGGCGGCCGAAGCGGTGATAACGGCGGCGGCCCTGAAGTGCCTGGGAGGCGACATCCAATGCCGCTTCTGGTTCAGGGACGAGGCCGAGCGCCAGGCCGCCCTGAGGGCGGGCTTCGATCCGGAGCAGGTCTTCACCATGGACGAGCTGGTGGCCGGGAACGATATATTCTTCGCGGCCACCGGCATTACCGACGGCGAGCTCCTGAGGGGAGTTAGGTACGTGCCCGGAGGCGCCAGGACCCAATCCCTGGTGATGCGTTCCAGGTCTGGCACCGTGCGCTGGGTAGATGCCAGGCACAACCTGGCCAAGCTGAAGGAGATGTTCGGGGCCGACTACAGGGTCGATTGACGGAGGGTAGGCCGATGCTGGCCAGCGAGATCATGCGGCGCGAGGTACTAACCATCTCCGAGGATGCCTCCCTCTACGAGGCAGCTCAGAGGCTGGTGGAGTACGGCTTCAACGCCATACCCGTGGTGGATGCCAGCGGCAGGCTGGCGGGGATGGTGGGCCTCAGGGATATCCTGCGGGTGCCTTTCCCCAGCGGGTTCGAGCGCATGGCCACCCGCTACGAGCACCTGGAGGAGAAGGCGAAGCTGTTGCGGCAAACGCTCATACGCCGCGTCATGGCCAAGCGCCCCGTGGCCTACCCTCCGAACACGCCGGTGGAGGAGATCCTGGCCGCCATAATCAATCGCGGCATCCACCCGATACCCATCGTGGAGGACGGCCACCTCGTCGGCATCGTGGGGCGCCGCGAGATCATCCGCGCCATGCTGGAGCTTGCTGGCTGAGCCCGTGGGCCTTAACCGAAGGCAGATCAAGGCCATCGCCCTTGCGCTGGAGAGGTACGATCGGTTCCTGGAAGCCTTCGAGCCCCTCGTGGAGCGCTGGTCTTCCCTGCGCTCCGCCGGTCCTGCCATCTCCGAGCTGAGGGATGCCTTCTTCCAGGCGCGCCGGGCCGTTGAGGAGGCCGCGGCTTCCCTGCAGGTCGGGCCAGCCGGCTCGGATCCACGCATGTGGGCCCTGGCTCAGCTCACATCTCTCTGGTCCACCCTCGAGGACCTTGCGCCCCCGAAGCTGCGGCGCTACGGCGAAGTGGATGAGGCCGCGGCGCGCCAGTGGGAACAGCTTCTAGCACAGCTTCGGTTGGCCACCGAGCGCCTGATGGTGTTGCTCCAGAAGGTCGATCCCGAGGCCCCGAAGGGGTGAGGCCTTGGTAGAGCTGCTGACGCGGATGGGTGTTGTCGGCGAAGCCTTGGAATGGGCGGTGGCCCTGGCCCTGTTCCTATTTTGCCTTACGGCAGTGTACAAGCTGGAGCTCAGGAGGCGGAGGCGCTAGCTGGCCTCCTTTACGGACTGCACCTTCCACTGATCCCCCACTTTCACCAGGGTCATGACGTAGGTCGCCTTGCCAGCTGCACGGATCAGCACGAAGGTCACCTGGGCCGTCTCCGGGGTCTCCTTCACATCTTCGATGTCGTAGGACGCCACGGGCCCGCCTCCCCTCTCGTTCTGTCGGCTGTGCCACTCCATGAACTGCTGCTTGGCCGTAGGATCGGAGCTGTTGACGAAGTAGCTGAAGGCGCCCTCGACGTCGTTGTAGCTGAGCCGCGTCAGGAAGGCCCTGGCTGTGGCCCTTGGCCCGCTCTCAGGGGTGGGGGATGGGGTGGGCGGTGCGGCAGGCCCGCAGGCGACGGTTAGGGTCAGTCCGAAAAGAAGCCCGAGGGCCAGCCGCTTCATGGTGGTTGTCCTCCTATCCTTCGGATTTCCGTTCCGATATGCCGAAGATGCGGTCCCTCCAACGGTGCCAGATATATCGTAACACGGCTATCAACACCACTGCCGCAAGGATGCCCCAGCCCACCTGGGAGTAGAGCTTCTCCAGGAGGCCTAGGTTCTCGGCCAGAAGGTAGCCCAGGGAGCAGTAGAGGACGTTCCAGAGCCCGGAGGCCACCAATTCGTAGAGGGCGAAACGCCAGTAGGGCAGGCGGCTGGCCCCGGACGAGAGGGCCACGAAGGAGCGCAGGTGGCCTATGAAGTGGGCCAAGATGATGGCCGCCAGGCCGTACTTGGTCATCAGCCGCCTGGTGCGGGCCAGGTCTTTGCGGAAGCGCCTGAGGACCGCGAAGCGCCAGAAGAAGGGTTCGAGCCCCCTTCTACCCGCCCAGTAGTCGATGCTTGTGCCCAAAAACATGCCTGCCCATCCCAGGGCCGTCACCACGGGCAGGGAGAGGTCGCCGAAGCGCGCGTAGAAGGCTCCCAATAGCACCATGGTGCCTCCGGGCATTACGAGGCCCAGCAGGAAAGTGTTCTCCATCAGGGCGCCGAAGAAGAATTGCCGCCG
>FWWM01003333.1_pt1 | contig 40139 bp, 39 predicted proteins | sample 2228351 | NCBI WGS metagenome assembly FWWM01 (sample SAMEA103939774, study PRJEB20133) | metagenome
GCGGCGAACCCCGCGTCGCCGAGGAGCGCCTGCGGCGCCGCCAGCGCGCCCTCCACCCGCAGCCCCGAGGTGGGCTCGGCGGCCAGGGGCCACCCCACCCGGGCCGCGAGCTCGAGGGCCGCGGGCGCGGGGACGCGCAGGCCCCCGGCGAGGACGAGCCCCCGCTCCGTCGAGGAGACGAGCTCGACGACGGCCCGGACGTCCTCGGCCGTCGGCCTCGGCGGACCCCCCGGCGCGTCGCCTCGGGGCACGCTCACCTCGCGCCGCGCGGACGCCGCGCCCGAGGGCACGAGGGGCTCCCGGAAGGGCAGGTTCAGGTGGACCGGGCCGGGGGGGTGCCGCAGGCTCCGAGCCCACGCCTCCTGGGCGAGACCGTGCCAGTGCGCGGGCTCGGGCCGCTCGCCGGGGACCGGCGCGTCGTGCGCCCACCGCGCGTACCGCCCGTACAGGCCCACCTGCTCGATCGTCTGGTTCGCCCCCACCCCCCGGAGCTCCGGCGGCCGGTCCGCGGTGAGCAGGAGCAGGGGGACACGGGCCATGGAGGCCTCGACCACCGCCGGCAGCAGCTCCGCCGCCGCCGTGCCGCTCGTGCAGGCCACGGCCACCGGCCGCCCGCTCACCTTGGCCAAGCCGAGCGCGAAGAACCCCGCCGCCCGCTCGTCCAGGTGGACGTGGAGCCGGACCCGGCCATCCCGGGCCAGGGCGAGGGCGAGCGGCGTGGAGCGCGAGCCCGGCGAGAGGCACGCGTCCGTGAGCCCCCAGGCGACGAGGGCCCCGACGAGCTCGCCCATGCAGGCCAGCGCGACGTCGCCCTCGGTCGGCCCGCCCCTCACGCCGCCGTCGCCCCCGCGACCCACAGCCCGAGGGCGAGCAACCCCCCGAAGACCACCGTGAGGACCGAGGTCGCCACCAGCACCGGCACGAGCGCGCGCCCCTGCGCCCGCCCGATCTGCTCGAGCGGCCGGATCGCGAGCGGCCAGGAGGCCAGGGCGAGGAGCGCCCACATCGGCAGCCCCCGGGCCGGGTCGGCGATCCCCACGAGCACGCCGAGGATCACCGTCGCGTACGCCCCCACGACGAGCCCCCGGTACAGGGCCCGGGCCGCCCGCGGGCCGATGCGCACCGCGAGGGTCCGCTTGCCGGTCGCCGCGTCCGTGGGGATGTCCCGGACGTTGTTCGCCTCCAGGATGGCCACGACGAGCAGCCCCATCGCGACGCTCCCCCACCACGCGGCCGAAGTCACCGTGCCCGCGTTCACGTACGCGGTCCCGGCCGTCGCGAGCAGCCCGAAGAAGACGAACACCGCGATCTCGCCGAGACCCAGGCTCCCGTACGGCCGCGGCCCCCCCGAGTAGAGCCACAGGGCGGCCATGGCGAGCGCCCCGATCGGCACGAGCCACAGGCTCGTCGCCAGGGCCAGGGCGAGCCCCGCCACCCCCGCGATCCCCACGCAGACCAGGGCCGCGGCGAGGACCGCCCGTGGCGAGGCCGCGCCGCTCGCGACGAGGCGCGGCGGGCCCAGCCTGGCCTCGGTGTCCACCCCCCGCACGCCGTCGTGGTAGTCGTTGGCGAAGTTCGCGCCGACCTGCAGCGCGACCCCCACCACGAGGGCCGCGATCGAGCGCCACGCGACGGCGCGCCCGGCGGCGGCGATCCCGACGAGCACCGGCGCGACGCTCGCGCCGAGCGTCCGCGGCCTCGCGCCCTCCCACCACAGGGCGGCTCGGCGGCGCGGGCTCCCCATCGCGCCCTCAGGGACGGCGGGGGAACCGGGAGAAGTCCGGCTCGCGCTTGGCGAGGTACGCGTCCCGGCCCTCCTTCGCCTCGTCGGTCATGTAGTACAGGAGCGTGGCGTCCCCGGCGAGCTGCTGCACGCCGGCGAGGCCGTCCACCCCGGCGTTGTACCCCGCCTTGAGCAGGCGCAGCGCGAGGGGGCTCATCTTCAGCAGCTCCCGGCACCAGGCCACGGTCTCGGCCTCCAGGTCCGCGAGGGGCACGACGGCGTTCACGAGGCCCCACTCGAGCGCGGTCTTCGCGTCGTACTGGCGGCACAGGAACCAGATCTCCTTCGCCCGCTTCTCCCCCACCTGGCGCGCGAGCAGGTTGATCCCGTACCCGCCGTCGAAGGACCCGACCCTCGGCCCGGTCTGGCCGAACCGGGCGTTGTCCGCGGCGATCGTGAGGTCGCAGCACACGTGGAGGACGTGCCCGCCCCCGATCGCGTACCCGGCCACCATCGCGACCACGGGCTTGGGCATCCGTCGGATCTGGATCTGCAGGTCGAGCACGTTCAGCCGGGCGATGCCGGTCTCCTCCTCCACGTACCCGTCGTCGCCGCGCACGCGCTGATCCCCGCCGGAGCAGAACGCGAGCGGCCCCTCGCCCGTGAGGATCACCACCCCGATCCCCGGGTCGTCCCGCGCCCGATCGAAGGCGTCGGACAGCTCGCGCACCGTGAGGGGCCGGAACGCGTTGCGCACCTCGGGCCTGTTGATGGTGATCTTCGCGATGCCCTCCGCGGTCTCGTACCGGATGTCCGTGTACGTCCCGGCGGGCCGCCAGTCGAGCACCTTGCGCACGGTTTCCATGAGCATCCACTCCGAGAGCCCCGACTCCAACGATGCCGGGTAGCCTATCGCAGGTGGGACCCTCCGCCGCGCTCCGTCTCACGCCCGGGGACCTCGTCGCCGTCGCGCTGCCCCCCGGCCCGGCGTGGGTCGACCTCGTCCGGGAGATCTGGGAGGCCGGCGCCGCCCTCCTGCCCGTGGACCACCGCCTAGCCCCGGCCGCCGCCGACGCGCTCATCGCCCGGGCCCGGCCCACCGCCGTGCTCGGGCCCGACGGCCTGTCCCGACGGCCCGACGGCCTTGCGGCCGAGCCGGGGGAGATCCTCGTCGTCCCCACCTCTGGCACGGCCGGGGAGCCCAAGCTCGTCTCCTTCGACCGGGCCGCGATCGACGCCGCCGTCGCCGCCTCCGCCCTCGCCCTCAGGGCCGGTCCCCACGACCCTTGGCTGTGCTGCCTGCCCCTCGGGCACGTCGGCGGGCTCCTCGTGCTCCTCCGCGGCGTCCTCCTCGGCGCCCCGGTGACGGTGCACGAGCGCTTCGATCCGGCCGCGATCGGTCGGGAGCGCGACGCCGCCTTCACCGCCCTCGTGCCCACCATGCTCCTTCGCCTCCTCGAGGCGGGCGTGGACCTCTCCGGGTACCGGGCGATCCTCGTCGGCGGCGCCCACCTCGCGCCGGAGCTGCGGCGCCGCGCCGAGGCGGCGGGGGCCAGGGTGGTCGAGACCTACGGCCTCACCGAGTCCTGCGGCGGGGTGGTCTACGACGGCGCGCCGCTGCCGGGCGTCCAGGTGCGCGTGGACGACGAGGGGGGGATCCAGCTCCGCGGACCCACCCTCATGCGGGGCTACCGTGGCGACCCCGCTGGGACGGCGACCGCCCTCACCCCCGACGGCTGGCTCGTGACCGGGGACGCCGGTGAGCTCGACGCCGAGGGCCGCCTCCACGTCATCGGCCGGGCCTCGGAGGCGATCGGGACCGGGGGCGAGACCGTCTGGCCCCAGGAGGTCGAGGCGGTCCTCGCGACGCACCCGAAGGTCGCCGAGGTCGCCGTGGGCGGGCGCCCCGACCCCGAGTGGGGCGAGCGCGTGGTCGCCTGGGTCGTGCCCGCGGACCCCGCAGACCCCCCGACCCTGGCCGAGCTCCGGGACGCCGTGGGGCGTCGCCTCGCCCGCTTCAAGGCTCCCCGGGAGCTCGTCCTCGTGGAAGAGCTCCCGCGCACGGCCTCCGGGAAGCTCCGGCGGCGACGGCTCGCGGGTGGGGAATAGCCCGCGGTTATCCTCAGGTGGAGGGCCCGAGGGGGCTCCTCCGGAAGGACGAGCGATGGACGACGTGCGCAAGGTGGTGATCCTGGGCTCCGGCCCCGCCGGGTACACGGCCGCCCTCTACGCGGCGCGCGCCGGGTTGCGGCCCCTCGTGCTGAAGGGGCTCGAGGCCGGGGGTCAGCTCATGCTCACCACGGAGGTGGAGAACTACCCGGGGTTCCCCGACGGGATCCTCGGCCCCGAGCTCATGGACGCCATGGAGAAGCAGGCCGCGCGGTTCGACGCCGAGATCGTCGCGACGAGCGCCACCCGCGTGGACCTCTCGGCGCGGCCCTTCACCGTCTGGGCCGGCGAGGAGTCCTGGCGGACCCGCACGCTTATCGTCGCCACGGGGGCGAGCGCCCGCTGGCTCGGGGTCCCGGGCGAGCAGCGGCTGCGCGGGCGCGGCGTCTCGGCCTGCGCGACCTGCGACGGCTTCTTCTTCCGCGACCGGGAGCTGATCGTCGTGGGCGGGGGCGACACCGCGATGGAGGAGGCGATCTTCCTCACGCGGTTCGCCCGAGCCGTGACCATCGTGCATCGGCGCGACGAGTTCCGCGCGTCCCGGATCATGCAGGAGCGCGCCCTGGCGAACCCGAAGATCTCCGTGCAGTGGAACACCGTCGTCGAGGAGATCCTCGGCGAGGACGCCGTGACCGGTGTGCGCCTGCGCGACGCGCGGACCGGCCAGACCTTCGAGCGGCCGATCGACGGCGTGTTCGTCGCCATCGGCCACGACCCGAACACCGAGCTGTTCCGCGGGCAGCTCGAGCTCGACGACGCCGGCTACGTGAAGGTCCAGGAGCCGCGGACCGCGACGAGCGTACCGGGCGTCTTCGCCGCCGGCGACGTCACCGACCGGATCTACCGGCAGGCCGTCACCGCGGCGGGCCAGGGCTGCAAGGCGGCGATCGACGCCGAGCGCTTCCTGGAGGAGCACGGCGAGGGCTGAGAGGACCGGCGCGGGCGCGCCGGGGGACGGGCCGTCGACGACGGCCCCCGGGCGGACCGGCTGCCCGCTCGGGCGGCCCCGGACATGGAGGGATCGAGATGGCGATGATCGGAGACGTGAGCGAGGCCGACTTCGAGGAGCGCGTGCTGAAGAGCACGACCCCGGTCCTCGTGGACTTCTGGGCGGAGTGGTGCGTCCCCTGCCACATGGTGGCCCCCGTGGTCGAGGAGATCGCGCGGGAGAAGGGGGACGCCCTGGCCGTGGCCAAGCTCAACATCGACGACAACCCCGGGCTCGCCCAGCGGTACGGGGTCATGAGCATCCCCACGCTCATGCTCTTCGTGGGGGGCGAGGAGAAGGCCCGCGTGATCGGCGCCCGGGGCAAGGACGCGCTCCTGCGGGAGATCGAGCCGCACCTGCCGTAGGCCGTTCGGCGGTTGCCGAGCCCCGCCGGCGCTGCGAACCTCGCACCGTGCAAGCGATCCGGCCCGGCGACCGCGGCGAGGCGGTCCGCGACCTCCAACATCGGCTCGTCGCGCTCGGCCACCGCATCGATCCGGCCGAGCTCGACGGGCGGTTCGGCCCCACCACCGAGCGGGCCATCCGCGAGTTCCAGCGCTCGCGGCACCTGCCCGAGGACGGGATCGTGGGCCCGGACACGTGGGGCCAGCTCGTCGAGGCCGGCTACCGCCTCGGGGACCGCACGCTGTACCTGCGCTCGCCCGCCTTCCGCGGCGACGACGTGCGCGAGCTCCAGCGGATGCTGAACGCCCTCGGCTTCGTGGCGGGCAAGGAGGACGGCATCTTCGGCCACCGCACGATGCACGCCGTGATGGAGTTCCAGCGCAACGTCGGGGCCACCCCCGACGGCATCGTCGGCCTGGAGACCGTCCGCGCGCTCCAGCGGATGCGGCCGGCCGTCGGCGGCCCCGGCGCGACCGTGGTCCGGGAGCGCGAGGCCGTGCGCGCGCTCGAGGGGACCCTCGCCGGCTCCCTCGTCGCGGTCGACCCCGGGGACACCGCGAGGTCCACCGCCCTCGCGCAGGCCCTCGCCGAGGCGCTCCGCGCGCGCCGGGCCGAGCCCGCGATCCTACAGGGGCCGGAGGCCGACCCGGGCGTCCGGGCCCGGACCGCGAACGCTCTCGGGGCCGCCGTCTGCCTCGGCCTGCGCGAGGCCGATGGCGACCGGGCGACGTGCGCCTACTGGGGGACCGCGACCTCCCACTCCCCCGCCGGTCGCCGCCTCGCCGAGCTCGTCCTCGGCGAGCTCGCGCGGATCGGCGTCCCCCCGGGGGACCTGCGCCCCCTCGGGGTGGCGCTCCTGCGCGAGACCCGGATGCCCGCGGTCCTCGTCGAGGTCCCCGGGGATCGGGGCCCCGACGCGGAGGTCGCCGCCGCCCTCGCCGAGGCGCTCCAGCGCTTCCTCTCCGGCTCACCCTGAGCGGGACTCAGCGCCGCCGGCCCAGCGCGGCGAGCACGAGCCCGAGGGCGGCGCCCAGCGCGAGCGCGCGGAGCGCCCGTCGCACCTCGTCCGGCTCGACCCTCGCCATCCCGGCCATGGCAGGATGATGCCACCGTCCGACGCTCCGAGGAGGGGGCCATGCGCTTCTGTCTCATGCTCGAGGGCCAGGAGGACCTCACCTGGGACCGCTGGCTCGCCGTCGCCGAGGCCGCCGAGCGCCTCGGCTTCGAGGCCCTGTTCACCTCCGACCACTACCTCTCGGTCCAGGGGGTCCGCGAGCGCGGCTCGAACGACGCCTGGACCATCCTCGCGGGCCTCGCGGCGAGCACGGAGCGCCTCCGCCTCGGGACCCTCGTCTCGCCAGTCACGTTCCGGCACCCCGCGGTCCTCGCGAAGATCGCCACGACCGTCGACCACATCTCCGGCGGGCGCGTGGAGATCGGCATGGGCGCCGGGTGGTGGGAGGCGGAGCACCGCGCCTACGGCTTCCCCTTCCCCCCGGCCGACGCGCGCTTCTCGCTCCTGGAGCAGCAGGTCGAGATCGTCCACGGGATGCTCACCACGGAGCCGTTCTCCTTCGCCGGCCCCGACTACCGGCTCGAGGACTGCCCCTTCCGCCACCGGCCGGTGCAGCGTCCGCACCCGCCGCTCATCCTCGGCGGTCGCGTCGCGGGCCCCCGGATGCAGCGGCTCGTCGCCCGCTTCGCCGATGAGTTCAACACCGTCGGCGGCACCCCCGAGGAGGTGCGGGCCCGCTTCGAGCGCATCCGCCGGGGGCTGCGCGAGGCCGGCCGGGACCCCGACGAGGTCACGACGTCGCTCATGACGTGGTTCTACGTCGGCCGCGACGAGCGCGAGTGGCGCGAGCGCGTCGAGCGGGCCCGTCACAACGACCCGAGCGCCGGCTCGTTCGAGGAGTACCTCGCGGAGGTCTCGCGCGACTGCATCGTGGGCACGCCGGAGCAGGCGATCTCGCGCCTGCGCGCCTACGAGGCCGCCGGCGTGGAGCGGATGATCCTCAACCACGAGCTCGTGGACGACCCGGACCACCTCGAGCTCCTCGCCCGCGAGATCCTCCCCGCCCTCCCTTGAGCTCCCCGGGCGCGGTGCTACGCTCGAACGCCCATGGCCTCCTTCGACGTCGACCCCTACGCCGAGCTCTACGCGCGTCGGACCGGCGGGATGTCCGCCTCCGAGGTGCGGGCCCTGTTCGCCGTCGCCGCCAGGCCCGACGTCGTCTCGCTCGCGGGCGGGATGCCGTACGTCCAGGCCCTGCCCGCCGAGCAGGTGCTCGAGCTCCTCGAGGGGGTCCTGCTCCAGCGGGCCGACGTCGCGCTGCAGTACGGGGGCGGCCAGGGCCCGCCCGGCCTCCGCGAGCGCCTCGTCGCGCTCATGGCGGAGGAGGGGATCCTCGCGGATCCCGAGGACGTGGTCGTCACCACCGGCGCGCAGCAGGCCCTCGACCTGGTCGGGAAGCTCCTCATCGACCCCGGCGACCTGATCGCCGTGGAGGCGCCCTCCTACGTCGGGGCCCTGTCCGCCTTCAGCGCCTACGAGCCCCGCTTCCTCCAGATCGAGCTCGACGAGGAGGGGATGGTCGTGGAGCAGCTCGAGGAGGCCCTCCTGCGCGGCGAGCGCCCGAAGCTCGTCTACACCGTCCCCACGTTCCACAACCCCGCCGGGGTCACGATGTCCCTCCGTCGACGCGAGCAGCTCGTCGCCCTGTGCCGCGAGGCCCACATCCCGATCGTCGAGGACAACCCCTACGGGCTGCTCCGGTTCGACGGCGAGGCGCTGCCCCCGCTCCGCTCCATGGACCCGCGGAACGTCATCTACCTGGGGACGGTCTCCAAGGTCTTCTCCCCCGGGGTGCGCGTGGGCTGGGTCCTCGCCGAGCCCGGGGTGCGCCAGCGCGTGGTGCTCGCCAAGGAGGCCGCGGATCTGTGCGGCAGCAACCTCACGATGCTCCTCACCGAGCGCTACCTCGCCGCCGACGCCTGGCGGGCGAACCTCGGGCGCCTCGTCGAGACCTACCGGCGGCGGCGGGACGCGATGCTCGAGGCCCTGGCCGAGCACTTCCCCGCGGACGCCACGTGGACCCGCCCCGCGGGCGGCTTCTACGTCTGGGTCCGCCTCCCCCCGTACCTCGACACCCGGGCGCTGCTCGCCGCCGCCGTGGAGCGGCGCGTCGCCTACGTTCCCGGGACCGCCTTCTACCCGGACGGCCGGGGGACCGACGCGATGCGGCTCGCCTTCTGCTACCCGCCCGAGGACCGAATCGTCGAGGGGGTGAGGCGGCTCGGGGAACTCCTCGCCGAGGAGGAGGAGCTGTACCGGACCATGTCGCGATGAGCGAGCGCATCGCCGTCCTCGCCGGGGGCCGCTCGCCGGAGCGCGAGGTCTCGCTCCGGTCCGGCCACCGCGTCGCCGCCGCCCTGCGCTCCCGCGGGTTCGACGCCGTCCTCGTGGACCCGGCCGAGGCGCCGCTCGTGGAGGCGCTCTCCGCCGCCGGCGTCGCGGCCTGCTTCATGGCCTTGCACGGCAAGGAGGGAGAGGACGGCACGGTCCAGCGGCTCCTCGACGTGCTCGGCCTGCCCTACACCGGACCCCGCCCCCTGGCCTGCGAGATCGCCTTCGACAAGGCGCTGTGCAAGCAGGCCCTGGCCGACGCCGGCGTGCCGACCCCGCCGTGGGCCGTGGTCGAGGCGGCCGCCCTGCGGGATCTGGGGGCGGGCGCCCTCCTGCACCGCCTCGCCGAGCGGGTCGGGCTCCCCCTCGTCGTCAAGCCCTCCCGCGCGGGCTCCGCCATGGGCCTGTCGTTCGTGGATCGCGAGTCCGAGCTCCCCCACGCCGTCATGAACGCCCTCGCCTTCGCCGACGCGGCGATCGTCGAGCGTCGCGTGGACGGCGTGGAGGTCGCCGCCTCCATGCTCGGCGAGCCCACCGAGCTCCTGCCCCTCGTGGAGATCCACCCCCGCTCGGGGGTGTACGACTACGCCGCGCGCTACACGGCCGGCGCCACCGACTACCACGTCCCCGCGCGGCTGGATCCCGAGACCACCGAGCGCGTCCAGGCCGTTGCGGCCCAGGCGTTCCGGGCCCTCCACCAGCGCGACCTCAGCCGCGCCGACGTGCTCGTCGATCGGGCCGGCACGCCCTGGGTCATCGACGTGAACGTGGCCCCCGGGATGACCGACACGAGCCTCGTGCCCATGGCGGCCCAGGCCGCGGGGATCGCCCTGGCGGAGCTGTGCGAGCGCGTGGTCCGAGCCGCCCTGGACCGCCCGCCCGAGGGGACTAGTCCATCCTAGACTAGTTCCCGATCCGACTCACTCCGCCTCGGGGGCGAGCCCCGGACCCGACCCCACGATCTCCGAGACGATCCGCTCCAGGTCGTCGGCCGACCCGAACTCGATGATCACCCGGCCCCGCTTGCGCCCCATCTGGATGGTTACGCGGGTCGCGAGCTGCTCGGAGAGGATCTCCTCCACCTCGGCGAGCGAGCCCAGGTCCTCGCGGGCCGGCGTCGGGCGGGGGTCCGGCGCTGCGGGGGGCCGCTCCAGGTACCGCCGGACGAGCTCCTCGACCTCCCGCACGGAGAGCTCCTCCGCGGCCGCCCGCAGCGCCAGCGTCTTCTGCGCCTCGGCGTCCCCGAGCGCGAGGAGGGCCCGTCCGTGTCCGGCCTGGATCTTCCCCTCGGCGAGCAGGGCCTGGACCTCGGGGGGGAGCTGGAGCAGGCGGATGGTGTTCGCGACGTGGGAACGGGAGACCCCGAGGCGCTCGGCCAGGGTCTCCTGCTTCAGCCCGAGCTCGTCCAGGAGCTCGCGGAAGGCCTCGGCGAGCTCGATCGGGTTCAGATCCTCCCGGTGGATGTTCTCGATCAGGGCCTCGCGCAGGGACTCCGCGTCATCGCTCTCCCGGAGGATCACGGGGACCGTCGCGAGGCCCGCGAGCCTGGCGGCCCGAAGCCGCCGCTCCCCGGCGATGAGCTCGTACCCGCGCTCCACCTTCCGCACCACGATGGGCTGCAGGATGCCGACCTCCTGGATCGACAGCGCGAGCGACTGGAGCGACTCGTCGTCGAAGGTGGTCCGCGGCTGCCGTCGGTTCGGCGAGATCGCCCCGATCGGGACCTCGAGGAGCCCCGTCCCCGCCTCCTCGGGAGCCCCCGGGATCAGGGCCGAGAGGCCTCGACCCAATCCACCTCGCTTCGTCATCGCTCGCCTCCTCTTCGGAACAGGCTCCACCGTCGCTTCGTCCGTCGCTCGCCGCCAGCGGCCCCCTCACCGTGCTCGCCCGCCGCATCCCGGTCCGTGATGCGGACCACGGCCTCGGGCTGAGGCTCAGACCCCAGCTCTTCCTCCAGCTCGATCTCCACGACCCGCGGGGACGGGGGAGCGGGCGGAGCGGGCGGAGGCTCCACCGTCGCCTCAGCCTCCAGGACCGCGATGAGCCGCTCCGTCCCGTCCGCGTCCGGTGGAGCATCGGGGCGCAGATCAGCACCCTCCAGGACAGGCTCCGGCTCCGCCCGAGCTCGCGCGGCCTCCTCGACCGCTCCGACCCGCTGCGAGACCTGAACCTCGCCTTCCGCCCCGGCTCCGCCGATCCCCTCGGGCTCCGCCCGGGCCTCCGGAACCGTCGGCGTCCGGTCGAGTCCCGCCTCCTCCTCCCCCTGAGGCCCGCCCGTCACCACGTCTGTTCCACCAGCCGGCGCCGGCTCCGTCCCCGACCCAACCTCGGGGCTCGCCCCCACCTCAGCCTCCGGGTGGCTCTCGCCCTCTACCTCCCGCGCCGCGGGCCGGGGCTCCTCGCCGGACCTCCCCTGCCCGGTCGCCTCCGTCTCCACCGCCACCTGCGGCCCCGGGCGCTCCGCGAGCTCCTCGGCCGCCTCGGCCTCCACCCGCTCAGGCTCCTCGGGCCGAAGCGGCCTCGGCGCCTGCATCGGCTGCGGCTCCGGGGGCGGCACGACCACCTTCGGCACCGACTCGAAGCTCGGGATCGGCTCGTCCGTCGGCGCCCGCGCCGCCACCTCCCGGGCCAGGGCGCGGTACGACTCGGCCCCCCTGGATCGCGGGTCGTACACGGTGATGGGTTGCCCGAACCCGGGGGCCTCGGACAGCCGCACGGTGCGGGGGATCACGGTCTCGTACACGCGGTCGCCGAAGAACCGGCGCACCTCCTCCACGACCTGCTCGGACAGCTTCGTCCGCGGGTCGTACATCGTGAGCACGATCCCGGTGAGCCGCAGGCCCGGGTTCACGTTCTGCTGAACGAGTCGCACGTTCCGGAGCAGCTGCCCCAGACCCTCGAGGGCGTAGTACTCGCACTGGATCGGCACGATGAGCTCGTCGGCCGCGGCGAGCGCGTTCACCGTCAGCAGCCCGAGCGAGGGCGGGCAGTCGAGCAGCACGAAGTCGTAGACCCCGTCCTTCAGGGGCTCGAGCGCCCGGCGCAGGCGCAGCTCCCGGGAGAACTGGCTCACGAGCTCGATCTCGGCGCCGGCGAGGTCGATGGTCGAGGGGATCGCATCCAGCCCCTCGATGGGGGTTGCCACGACCGCTCCCTCGACCGGCGCCTCCGCCGCCAGCACGTCGTAGACGGTCACCTCCCGGCGCTCGTGGCGGATGCCGAGACCCGTCGAGGCGTTGCCCTGCGGATCGAGGTCCACCACGAGGACCCGGTACCCGAGCTCGGCGAGGGCGGCGCCTAGGCTGACGGCTGTCGTGCTCTTGCCGACACCGCCCTTCTGGTTGGCCACGGCGATGACCCGGGTGTGACGCGCCGCGGCCTTGCGTCCCTTCGGTTTCGACGTTCGCGTCCTCGACGTCGCGGGCTCCTTCACGTCCGATGGCTCGCGCGGGTGACCGCCGGATCGGCGGTCCGACGGCGCACGCGCAGGGACCAGGGGACCTCCTCCTGGGGCTGCGCCGGCCTGCGCTCGGTCACTGCCGGCTCATGATAGCGAGCGGCCCCGCTCCTTCAAGCACCGAGGTCTCGATCGTTCGAACGAGCCGCGCGCCCGGGACGGGCGGGAGACGTCGGAGCGAGCCGCCGGCGAAGTAGACGAGGCGTCCGCCCTCTCGGAGCAGCGGCGCCGCGAGCCGCCAGGCCTGGGGGAGCGGGGCCAGGGCCCGGGCGAAACACAGGTCCACGGCCATACCGCACCCCTCGATCTCCCCCGCCAGGACCCTCACGTTCTCCAGTCCCAGCCGCTCCACCGCGAGCTCGCAGAAGGCCACGCGCCGGTGGCGACGCTCGACCAGGGTGACCTCGAGCCGGGGGAGGGCCGCCGCCACGACGATCCCCGGCAACCCCGCGCCGCTTCCCAGGTCCGCGGCGCTGCGGTCCGTCGGCTCCACCGCCGCCACGGCCCGAAGGCAGTCCAAGAGGTGCCGCTCCCGGAGCCGCTGCGCGTCCGCCGTCCCAACCAGGCCCCCCGGGATCGCCACCTCCACCAGGAGCCCCTCGAACGCGAGGAGCCGTTCCGCACCCTCCTCCGTGAGGGAGACGCCGATGCTCGCCGCCTGTCGCCGCAGGCCCGTGACCTCGTCCGCGCGTTTCACGTGAAACACGACCTTCAGGCGCGCCGCGGGGCCGACCGCATCCCCACGCCCTCCAGCTCCAGCGCCGGTCGAGCTCGGAGCCCGGGAGCCGCCCGGCTCAGCCGCTGCGGCGGATCACGACGCGACGCTCCGGCTCCTCGCCCCGGCTGGAGCTCTCCACCCCGGGGATCGCGGCGACGGCGTCGTGCACGATCTTCCGCTCGTAGGGGGCCATCGGCTCGAGCTCCTCCTCCCGGCCCGTGCGCGCGACGCGCTTCGCAACCTCCCGAGCCTTGGCCACGAGACGATCGCGTTGGCGCTTCCGGTAGTCCTCCACGTCCACGATCACCCGACAGCGCATCCCGGTGCGCCGCGTCACCACGTGGCGCGTCAGCTCTTGGAGCGCGTCGAGCGTCTGGCCATGCCGCCCGATGAGGATCGCCATGTCCTCGTCGCCGGCCCCCGCCGCGAGGACGTCCACGTACATGACGCCCTCCTCCAGGTTCGGCTCCACGGACGCGTCGATCCCCATGCGCGAGAGGAGTTCCTCGAGGAAGTCCGCGGCCGCGTCCGCCTGCTCGTCGAGCTCCCCCTCGGTCGGCTGATCGAGGCCCCGGCGGCGACGGACGCGGACGATCGCCTCCTGGGCTCCGAGCCCGAGGAACCCCGCCCGGGGCTCCTGGAGGATCTCGACCTCCACCTCCTGCTCCGTCGCACCGAGCCTGGCGAGGGCGACCTCGAGGGCCTCCTCAACGCTCGGGCCGCTGGCCTGGATCTCCTCCACCGGATCCCTCCGACCGGTCCTGCTTCGCGGGCTTGCCCTTGCCCGGCTTCCGCGGCCCCCGAGGCTCGCCCTTGCGCCCCGCCGGACCCTTCCCGCCGCGCGGCTCAGCCCCGCCCTTCGGGGCGCGGCGGCCCTCCCCGGCCGCCGCCTCCCGGCGCTTCCGCTCCTCCGCGGCCCGCTCGGCCATCTGCGCGAAGAGCCCCTTCTTCCCGGAGGACGCCCGCGCCACGAGGTCCTCGGCGGTGGGGCGACTCCGCAGCATGAAGTGCTGCTGCCCGATCTGCCACACGTTGGAGGCCGTCCAGTACAGGACCAGTCCGGAGGGGAAGAAGAACCCGAAGACCCCGAACATGAGCGGCATCACCCGGAGCAGGGCCTGTTGCTGCTGGCTCGCCGCGCCCGGCGGGCTCGCCTTCTGCATCTGGCGTTGCTGGTAGTAGGTTGTGGCCACCATGAGCCCGGCGATGAGGTAGTAGGGGACCCGATCGACGACACCCTGGCCGCAGTTCACGACGTAGGCCACCTGTTCCCCGTTCAGGGTGTCGCCGAGCTCCGCCCGCGGGTCCCCGGCCTGCGTCGCCGAGCAGAGCAGGTTCATCCCGAGGAACGACGTGCCCTCGGGCGGGCCCGGCTCCTTGGGTATCTCATCCACGGAGCGCACCGGCGGGATCTGCTGCTCGATCGCCCGGTACAGCTTCGTGCTCTCCGGGATGTGGATGGGGTGCTGGGGCTGGCGGATCACCGAGTACATCGCGATGAGGATGGGGAACTGGAGCAGCACCGGCCAGCACCCGGAGAACGGGTTCACCCCGTACTCCTTGTACAGCTTCATGATCTCCTCTTGCTGCCGGGCCTTGTCCTGCCGGTAGCGCTGCTGGATCTGCTTCACCTTGGGCTGGATCAGCTGCATGTGCTGCATGGAGCGGATCTGCTTGATGCCGAGGGGCAGGAGGAAGAGCCGGATAACCACCGTAAGCACGATGATGGTTAGCCCATAGTTGGGGATGACCTCGTAGATCTGCGCCAGGACCCAGCCCAGGCCATCGAGCAGCGCCTGCCACGCCCCGACGGCGATCATCGCACGCCCTCCCGGGCCGGCTGGTGGCGGGCGTGCGGCACGTGGTCCACACCCCCCGCCGTGAAGGGGCCGCATCGGGCGATGCGCCAGGCCGCGAGCGCCACCCCGCGCACCGCGCCGTGGGTCCGGATCGCCTCCTCCGCGTACCGGGAGCAGCTCGGGTAGAACCGGCACTGACCCCCGAGCCAGCCCGCGAGCGTCAGCCGGTACAGCCGGATCAGCCCCACCAAGGCCGCCCGAGCCGGGGCGCCGAGCACCCAGCCAACCTCGGCGAGCCGCCTCACCCGCCCATCACGCGGGCGTGCCGCACCAGCCGCTCCATCTCAGGCACCAGGTCCTGCGTCTTGGCTCCTCGGATGCTCGACCGCGCCACCCACACCACGTCGTACCCGCCCGGGACGCGCGGCGCCAACTCCCGCCACGCCGCCCGCATGATCCGCTTGGCTCGGTTGCGCGCCACCGCGCCGCCGACCTTGCGGCCCGCCACGAACGCGGCCTCGCCCCGGCCGGGCGCGACAAAGGCTACCACCCGTTCTCCATGGACCGGCTCGGCGGTCCCGAGGATCCGGCGGACGTCCGTGGCCCTCGTCGCGCTCAGACCGTCAGGCGGGCGCGGCCCTTCGCGCGGCGCCGGGCGAGGACCGCCCGCCCCGCGCGCGTGCGCATACGGATCCGGAACCCGTGGGTCTTCTTCCGCCGACGGTTGTTCGGTTGATACGTGCGCTTCGTCATCTTGGATCTGGCTCCTCCGCGGGCCGCCAGCGCCCCCGGGCGGGGCGCGGGTCGAGTATACGGGACGGCCCCGGGCCCGAGGGACCACGCCGCTCAGCCGCCGAGGGGTACTTCCACGTGCCCCGATGGAGAAAGTCCGCCAAGAACCCGCTCGCCCCCGGGCCTGTGGAAAACGCCGGTGCTATAGTGCGGCCCGCTTCCCCACCGACGGGCGTCGCGATCCCCCGCGACCTCGTCCGAGCTTCCCCATCGGGTTTCCACATCTGTGGAAAGGTGCTGTGGATTATGGCCGTAGCATCCTCTGAGCAGGAGGCCGAGCACACCTGGTCCCGTGTGCTCGAGCGCGCCCATCGGGAGATCCCGGAGATCTCCTTCTCCATGTGGTTCACGGGGGTGCGCGCCCGGGCCCTCCACGACGGGGTCCTCGAGGTGGTCGCGCCCTCGACCTTCGTCCGGGACCGCCTCACGCAGCAGTACGGCCAGATCCTCGAGCGGGCCGCCTCCGAGGTCATCGGCTCCCCCGTCCGCGTCGAGGTCGTGGCCTCGGAGCCCCGCCGGCCTCCCGTCCCGGACCCCGAGGTCCCGCCCCCGCGCCCCGCTGAGCGCCCCCTGGCGCCGCCCAGGCTCGGGGCGCCCGGCCTGCCCTTCCCCAACTACACGTTCGACACGTTCGTCCCGGGCCCGTCGAACCGGTTCGCCCACGCCGCGGCGATGGCAGTGGCCGAGGCCCCGCCCTCCAAGGCCTACAACCCGCTGTTCATCTACGGCGGCGTTGGCCTCGGCAAGACCCACCTCCTCGTCGCGATCGGCCACCACATGGCCCGCCTCGACGCCACCCTGCGGGTGAAGTACGTGACGAGCGAGCACTTCATGGCCGAGTTCATCAAGGCCGTCCGGGAGCGCCAGGGCTACCAGTTCGCGGCCCGCTACCGCGACGTCGACGTGCTCCTCGTGGACGACATCCAGTTCCTCGCCAAGCGCGAGGAGACCCAGACCGAGTTCTTCCACACCTTCAACGCGCTCCACGAGAAGGAGCGGCAGATCGTGATCGCCTCGGACCGCCCGCCCCAGGAGCTCGGGATGGAGGACCGCCTCCAGAGCCGCTTCCGGCTCGGGCTGTGCGTGGACATCCAGCCCCCGGATCTAGAGACGCGCATCGCGATCCTCCAGCTCAAGGCGCAGCGGGAGGCCGTCCACGTCCCCGACGACGTGATCGAGTTCATCGCATCCCGCTTCGATCAGAACATCCGGGAGCTCGAGGGCGCCCTCGTCCGTGTCGTGGCCTGGAGCGACCTCACCGGCCAGCCGATCAGCACGGAGCTCGCCGAGCACGCCCTCGAGGACCTGCTCCCGCAGACGGCCACGGAGATCCCCGCCTCCATCGTCCTGGAGGAGACCGCCCGGTACTTCGGGCTCTCGGTAGAGGATCTCGTCTCCCCGAGCCGCTCCCGTCCGCTCACCACGGCCCGGCACGTCGCGATGTACCTGCTCCGCGAGTGCACCGCCATGTCCTACGTCCGCATCGGCGAGCTCTTCGGCGGGCGCGACCACACCACCGTGCTGCACGGCGTGACGAAGATCCAGAAGAACATGCGCGACCGCGAGCCGATCTACCGGCACGTTCAGGAGCTGTCGCGCTCGATCCGGGAGCGGGCGAGGAACGCGTGAGGGGCGTGGGTGAGGTGTGGACGGCGGTGGGGAACGGTGGGAACGAGCCCATCTCCCGCGGGTCGGCATCCACGACCATCCCCAGGATCTCCCGTGTCGGTGGGGGCCCGTACGCTGCCGGTACGACCGGTTCTCCACATCTCCACCGCCCCTACCACCACTGGGAAGGAGGGGAGAGATGCTGGAAGCAGTCGTGAGGGGGTGGACACGTGAAGTTCCGGTGTGATCGCGACGTCCTGTCCGAGGGCCTCCAGGCCGTCCAGCGCGCGGTGTCCTCGCGCCCGGGCATCCCCGCCCTCACGGGCGTGCTCATGGAGGCGCGCACGGGCGGGGGCCTGACGCTCACCACGACCGACCTCGAGGTCTCGGCCCGACTGACGGTGGAGGTCCAGGTCACGGAGGAGGGCACGGCGCTCGTCCCGGCGCGGCTGCTCGCGGACACGGTGAAGAGCCTCTCGGACGCCCCTGTGGAGTTCGAGACGGACGGCGGCCAGGCGCGGATCCGCTGCGCCGCGTACGAGGGCGCCCTGCGGCTCCTTCCGGTGGAGGACTTCCCCGTGATCCAGGCGCCCGCGGGCCCGGCGATCACGCTGCCCGCGGCGGTGTTCGCTGAGGCCGTGAGCCAGGTGGCGAGGGCGGCCTCCCGGGACGAGGCCCGACCGGTGCTGACGGGGGTGCTGCTCGAGGTGACCCGGGAGGGCGTGACGCTCGTGGCGACCGACTCGTACCGCCTGGCCGTGCGGGAGCTCGTGGCCACCGCTCCGGGCGAGGCCCGGGCGATCGTGCCGGAGCGGGCGCTTTCCGAGGCCGCCCGGGCAGCGGCGGCCCTCGACAGGGGCGAGGTGGAGCTCGTGCTCGAGGAGAGCCAGGCGTCGTTCCGGGTGGATGGACTCACGCTCACCTCGCGCCTGATCGAGGGGGAGTTCCCGAACTACCGACAGCTGCTGCCGGAGGCCTACGAGAACCGGCTCACGGTCTCCCGCCAGCAGCTGGTGGACGCGGTCCGGCGGGTGGGTCTGCTGGCGAGGGACACGTCCCCGGTGCGGATGGAGTTCAACGCGCTCGGCGTGAAGCTCTCCTCGCAATCCCCGGATCTCGGCCAGGCCGTCGAGGTCGTGGAGGCGCGGTACGAGGGGGAGGAGCTGACGGTGGCGTTCAACCCCCAGTACCTCCTCGACGGCCTGGGGGCCGCGGCCGGCGAGACGGTGCGGCTGGAGGTGCGCGACGGGCTCAAGCCCGGCGTGATCCGGGGGGAGACGGAGGACTTCACCTACCTCGTGATGCCGGTCCGGCTCCCGACGCCCGTGGGGTAGGTGGGCGACGCGGGCGGTGCGGGTCGACTGGGTCGAGCTGCGGGACTTCCGCAACCACCGCCACACGGAGCTCGCGGACCTGCCCGAGGGGCTGGTCCTCGTCGTGGGGGAGAACGGCGAGGGGAAGACGAGCCTGCTGGAGGGGATCGCCTTCCTCGGGCTCCTCGCCTCGCCCAGGACCTCCGCCACGGAGCCGCTCGTCCGCAGGGGCGCCGCGGCCGGCTACGTGCGGGGGGAGGCGCGCACCGCCGGCGGGCGGCTCCTCGTGGAGATCGAGGTGCCGGCGGCCGGGGCCGTCCGGGCGCAGCTCAATCGCTCGCCGGTCCGGCGGCGCCGGGACCTCCGACGTCAGGTCCGGGTGGTCTTCGCGGGGCCCGACGACCTCGTCGTGGTCCTGGGGGACCCGGCGGCTCGGCGGGCGTTCCTGGACGAGACGGTGCGGATCCTCTGGCCCCTGAAGGAGGGGGCGATCACCGCCTACGAGCGGGCGCTGCGCCAGCGGAACCGCCTGCTCAAGGAGTGGGAGGGCCGCCAGGCCCCGGTGGGGATCGAGGCGTGGGACGCAGAGCTCGCCGCGCGCGGGGCCGCGCTGACGCGCCTGCGGGCGAGCGCGGTGGAGGCCCTGGCCGCAGAGGCCGAGCGGGAGTTCGAGCACGTCACGGGGTACCGGCTCGAGGTCCGGTACGAGCCATCGGTGGCCGAGGAGCCGCTCGAGGAGCGGTTCCTCGCGCGGCTGGCGGAGCGCCGCGCGGACGAGCTCGCCCGTCGGACGACCCTGGTGGGACCCCACCGGGACGAGCTCACGGTGGGGGTCCGGGAGCTGCGGGCCAGGGCCTTCGCGAGCCACGGGGAGGCCTGGGCGGCGGCCGTGTGCCTCCGCCTGGGCCTGGCGGGGGCGGTGGCGGGCGAGGTGGGGGAGGCGCCGGTGCTGCTCGTGGACGACCCGTTCTCCGCGCTCGATCCGGGCCGGCGCCGCCGGCTCGGGGAGCGGCTCCGGGGGCGGGGGCAGGTGTTCGTCTCCGCCGCCGACCGGGATCTCGTGCCCGACGGCGCGGAGGTCGTGCTCGGGGTCCGGAGCGGGCGGGTGCTGCGGGAGGCGGGCTGATGCCGCGGGCGAAGGGGTGGCGGCGCCGCGGGGAGCGGAGCTCGCAGGAGGTTCCCCTGGGGGCGGTCCTGGATGAGCTGCTCGCGCAGCCGGAGCTCGCGCGGGGAGCGCCGATCGGGCGCCTGGCGGGCGCGTGGGAGGCGGTGGTCGGGCCGCGCCTGGCCCGGGAGACGGCGCCGATGAGCCTCGAGCGGGGGGTCCTCGTGGTCGGGGCGGCGAGCGGCGCGTGGGGCGCGCAGGCACGGTTCCTGGCCGAGGAGATCCGGCGGCGGGCGAACGAGACGCTGGGGGAGGAGGTGGTGCGACGGGTGCACGTCGTGGTGCGCGAGCACCCGCGCGAAGGGTTGTAGCGCAACGATGAAGGGCGCATGACGGGGGGCGCCCGGGAACCCGGTGGATTGGTAGGATAACGGGGCGCGTCATGCGCTCCGCGGGCCCCCCGATGGCGCTCCGGGCCATCGGCGTGCCCGGACGCGGGAGGTGGATTGGTCACCGCAGCGAAGACGACGAACAAGCCCGGGCGGTACGAGTCGAAGGACATCCAGGTCCTCGAGGGCGTGGAGCACGTCCGGCTGCGGCCGGGCATGTACATCGGCACGACGTCCATCCGCGGCCTGCACCACCTCGTCTACGAGGTCGTGGACAACTCGATCGACGAGGCGATGGCGGGCTTCTGCGACCGGATCGTCGTCCGCCTGCTGAAGGATGGCGGCTGCCGGGTGGAGGACAACGGGCGGGGGATCCCCGTCAAGCCCATCCCCGGGCTGAAGGACCGCCGGCCGGCGGTGGAGATCGTGCTCACGACCCTGAACGCGGGCGGCAAGTTCGGGGGCGGGGGCTACCGCATCTCCGGGGGGCTCCACGGGGTCGGGGTGTCAGTGGTGAACGCGCTGTCCCGCGCGATGACCGCGGAGGTCATGCGCGACGGGTACGTGTGGAGCCAGAGCTACGCCCGCGGCAAGGCGACGACGAAGCTCACCCGCGGCAAGACCACGACGAAGACCGGCACGATCGTCACGTTCTGGCCCGATCCGGAGATCTTCACCGAGACCACGGAGTTCGACCGACGGCTGCTCGCGGAGCGGCTCCAGGAGCAGGCCTTCCTCACGCGCGGCATCGAGATCCAGCTGATCGACGAGCGCGAGGACCCCCCGGTCAAGCAGGTGTTCAAGGCCTCGGGGGGCATCGTGGACTTCGTGAAGCTCCTCGCGGCGGGCAAGGAGCCGCTGCACCAGCGCGTGATCTTCATGGAGGGGCGGGAGGACGACGCGGAGGCCGAGATCGCCCTGCAGTGGAACACCGGCTACGCCGAGTCCATCCACTCCTTCGCGAACACGATCAACACCCACGAGGGCGGGATGCACGAGGAGGGCCTGAAGAAGGCCCTGACGAACGTCATCAACCGCTACGCGCGCAACAAGGGGCTGCTCAAGGAAAAGGACGAGAACCTCCTCGGCGAGGACGTCCGCGAGGGGCTCACCGCGATCGTCTCGGTCCGCCTGCGCGACCCCCAGTTCGAGGGGCAGACGAAGACGAAGCTCGGCAACGCGTCGATCCGCTCCCTCGTGGAGACCACCGTCAACGAGCAGCTCATGACCTGGCTCGAGGAGCATCCGGGCGAGGCGAAGCGGATCGTGGCCAAGGCCGCCTCGGCGGCGAAGGCTCGGATCGCGGCGAAGCAGGCCCGCGAGATCGCCCGGCGGAAGTCGTTCCTCGAAGGGGGAGGGCTGCCGGGCAAGCTCGCCGACTGCCAGCTCACGGACCCGGCGGCCTGCGAGCTGTTCATCGTCGAGGGGGACAGCGCGGGCGGCTCCGCGAAGCAGGCCCGGGACCGGGCGACCCAGGCGATCCTGCCGATCCGGGGGAAGATCCTGAACGTCGAGAAGGCGCGGCTGCACAAGGTGCTGGAGAACCAGGAGATCCAGGCCCTCATCACGGCGATCGGCACGGGGATCGGGGATGAGTTCGATCTCGTCAAGGCCCGCTACCACCGCATCGTGATCATGGCCGACGCCGACGTGGACGGGGCCCACATCCGGACGCTCCTGCTCACGTTCTTCTTCCGGAACATGCGCGAGCTCATCGAGGCGGGCTACGTGTACCTGGCCCAGCCGCCCCTGTACCTGCTCCGCCAGGGCAAGGAGGAGCTGTACTTCTACACCGAGCGCGAGTGGGACGCGTGGCGCCGCAAGCACGGCGACGGCAAGAAGTTCGACCCGCAGCGCTTCAAGGGCCTCGGGGAGATGAACGCCGACCAGCTCTGGCGCACGACGATGGACCCCGAGCACCGGACGCTGCTGCAGGTGACGGTGGAGGACGCCGCCCTCGCCGACCGCCTGTTCACCGTCCTCATGGGCGAGGACGTCCAGGCGCGTCGGGAGTTCATCGAGCAGAACGCGAAGGACGTGCAGAACCTCGATGTCTAGACGACGGGCGGCGGGCGGCGGCGGGGACCAGCCCCTGTTCGTCGGGCGGATCGAGCAGGTCGGGCTGGAGGAGGAGATCCAGCGCTCCTACCTCGACTACGCCATGTCCGTCATCGTCGGCCGGGCCCTGCCCGACGTCCGGGACGGGCTCAAGCCGGTCCAGCGGCGGATCCTCTGGTCCATGCTCGAGCAGGGCCTGCGGCCGGACCGCCCGCATCGCAAGTCGGTCTCGGCGGTGGGCGAGGTGCTGAAGAAGTACCACCCCCACGGCGACCAGAGCGTGTACGACGCCCTCGTGCGCATGGCCCAGGACTGGTCCATGCGGATCCCCCTCATCGACGGCCACGGGAACTTCGGCTCGATCGACGGCGACCCTCCCGCGGCCTACCGGTACACCGAGGCCCGACTCGCCCCGGCGGCGATGGAGATGCTGCGGGACATCGAGGCCGAGACCGTGGACTTCGTCCCGAACTTCGACGGCTACGAGCAGGAGCCGACGGTGCTGCCGAGTCGCTTCCCGAACCTCCTCGTGAACGGGGCGAACGGGATCGCCGTGGGGATGGCCACGAACATCCCTCCCCACAACCTGGGCGAGGTCATCGACGCGGTCTCCCACTACCTGGACCACCCCGATGCGACGCCCGCCGAGCTCATGCGGTTCATCAAGGGGCCGGACTTCCCCACCGGCGCCATCGTCATGGGCTCGCAGGGGATCCGCGACGTGTACGAGACCGGGCGCGGCTCGATCAAGGTCCGCGCGGTGACGCACATCGAGGAGGGTTCCCAGGGCCGCTCCAAGATCGTCGTCACCGAGCTCCCGTACCAGGTGAACAAGGCGCGGGTCGCGGAGAAGATCGCGGAGCTCGCGAACGCCGGGCGGCTGCGCGACGTCGCCGACGTCCGCGACGAGTCGAACAAGGAGGGGATGCGCCTCGTGATCTACACCAAGCGGGGCGCGAACCCCCAGGTCGTGCTGAACCAGCTGTACCGCCACACCCAGCTGCAGGAGAGCTTCGGGGCCATCATGCTCGCCCTCGTGGATGGGGTCCCCCGGACCCTGAACCTCGCCGAGCTCGTCGGCTACTACGTCGACCACCAGATCGAGGTGGTGACCCGGCGCACCCGCTACGAGCTGCGGCGGGCGGAGGAGCGGGACCACATCGTCCAGGGCCTGCTGATCGCCCTCGAGCACCTGGACGAGGTCATCCGCATCATCCGGGGCTCCCGGGACGCGGACGAGGCCCGGGGCAAGCTCGTGCGGAAGTTCAAGCTGACCGAGGTCCAGGCCAACCACATCCTCGACATGCCCCTGCGGCGCCTCACGCGGCTCGCGCGGGAGGAGCTGGAGCAGGAGCACCGCGACCTGCTGGCCCGGATCAAGCACCTGCAGGCCCTGCTGAAAGACCCGCGGAAGATCCGGGCGGTGATCAAGGACGAGCTCGCCGAGATCAAGGGCCGGTTCGCCGACGCCCGGCGCACCCGGCTGCGCCCCGAGGACGGGGAGTTCCGCATCGAGGACCTCGTGGCCGAGGAGGACGTCGTCATCACGGTGAGCCGGGCGGGCTACGTCAAGCGCCAGCCCCTGGACGCCTTCCGGCGGCAGGGTCGTGGGGGCAAGGGCGTGATCGGGGCGAACCTGAAGGAGGAGGACGTCATCAAGCACGTCTTCACCACGACGACCCACCACTGGCTCCTGTTCTTCACCAACAAGGGCAGGGTCTACCGGACGAAGGTCCACGAGATCCCCGAGTCGACGCGCACGGCGCGCGGCACGTACGCGGCGAACCTCATCGGGATCTCGGGCGACGAGCGGGTGAACGCGGTGATCGACCTCAAGGAGTACGCGGACGACCGGTACCTGCTCTTCGCCACGAAGCGGGGGATGGTCAAGAAGACCCCGCTGCCGGAGTACGACAGCCCCCGCTCCGGCCTCACGGCGATCAACCTGCGGGAGAGGGACGAGCTCGTCGACGTGCTCCTCACCGACGGCAAGGACGACGTGATCCTGGTCTCCCGCAAGGGCCAGGCGATCCGGTTCCGCGAGTCCCTCGTGCGACCGATGGGACGGCAGGCGACGGGCGTGATCGGGATGCGCCTGGCCGAGGACGACGAGGTGATCGCCCTCGGCGTGGCCTCGGCCGGGGAGGAGCTCATCAGCGTGACCCAGCAGGGGTACGGCAAGCGCACGCCCCTCAGCGCCTTCCCGGTGAAGGGGCGCGGGGGCAAGGGCGTGATCGGGCACACGCTCACCCGCAAGACGCGCCTGCTGGCCGGCGCCTTCGTCGGCTCCAAGGAGCAGGACCTGTTCACGATCTCGAGCTCGGGGAAGGTGGTGCGGATCCCCGCCGCGGAGATCCGGCGGGTGGGCCGGGCGAGCCAGGGCGTGCGCACGATGCGCGTGGACGAGGGGGAGACCGTGGTGGCGATCGCCCCCGTCCTCACCCAGGTCGAGGCGGACTGACGCCGCGGGTGGTTGCCGCGACCCCCTGGGGCGCGTAGAAAGGGGCGAGGGATGGGCCAGCCCGTGGACGAACCCGCCGTGGGCGCGCTCCCCGCGGAGGCACGCGCGCGCTCCGCCGGCCGATCGAGGGCCCGGCCGACCGCCAGCGGCGCTCCGGGGGGTGACGCTCGCCCCGCCCGCGCCGCGGCCGGGCGGCGACACGCGCGCGTGGTGGTGCGCAAGGTCCGACCCTGGTCCGTGTTCAAGATCTCCCTGGTCTTCTACCTGTGCGTGATGCTCGTGCTGCTGGGCGCCGGGGTGATCCTGTACGGGCTGCTCGACGCGATGGGCGCCCTGGATTCCACCACGCGGCTCATGCGGGACCTGTTCTCCGACCGGACCTTCGAGATCAACGGGCGCTGGCTGTTCACCCGGGCGCTGTGGATCGGCCTGGTCATGGTGGTGGTCTGGTCCCTCATCAACGTCTTCGTCGCCATCCTCTACAACCTCATCTCGGACCTCGTGGGGGGCGTCGAGGTCACGCTGGCGGAGCGGCGCTGAGCCCGGGCGGGCTCGATTGACACCCCTTCCGGGGCGCGCGTACGCTTCGTCGAGGGCCGGGGTGGAAGGCCCGGATGGGCCTGTAGCTCAGTCGGTTAGAGCGCATCCCTGATAAGGATGAGGTCGTTGGTTCAAGTCCAACCAGGCCCACGGCGAAAGGAGGGCTCCCATGGCTGAGGAGACCGAGGCCAAGAAGAAGGGCTTCTTCGGCAGGCTCATGAAGGTGGCCTTCATCGCGGCGATCGTCGGGGCGATCGTGGCGGTGGTGAAGCGGCGTCGCGGCGGGGAGCTGGACGAGGACGAGTGGCAGGAGCTCCCGCCCCCGGCCGGCGGGTAGCGCGCCCCAGAAGCGTTCCACCGTGGGCCCGGGTGCAGACCCGGGCCCATGCGCGTCCGCCGGTAGACTCCGTGCGATGAGCGGGGAGGCCTGGGCCCTCGCCGAGCGCGCGGCCGCGGCGGCCGGGGTGCGCCTGCGAGGCCTCGACCGGCTCGAGGATGCCGACGAGATCCTCCGCGTGATGATCGCCACCTGGGGGGAGCACCAGCTCGTCCCCCGGGAGATGCTGCGGGCCCTGGGCGACGCCGCGAACCCCCCGATCGGCGCCTTCGCCGAGGACCGGATGGTCGGGTACGTGCTCGGGTGGATCGCGGTGGACCGGCAGGACGGCCTCATCGTCCATTCCCACATGCTCGCGACGCTGCCGGAGCACCGGCACCGCGGCGTCGGGTACGCCCTGAAGCTCGCGCAGCGGGCCCAGGCGCTGGAGGCCGGGATCCGGGTGGTGCGCTGGACCTTCGATCCCACGATCGCGCGGAACGCCTGGTTCAACCTGGGCAAGCTGGGCGCGGTGGCGGATCGCTTCCACCGCGACTACTACGGGCCCATGACCGACCTCGTGAACCGCGGAGAGCGCAGCGACCGGCTGGTCGTGCGGTGGGACCTGGAGGCCCCGGGGGCGCCCGTGAGCGCCGAGGGGGCGGCGGTGCTCCTCGCGCGCCGGGGGGAGGAGCCGGCGCCCCGCCCGGAGCTCGGGGCCCTGCCGGAGGACGACCGTCCGGTCCTCGTGTACCTCCCCCGCGATCACGTGGCGATGCGGGCCGCGGACCCCGGGCTCGCTCGGGCCTGGCGGGACGCCGTGGCCGCGGCGATCGAGGTCTGCCTGGCCTCGGGCAGGATCGCGCGGACCTTCACCGCCGAGGGGGGGTACGTCTTCGCGTGAGCCGGGTACGGGCGATCGAGCTGCGCCTCGTCGCGCTCCCCCTCGTGCGGCCCTTCCGGACGAGCTTCGGGGTGGAGACGGAGAAGGTGTGCATCCTCGCCCGCGTCGAGACGGAGGGCGCCGTGGGGTGGGGCGAGTGCGTGGCCGGGACGGAGCCCGACTTCTCCCAGGAGTTCAACGAGGTGGCCTGGCTCGTCCTGCGGGACTTCCTGGCGCCGGCCCTGTTCGCCGCGGGCGACGTGGAGCCGGAGGGGGTGGAGGCCTGCTTCGCGCGGGTGCGCGGGCACCCCATGGCGAAGGCGACGCTCCTTGACGCGTTCCTCGACGCGTGGCTCCGGGAGCGCGAGCGCTCGCTCGCCTCCTACCTGGGGGCGGAGCGCGAGCGCGTGCCCTGCGGGGTCTCGGTCGGGATCACGCCCACCACCGAGGAGCTCCTCGCGGAGGTCGAGGGGTACCTCGCCGAGGGCTACCGACGGATCAAGCTGAAGATCGCGCCGGGCCTCGACGTCGAGCGCGTGGCGGCCGTTCGGCGGGCCCACCCGGACGTGCCGCTGTCGGTGGACGCGAACGCCGCCTACCGGCTGGAGGACGCGGAGACCCTGGCCGCCCTCGACGCCTTCGACCTGCTCATGGTGGAGCAGCCGTTGCACCACGAGGACCTCGTGGAGCACGCCGAGCTCGCCAGGCGCGTGCGCACGCCGATCTGCCTGGACGAGTCGATCCGGTCGGCGGCGGACGCGCGGGCGGCGCTCGCCCTGGGGTCCTGCCGGATCGTGAACATCAAGCAGGGGCGGGTCGGCGGGATCCTCGAGGCGCGCCGCATCCACGACCTCTGCCGCGAGCGCGGGGTGCCGGTCTGGTGCGGGGGGATGCTCGAGACCGGGGTCGGTCGCGCCGTGAACCTCGCCCTCGCGGCGATGCCGGGCTTCACGCTCCCCGGGGATACGAGCGCGAGCGCGCGGTACTTCCGGGAGGACCTGACCGAGCCCCACGTCCTGGACCCCGACGGGACGATGGCCGTTCCGCGGGGTCCGGGGATCGGGGTGGAGCCGCTCCCGGAGCGCCTCGAGGCCTGCACCCGGCGCACGGAGCGCCTCGAGGCGCGCTGACGCGGCCGGGGCCTTTGCGAGGGCCGCCGCGGCGGTTCATGCTGTAGGGGCCATGGCCGGGGGAGGGCGACGAGGACCGTGATGAGGAAGCGTGTGATCCGTGCCGGCGAGATCGAGATCGAGGACTCGGAGGGGAGGGTCCGCGCCCGCTTCGGGGTGACGAAGGAGGACTACCCCTTCATGGCCTTCTACGGGCCCGACGGACGGCTGCGCGCCCGGTTCGGGATCCAGCCGGACGGCTCGGCGGGGCTCGCGATCGCCGACGACCAGGGCAAGGTCCGGGCGACCTTCGGGCTGTTCTCGGACGGCTCGGCGAGCCTGGCGATGGTGGACCGCAACGGGAAGGTCCGGGCGAAGTTCGGGCTCGGGACCGAGGGCGCGCCGACGCTCGCGCTGCGGAACAAGGACGGCGAGCTCGGGTTCGTCTACAGCCTGGCCCAGCAGGGCTCCCCGACGATCAGCCTCCAGGACGAGGACGGCAAGATCCGCGCGCGCCTGGGGCTCGCGGCGGAGGGCTCGCCGATCCTGCGGCTGCTCGATCGCAACGGCGAGCTCCGGGCGATCTTCGGGCTCACGACCGACGGCGTGCCCGTCCTGCAGTTCATCGGCGAGGAGGGCCGCCCGATCTGGACCGCGCCCACGGCGCTCGCGGCGGCGGAGGCCGAGCGCCCGGGCGGCGCGGCTGGCGGCTGAGGGGCGGGCGGGGGCCTATCATCGGGGCGGGGACGTAGCTCAGCGGTAGAGCACCTGCTTTGCACGCAGGGGGTCGCCGGTTCGAATCCGGTCGTCTCCACCCGTTGCCGCCGGGGCTCCGAGGCGTCAGACTGCAGGCGGCATGAGCGCGAGCCGGACACCCTCGCCGGCGCGGGCAGCCCGGTGGATCTCGGGCGCGATCTCGCTCGGCCTCCTCGTGGCGCTGGGCCTCACCGTGGTCCTCGCCCGCGGTTCCCTCGGGCGCGCCGAGGAGGCCGCGGAGCGGCGGGCGGTCACGCTCGCCGGGACGACCTTCGCCGACGCCCTGACCCCGAAGGACGTCGCCTCGGAGATCCTCGGGCCGGCCTACAGCGAGCTCCTCATCACCGTGCAGGCGCGGATCCTCGCCGACGACCGCGTGGCGCGGGTGCGGATCTGGAGCCCGGACGGGGTGCTCGTGTTCTCCAGCGACCAGCGGGACAAGATCGGCGAGTACGTGGCCGAGGGGGACCCGAACATCGAGCGAGCCCTCGACGGCGAGGTCCTGAGCGTGCCCACGGAGGCGACGCTCGGGCCGAAGGCCGGGCTCGCCGGAGCCGACGAGAAGCTCCTGCAGACCTTCGTGCCCCTCCACCTCCAGGGCGAGACAGGGACCTCCGGCGTCGTGCAGATCGACCAGCGGTACGCGGCGATCGAGGACGAGGCGGCGGGGGCGTGGACGCGGATCCGGCTCGGGCTCGTCGTGGGGCTCACGATCTCGGGCGCGTGGTTCGTCGCGACGGTGCGGCGCCGACCGGCCGCGCCGCTCGAGGAGGAGGTGCGCGCCCCGCTGCCCGAGGGCGAGGCGGCGCGCGAGTACCGGGCGGTGCTCGCTCGCGCCGAGCGCGCGGAGGCGGAGGCCGAGGCGGCGAGGGCCCAGGTCCGGGAAGCGGAGGCTCGAGCGCTCACCGCCGAGGAGCGCGCCGCGAGGGCCGAGGCCGACCTCGCCGAGGCCCTCCAGGCTAGGTCCGCGCCGGCGGCGGAGGCGGCGTTGCGCGAGCTCGAGCAGGAGCGAGAGCGCCTGCAGGGGGAGCTGGCACGGATGCGCGCCGCGCTGGCCGACCGGGAGGCGGAGCTCGCTGCCGCCCGGGCGGCGCCGGCGGTCGGCGGGACCACGGCGGCGGACGCGGCACGGCTCGTGGAGCTGGAGCGGGAGCGCGATGAGCTGCGGGCGGAACGTGACGAGCTGCGGGGGGAACTCGAGCGCGCACGCGGGGAGCTGGAGGCGGCCAACGCCGAGCTCGAGCGTGCCCGGACCGCCGGAGCGGACCTGGAGGGGGCGAGGGGGGAGCTGGAGCGCGCGAGGGAGGAGCTCGCCGCCACGAAGGCCGAGCTCGGATCGGCGCGGACGGACGCCGAGGAGGCGCGCGCCGAGGCCGAGGAGGCGCGCGCGGAGCTCGAGCGGGCGCGGGCCGAGCTCGAGGAGGCTCGGGAACGGCTCGCGAGCGCGCCCTCCGCGGCGCCGGAGACCGAGGACGTGGAGGCGCTGCGGCGGCGGATCGAGGAGCTGGAGGCGGCCCGCCGGTCGGACGTGGCGGAGCTGCAGCGGGCCCAGGAGGCCCTGGCCAACACCCAGTACGAGGCGGCCCAGGCCCTGCGGCGCGTGCGCGAGCTGGAGCAGGAGCTCGAGGCCGCGAGACAGGCGGCGCCCGCCGCGGCCCAGGCGGAGACCCTCGAGGAGGAAGCACCGGCTCCCGAGGTCGAGGAGGGGCGCCCGACGATCGGCGAGCGGTTGGCGGCGCTCGCGCGGGAGCGCGAGGCGGCCCAGGCGGCCGGCGCGGAACGGGCGGAGCCCGGGGAGCCCTCCGAGGAGGAGGAAGAGGCTGCGACGCCCCCACCGTCCGAGGAGGCGCTCTCGCTGCGGGAGCGCCTGGCGCGTGCGGCGGCGGCCCGGCACCGCCTGCCCACGGCGCCGCCGGAGGACGAGCCGAAGCGCTGAGGCGCCCTCAGAGCCGTGGGAGCGGATCCACGGCGTACGTGTCGAGCAGCCGACGCTCCAGCGCCCGGCCGTCGAGGATCCGTGGGGTGGGGTACCCGTACCGGCGCGCGAGGTCCAGGTGGGGGGCGCACAGGGGCACGATGCGCCCGCCGCGGTGCCGCACCGCTACGTCGCAGGGAGGCCCGGCGTCCGGGCCGACGAGGAAGAAGCAGACGAAGCAGACGAGTCGCAGCCGCTGCGGGTAGCCGTACTCGGCCCGGTAGCCCGCGACGTGCTCCACGATCCTGCCCCAGAGCGCCACGGTGCCGAGGGCGGCGGGGTCCCGGGAGCGCCGGAGCCCCTCCAGGCCGTGGGTGGCGTAGACGCCGCACGTGCACTCGAGCCCGGGGACCGGGTGGCGGCCACGGCGGACGCACCAGGCCCGGATGGGCTCGCGGGCGGGCCACGGCCTGCGGTCGCCGAAGAGCGGCAGCAGCCGGACGTCCTCCCCGTCCGGGGAGCCGGCGAGGATCCACGTGCGCCACGCGAGCACCGGCTCCGTGCGTGCGTCGGTCGTCGGCGCGACGAGGGCGTCCAGCATGGCGGTCACTCCGGCCCCGGCTCGGAGGGCTCCGGCTGCGGCTCACGTGGACGCGGGGTCCCCGGCTCCCCCAGGGGGGCCGGCTCCGGGACCCGCTCCGGCAGGGGGAGCGTCTCGGGGACCGGCAGCGCGGCTGGCTCCACCTCGATGATGCGCTTGGGGGGTCCGATGTCCACCGTCACACCCTCCTCCTCCAGCTTGCACCCGGAGGGCCGGGCGTCGCAACGTCTCAGGTCCGGACGAGCCGGTACACGCCGGTCATGTCGCTCACGTACAGGCGGCCGCGCGGATCGACCTCGATCGAGACGATGCCCCGGGGGTGGGTGTAGACGACCCGGGATCCGCGAACGCTCGTCCGGGTCGTGTCCAGGGTGACGCGCCGCAGCTGCCCATCGGTGATGGCCGAGAAGAAGAGCCGGCCCTCGCTGCGGCGGCCGAGGCCGCAGCCCTCGCAGAAGGCGACGCCCGTGATCCCGACGGCGTCGGCGAGGTACAGCTCCGGCAGCACCGGGTTCGGCCCGTCCCGGTTCGTGTTCCGAGGTGCGGCGCCCTCGCAGGTCGCGGTGGGCCCCCAGCCGTAGTTCCGGCCCGCGCGGATCCGGTTCAGCTCGTCGTTGCAGGCGGGGCCGTTGTCGGTCTCCCACAGCCGCCCGGTCCGCGGGTCGAAGGCGAACCCGAAGGAGTTGCGGAGCCCGTACGCGTAGACGGCGTCGCCGAAGGGGTTGTCGGCGGGGACCGCCCCGTTCGGGCGCAGCCGCAGGAGCTTGCCCCGGGCGTTGTCCGTGAGGTCCTGGGAGTTGGCGGGGTCACCGCCGTCGCCGACGACCGCGTAGAGCATGCCGTCGGGCCCGAACAGGATCCGACCGCCCCGGTGGTTCGTGGAGGCGGCGGCGCTCGCGAAGATCACGCGGCGACCGCCGGCGACGCCGCCCTCGTCGCGGATCCGCAGGATCTGGTCCTCGAGCTCTCCGCGCACGCGCCGCGTCGCGTAGACGTACACGAAGGGCCGGTCCGGGTAGGCGGGGTGCAGGGCGATCCCCAGCAGGCCGCGCTCGCCCTGAGGGTCCACGCGGGTGATCGTGGTGAACAGGCGGTCCGAGCCCGTCGTGAGGTCCACGCGGTGGACCTCGCCGGTGTCCTTCTCCACGTACCACAGGGTCCGACCGGGACCGAAGGTGAACCCGACGGGGCGGTCGAGACCGGTCGCGATGGGGCGGGCCGTCACGTCCGCGAGGGCGGTGGCGGGGGTGGAGAGGAGCGCGAGGACGAGCAGGAGCGCCGCTCCCGCTCGTCTAGATTGAACGGCCATGACGACCTCCATCTTCGGCAGCGTGGTCCTCCGGACCGAGGATCCCAGGTTCCTCACCGGGTCCGCCCGCTACATGGACGACCTCCCCGCCCCCGGGGCCCTGCGGGCCGTGTTCGTCCGCTCCATGATGGCGCATGGACGGATCGCCCGCGTGGACGTCTCCGAGGCCGCCCGGATGCCCGGCGTCGCCGCGGTGTTCGTCGGGGGCGACCTCGACCTGCGCCCCCGCCCCCCGGCGGGCATCGTGGAGGGGCCATTCGAGCGGCCGATCCTCGCCACGGAGCGGGTCCGGTACGTAGGCGAGCCGATCGCGGTCGTGCTCGCGGAGACCCTCGCCCAGGCCCAGGACGCCGCGGAGGCCGTGGTCGTCGAGCTCGACCCCCTCGAGCCGGTGATCGGCGCCGAGGCGGCCCTGGCCGAGGGCGCTCCCATCCTGCACCCCGATGCCGGCACGAACCTCGCCCACGCCTTCGAGGAGGCGTGGGAGGAGGACGTGCTCGCCGGGGCCGAGGTCGTGGTCCGGGTCCGGGTGCGCCACCAGCGGCTCGCGCCGGTCCCGATGGAGCCGAACGGGATCCTCGTCCTCCCCGAGGGCGGGGGTCTCACGGCCTGGGTGTCCACCCAGGTCCCCTTCGACGTCCGCGACGACCTGGCGGAGTGGCTCGGCCTCCCCAAGGAGGGGGTGCGGGTCATCGCCCCCGACGTGGGCGGGGGGTTCGGCTCGAAGCTCCACGTCTACCCCGAGTACCTGCTCTGCGCCGCCGCCGCGCTGCGGCTCGGCCGGCCGGTGAAGTGGGTCGAGACCCGCAGCGAGAGCATGCTCGGCCTGAACCACGGCCGCGCGCAGGTCCACGACGTGGAGCTCGGGGCCACGCGGGACGGGCGGGTCGTGGGGCTGCGCGTGGACATCCTGGCCGACCTCGGGGCCTACCCGATCGCGGCGTACCTGCCGCCGACGACCCGGACCATGCTCCCCGGGTGCTACCGCATCCCCCGGGTGGCCTCACGGGGGCGCTCGGTGGTCACGACCACCACGCCGGTGGGCGAATACCGGGGCGCGGGCCGGCCGGAGGCCACCCTGTCCATCGAGCGGGCGATGGACGTGCTCGCCGACGAGCTCGGCATGGACCCGGTGGAGCTCCGGCGTCGGAACCTCATCCCCCCGGACGCCTTCCCCTACGAGAGCGCCGTGGGCAGCCGGTACGACAGCGGGGAGTACGAGCGCGCCTTGGATGCGGCCCTGCAGGCGGTCGGTTACGAGGAGCTGCGGCGGGAGCAGGCGGAGCGCCGCGCGCGGGGCGAGCGACGGGCGCTCGGGATCGGGGTGGCCTGCTACGTGGAGGTCACGGGCTTCGGCCGCAAGGAGTTCGGGGCGGTCGGGGTCGAGGAGGACGGCTCGGTCACGGTGCGCGCCGGGACGTCCTCGCACGGGCAGGGGCACGAGACGGCCTTCGCCCAGCTCGCCGCCGGGGTGCTGGGGGTGCCGATGGAGCGGGTGCGGGTGATCCACTCCGACACCGGCCTCGTGCCCCGGGGCGAGGGGACGTACGGGTCCCGCTCGCTCCAGGTCGGAGGCACCGCCGTGTACGAGGCGGCGGCGGCGGTGCGGGCCAAGGCCCGGGCGATCGCGGCCCACGCGCTCGAGGCCGCGGCGGAGGACGTAGACGTGCTCGAGGACGGGCGCGTCGGCGTGCGCGGTGCGCCCGAGCGATCCCTGTCCCTTCGGGAGATCGCGGCGCTGGCGGAGGACCCGGCGCGCCTGCCCGAGGGGATGGAGTCGGGCCTCGCGGCCGAGCGCCGGCCGGCCCAGCCCGACTACACGTACCCCTTCGGGACGCACGTCAGCGTCGTCGAGGTGGACCTGGACACGGGCGAGGTGACGATCCTGCGGCACGTCTCGGTGGACGACTGCGGGCGGATCCTGAACCCCATGCTCGTGCGGGGCCAGGTCCACGGCGGGACGGCCCAGGGGATCGCCCAGGCGCTCTACGAGGAGATGGTCTACGACGAGTGGGGGACGCCCCTCACGGCGAACCTGGCCGTCTACCCGGTGCCGGCCGCCACTGAGCTCCCGGCCTACGAGAACCATCACACCGAGACCCCCACGGACCTCAACCCCCTCGGGGCGAAGGGGATCGGGGAGTCGGCGACGATCGGCTCGACGCCCGCCGTCCTCAACGCTGTGGTGGACGCCCTCGCACACCTCGGCGTGCGGCACCTGGACCCGCCCCTCGCGCCGGAGCGGGTCCGGCGGGCGATCCGGGAGGCCTCGGGCTGAGGGGGTTGAGCACCAGGCCGCCGCGGGTCGATGTTGAGGGCAGATGAAGCTCGGACCGTCCCGCGGGAGCAGGACCGTGCCGGCGCTCGTCGCGGCGCTGGTCCTGCTCGGCGTGGGGGTCGCGCTCGCGGGGCGCCCGAGCGGCGGTTCCCGGTCGTCCTCGGAGGGTCGCCCGGGGCCGCGCCCGGCGGCCACCGCGACGCCCGGTGGCGAGATTCCCGATCCCGGCCGGGTCCGCGCGGGCCGGCCGACGGTCGGGCCGACCGCCGCTCCGTCGACGGTCGCGAACGCCTGCGAGGGGGCGATGCGGGGCGCCGAGATGGCCCTGGAGGAGCGCCGGGGTCTCGAGCGGGCGATCGCGCGAGTGAGGGCGAACTGCGAGCGCAACCCGAGGGCGCAGGGCCTGCTGCGCGCGCTCGAGCGGCTCGGGGCGCATGATCGGGGGGATGGGGGCCGGGACGAGGCGCCGGGTCAGGGGACGCGCGAGCCTGCGGGGCAGCCGCGCGAGCGCGGGCCCAGGGGTGAGCCTCGGGGCGGGCCGCGGTGCCGGGGCCCGGACGCGGATGGCGCGGCGGCGCCGAGGGGGCGCGCGGAGGGTCGCGGTGGTGGCCCGGAGGAGGCTCGCGGGCGCCGCGGGCGCGGGGCCGGCGGGGGCTGAGCGCCGGGGTGGCGGCCTCCGCGACGCCGTCCTGATCTCGGTCACGGTCCTCGCGCTGACCGGATGCGCGCCGGGGCCCGACCGGCTGGTGCGGGTGCTGGAGGGCTCGCCACCCCCGACCCCGACCTCCACTCCGAGCCCGAGGCCGAGCCCCCTCGCGCCGCGCGGCGACATCCGCCTGCGGTCCCCCCGGGCGGGCGACGACGTGGTGAGCCCGGTCCTGGTCCGGGGGATCGCCGCGACCGAGGGCGGACGGGTGCTCGTCCGCGTGGTGGACGCGGCGGGCACCGAGCTCGCGGCGATGGAGGTGGCGATCGCCTGCGGGGTGGGCTGCCGCGGGCGCTTCGAGGCGCGCCTCGCCTTCTACGTCCCGGCGCCGACCGAAGGGGTGGTGCAGGCGCTCGAGGTCGCGCCGGACGGCTCCGTCGCGCAGCTCGCCGAGGTCCCGGTGCGGCTCGTGCCGGGTGCGTGAGTGCGGGCGGCCGTGCTAGGCTCGCCCTCGATGTCCGCGACCTCGCTCTGGCAGGAGCGCTTCCGCGCGCCCACCCTGACGCTCCCCCACTGGTCGCGCCGCGCGCCCGGCCGCGCGGTGCTGACCTCGGACGAGGACGGGTCCTTCCAGGTCTACACGTGGGACGTGGAGCGGGGGACGCGCCGCCGGATCACCGAGGAGCCGGTCGGCGTGATCCACGGCACGATCTCTGCGGACGGGCGGGAGGCGATCTGGTTCTCGGACCCCACGGGCGACGAGTCCGGCCGCTGGCTCGCTGTGCCCTTCGAGGGGGGCGAGCCCCGGGAGCTCCTGCCGGGCGCCCCCCTGGGCTGGCCGGAGGGGCTCGCGGTGGGGCTGCGCCGGATCGTCGGGGTGATCGCGGACCGCGACGGGTTCGGGCTGTACGTCTCGGAGGGGGGCGCGCCGGCCAAGGAGATCCTCCGGGACGTGGACGCGCTCGCGATCGGCGGGACCGACTTCCACCTCGAGGGCCTCGAGGTCGGGGGCCTCTCGGCCGACGAGGAGCTCGTCTGCGTCTCGGCGGCCCAGGACGGGGACAACATCCATCGCCGGCTCGTCGTGCTCGATGCGGGCACCGGCGCGGTGGTGCGGGAGCTGGCCGACGGCTCCGGCCTCGGCGTGGACGCCTTCGCCTGGTCGCCGGTCCCCGGGGACCAGCGGCTCCTCGTCCTGCATGAGCGCGAGGACCTGGGCCGGCCCGCGGTGTGGAACCCGGTGACCGGCGAGCGCACGGACCTGCGGTTCGAGCTGCCGGGCGAGGTGATCCCCGTGGACTGGTGGCCCGACGCCCGCTCGATCCTCGTGGTGCACCTGTACCGGGGACGTCCGCAGCTGTACCGGGCCGACCTCGCCACCGGGACCCTGGTCGAGGTGCGGCACCCCCGGGGCGAGATCCACGGGGCGCGGGTCCGTCCCGACGGGTCGGTGTGGCTGCGGGTCTCGAGCGGCCACGCCGCCTCCCGGCTGCTGGACGACCGCGGCGGGATCCTCCTCCAGCCGGAGCGACCCGGCCTTCGGGAGGGGGCTCCGTACCAGGAGTGGCTGTTCCGCAACCCGGCGGGCGACCTCGTGCACGGGTGGCTCGTGTTCCCCAAGGGCGAGGGGCCCTACCCCGTCTACCTGAAGGTGCACGGGGGCCCGAGCTGGCTCTACCACGACACGTGGTGGCCGGACGTGCAGATGCTCGTGGACGCGGGGTTCCTCGTGGCGATGGTGAACTACCGCGGCTCGATCGGCTACGGCGCGAGGTGGCGGGACTTCATCATCGGCAACATCGGGTTCCCCGAGGTCGAGGACACGGTGGCGGGCCTCGACGACCTCGTGGCGCGCGGGGTCGCGGACCCCGAGCGCGCCGTGATCGGCGGCTGGTCCTGGGGCGGCTACGTCACGCTGCTCGCCCTCGGGACGCATCCGGACCGGTTCGCCGCGGGCGTCGCGGGGGTCCCGGTCGGGGACTACGCGGCCTCCTACGACGAGTCCGCGCCCTCGCTCCAGGCCTACGACCGCTCGCTCCTCGGCGGGGTCGTGCACGACCTCCCCGACCTCGTGCGCGAGCGCTCGCCGATCACGTACGTGGATCGGGTCCGGGCCCCGGTCCTCGTGCTCATCGGCGAGCACGACACCCGGTGCGTGCCGGGGCAGGCCTACAACTACGTGAACGCCCTCCGGGAGCGGGGGGGCGAGGTCGAGGTGTACAGCTACGAGGCCGGGCACTCCTCCTACGTGGTGGAGGAGGAGATCCGGCAGTGGGGCGCGGTCCTCGACTTCCTGCGCCGCCACATCAGGCTGCCGTAGGCTCAGTCCCCGCCGGTCGTGTAGAAGAGCCAGGTCCCGTCCTGCGCGATGCCGGTGCGCGGGTCCACGTAGCCGCCGAGCGCCTCGAGCATGCGCTGGACCTCGCGCTCGGAGATGCCGAGCTCCTGCAGCATCGCCCGCTCGTTCGCGTCGGGCTCCGCGAGGTCGGCCTCGGTGAGGGCGGGCCAGAGGTAGATCGTCTCGACCTCGGGCGTGCCCTGCCTCGTCGCGAAGGGCATCCGCAGGATCTTCGGGAGCGGCTCCAGGGGTGCGGGATCCCGTCGCCACTCCGGCACGGGGTTGCTGCCGTCGCCGAAGTTGTACGAGAAGCGATCCGGATCGGTGAGGCGCTCGACGGCGTCCAGGTCCCCGGCCTCGATCGCCGCCAGGATCGCGTCGCGGGTCTGCAGGACCGGGATCGGGAGGGGCTCGGTCGTGGTCGGGCTCTGGACCGCCGGCGACGGCGACGCGCCGCCGTCGGCCGGGGTGACGCGCGCGAGGGAGACGAGCTCCCGGGCGCCGAGGGCGAGGCCCGTGGCGAGCCCGATCGCGACGAGGGCGGCTGCGGAGGCGTTCGCGGCGCGGCGGCGCCGGGCCCGGCGGAGCACGCGCCGCTCGAGTTCGGGGCCGGGGGCGCGGAGGGGTCTGGCCGCTGGCGCTCCAGCCAGGCGCGCTCCACCCCACGGCGCCGGGAGTGGGACTTGGCGAGGTTACGATCGTGCGGCGCAGGTACCACCAGAAGGAGTCCCGGTTCCGCAGGTCGTGGAACCGCCCGAGGACCCTCACGAAGGCGTCCTGGACGAGGTCCTCGGCCAGGGCCCGGTCCGCCGTGGGCAGGAACGCGAGCGCCAGGGCCTCGTCGACGTGGCGGCGGTACAGCTCCTCCAGGGACCCCCCCGCGGCCCCCACGCCGTCCGCCCGCTCGGTCACCGTCCCCATCATGCCGATCCCCCAGACGCGTCGCTCGCCCGCGAGGTTCCGCATCATGGAGGGCGATGGCGACGGTTCGGATCCGCCGGCGGGGCGCCGCGAGCAAGTACCTGATGTGGACCCGGGCGCGGGACCCCGAGCGCTGGGTCGAGTGGGCCTTCCCGGTCCGCGCCGTCCTCGCCCAGGGGCCGCTCCGCCCCGGGCTCGAGGGCGTGCTCGTGCTCTGGTTCGGCCTCCGGCTCCGGTTCGAGGTGCTCGATGCCGGTCAGGAGCCCGGGGGCTTCACGTGGGTGCTCGGCTCCGGATGGGCGCGGCTGCGCGTGGAGCAGGAGATCGCCGAGGGCCTGGCCGGCGCGGTCATCTCGGGCCCGGCGCCCCTCGTGGCGCTCGCCGCCCCCATCGCCGGCGAGGCCCTCGCCCGGCTCGTGGCGCCGCCGGCCTTCAGCGGATCGCCGCCTCGCCGCGCTCGCCGGTCCGCGTCCGGATGGCGTCCTCCACGGGCGTGATGAAGATCTTGCCGTCGCCGATCATGTGGCTGTGGAGGGAGGCCTGGATCGCCTCGACGATCCGCTCCACGTCCTCGTCGGCGACGACCATCTCCACCTTCATCTTCGGGTGGAAGCGGTACTCCCCCGGCGGCGCCTCCTCGCCCCGCCGGAAGCCGCGCTGGACCCCGAAGCCGCGGACCTCGGTGACGCTCATGCCGACGACGCCTTCGACGGCCATGGCGTGCGCCACGGTGTCGAAGTCGAAGGGCTGGATGTAGCACTCGATCTTCTTCACGTCCGGCACCTCCTCCGGACCGGTCCTGGCCCTTGTGTACACCGGGGGCCCGGTCCGCGTAAAGGACGCGGGGGCCGCCCCGGCGGCCCCCGCCCAACGTGGAACCGCCGGGTCAGACGACGCCCTGGTCGAGCATGGCCTCGGCGACCTTCACGAAGCCGGCGATGTTCGCGCCGACCACGTAGTTGCCTGGCTGGCCGTACTCCTCGGCCGTCTCCCGGACCGTCTTGTGGATGGACTTCATGATGCTGTGCAGGCGCGCGTCGACCTCCTCCCGGGTCCAGGCCAGGCGCAGCGCGTTCTGCGACATCTCCAGGCCCGAGGTGGCGACCCCGCCGGCGTTCGCCGCCTTGCCGGGCCCGTAGAGGATCCCCGCCTGCAGGAACTGGTCCACGGCCTCCGGCGTCGAGGGCATGTTCGCGCCCTCGCTCACGACGTAGACGCCGTTGTTCAGGAGGTTCGCGGCGTCCTTCCCGTTGATCTCGTTCTGCGTCGCGCTGGGGAACGCGCAGTCGGCCGGGATGTCCCACAGCGGGTTGTGGTCGGCCTTCGGGTCGGCCTCGACGTACGTGACGCCGGGGAACCGCTCCGCGTACTCGCGGATGCGCCCGCGCTTGACGTTCTTGAGCTCCATCACGAAGGCGAGCTTCTCCCGGTCGATGCCGGCGGGGTCGTGGATGAACCCGCTGGAGTCCGACAGGGTGATCGGCTTGGCCCCGTAGTCCAGGAGCTTCTCCACCGTGTACTGGGCGACGTTGCCGCTGCCCGAGACGAGGCACACCTTGCCCTCCAGCGTCTCGCCCCGCGTCTCCAGCATCTCTTCGGCGAAGTACACGGCGCCGTAGCCGGTCGCCTCCGGGCGGATGAGCGACCCGCCCCAGTCCACGCCCTTGCCGGTGAGCACGCCGGTGAACTCGTTGCGGATCCGCTTGTACTGGCCGAAGAGGTAGCCGATCTCGCGGGCCCCGACGCCGATGTCGCCGGCCGGGACGTCGGTGAACTGCCCGATGTGCCGCTGCAGCTCGGTCATGAACGACTGGCAGAACCGCATGACCTCGGCGTCGCTCTTGCCCTTGGGGTCGAAGTTGGCGCCGCCCTTGCCGCCGCCGAGGGGGAGCGTGGTGAGGGCGTTCTTGAACACCTGCTCGAAGGCGAGGAACTTGAGCAGGCCGAGGTACACGCTGGGGTGGAAGCGGAGGCCGCCCTTGTAGGGCCCGATCGCGCTGTTCATCTCGACGCGGTAGCCGCGGTTCACCTGGATCTCGCCGCGGTCGTCCACCCAGGGGACGCGGAAGATGATCACGCGCTCGGGCTCGATGATGCGCTCGAGGATCTTCTCCTTCTTGTACTCGGGGTGGCGCT
>FWWM01003344.1_pt1 | contig 40086 bp, 47 predicted proteins | sample 2228351 | NCBI WGS metagenome assembly FWWM01 (sample SAMEA103939774, study PRJEB20133) | metagenome
ATGCTCCTGAGCTTGGCGTGTTTGAGGTTTGCAGACTTTAAGCCCACATCTCCCCTTATGTCGTAAAAGGGAAGTATGTTCCCCACTTCTGTGTCTTTGAGTATTTTGGGGTGGACCATGTATTTTTGAGCGTTGTATTCTTTGAGCGTGCCGTATATGAGGATGGTCTGTCCCGGTCTAAATTGCATGAGCGGTCTGGCGTCCTTGAAGTTAAAGCGCAGGTAAAGCACATCCGTATCGTCGGAAACCTTTACGAAGGCGGGGTACTTTTCCTGAGGTTCATAGCCCGTCTGCAGGACCTTTACTTTAAGCGCCACCTTTTGATTGTTGCGTGTGGTCTTTATGGTGGTGTTTATTCTCCTGTCCTCGTACCTCACGGGAAGAAACCAAAGGGCGGAGTAGAGGTCCTTTATCCGGTAAGCCTTTAAGAGCCTTTTCTCCTTCTCCTCCAAGACCTTGAGCCTTTCTATCTCCACAAAAAACCCACTCACAGGTTTCTTGGGAAGGTCGTCAAAGTTGTAAGCGGTCCTTTTCTCCTTGTAGGTTTCTATCACCCTGCTTATCTGCTCCAGTATGGCAATCCTCTTCTGTATGGGTAGCTTGTCAAACTCCTTGAGCATGTCCAGATAGGTGGCGCTAAGGTGGTCCTTCAGTAGGTTAAAAAGGTAAAGCCCTACGCAACAGCTCCTTCTGAGCTTGAGGTAATCCCTCTCCTGAAGAGACCTTATGAAAGACTTTGCCCTCTCAATCCTGTCCATTTTTCGCTTTGAGATAAAATTATAGCTGGATGGAGTCCAGAAGAGCCTTGGGTTTGTCCTTGTTGCTCGTGCTGGGGTTCGGCTTCATAGAGCTCTCCGCGGGCTTTTACACCAACAGCCTGGCGTTGCTTTCCGATGCGGGACACATGTTCACCGACAGCATAGCCTTGTTTATAGCCTTCGTGGGCGTTTTCATCTCGTCCGTGAGAGGTTCTCCGAGGATGACCTACGGACTCAGAAGGGCGGAGGTTCTGGCGGGTTTTATAAACGCCCTTTTGCTCGTCTTCCTGATAGGGTATGTGCTCTACAGCGCTGTGATGAGGTTCTTTCATCCTCCGCAGATATTAGCTATTCCCATGCTCGCGGTAGCCTTCCTTGGACTCCTTGTCAACCTTCTTATCCTCTTTATGCTTCACGGGCACTCCCGCGAGAGCCTGAGCCTTAGGACCGCCTTTTTGCATGTGGTGTTTGATACCTTAGGCTCGGTCTCGGCGCTCATCGCCGGGCTTGTGGTCTTCTTTACCGGCTACCACGTTGCGGACTCCTTAGTAAGCTTGGGCTTGGTCCTTCTCATCCTTCCCCAGATTTACAACCTGCTTAGGCTCTCCCTTGAGATATTCCTGCAGTTTGCACCTTCGGACGTGCCCCTTTCGGAGCTCCGAGACAGGATAAAGAGCCTGCCCTACGTGAAGGAGGTGCATGACCTTCACCTTTGGTCGCTCACTTCCAAAGACCGTATACTGACCGCCCATGTGGTGGTGGAGGACATACACCTTTCTTCAAAGGCGATAGAGGACGTGAACCACATAGCCAGAGCTTACGACATAGAGCATGTTACCCTGCAGGTGGAGGACGGCGCTTACGCATGCCCATGCAAAGAAAACTGCATATACCTACCTTAGCCCTTTGAAAAACTCCTTCATCAGCTCAGCCATCTCTTCTCTGGGTTGGTAAACCCATCTTACCCTGTGGTTCAGATGGGGGTCATCAAAGATGTTGTAAAGGCTCATCACCCCTCCGTGTTTGGGGTCAAGGGCAAAGAAGGTCACCTTTGACACCCTCGCAAGCACAAGGGCATAGGAACACATAACACAAGGCTCAATGCTTACGAAGACTTCGCATCCATCCAAGAACTTGCTACCGAGCCTGTTGGTAGCTGTCTTTATGGCTAAGATTTCCGCATGGGCGGTGGGGTCGCTCAGCTCTTGGACCATGTTATGGGACCTTGCCAGTATGTCTCCTTCCTTTACTATCACGCAGGCTACCGGCACTTCTCCCCGTTCAAAGGCTCTCTTTGACAGCTCCAAGCACAACTCAAAGGCATCCATGTTATAATTATCTACCGGAGGTAGAAGATGGCGGTAGTGGTAAGAGTTCCCACACCACTTAGAAGGATTACCAACGGTCAGGGTGAGATAAGCTTGGACATAGAAGGACATGTAAGCGTAAGGGAGCTCATAGAGAGGCTCGAGTCCATGTTCCCTGGGTTTAAGGAGAGGATGGTGGATGAGAAGGGGGAGCTAAGGCGCTTTGTCAACCTCTACCTCAACGATGAGGACATAAGGTTCTTGCAAGGTGCGGACACACCCGTCAAGGACGGAGACGTGCTTTCCATAGTGCCCGCCATAGCGGGTGGGTCAGCGTAAAAGGCTTTTGTGCATATACACGAGGATTGTATCAAAGAGCGCCTGTGCCAAGTCTGGGCTTTCCAAACTTATGAGGATTTTATCTATGCCCCCCGTATGAATGGTTATGCTGTTGCCCCTTCTTTCCACCGCCCTTATGTGGTGGTAAGGGACCGCATAAGTTAGGCTCTCGTTCTTCTCATAAATCATGTAAACGTCCTCAAAGGTTATGCCATACTCCGCAAAGGACTTTTTACCGGAGGCAGGTTGGCTGTAGGCTATGTCTACTACGTCTTTGTAAGAGATAACACCTTTGCGGATGAGGAAGGAAAGAAGGTCCTCGTCCTCGGGCTTTTCAGACATGAGCTTTGCCAGACCTTCTTTGTCTATCCTCTTCTCTTCCAACAACCTTTTGAGGATTTTCCTTTCCTCTTCCTTCATAGCACCGGCGGTATTTTTATTGGGATGTTCATCCTTTCTTGGAGGTTCTTATCGGGAAACATGGCGTACACTCCGAAGCAATACTTGCCCACCTCTATCATCCTTCCCACCCTCAAGCCCGCATCCTCCAGGATAAGCCCCATCTCCCACTCGGAGTAGACCTCCTCGGGAGGCGGACCCTTGTCCCTTTCTTCCTTCTTCCAGTCTATTATACAGAGAAAGCCCAGAGGTTTGCTCACCCTTTGGAGCTCCTTGAGGAAGGTTAAAGGGTCCTCAAGCTCGTGGAAGACAAAAGCCATAAAGGTAAAGTCCACCGAGCCCTCAGGAAGGGGTATGCAGTTCTCTTCTGAGAGGAGGACCTCTACGTTTTTGAGACCGAGCCTTTCCACTTTACTCCTTGCGTATTCCACCGCCGAGGGTTGGATGTCCACCGCATACACCCTGCCTTCCTCCCCCACAGCCTTTGAGAGGTAGGGTAGGTAAAAGCCCGCCCCCGTTCCCACATCCAAAACCTTCATGCCCCTTTTTAAGCCAAACTCCCTGAGCACCTTCTCTGGGTCAAAGAGTTCCAGGCGCTCTGGGTCGTCCAACTTTTGCAGTTTGCTGGGGTCAAACTTATGAGTCATTTCACACCTCCTTAAAGAATAAATTGCAAAGGCATGAGTCTGTAAGGTTTGAGCACGTTGTTCTCTATGAGGGCTACACCCACAAACTCACCTTTCACATAAAGTCTCACAAAGGTGCGGAGCTGTAAATCCTTCTTTAGATTCACAGAGGCGCCCTTTTTAATCCTTTCCCAGAGTTCCTCCGGAAGGTCAAGTCTCTGTAAAAAGTCCAGAGCTTGGTCCACGGGTATGAGGAGACCGCTCAGGTCCTCCAAGTTGAGCAGTCTCTGGTAGTTTATAGCCATGCTTACGTCAAACTTGCCCACACGCGTCCTCCTTAGCTCCGTCATGTGAGCACCGCACCCCAGACGCAGTCCTATCTCGTGCACCAGGCTTCTTATGTAAGTTCCCGAGGAAACCTCAAACCTCGCGCTAAAGTAAGGAAGGTCGCACCCTAAGAGCTCGGAGATGAAGACCTCCACCTCCACCTCCTTTAACTCCACCTTTTCACCCCTTCTTGCGAGCTTGTAAGCCCTTTTTCCGTCCACCTTCTTAGCTGAAAAGGGAGGGGGTTTTTGGAGCATCCTGCCCCTGAACTCTTTCAGGACTGACATTATCTCCTCACAGGAGACATTCACGCTATGGACTTCCAAGACCCTACCCTCGGCGTCGTAGGTGTCGGTTATCTCACCCAGCTTTGCCCTCACCTCGTAAATCTTAGGAAGGTTTATAAAGAGGTTTGCATAACGTGTTGCCTCCCCAATCAGGAGTATGAGAAGACCCGTGGCTATGGGGTCCAGCGTTCCCGTATGCCCCACTTTGAGACCTATTTTCTTTCTTACGCCCTCCACCACCTGAGAGGAGGTCAAACCCCTGGGCTTGTCCACCAGAAGAGCGTAAGCCTTCATCAGCTTAGGAAGTCTTTCAGGTGTCTCTTCATAGCCATGTTTCTGAGTTTTCTCAGCGCTCTGGTTTCCAGCTGTCTTACCCTCTCCCTTGATATGTTGAGTATGTCTCCTATCTCCCTGAGCGTTCTGGGTTCCTCTCCCCTCAGACCGAACCTCAGCTCTATGACCCTCCTTTCCTTCTCCGGCAGTTTGTCCAAGAGGTCGCTTATCTCCTTCTCCAAGACCTCGTCTATGACTTTTTCTTCCACCTCCGCTGTGCCGTGCTGACTAAGAAAGTCTATGAAGAAGGTGTCTTCGTTCTCTCCCACGGGTGTGTCCAAGGACAAGGGAGCTTTTATCATCTGCAGTGCCTTTTCTACGCTATCCGGGTCTATCCTGTATCCCTCCTTCTCTATCTCCCTCTTGATTTCTTCCTCGGTAGGCGCTCTGCCCAACTGCGATTGAAGGTCTCTCACCACGTATTCTTTGGTGTATTCGTAAGCTATCTCCGAGGGCGTGGGTTCCCTTTCCAGCTCCTTGTAAAGCTTGCTGTATATACTTCCTATCTTGTTAATCAGGTGGGACTGCTTTAAGGGTATGCGCACCGCTCCCGTCTGTTGGGACAGTGCCTGCATTATGGACTGGCGTATCCACCATACCGCGTAGGATATGAACTTTACGCCCCTGTCGGGGTCAAAGCGTTTGGCTGCCTCTATAAGCCCGTGGTTGCCCGCCGCTATGAGCTCTGACAGCGGAAGACCGTAGCCCAAGTATTGCTTGGCTATGCTTATGACGAACCTCAGGTTAGCCTCCACCAAGCGTCTGAAGGCGGTCTGGTCCCCCTCCTTCGCCCTTCTGGCGACCTCCTTCTCCTCTTCGGGAGATAGCAGGGGTATTTTGGCAACCTTCTTGAGGTATTGGTTTATAAGCTCTTGCTCCGTATCCGGTATCATTTGACCTACCTCAAGCTGATTACTACGTAAAGGTTATTCTGACCTCGCCTTATCAAAAGCAAAGCTCCCTCCTTTCCCGCCTTACGGGCAGAATCTATCGCGGATATGAAGTCCTCCACGCTCCCGACGGGAACGTTGTTGACCGACAGTATGACATCACCGGGGCGCAGTCCGCTCCTGTGGGCGGGGCTTCCGGGTGCCACACCCGTTATGAGCACACCCTTTGACCCCAGCCTGTTTGCCTCTTCAGGGGTGAGGTTCCTCAAGGCTAAGCCTAAGCCTTGGTAGTCTTCAGAGGATTGTGCCCTTTCGGGGGATTCGGATAGCTCTCCCACCTTTACCTTTACCTGTAGCTCTTTACCACCGCGCACCACATCCAGGGTAAGCTCCTCGCCGGGCTGGGTTTTCATTATCTTGAACTGTAGGTCCCTGACCGAGCTTACCCTTTCACCATCTACGGACACTATCACGTCTCCCACCTTGAGACCCGCCTTGTCCGCGGGGCTGTTGGGTGCTATCTGCGCTATGAGGACACCTTCTTTAACACCTATGGCTTCGGATATCTCGGGTGTTACCTCCTGTATGACCACACCCAGCCAACCACGGATGACCCTGCCCTTCTCTATCATCTGGTCCGCTATCCACTTGGCTAAGTTTATGGGTATGGCAAAGCCCAGTCCTTGCCCTTCCGCCAGTATGGCGGTGTTTATACCTATGACCTCACCCCTTATGTTTACGAGCGGTCCTCCCGAGTTGCCCGGGTTTATGGCGGCGTCGGTCTGTATAAAGCTCTCATACTGGGTTATGCCTATGCTACGCCTTAATGCGGATATGACACCCATGGTGACGGTACGCTCAAGCCCGTAGGGGTTGCCTATGGCTATGACTATCTGTCCCACCTTGAGCTTGTCCGAATCCCCAAGCCTGGCTACCCTGCCCTCTGGGTTCTCTATGCCCTCCGCGGGCACCTCCACCACCGCCACGTCTGTCCTTGGGTCCGTTCCCACCACCTTTGCCCTCTTCTCCGTGTGTTGGTCAAACCTGACCTTCACCTCTTTGCTGTTCTGCACCACGTGGCTGTTGGTCAGTATGTAAAACTTTCCGTTCTTGTAATGCATGATGACGCCAGAGCCGAGGGACTGTCTTTCACGGGGCGGTGTGGGAAAGGGGAAGGGAAACTCCATGGAAGGCGTCCTGTCCTCCTGAAGGGCGAGGATGGTGACCACCGAAGGCGACACCCTCTCCACCAAGGACGTTAGCTCCTTCTCTATCTGGGAAAGACCGACCGCATCCAGCACGGGCGCCACTGCTGAGACCTGAGGACTTTCCTTTACCTGCGCCTTACAGCCTTCCAATAGAAGGATACTGCTAAGGAGTATGGCTAAAAATATAACCATTTTAAACCTCCTCATTCACCCACCTCACAAGAAAAGAGTAAAACGTCAAAGCATGGTCTGTCAATTAAAAATATCATCTTCTCTAACTCCCTCTTTGACATTATAACACCCTTTAGGGAAGGGTTGTAAGAGGTGCCCGTGTAGTGGAAGAACCTCAGAAGGTCCCAGCCCCTGTAGGGAATCTCCAAGAGGTGTCTTTCCTTCTTCCTGAGCCTTCCACCCAGGACCTCCAAAAGTCCAAGCACCTCCTCCTCCGAAGGGAAGGGAAAGCCCAGCTCCGGCAGGCTACCCTTGACGGGGATACTGCACAGAAAAACACCTCTACACACCCTGAAAGCCTCTTTGAAGGATAACCTTATATCCGTCCAGTGAAGGGAGAAGTTGCTTATAACGGTGTGAAAGCTCTTATCCTTGAAGGGCAGGCTGTGGGCATCACCCACCACACCAGTCTTGCCCTTGGACCTGTAGAGCTTTACCATCTCCAATGATAGGTCCACACCCACCGCATCCCTTACATGCTCGCTTGCAAAGCCCGTGCCACAGCCCAAGTCCAACAGAGGGGGCACAAGCGTATCCAAAGCACGGAGTAGCCCTGCACACTCCCTTTGGGGGACAGCCCAATCTTCGTAAGTCTTACTGGCTCTTGAGAACCTCAAGGACAACCCTTTCATAACCTCTGGGCAGATGACCTCCTGCAAGGGGTATAAATTTACTTCCCTTTATCATGCGGTGCAAACGTTTACCACACCGCATGGGCACCACAGGGTCTTGATAGCCATGGAGTATGTAAACCGGGCGGTTTATCAAGCGAAGCTCTTTACTCAGGTCCAGGGATAGGTAATCTTCCAAGAGCGCGGTGGCGGTCTGCATGTTTATAGGCTCATGAAATTCTCCGTAAGCCCTCTTCCTGAAGTCTTCAACGAAGGCTTGCCCCTCCTTTCTTAGCCTGAGGAGGAAGCCCCTTATGTTCTTCTTATCCCAGCAAGAGCTAAAGCTATCGGTGGAGCCTATAAGAAATAGCCTTCTTACCTTGTGGGGAAAGTAAAGAGCCAACAGCATACACAGAGAACCGCCCAAGGACCAGCCGAGCGCGTCCGTGCCATCGGGTATGATGCGTGCCAGATGCTCAACGAGCCCTTTTAAACCTCTGTAGACAAGGTTTACGGACCTGCCGTGTCCGGGCAAATCCACCTTTATACCTACAAGACATCCAAAGACGGATGAGCTAAAGCCCCAGCCGTGGATTAAAAGCGGGCCCGGAGGGACTCGAACCCCCGACCTAGGGATTAGAAATCCCTTGCTCTGTCCTGCTGAGCTACGGGCCCTCGGGGCGACAGGACTTGAACCTGCGACCCCCGGCTCCCAAAGCCGGTGCTCTCCCACCTGAGCTACACCCCGTAAATTTTAATATATTTTAGCTCCTTCCAAGCTGTGTATGTAGGCTATGAGGTCTACAAGCCTGCAGGAATAGCCCCATTCGTTGTCATACCAAGAGGCTATGTGGACCATGTCACCTATGACCTGGGTAAGGCCCGCATCAAATATGGAGGAGTGTGGGTTGCCCACTATGTCTTGGGAGACTATGGAGTCTTCGCAGTATTGAAGTATACCCTTGAGCTCGCCCTCCGCATACTCTTTGAAGGCTTGGTTTACCTCTTCCACCGAGCTGGGAGGTCTTTCTACGATCACCGTCAGGTCTATCAGAGAGCCGTCCGCCACCGGCACCCTCCTTGCTGTTCCGTCAAGCTTGCCCTTGAGCTCGGGCATCACCTCACCTATCGCCTTGGCTGCGCCCGTGGTGGTGGGTATTATGTTAACCGCCGCCGCCCTTGCCCTCCTGAGGTCCTTGTGGGGTAGGTCCAACACCCTCTGGTCGTTGGTATAGGCATGGACCGTGACCATGTAGCCCTTCTTAACACCGAAGCGCTCATGAAGAACCTTTAAAGCAGGCGCCAAGCAGTTGGTAGTGCAACTGGCATTGGAGATTATCCTGTGCTTCTGTGGGTCGTAAGCAGAGTGGTTCACTCCCATGACTATGGTTATGTCAGGGTTCTTGGCGGGTGCGGAGATAACAACCCTTTTGACCGTGTCTCTCAGATGGAGCTCCGCCTTGTCCCTGCTGGTAAAAGCTCCTGTGGACTCTAAGACCACCTCAACCCCCATGTCCCCCCAGGGTATCTGGGACGGGTCCTTTTCCGAGAAGACCTTTATTCTCTTCCCATCAACCTCCATGTATCCATCCCCCGCCCTGATATCTTCCTTCAGCATTCCGTGCACCGAGTCATACCTGAGAAGATGCGCAAGGGTCTTGGTGTCCGTAAGGTCATTCACCGCCACCACCTCAATATCATCCCTACCGAGACAAGCCCTGAAAAAAGCCCTTCCTATCCTACCAAAGCCGTTTATTCCTACCTTCACGCCCATGGGTTTAATTATAACACCTCAAGCTTGGCTTTTAGAGCTCCCGCCTGTTTTATGGCTTGTAGCACGGATATGACCTCCCTAGGCGTAGCTCCTATCCTGTTAAGGATGTTTACCAGTTCACCCACCGTTGCGCCCCTTAGCTCTACAAAGCGTCCTTCCTTTTCCCTTACCTGCACCTGCGTTCTGGGCACTACAACCGTCTCACCGGGTGAGAGGGGAGGGGGCTGAGATACCTGAGGCTCTTCCCTTATGGTTACCGTGAGCGTGCCTATGGCTACGGATACGGGGTTTATCCTCACATCTCCGCCCAGAAGCACCACGCCGGACCTTCCGTCAACGACCACCTTGGCTACGGAGGGCACATCCAAGTCTACGTCCTCAACCCTGGCGAGGAACTCCACCGGAGACATACCCTCCGGTATGGTCAGGCGTACCGTGGCGCTGTCCAAGGCTTGGGCTACCCTCTGACCGAACTGGGCGTTTATCCTGTCTTGGATGATTTTTGCCAAGGAGAAGCTGGGGCTGTCCAGGTAGAGGTCTACCTGACTAAAATCCGCCCTGAAGGGCAGTTCCCTCTCCACGATGGCTCCGTTGGGAATCCTGCCCACGGTGGGCACGTTCTGCACCTGCGTAGCTCCCCTGCCCCTGGCCTCATAACCGCTGACTATCACCTGTCCTTGGGCGAGCGCGTAGACCAGACCGTCGGGACCCTTCAAAGGAGTTAGAAGCAGTGTGCCACCTTCCAAGCTCTTGGCATCGCCCAAGGCAGAAACCTCCACATCCATAGCCATACCGGGCTTGGCGTAGGGTAGAAGCTTGGCGGTGACCATGACCGCGGCCACGTTCTTTACCGTTATGCGCCTTTCGTCCACCGCTATACCCATGCTACGTAGCATGTTGGCTATGCTCCTGACGGTAAACAGCGTGCCTTTCCCGTCGCCCGTGCCTTTAAGACCCACTACCAGACCGTAGCCTACCAAGTAGTTGCTCCTGTTGCCCTCTACCGTTGCCACGTCCCTTACCTTGGTGGCAAAGCCAAGACCAAACAGGAGGACTAAAAGGGCAAGACCTTTGCCAATATGCGTGCCAACCATCCGGGACTGCCTCCATCCGCAAGAAAGCCTTTACCGTCTATGAAGACCTCAAGGTTTGCTATCTTATCACTGCTTACAAGGTTGGACGTGTCCATGTCCTCGGGTCTGACTGCACCCCTGAGGACTATCTCCCTCTGTGCGTTGTTCATGTAGAAGCTTTTCTTAGCCTCAATGAGCATGGTCCCGTTGGGATAAACCTTCATGACCCTTCCCGCAAGGCGTGTGGTCAGGACGCCCGTTTGCTGGACCTTACCGCCCGCTTGCGTTTGCATCTGAGCGCTTGCCCCTGCACCGAGCCTGTCTAAGATGCTCTTGTCCAAGCCGAAGAGGGAAGATATGCTTTCCTTTACCGAGGCGGACCTACCGCTCTGGGTGGCTACCGTCTCAACCGCGTTTATGCTCTCCACTATCTGCACGAATATGACATCCCCCACCCTGTGTGCCTTGGTGTCTGCGTAAGGATTGTAAACACCCTCTTTGGGCATGAGGCTTCCTCTGGAGGCGTACTCAAGGGGCTTTTCATCCCCTCCGGGATAAGGGTTCTTCTTCTCATACTCTTCAAGCGTTGAAACCTTTGGACCGCACGACAGGATAAAACTCATCGCAAGCACAACCATCCCCACCCTGTACATAACATATAAGATAGCCCAAAATTCCGAGTTGGTAGAAAGCAGTTCAAAACCCTTATCCGCCAAACTTTCAAGATTTTTTTAAACAGGCCCTTCAAAGACTTGACATCCATACTGTAGATGTGTAAATTATTTTCTATAATGAGGGTTGAGGGGCTAAATCTGGAAGTTTGGAGGGATGAAATACCTACAGCACCAACACAAGAAGGTTCTGGTTTTCTGGATATCTTCCTTCAAGCCCTTGGTGATTTTCAAGGCGTGGATACACCCAAGAGGGATGGAGATGACCTTCCTCCATACGCATCTTACTGCATTCCGTGTCCCTTGAAACAACCTCTGACGGATATTCCTATTGGTAGCTTGGATGCTACAACGGAGAGCAAGTCTTTAAACCTTGAGACAGCACATGTGTTTGTACAACCCAAGCAAGGTAAGCAAACTTACGACGAACCTATTCCCATCCAACCTCATGAAAACTTGGTCGCACATGAAGAAAAGGACATATGGCACCATGAAAATGCCAGCACTACGCTACCGCAAGAGGGTTCAAAGGGTATGGCATTAACAAAAGATTTACAGATTCATGTTATTACTCCCAGCGTGCAAAGTATCCCACAGGGGGAAAACACACAGCAGGAACACCACGGAGAGGATGTTTTCTTCCAGCCCTCACGAAAGACCTCGCATATCTCAATACCAAATCCTAAACATACCGCCGGCTCAATTAAGTTTGTAGAAGAGGCTTTCATAGACCAGAAAAGAGAACAACACAGTACAGTTCCACCAACAACGGACTTTAACCTTAACACTCAAACCCCATCCCAAGTGGAGAAATACGTCCCCATCCCACAGGTATCAAAGATAGACACTAAGGCATCGAACAAGATATTGCAGGATGAGTTTTCCGTAAAGGAACATCAAACATCTTCGGTTCCTTCTGGTGCGGGAGATAAGGACATTAGCTCCATGTTATTAACACCCAAGGACCCACAGGAGAAAGATATGGCCTTATCACACCCTACCAAGCTATGGAGCTCCGAATCTGCAGAGGAACACGAACCAAAGCCAAACAAGCACCCGGATAAGCCCCACGCTGATGTTCAAGTCCACATGAGGTGGGAAGGGACAGAGGACTCTGTGGAGAAATTACAAACCGTAGAGAGGACCAACAGGGATTATCAGCCGGTAGACCACAAGCACGTGCATATAAGACTGGAGGACACGGAGATTAACATAAGGGTAGTGAGGGATTCCATAAAGGTTGGTTTGGAAACACGTAATGAGCTGGCACACAACCTCAGCAGAGAGACCGTAAAGCTCGCAGAAAGCCTGAACACCCTAGGCTTTAGGTTGGAAACCCTGCAGGTGAACGGACATCTTGTCTACTCGGACGCAAAGGGGTATGAAAGGAGGGAAGACAGGAACAGACAGCCCAACTGGTCCAAACCTAAGAACAACAGGGAAGAACCTTTTCAGCTTTCCGTATAACATGCCCTGCATAGGAGAGCTTTTGGTATAGTTTTTATTCTGTATGTATAGGATAGGAAAGGTCAGCTACCTGAACACACTGCCCCTCTTTTACAGATGGTCTGACGCAGAAATGGAGCTTGTGGAAGGTCATCCCTCCTACCTGGTGGAGCTTCTCAGGAAGGGTGAAATACAGGCGGGTATAGTGTCTTCTGTGGAATACTTGCTAAACCCTCAAGATTACGTTTATGTCCCTAAGGTTTCCATCTCCTCAAGGGAAAAGGTCTGTTCTGTGCTTCTGTTTTCCAAAAAACCGGCACACGCGATAAAAACCCTTTACCTCACGCCCGCATCCTTAACGTCCAAACATCTATGCGTGTATGTCTTGGAGGAAATCTACCGCGCCGAACCGCAGACCACTCCAGACCCCAACCATGCGGATGCCTTGCTACTCATAGGCGACGATGCACTAAGATTGAATAGGCTCAACAAATATCCCTATGTGTATGACCTTGCTTACGAATGGTATAGGGTGCATGGACTGCCCTTCGTGTTTGCCCTGTTTCTGGTAAGGAAAGAATACTCTCCTGTGTTGCTTGAAAAGATAGAAAAGCTATGCAGGGTGTCTGTGGATGTTTTCTTTGAAGACCTGAAGGATGGGAAAATAAGCTCGGAGGGCTACACACGAGAGGAGCTCAGGGAATACTTTACAGAATGTTTGAGCAACGACCTGGGAGAGCAAGAGCTTCTGTCTCTTGAAATTTTCAGAGAATTTTTAGAAAGGAAAGGTTATATTCAAATAGTAGAGGACAGGAGGTAGAAGCGATGAGGAAGGTTTCCCTTGCATTGGTAGGAACTATTCTTGGAGCAAGCTTGCTCTCGTGCGGTCAGGTTAGCAGTCAAAGGACCTACGAAGGAGCGGCGGTGGGCGGTGTAGTAGGTGCTACCGCCGGAGCTCTCATAGACAAGGATAACAGGTGGAGGGGAGCGGTCATAGGCGGAGTTCTTGGGGCGGTGCTGGGTGGTACCATAACGGAGATAGCCCAGAGGGCTTCCAGAGAAGCGGCGATGGCTAACAGACCCGTTGAGTACAGGTCGGAGGACGGAAAAGAGCGCGTCTATTCAGAACCCATCGCCTCAAAGGGCAACTGCAAGATAGTAAAAACGAGCTACTATCAGAACGGAAAGCTCGTAAAGGTGGAAGAGAAGGAAGTCTGTCCTTAAAAACAGGGGGGCCGTGCCCCCTTTAATCAAAGCCCTTTACATCTGGTGTTTATAACTCCAAAGTTTCCACCCCTCTTTCTGTATATTATCTTCAACGTCCCAGATTCAATATCAAGGAAGGGTAAGAAGTATATACCCGTGCTTTGGAGTTCAAAGAGGGCATCTTCCACGCTCATGGGCTTTTCTATGACCAAATCTTCCTCAACTACGGTAGGTCTTTCCCTTTCCTCGGTGGGTAAGACATGTGCCATGTGAAGCCTTTCTTTTTCTTTTGCTCCCGCCCTCCTGATTTCATGTCTGCGTTGTTTGAGCTTTATTATCTGCCTCTCCACTTCGTCCAAGACTTTATCAAGGGCAGAAAAGACGTCTATGTCCTCTTCCCACGCGTGGACTGCACCGCCTCCCCATGTTTTGAGGTAAACGTCTATGTCTACCCTATAGTGCGTGGGTCTGCTGTCGGTTGGAACATCTTTCTGTTTAGCCCTTACGGATGAGAGGGTTACCACAACCTCCACCTGGTCTTCTTCTGCCTCTCTGAGGAGCCTGCTAAGTCTTTCCAGCTTACCCTCAACGAAGCTCTTCATGGCATCCGTCCATTCAATGCCCTTGCCTATGAACTCAATGTTCATCGCCTACCTCCGGAGAAATTTTCTAAGAAGATTTAATTTTAAAACAAGTTTAAGCCGGTTCTTCACCCCTTTGCACGCTCTTAAAGTGATGCTTGCAGAAGGGACAGACCTTGGCTCTCCAGTGGACTTCTTGATAGCACTGTGGACACCTTTTCTTGCCCTTGAGATACAAAAAGAGGTTGAAGTGAAAGAAGATTTTTATCAGAAAGAATAGGGACAAGACAAGTAAGATGAGTAGCCACGCCTTTATGGGTGTGGTCAAGTCCATGTGCTTAATCCAGAGGTATGTGGTTCCTAAGGAGGCTATCCAGAAGGCTACCCTCCTGTCCACAAATACCTGCACCAGTATCTGAAGGAGGGCAAGCCAGATGAAGAACTGAACCACACTGTCCTTAAGCAGAGGTTCTACGAAGTTTAACCAGTCCATTGAAAAGCCACCCTCTGACAAGTAAGTGTATCACAAAACCCGACAGAAAGCCTCCCATGAGCCAGAGAAAGCCCTCAAGCCCTACCCTGAGGGTGATAAGCGCAAGCAGGAGAGCAAAGAAAAAGACCCTCAGGGGCATGCTCACATAAACGCTCGCATAACCCATCCTAACCATTCTGTAAAGAAGCTCCACGTAGAAAAGCCCTATGAGAAAGCCTACCAGAAAAAGCATAAGAAAATTTTAGTCTTAAATTTTCTTAACTATGGAAAGAGTTATGGTTATAGGTGGCGGTCTTGCGGGCAGTGAGTGTGCCTACAGGCTCGCCAGAAGGGGCATCAAGGTGGACCTATACGAGATGAGACCGCACCTTATGACACCGGCGCATAAAACGGATAAACTTGCAGAGCTTGTCTGCAGTAATACCTTAGGTAGTGTGGAGCTTACCGCCGGTGCGGGTCTTCTCAAGGCGGAGATGGACATGCTTGGCTCTCTGGTGATAGAGTCAGCCAAGCGCTCTCGCGTGCCGGCGGGCAGTGCTTTGGGTGTTGATAGGGAACTCTTTTCTTCTTACATCACCGAGAGAATCCTCAGACATCCCAACATAAGGGTTATAAGGGAAGAGGTAAAAAGGATACCTCTGGACAGGGTGGTGGTGGTAGCGAGCGGACCTTTGACATCGGAGTCTCTCTCGGAACACATCAAAGAGCTCGTGGGCTATGAGGAGCTTTACTTCTACGATGCCATATCCCCCATAGTGGATGCGGAGGGTGTGGATTATTCTAAGGGCTTTTGGGGTTCAAGATACTCAAAGGGTGGGGATGATTACTTCAACTGCGTCCTGACGGAAGAGGAATACAGGGTCCTTTATGAGGAGCTTCTGAAGGCTCAAACGGTAGAGCCTAAGGACTTTGAGAAGGCGGTCTACTTTGAAGGCTGTATGCCGGTGGAGGAGCTGGCAAGGAGGGGTTATCAGACTCTCCTCTTCGGACCCATGAAGCCCGTGGGGCTTGTAGACCCAAGGACGGGCAGGCAACCCTTTGCGGTGGTCCAGCTCAGGAGGGAAAACAAGGAAGGCACATTGCTGTCTTTGGTGGGCTTTCAGACCAAGATGACCTACCAAGAACAGAAGAGGGTTTTTAGGCTCATACCTTGCCTGAGGGATGCGGTCTTTGTAAGGCTTGGCTCCATACACAGGAACACTTACATACAGTCCAACAGGGTTTTAAAGCCCTTTTTGAACCTCAGAAAGTATGAGAACGTATTCTTTGCTGGGCAGATAACGGGTGTGGAGGGCTATACCGCATCGTCCGCCACGGGCATACTGGCGGGCATAAACGTAGAGAGGTTTATCAAGGGTGAAGAGTTGGTCATCCCGCCAAGGGAAACCATGCTGGGCTCCCTTGTGTATTACATAACCACGAAGGAAGGGAGGCTTGACCCCATGGGACCCGTCTTCGGATTGCTCCCACCCCTGGAGGAGAGGGTCAGGGACAAGCAGAGGAGAAAGGAACTGATGGCAGAAAGAGCCTTAAAAGCCGTAAAGGAGTGGATGGAGAATGTCCTTGAGGAAAGTCCTGCTTACCAGGGAGCATGAGGATATAAGGAGGGACAGAGGGCTGTTTGAAGAAAAGGGCTTTGAGGTTATAGAGCTCCCGCTCATAAGGACAGAGCCCTTACCCTTTGAGCCTCCGCAAGGACACTTTGATTACGTGGTCTTTCAGAGCCAGAAGGCGGTCAGGTACTTCTTGGAGAAGGCAAGACCCCCCCAACATGCCAAGCTGGTGGCGGTAGGAGGAAAGACCCAGAAGCTTTTGGAGAGCATGGGATACTCTGCATCTGCTCCGTCCAGAGAGTCCGCTCAGGGACTTGTGGAGTTCTTTGAGAGCATACCACCCTGCAGGGTGCTTTTGCCGAGTGCGAAGGAGGGAAGGCAAGAGCTCGTTGAGTTCTTAAAATCCAGAGGTTTTGATTTGGTAATCTTGCCAATCTATGAGACTACGCTTGTAGAATACACAAAGGACAGACTTTTGCATGCTTTCAAAGATAGTCCCATAGTGGTCCTGGCAAGTCCGTCTGCGGTCAAGAGCCTTTTTGCAAATTTGCAAAAAAACGGACTCTTGGATAGTGTGGAGCTCAGACATGTTGTATGCATAGGAGAGACTACTGCAAGGGCTTACAGAGAGCATTTCAAAGGTGTTTGTCATGCGCCCTCCCGTCCCATCATGGAGGAGGTTGTAAAGTTGGCATTGAGTTTGCAATAATATTCCTTAGCCATGAGACAGAAAACCCTAACGCAAGAGGTCTACTTTGAGGGAACGGGTCTGCACAGCGGAGAGGAGTCCTCCATAGTCATACACCCGGAGAAGGAAAACACGGGCATAAGGTTTCTGATAGAGGGTGTATACATACCCGCCCACTACACATACGTAGTAAACACCAACCACTCTACGGATTTGGGCAAGGACTCAAAGCAGGTAAAGACGGTAGAGCACCTGATGGCGGTTTTTAGCCTTTTGGGTATAGACAACGCTACGGTGGAGTTTTTAAGGGGTTATGAAGTGCCCATAATGGACGGAAGCGGGTACAGGTTTTACAAAGAGTTGAAGGACAAGGTTTTGGAACTGGACGAGGAGAAGGAGGTTTTAAGGTTGGGTGAGGTGGTGGAGGTTTCCCAAAACCGCTCAAGCTTGAGAGCTCAGCCGAGCCATAACTTTAGCGCCATCTACGTGGGGGATATTGAGAACTTTTCAAGCCATGTGGTGGTTGAGTATGACGGCAACGTCAAAGATTTAGTCTTTGCAAGGACCTTTTGCTACGATTATCAGGTGGATATGCTCAGGAGAATGGGTCTGGCAAAGGGTGGTAGCCTTAAGAACGCTCTTGTCTTGGGGAAGGGCTTTGTCTACAACAAAGAGGGTATGAGGTCCAGTGACGAACCCATAAGACACAAGCTCTTTGACCTCATAGGAGACTTAGCCCTGTTGGGAAAACGCCTGATGGCTCATGTAATCTCCCATAGAGGAGGGCATACGCTGAACCATCTTCTGGTGAGGAAGATAGCCCAGTCTGAAACATCTAAGAAGGTCTACCTCACGCGAGCGGGCTGAGATAGTTTTTCCACCAAACCTTTTAACAAGAGTCTTAGCTTGGACAGGTGCTCTTTTTCAGTCTGTGCTTCTTGAAACTCATCGGGATAAGCCTTTTTCCAATCTTTTAACAACCTCTCATCCACCTCAATGTGAAACTGAAGCCCTACGGACCTGTTGTAAACGAAGGCTTGACTGGTGTAGATGTCGGAGGAGTATATGAGCTGGCTACCCTTAGGAAGGTCAAAGGTATCGCCGTGCCACTGAAAAACTTTAAGCCTTTGGGGAAAAGGAACAAAGAAGGGATGTTCTCCTACCTTGTAAACTTCCATCCACCCAAGCTCCTGCCCTTTATCTCCCTTGTAAACCCTTGAACCAAGAACCTTGGCGAGCATTTGACAGCCCAAACATACGCCCAGAAGAGGTATGTTTAAGGCGAGGGTCTTTTCCATAAGCTTCATTTCGTAGGATAGAAAAGGGTATGCACTTTCTTCGTAAACACCCATGGGACCACCCAGAACAACTACTAGCGAGTATTCCTCAAGCGAGCGCATGAGCACCTGACCTTTGGAAGTGTCCAAGTACTCAAAGGAAAAACCGAGCTCCGGGAGGATACCTTCAAGACTCCCCAGATGCTCCACATCTACGTGCCTTATGGCTAAAGCCTTTCTCATTCTAAAAAAGGGGCAAAAGCCCCGAGAGGTCAGATGTCAAAGTAGAGCTCAAACTCTTTGGGATGGGGTGTGAACCTGATGGCGTCTATTTCCTTTTTCTTGGCTTCAATCCAAGTCTGCAGTAGGTCCTCTGTGAACACTCCGCCTTTGAGGAGGAACTCGTAGTCGTTCTCAAGGGCTCTGAGGGCTTCTTCCAAAGACCCGGGCAGTTGGGGTATGTCCTTTAGCTCCTCTGGAGGTAGGGAGTATATGTCCTTGTCAAAGGGCTCTCCGGGGTGGATGCGGTTCTCTATGCCGTCCAGAGCTGCCATGAGTATGGCGGAGAAGGCCAAGTAGGGGTTGCATGTGGGGTCGGGGAACCTTATCTCTATCCTCTTTGCCTTCTTGGACTGGGAGTACATGGGAATCCTTATGGCTGCTGACCTGTTGCGTGCAGAGTAGGCGAGCCTTACCGGTGCTTCAAAGCCGGGAACGAGCCTGTGGTAAGAGTTTATAGTGGGGTTGGTGAAGGCGGTCAGGGCAGGTCCGTGTTTGAGTATACCACCTATGGCGTAAAGGGCGAGCTCGGACAAGCCCGCATACTCGGAGCCCGCGAAGAGGTTCTCTCCACCCCTCCATATGGAGAAGTGGGTATGCATACCCGAACCGTTGTCATCGGGCAGGACCTTGGGCATGAAGGTGGCATACTTTCCGTATTTGTAGGCTACGTTCCTGACAACATACTTGTATATGAAGAGCTTGTCCGCCTGGTTAAGGAGGGAGTCATACCTTATGTCTATCTCCGCCTGTCCTGCGGTGGCTACCTCGTGGTGATGGAGCTCTACGATTATGCCCAGCTCGGACATGATGGAGACCATCTCGTTCCTAAGGTCGTGGGTCTTGTCCAGAGGTGGTGTGGGGAAGTATCCCCTCTTGTTGGGTATTTTGTAGCCCGATGAGGTTATCTCCCTGTTCCACCAGCCTTCTTCGGAATCCACCTTCCAAAAGGCGTAGTTGGATGCAGTCCCGAACTCCACAGAGTCAAATATAAAGAACTCCGCCTCAGGACCGTAATAAGCCACATCACCTATGCCTGTTTGTTTTAGGTATTGCTCCGCCTTTTGGGCTATATACCTTGTATCCCTTCCGTATCTCTCGCGTGTTATGGGGTCGTATACATCGCATGTCATCACGAGGGTTTTGGGCTCCATGAAGGGGTCTATGAAGGCGGTGGATGGGTCGGGCAGGAGGATCATGTCCGATTCATGTATGGACTGCCAGCCCCTTATGGAAGAGCCGTCAAAGCCCCTTCCGTCCTCAAAGGTATCAATGGAGAGCTCGTAAGCCGGAATGGTCAGGTGTTGCCACTGACCGAAGAGGTCGGAAAACCTCAGGTCCACGTATTGCACTCCTTCCTTTTCTATGAGGCTTAGCACCTCGCTTGCGGTGTACTTGGGCATCTATATACCTCCTTTTTAGATTGCTTGCTCACCTCTTTCACCCGTCCTTATCCTTATCACATCCTCAACGGGTATGATGAATATCTTTCCGTCTCCCACCCTTCCCGTCTGGGCGGTCTTTAGTATGGTCTGCACCACCTTCTCCACGTCCTCATCCTTGACTATTACCTCAATCTTTACCTTAGGTAGGAAGTCTATGACATACTCCGTGCCTCTGTATATCTCCGTGTGGCCCTTTTGCTGACCAAAGCCACGCACTTCCGTGACCGTCATACCGCCTATCCCAATCTCCACAAGGGCATCCTTGACCTCGTCCAGCTTGAAGGGTTTGATTATGGCTTCCACCTTCTTCATAGCGTCTTCCTCCTTTTCATCTTGCAATCATCGTGCCATGTATGCAAGGTACGCATAACCTTAATTTTATTACACTTTATGTTCTGGAGATGGCGGAGGTAACGTTAACATGTTTACAAAGATGTTAACACTGAGTATCCTTGCGAGAGAAAAGCCTGTTAATCAAGAGCGTAGAACACCAGCCCGTAAAAGCCATCTGAATCTGATGAAAGCTTAAGACTAAGAAAAGAGCTTTCCAAAACCAGTGAAGGTCCTCCATAGGGAAGAACTTAAAGATGGTGATAAGGAGGAGTAAAAAGCCCGCGAGTAACCTTATGTATCCGTCCAAACTCATATTATCCTACCGAACTCCTCAAACTTGAACCTGTAAGCCCTCGGCAGAAGCGTCTTGCTCGGGTCCTTGTATCCGATGGCTACTATCATCACCACCTCAAGATGGTCTTCAATGTTTAGAAATTCCCTTAGTTTGCCTTCGTCGTAGCCTTCCATGGGGTGTGTTTCAAGCCCGTATGCCCTTGCGGTAATCATGAGGTTCATGGCAAACAAGCTCGCATCTCTTATAGCCTTCTTCCTTGCCCTCTGTGGGTCCTCCCAGCCGGAAACTATACGAGCCTTTAGGTCCTCCTTTGCCTCTTTAGGGATGTAGCCAAGCTCTATCCAGCTGTCTAACACCCTGTCCACGTTCTCAAAACCTGCCCTTGTGTTGGCAAGTATTACCACGTTGGCGCTTGCGTCCTCCGCCTTCTGCTGGTTGTAGCATATCTCTTTAAGCCTCTTCTTTACCTCCTTGTCCATAACCACTATAACCTTCCAAGGCTGTATGTTGTAGCCCGATGGTGCGGTTGTGGACACCTCAAGAACCTCTTTTAAGAGCTCCAAGGGAAAATCCCTGCTTGGGTCAAAAAATGTTATGGACCTTCTATCGGTTATAAGGCTAAGGCATTCTTTCATGATGCACCTCTCAAGCTAAGTATAGCATAGGTCCCCGTGGCATAAGCCACGAGCTCTTGCATATTCTTCACTTCAACCACCGCAAAGGCTACCCTACCACCCATCCTTATAACTCTCCCTACCGCCTTTATGCTGAGGATGGCTTCCTCCTTGGAAACCTTGACCAGCTTGGCTCCTATGTGGTCAAGAAAGGGTAGCCTATACACCCGCTTCTGCCCTTATTTGGTCCAAGACTTCCTTCCTTCCGTCTACGTAGTATGCGACCCATTGGGCGAGCCTTCTACCCAAGCGCCTGCACGCCTCTATCTCCTCTTCCTTTCTTGGCTCTCCCGAGACCACCGCTCCGTAGTGTAGAGTGAACCTCTCCCCTACGTAGTCCGTAACTCCGAAGACCAAAAAACCGAAGTTCATAAGCACCGTCAGGATGGACATACAGGCTATCTCGTTCCCTCCTCCCCAACCACCAGAGGATGAAAAGGCACAACCTATCTTACCGTCTATCTTACCCCAGAGCTCTCCCAACTCCTCATCAAAGAACTTTTTGAGCTTCCAAGAGAGCACACCCATGTTTGTAGGAGACCCAACCGCCAAGCCGTCGCACCATAAAACATCATCCTTAGTTGCGAAGTCCACCTTCTTGAGCCTTACCTCTATGCCATCCACGGACATGGCGCCCTCCGCCACATGCCTTGCCATCTTCTCCGTGTTTCCGGTTAGGCTGTCATACAAAACCAACACCTTCCCCATAGTCAGACCTCCGAGCAAAGGGGAGACATAGCCCCCCTAATCAGTCTATGTCCGTGTGTTCTCCGGTGGGAGACTTTTTACCTTCTTCCAAGTCGTAAAACCTCTCCTCAAGCTTTTTGAGTATCTTGGGAAGGGTTGTGTATTCCATCTCCTCCGAGGGTAATCTGTGTGGTTCAAAGATGCCCTGACGCCTTAGTATATCCGCTATCAGCTGAGCTTGTTCCCTCGCTTTATCAAAGGCTGGGTCGTCAAAGAGGTCTCTCGGACCGATGAGCTTGCCGTTGGCTATCTGGTAGCCTGCCGCTATGACCCTGGGTGGTCCATCAAAGCGTGTAGGCGTTGCATGCCTGAAGGATACGGGCATAAGGGGTCCGTTGTGAGAACCACGCATCCAACCCTCCACTATCCAAGGTCTGGCAAAGGGCTCAAGTATCTCACCAACGGCGGGAAAGCCCGACTGGGACCTCACTATCATGACAGGGTCGTCCTTGCCTACATACTTACCAGCTATCAAAGAGAGCCTTTGGGTGGAAGCAACCGCTCCTATCTCTCCGTCGCTGTTTCTCCATACGCTCTTTACCGCATACCTTTCAACGGTGCTGATGAGAGCCAAAAGGTCATACAGCTCCGCAGGTGTTGAGAGTTTTACCGCTTTACCGGTAAAAGTGTCAAGCACCTCAAAGGTAAAGCCCTCGTGCATCTTGGGGTCTATCACCAAGCCGGCACAAACCATGGGGTCTGCGAACATCTCGTAAAGGGGGAGGCTCCACGCGGATGGTGCTGTCTTGTCCGCAAAGAACACTATGACCGGCTCAGAAGGTCTCTCTTCAAACTCCATCTCCGCCACACCCGGTCCCATACCCTTCACGTTGCCCGAGAAGGTGTCCGAAAGCAAGTCCTGTCCCGCTCCGTAGAGCTTGAGCTTTTTGGCAACCTCTGTCCCCTCTTCAAAGGCTTTCCAAGCTATGCGGTGGACCACTTCGCTATCAACGCCGTGGGTGTGCGTGGAAACTATGGCTATGTCATCACCGCACACCAAGATATCGCAGTCAATGAGCGTCCCCTTTTTCACTTCTTCTTCCACCACTTCCCTTACCTTCTGAACCACCTCCGGATGTGCCGCAGAGTGTCCTACATACCCTCCTATGTCCGCTTTGATGACGCTCAGGGTTATCTTCATGACGCACCTCCTTTTTACCCTAAAATTATACTATGCTTATCAAGCACTTTGAAAGCCACGAAGCCTTCTACAGGTTCTTGAAGGATAAGGTGGGTGTGTTCTTCAAGGAGGCTCATGAGAGGTCCTCTGAGGGTGTGTTTCATGTCATCTATTTGGAAGATGCGAGCCTTAACCCTCAAGTGATACACGAGTGCGCTCGTCAGAAAGGTGTGTCCCTCTTTTACAACGAAGGCAGGTATGCCCTATGTGGGAACGAGGCGAGGATAAAGGACTTTTGCTCTTGCATAGTTAAAACTCACAGGGACCTGTCTTTCAAAATCCTTGAATCATTGCAAGCTTACAGAAGGCGCTCTTTCAAACTGCAATACAACTACAAGATACTGCCCTTGGGCATAAAGACAGCCATAATGGGCGTGCTTAATATCACCCCCGACTCCTTTTCCGACGGAGGAGAGTTCTTAGAGCCTAAAAGGGCTGTGGAAAGGGCGGTTGAGATGGCAGAAGAAGGAGCGGACATCGTAGACATAGGGGGAGAGTCAACAAGACCGGGCTCTGAGAGGATAAATGCTCAAGAAGAACTCAGAAGAATACTGCCCGTTTTGAGGGAGGTAAGGAAGGAGCTACCCAACGTGTGGATATCGATAGACACCTACAAGTCCGAGACCGCCCGGGTGTGCCTTGAAGAGGGAGCGGACATGATAAACGACATAAGCGGTGGCACTTTTGATGAAAAGATGTATGAGGTTCTATCTCTCTACAACTGCCCCTACATCATGACCCACATAAAGGGCACACCCCAGACGTGGAAAAACATGCCCATAGTCTACGAGGATGTGGTTGAGGAAATAGTTCGTTGGTTCGAAGAGAGGCTGAAAGAATTAAGAGAAGCGGGTTATAAAGGGGATGTGATACTGGACCCGGGCATAGGCTTTGGTAAACTGCCCGAGCACAACGTGGAAATCCTCAAGAGGATTGAAGAGTTTAAAATTTTTGGAAAGCCCTTGGCGGTAGGGGTATCCAGAAAGTCTTTCATAGGACTGACTTTGGAGGGTCTTTTGAAAAGGAAGACCTCTCCCAAGGAGCGTCTCTACGGTAGCCTGGGCGCCCTCGCTTACGCGGTAGCCAAAGGCGTGCATATAGCACGGGTTCACGATGTTAGGCAGACCAGGGAGTTTTTAGCCCTTTTGGATACGGTAAGGACCTATGGTGAGTTTTGAACTCATAAGAGGCTTCTCTATAAGGGATTTGGCAGACATACTGTTGGCGTCTGCCCTGATATACGGTGTCCTGCGGTTTTTGAGGATTACCAAGAGCTTGCACATACTTTACGGTATCCTGGTGTTAGCCTTTTTCTGGATGTTGGCACAGCTTTTGGAGCTCAAGACCCTCTCTTGGATTTTTGACAAGTTCTGGGCGGTGGGTATCTTCTCCCTGATGGTCATATTCCAACCGGAGATAAGGAAGGGTTTGGCAAGGTTGGGACAAAAGACTAGTCCCGTAGGTGTAAAGCTCTCCGGAGAACGTGTGATCGACAAGATAGTCAGGGCGTGTTCCTTCATGTCCGAGAGGCAGATAGGCGCCCTCATAGTCATAGAAAGGGGACAGAACTTGGAAGCTATACTTGAGGGCTGTGTGAACATTGACAGTCTGGTCTCGGTGGAGCTCCTTATCACCATCTTTGACCCCCTTACACCCTTGCATGACGGAGCGGTGGTCATAAGGGGGGACAGGATAGCCTATGCCTCATGCATACTGCCCCTCTCCTCATCGCCGGACATACCGAAAAAATACGGCACGCGCCACAGGGCTGGGTTGGGCGTATCCGAGGAGAGCGACGCCATAGCCATAATGGTCTCTGAGGAAACGGGAGAGGTATCCGTAGCGGTGGGGGGTAAGTTCATAAGAAACTTGGATGCAGAAGGCTTGAGAGAACTGCTGATGAAGGAGTTGCACGTTGAGGCTTCTTAGGAAACTCTTCTTGGAAGATTTGGAGCTCAAGGTTTTGTCCGTCTTTTTGGCTATCGTGCTTTGGCTGTGGGTAAACTTAGGCAATACCGTGCCCTTCTTAATCTCAAAGGAAGTGGCCCTTCTTAACGAGAGACCTGATTACGCCTACAGGGTGGAACCAAAGAGGTTAAAGATAAAGCTCGGTGTGCCGCAGGGTATGAATGTGAACAACGTGGCGGAGGAGATAAAAGCCTACGTTGACGTAAAAGGGTTGGGTCCCGGAGAGTATGTTCTACAGGTTAAGATAGACACAAAGTTTGGACTCCTTTTAAGGGTTGACGAGATAGAACCGAGTTATGTAAAGGTGTTTGTAAAGGAAAAGCCCCGGCAGGGGCTCTGAGACATCATCCGCAGGAGAAGGAGTTCCCGCAACCGCAAGAACCTGAGACGTTGGGGTTCTTTATGGTAAAACCGCCACCCATGAAGTCCATCACGTAGTCCAGCTCCGCGTTGTTTACGTAGGGCATGGAGAACTGGTCTATGGCAACCTTTATACCTCCGTATTCAAACACGTGGTCGCCCTCTTCTATGGTATCATCAAAGCCCATGGCGTATTGAAAACCGGAGCATCCGCCGGGGACCACCCTTATCCTCAGGATGGGCTCGGTTATGTTATTCTCCTGGGCTATCTTCAAAACCTCCTGTGCAGCCTTTTCGGTCACGAAGAACTGCATACCTACCTTTTGCATAACACTACCTCCTTGTAGGGATTTTGATAGCATTAAGATAGTCCGTCTGAGGGTTATGGCAACATGACAAATCTCAACCCATCTTACCAGACTGCTCCACCTTATGCACCAGCCAAAAGGACAGCGCAAGGGCTACAAGCACGAAGGCTAAGGTGATAAGCTCGTTGACCCTCTCCGGAGAGAGCGACAGGATGAGTACCTTCCTGATGACGGCGGCGAGCGCCACGCTTATGAAGACCTTTAAGCTCAGCATACTACCCTTTATGTGCTTTATCTCCTCAGTCAGCAGTTCGGATATGGCATAAAGAATCAGGACAGAACCTAGTATTCCAAGCGCGCCGCGCTCCAGAGCCAGAGCACCCGTCGTTATGAGGTAAAACTCGTAGAGAATCCAGAAGATTACAAAAAGGCCCGCAAAGGCCAGGACGCCTACTATGAAGTAATCGTAAAGCCAGGAGATGAACCTCACCTTCTCCACCACCAGCCGATGTATGCGCCCGCTGGGTATATAAGCCCTGAGTTCCTCCTCGCGGTAGGCTATGGAGAGCATGCCCTTAGCCATGTCTATCGCCTTGTTTAGGGAGGTTATGAAGTTAAGCTTTTCTCCTTCGTTCAGCGTGGGGTAGACTACCCTGATTATGGCTTCCCTTACCACGCTTACGAAGGAGTCCACATACTGGGGGTTTAAGCCCATGTTTACATGAAAAACACCCAAGGACCTCAAAAGTTCTAAATACTCTTCGTCATAGTCCGCCTTCAAAAGCCTGACCAGAAACTCCACGAGCAGTTCCCTGTGAGCCTCCGCCATCTTGGGGTCCATAACTACATCATGTCTCTTCAGGTGCTGGGATACGAGGAAGATTATATGGTCTATACTTTCCTTTGCCTTGTTGTAGAGCTCCTTGAGGTTTTCTTCGTCTTCCTTCTTCCAGTCGTAAAGGCTCTTAAGGGCTACTATGCTTTCCATAGAGGATAATTTTATTTGGAAGGAGGTATAAAGGTGGAGAAAAAGCCCGTTATTGAGTTTACCGCACCCGTGGTCCAAATTATTGAGGAGACGCCCACTACCAAAACGCTCGTTTTTGACATAAGAGGCGTGCCTTTGGACTTCTACCCGGGTCAGTATGTGATGCTGGAAGTGCCCTACCCACCTACGGGAGAGACGCTCAAAAGAGCTTACTCCATAGCCAGCCCACCCACGCAGAAGGATAGATTGGAGCTAACCATAAAGAGAACGCCCGACGGTAAGGCATCAAAGGTCCTCACGCAGGATGTGAAGGTGGGAGACGCCTTTAAGATAAAAGGTCCATACGGGAAATTTGTATGGCTGCCGGAGATGTCTACGAGCATAGTTCTCATAGGTGCGGGTAGCGGTATAGTCCCTCTCATGTGTATGCTGAGATACGTAAGGGAAGCAAACATACACAGCGTAAGGGCTACACTTCTTTACTCCAACACTCACTACGAGGAAATCATATACAGAAGGGAGCTTGAGGAGCTCAACAGATACTCCAACATAAAGGTGGTCTTTACCCTGACGCGCTCTTACCACGAAGGCTGGAAAGGATACACGGGCAGGATAAACACACAGATGATACTGAAGGAGGTCCAGGACATACCCGCCAACCTCTACTACCTCTGCGGACCGCCCGCCTTCGTTGACGACATGACTTCCTTACTTGAGAACTTGGGGGTGGATAAGGGGCAGATAAGGAAGGAGAAATACGAATAAAGTTTATAATAGTCTTTATAAGAAAACTTGACATTAGTTGACTAAGCTTTTATATTATCTTAATAAAGGAGGTTAAAGGATGGCTGAGAAGATACTGGGTATTGACTTGGGGACTACCAACTCGGTGGTTGCGGTGATGATGGGGGATGAGCCCGTGGTAATAGCAAACCAGGAGGGTTCAAGGCTTACTCCTTCCGTTGTGTCTTGGACCAAGGAGAAGGAAATCCTTGTTGGAGAGCCAGCAAAGCGCAGGGCTATCCTTGACCCCGAAAACACCGTATACGAATCCAAGAGGTTCATAGGTAGGAAGTTTGATGAAGTAAGGGAGGAAGCCAAGAGGGTCTCCTACAAGGTGACCGCGGACGAAAAGGGGGACGCCGCTTTTGATGTGCCCAACGCAGGCAGGCTGGTAAGACCCGAAGAGGTAGGAGCTCAGGTCCTTAAGAAGCTCAAAGAGGCTGCGGAAAGCTATCTGGGTGAGAAGATTACCAAAGCGGTCATAACGGTGCCCGCGTATTTCAACGAAAGGCAAAGGCAGGCTACCAAGGATGCGGGTAAAATCGCAGGCTTGGAGGTCCTCAGGATTCTAAACGAACCAACAGCCGCAGCGCTCGCCTACGGGCTTGACAAAAAGAGCGATGTGAAAATCTTAGTTTACGACTTTGGCGGGGGAACCTTTGACGTATCCATTTTGGAGGGTGGAGAGGGTGTTATAGAGGTTAAAGCCACCGCGGGAGACACTCACCTGGGCGGTGCCAACATAGACGAGAGGATTATGGAATGGCTCATAGAGGAGTTCAAAAGGGAGACGGGCATAGACCTCAGAAAGGACAGGACCGCTCTCCAAAGGCTCAAAGAAGCCTCCGAACAGGCTAAAAAGGAGCTCTCTTTCAAGCTTGAGACGGAGATAAACCTCCCCTTCATCACCATTGACCCCAACACCAACCAACCCTTGCACCTCCAGAAGAGGCTTACCAGAGCAAGGTTGGAGGAGATGATAAAGGACTTGGTGGACAGGACCATAGAGATAGTCAAGAGGGCTTTGGAGGATGCCAAGCTCAGACCTCAGGACATTGACGATGTGGTGCTGGTGGGAGGTTCTACCAGAATTCCTCTGGTCCAGCAGAGGATTAAGGAGTTCTTTGGAAAGGAGCCTCACAAGGGCGTGAACCCCGACGAGGTGGTAGCGGTGGGCGCAGCCATTCAGGCGGGTGTGCTCTCCGGTGAGGTAAAGGAAATCCTCCTGGTGGATGTGACGCCACTTTCCTTGGGCGTTGAGACCTACGGTGGTGTGATGACCGTCCTCATACCCAGAAACACACCCATACCCTACAAGAAGTGTGAAACCTTCACCACCGCGAGCGATTATCAAACGGAGGTGGAGATACACGTTCTTCAGGGTGAGAGACCTCTGGCAAAGGACAACAAGTCCTTAGGCAAGTTCTACCTCACCGGCATACCACCCGCTCCCAGGGGAGTGCCCAAGATTGAGGTATGCTTTGACATAGACGTGGACGGCATACTCCACGTGACCGCCAAGGACCTTGGCACCGGCAAGGAGCAGTCCATAAGGGTGCAGGCTTCCTCCGGTCTAACGCAAGAGGAAATAGAAAGGATGGTAAAGGAAGCCCAAATGCACGAAGAGGAGGACAGGAAGAAGAAGGAGCTCGTAGAAGCCAAAAACCAGCTGGACCAGTATGTTTACAACCTGGAGAAGGTCCTCAAGGAAAACAGGGAAAAGCTACCGTCGGACCTATTGTCGGAAGTAGAGGGCGTTATAAGCTCAGCCAAGAAGGTTCTTGCGGAGGCACAATCTACCGAAGAGGTCAGGAACGCCATAGAGAAGGTCTTGGAGGCATCCTCCAAGCTGGGTAGCGTGCTTTACCAATCCGCCGGTAAGAGCTCGGGCGAAGGCGGTGATGTCATAGAAGGAAAGCCCATGTGATATAAGCCGGCTCCTCGCCGGTTTTTTAACTTATCCCTTCGGTTGCAACATTATTGCAACATAGTTGCAACATGCAACACAAAACTTCGTAGGTCTACATCCATAAAGCCCCTGTGTATCAAGCAAATCAAGAAAAGCTCAAACATGGCACGAACTTTGCAATAAATACAGGTGAAAACCTTTAAAGGAGGTGTTGGCTATGGCGACGCTGAGCAAGCTCAAAGAGCTCATGTCCCTGCCGGGGGCAGTTGCGGCGGGAGAGTTTTCAGATGATGGCAAGCTACTTGCCTACTACGGCGATATTGACGAGAAGTCTGCGGAAATCGCCGCCATGATGTGCGCAGCCAACAAGCTCATGGGCAACATGCAGGCTAAAGGTTGGAGTGCCTACACGGGTCAGGGGGGCTTTTACCCTGCGTTGGGCTTTGCGGTGGCGGGCGGTAAGTATGCCGCTTGCATCATGGGCAATGTGGGCGTCTTTTTGGAGCTTAGCAAGGCAGACTTTGACAAGACCTTTGAAACACTCTCTAAGTATATCTAAGGAAGGAGGTAAGAGTCATGGCAAACTTGGATAAGCTCATGTCCATCAAGGGAGTTTGGGCTGCTGGAGAGTTCTCTCCGGATGGAAAGCTCGTAGCCTACAAGGGCGACATATCGGAAGAGCACGCTGCGATGGCTGCCATGATGTGTGCAGCTAACACCCTTATGGCGGAGATGCAGACTCAAGGATATACTGCTTTTTCGGGTCAGGAGTGGACACCCCTGCACGGATGGGCACTCACAGGTCCCAAATACTCCGTGTGCGTCATGGGTAATGTGGGTGTGTTTGTCAACAACGACGAGGTTTCTTTCAACGAAGTGTTCAAAGCCTTGAGGGAAGCTTGATTCTGGGGGTCCTTGCCTGCCCCCTTTTTTTTTAAAGGGGATAGAGGATGCATAAATTCCTTTCGGAAGGCTGGATAAAGGCTTACATGGAAGAGTGGAACGCCAGCGAGAAGCTAAAGCAAGAGCTCAAAGACTTTAACGCTTCAATAAAATACTACATAGAAGGAAGGGAAGGGGATGCGGTGGAGCTGGTGGTGGAAAAGGGCGTAGCCAAGTCCGCCGGAAGGGCTGACTCCAAAAACTACGACTTTGAGCTCTGGGCTAACTTGGAAAGCTGGAAGAAGCTCGCCACCGGTGATATGGGACCCAAAGCGGCAATGCTAACCAAAAGGCTCAAGTTCAAGGGCTCCATGATAACCGCCATGAAGTATATGTCCGCCTTTGAGGAGAGCCTGAGGATGATGTCTAAGGTTCCCACTGACTGGGACATATAATTAAGCCTATGGACCTTGGCTTTTTTGAAAACCTCTTTGACGGCGTGCTTTTCATAGGCAGAGACTTCAAGGTAGTTTATGCCAACGCCAAAGCCCGAGAGCTTTTGGGCGAAGACCTGAGGGTAGGAGAGACATGTAGGGGGCTCTTCTCCGCGTGTTCCTCCTGTCCTTTTTCCCTCGTGGAGGAGGGAGAGGGAGTCCAGATATACGATGTTAGCCTGAAAAACCAAAGGCACGTATGCTGGAGCATGAGCCCCGTCTTTGAGGATGGAAGGCTGGTGGGCGTGCTTGAAGTCTTCAGGGATGTAAGCAATGTCATACACCACATGGAAGAGGTCCGAAGGCAGAAGGAGTTTACCGAGGTAGTCCTGAACTCCCTGGTGGAGGCGGTCCTCGTCCTTTCCAAAGACGGACAAGTCCTAAGGTATAACAACATAGCAAGGCGCATGCTCTGTCAAGAGGACAGGGATATAAGTGGTATGCATATAAAAGAGCTCGTAAGCCTGTCTTTGGAAGACTTCATGCCGGAAGGTCAGAGGTTTGACTCATACATAAACACACCATGCGGAAGGCAGAAGGCGTCGGTCCTGCTCTCTCCCCTCAAATCGGGTGAAGGATACGTGCTCTCACTGTATGTGCTTCCGGATGTAGCCACCTGCAGGATAGGAGAAGAGGAGAGCATAATAACCAAAAGCCCTCTGTTTAAAAAGGTTTTGGATAAGGCAAAGGCTGTTGCGGATTATCCGGTCAACATCCTCATAGAGGGTGAGACGGGGACGGGCAAGAGTCTTCTGGCAAAGTATATACACTACCAATCGCCGCGAAGGGACAAACCCTTTGTCAAGATAAACTGCGCTGCCATACCGGAGAACCTCTTGGAGGCCGAGCTCTTCGGTTATGTAAAGGGAGCTTTCACCGGTGCCATCAAGGACAAACAGGGCAAAGTGGAGCTTGCCGATGGGGGAACGCTCTTTCTTGATGAGATAGGAGATATGCCCCTTTACCTGCAAGCCAAGATACTTCATCTGGTCCAGAGCGGCGAGTTTGAGCGTCTTGGAGACACACAGACCAGAAGGGTAGATATAAGAATTATCTCCGCCACCAACAAAAACCTGAAGGAGATGGTAAAGGGGGGAGGGTTCAGGGAAGACCTATACTACAGGTTGAACGTGGTCAACCTAAGGCTACCACCCCTGAGGGAAAGAAAGGAGGACATACCCCTCTTGGTCAAGCACTTCTTGGAGAAGTTCTCACGCATATACAACAAGAGGGTAAAGGGCTTTTCACCCGAAGCCCTGAGGCTACTCCTGGGCTACAACTTTCCGGGGAATGTGAGGGAGCTGGAGAACATAGTGGAGCGTGCCCTGATAACGAGCGAGGGTCCATACATAAAGGAAGAGGATATGCTTGAATACATTGAAGAGCCGGCTCACCAAAAGGATAACGCAGGCGAAAGGGAGAGAATAATACGCGCTTTGAAACAAGCAGGCTACAATAAAAGTTTGGCTGCAAAGCTTTTGGGTATCCACAGGACTACCCTGTGGAGAAAGCTCAGGGAGATGGGATTGGAGAACGTGTAAGGTTTAGGTTTATAATTTTTTTATGCAGTTAAAGGAAAAAGAGATTGCAGAAAAGGTGAAGGCTCTCGTAAAACCCATAACCGAGAGTCTGGGTTTTAAACTCTTTGACGTGGAGTTTAGACCAGAAAGGGGCTGGGTGCTGAGGATTATAATAGACAAGGATGGGGGGATAACCATAGGGGATTGCGAGGAGGTGAGTAAAAGGCTGTCCGCACTGCTTGATGTGGAAGACCTGATTCCTACCTCCTACATCTTGGAAGTGTCCTCTCCCGGTCTTACCAGAGAGCTTACCAAGGAGGAACACTTTGTCTTTTTTAAGGGAAGGCTCGTAAGGGTGGTCTTAAGGGAAACCATAGGCAACAGGAGGGAAATCAAGGGCTACATAGAGGATGTTAGAGAAGGTATCCTTGAACTCAGGGAGAAGGATACGGGAGAGCTCTTGCACATACCCCTTTCCGCAGTGGCGAGGGCTAACTTGGAGTTGGAAAGATGGTAAAGAACCTAAGAAGGCTTATAGAACAGGTGGCGAAGGAAAAGGATGTGCCCGAATGGAGCGTAGAGAAGGCTCTCAAAAACGCCATAGCATTGGCTGTAAAGAAGGATAAGAAGATAAAAGAGCATCTTGAAGTGGAGTTGGAGGATGAAGGTATAAAGATATATGTGGTCAGGAGAAAAAACTCCGAATCCGTAAGGTTTCCTCTGGACATATCTACCGAAGATGTAAACAGGATAGCGGCTTACGCCGCAAAGGAGGAGTTCCTGAAGGAGCTGGAAAAGGCTGAGGAGGAGAGGGGCTATCTGGAGCTTGTAGAGTTTGAGGGACAGATAGTGGTGGGTATAGTGAGGAAGGTATCGGACAACGGAGACGTGCTGGTTGACCTCGGGAAAGTTTTGGCGCTCCTGCCCAAAAGGGAGCAGATACCCAAAGAGACCTACAAGGTGGGGCAGAGGTTAAAGGCGCTCCTTTTGGAGGTAAAGAAGACAAGGGGTCGGTATGAAGCCCTGCTCTCAAGAACGCATCCCAAGTTTTTAAGAAGGCTTTTAGAAATCTATGTGCCCGAGATAAAGGAAGGTGAGATAGAGATAAAGGCTATAGCACGGGAGCCCGGAGAGAAGGCAAAGGTGGTGGTTTACGCAAAGGACATGAAGATGGACCCTGTTGGTGTGGTGGTGGGAATAAAAGGTTCACGTATAGCTCCCATTACCGAAGAACTCTCCGGCGAGAAGATAGATGTTATAAGATGGTCGGACGACCCACAGGAGCTCATAAAGAGGAGCTTGGCGCCGGCTCCTGTGAGTAAAATCAATCTTATACCCGAGAAGAAGAGGGCAGAAGTGGGTCTGCCTAAGGAAAAGCTTTCGGTTGCCATCGGTAAGCACGGTGTGAATGTAAAGCTCGCCAACAGGGTGACCGGCTGGTATATAGACGTTATGTCAGAAGAGGATTTTGACAGACTTGCCCAACTGAGATGAGCGAAACTAAGGAGCTCTATGTCAAAAAAATCGTCTACGGAGGATACGGACTCTCGGAGGTTGGTGGGAAAAAGGTCTTCGTAAGGTATGCGGTCCCTAAGGAAGTGGTTAAGGCGAGAATTCTAAAGGAAAAAAAAGACTACACAGAAGCCACGGTGGAAGAGGTTATACTTCCGTCCTCTGACAGGAGGGAAGCTCCTTGCAGGTATTACACCCACTGTGGAGGCTGTCAGCTACAGCATATGAACTATGACGTACAGCTAAGGTCAAAGGTAGAAATCCTCTGCGAAGCTTTGGAGAGGATAGGGAACATAAAAGACCTGCCGGATGTGGATCTGATACCCTCAAAGGACGAGTTTAACTACAGGATAAAGGCTCAGTTTAAGGTGGGCGGAGGAAGTGTGGGCTTTTTTGCGTGGGCAAGCCATGAACTGGTGAGCGTAGATAAGTGCTTGCTCATGCACTCTTCCATAAACGAACTTATACCCTCCTTAAGAGAGCTCTCCAAAAAGTTTGAATCCCTGAGGGAAGTTCACGTGTTTTATTCACCCACGGAAGATGAGTTTTTGATAAAGCTCATCTCATCATCCGAGCTTGAAAAGGAAAAGGTTAAAAAGCATTATGAAAACATGCTACCTAAGAAGGTTGCGGGTGTAGGTGTTTACACCGAGCTCAGCAGTGGTCCTTTAAAAAGGTACGCTCTGGGAAGGGAGTTTACCTTTATAAAGGTAGGAGATTTCACCTACAGGGTGAGCATGGACTCCTTCTTTCAGGTTAATTACACCCTGTGGGAAGGGCTCTTAGGGGAGGTGGTTCAAGGTCCGTTTGAGAGGGCTTTGGAACTACACTGCGGGGCGGGGTTTTTCAGCCTGCCTTTATCCAAACAGGTAGGTTATCTGCTTGCGGGAGATGCCAACAGGACAGCGGTAAAGGATGCGGAGTATTCCGCCAGGATAAACGGAGTGGGAAATGTATCCTTTCACACCGAACATTCTGTGCATACGCTCAAAAGGTATGCGAGTGAGGTGATAGACTTCTTGCTTGTGGACCCGCCCAGAGGCGGTCTTTCGGACGGAGAGGCAAAGATTATCCTCCAGAATAAGCCACGCAGTATAACTTATGTATCCTGCAACCCTACAACGCTGGCAAGGGACTTAAAAGCTCTGCTCAAGGGCGGTTATAGAATAACCTCGGTAAAGCTCGTTGACAACTTTCCCCAAACCTATCATGTGGAGAGTATTGTAAAGTTAGAAGTTGTATGAGTTTTTATGGTTTATCAATACCTTAGGTTTAACCCTCGTAATACTTTGTCCTTTTGTATCCTTTTAAGCTTGGGGTGGGAGAACCGATGAATATACTAAAAAGCTATCTCTGAGAAACATAGAGGAGGAAGAGATATGTATGTTTTAAAACGTGCGGGGAATAAAGAACCTATGGATATCTCCAAAATCCGTATAGTCATTGACTTTGCTTGCAATGGCTTAAGTGTTGACCCTCTGGAGCTTGAGGCTGACGCCCATATACAGTTCAGAGAGGGTATAACCACAAAAGAAATACAACAGCTTCTCATAAGGACAGCTGCAGAGAAAGTTAGTCCGCAAAATCCAGACTGGTCGTATGTAGCGGGAAGACTGCTCCTGTATGACCTTTATAAGGATGTAGGACACATAAGAGGCTACAAAGTCAAGGACAAGATAAACGGCAAATACAAACCTTACAATCCGGAGAGCTTTTATCAGCTCATAAAGACATACACTGAAAGAGGTATCTACGGAGAGTATCTACTTCAAAACTACACCAAAGAAGAGATAGATGAGCTGGCTCGCTACATAAAACCAGAAAGGGATTTGCTTTTTAACTATGTTGGTATCAAGGTGTTATACGACAGATACTTGGTAAGGAATGAAGATGGGAATGTAATAGAATTGCCTCAAGAAATGTATATGCTTATTGCCATGACTTTGGCTATGGTAGAAAAGGACAAAGTTTATTGGGCGAAACAATTTTACGATGTTCTTTCTGAGCAACTCATATCTTTGGCAACACCTACTCTGATGAATGCCAGAAGACCTCACACGCAACTTTCATCTTGCTTTGTGTTAACGGTTGATGATGACCTCTATGACATATTTGACAACGTAACCAAAGCGGGTATGATATCCAAGTTTGCCGGTGGTTTGGGAATATATCTTGGAAAGATAAGGGCAACGGGTGCGCCCATAAGGAAGTTCAAAGGTGCAAGCTCGGGAGTATTGCCAGTGGTCAAAATCATAAACGATGTGATGGTTTATGTGGACCAATTGGGAATGAGAAAGGGTTCTGCAAGCATTACCTTAGACGTATGGCACAAGGACCTTTTGGACTTTTTGGAAGTCAAAACCAACGTGGGAGACGAAAGGAAGAAAGCCCACGACATACACCCTGCGGTTTCTATACCTGACCTGTTTATGAAAAGACTCAAAGAAAGAAAAGATTGGACACTCTTTGACCCATATTATACCAAGAATGTAAAAGATGGTAAAAACTTGGAAGACCTATACGGAGAAGAGTTTGAAAGGGAGTATGAGCGCTTAGAGAAAGAGCTACCGCCATCCGCTAAAAAGACGGTAAACTCCTTTGAACTTTGGAAGAGACTGTTGTCTGTTGTCTTTGAAACTGGAGAGCCTTACATATTCTTCAGGGACACATCTAACAAACTCAACCCCAACAAACACTGCGGAATGGTTTACTCTTCTAACCTGTGCCACGAGATAGTTCAGAATATGTGTACCACAAAGCACGTGGGGGACATTCTGGAAGAAGACGGAACTATCATCCACAAGAAAAAGTCGGGAGATGTGGTGGTTTGTAATTTAGGTTCAGTAAACCTTGGCAAAGTATACACCAAAGAAGACTTGGAAAAGGTGATGCCAATCCTTGTTAGGATGCTTGACAATGTTATCTCAATCAACTACTACGCCATAAAAGAGGCTGAGTATACCAATAGAAGATACAGAGCCATAGGTATAGGAGTTTCCAATTATCATTACTGTTTAGTCAAAAACGGGATTGCGTGGGAAAGTGAAGAGCATCTAAGGTTTGCGGACGCTCTCTTTGAAAGGATAGCCTATTATGCTGTAAAGTCTTCCATGGAGCTTGCCAAAGAAAGAGGAAAGTATCCTCTCTTTGATGGCTCAGATTGGTCCAAAGGTATATTCTTCGGCAAAACTGCTCAGGAGTGTCAGCAAGAATCCGAAAAGAACGGTAATTATCTTGACTGGATAGGTCTTGCGGAAGAAGTTAAAAAGTATGGCATGAGAAACGCATACCTTTTAGCCATAATGCCAACAGGTTCAACATCTTTGATAGTTGGTGCTACTTCATCTTGCGACCCCATATTTGCCAAGTTTTATAAGGAAGAGAACATGAGCGGAATCTTACCACAGGTGCCACCAGAGATAGATAAATACTTCTGGCATTATAAGAGCGCATACAACATAGACCAAGAGTGGATAATAAGAGCGGGAGCTGTTCGTCAGAAGTGGATAGACCAAGCCCAGAGCCTAAACCTGTTTATTGACCCAGAAAACATAGACGGTCCAAAACTCTCAAGACTGTATGAGCTCGCATGGGAATTAGGACTTAAGACGGTCTACTATACACGCTCTAAATCTTTGACCGATTTAGATGAGTGTGAAAGCTGTTCTACATAAGGAGGTAAAACATGGAAAGAGTGCTTATTTTCAATCCAAACGGTGATAGAGAAGCAAGTAAGAGAAATGTAGTTTTTGGCAACCCTACCAACATAATGGAGCTCAACAACGTCAAATACCAATGGGCTTTTGACCTTTACAAGACTATGGGCTTTACCAACTTTTGGATACCCGAAGAAATTCCCATGCAAGAAGATAAAAAGCAGTATGAGAGGGAGCTATCTCCTTATGAGAAAAGAGCTTACGAGCTCGTTTTATCTTTTCTGATAGCTTTAGACAGCTACCAAGTGAACATGCTCAAAGAGTTTGCCCGCTATCTTACAGCGCCCGAGCTTGTTATGGCTATAACATCCCAAGAGTTTCAGGAAGCTTTACACTCTTATTCTTATCAGTTTGTATTAGAGAGCGTGGTAGACCCTGTAAAGGCTGACGAGATTTACAACTACTGGAGACAAGACCAAGTTCTGATGGAAAGAAACAAAGTCATAGCGGAGCTCTACAATGAGTTTATAAGAAACCCAAACGAGGAAAACTTTGTAAAGGCAGTCTTCGGAAACTACGTTTTGGAAAGCCTTTACTTCTATTCGGGATTTGCCTTTTTCTATACGCTGGGAAGACAGGGTAAAATGCTAAACACCGTCCAACAGATAAGGTATATAAACCGTGATGAGCTCACCCATGTTAGCCTTTTCAGAAACATCATAAGCACACTAAAACAAGAACAGCCCGAGCTCTTTACTCCCGAGATAAACAAGTGGGTTTATGAGTTTTTCAAATTTGCCACAAACAAAGAAATTGAGTGGGGTCAATATGTAACGCAAAACCAAATACTGGGTATAAACAACACACTCATTGACAGATACATTAAATACTTGTGCAATCTAAGGCTTACTCAAATAGGATACGAACCGCTCTATCCGGACATAACCGAGAATCCTATGAAGTGGATAGACCAGTTCAGAAGCATAAACGATACCAAAACGGATTTCTTCCAGGGTAAACCGCAGACCTATGCAAAGAGGAGCGAGCTAAGGTGGTGAAGATAGGCATAACCATAGGGGACCCGGCGGGCGTGGGTCCCGAGCTCATCCTCAAGCTCTCCAAACACTTTGACCCTCAGAAGGCTTACATCATATACGGAGAAAAGAAGATAATAGAAAGGGCAAAGCACGAGCTACGGATGGACTTGGATTATAAGGAGATACATACCATAGGGGAGGTCAAAGAAGGCGGTGTTTACCTTGCAGACCTAAACATCGCGGAGATGGACAAACCTCTTCCCTCCCTCGCATCGGGCAAGGTTGCGGTAGCCTACCTTGCAAGGGCGGTCGTCGACGCGGTCCAGAAAAATATAGACGGCATACTTACCATGCCCATGAGCAAGTTTTGGGCGAGGCTCGCCGGCTTTTCTTACGAAGGTCAGACGGAGTTTTTAGCTCAGGCAAGCGGTGTAAAGGAATACGCCATGATGATGTATTCTTCAAGGGTTAAGGTGGTCCTCATGTCCACGCACCTGCCCTTGCGCTCAGCCATTGAAGTCTTAAGCACCTCTGCTATAATAAGCAAGGTGGAGCTCTTGGTTAGGGAATACAAAAAACTGTTTGGTAATGAGCCGTCGGTGGGAGTGCTGGGTCTTAACCCTCACGCGGGGGAAGGTGGAGAGATAGGCAGGGAGGACATGGAGGTAATACTGCCGGCGGTTCGGGAGCTCAAGGATAGGGGCTACAAGGTAGACGGTCCACTTCCTCCGGACAGCGCCTTCTTAAAGCCCTCTGCTTACGATGTGTTCCTCTGTATGTATCACGACCAAGGACTCATACCTTTTAAGCTTTTAGCCTTTGCTAAGGGCGTTAATCTCACCCTCGGTATCCCTTTTGTGAGGACCTCCCCTGACCACGGCACCGCTTACGACATAGCTTGGAAGGGCATAGCTAACGAAAAGCCATCTCTTCACGCCCTTAAGCTCTGTGAGGAGCTATGCGGGAGGTTAAGAAGGTGAAGTTTGTATTCTTTTTCATAGTGCTGTTTATCCTCGCCGGCGCTTTAGGTCTTATCATCTTCCTGAATATGCAAAAGGTAGAACTGGTGCTGACTCCCCTTTTTAACGATACCTATTACCGTCTACCCCCCATGCCCTTGGGACTTCTGGTGGTCCTGAGCGTTGTTCTGGGCTTTCTTCTGGGTTATATTTTTAGTTTGATTCAGAGGATTTTTAAGTAGGAGGGAGCTATGGCTGTTGATTATCAGGGTATTTACATCCTCTCAAGCGGTATGCTTTTACAGCAGAGGAAACTGGACACCATAACCAACAACATCGCCAACGCAGACACGGTGGGCTTTAAAAAGGACATGCTCCTGGTTAGCTCTTGGATAACTCCATACAACCAGCAGAGGACCAACCTTTCCGAAGATCCTGCCAACAACTTCTTATACCCTATGGTGGAACGCGTTTACACTGACCTTACGCAGGGAGCCATAAGGCAGACGGGCAACCCCTTGGACCTTGCCATTGAAGGGCAGGGCTTTTTTGTGGTGAGCGACGGAACAAACACCTACTACACACGCAAGGGAAACTTCAGGCTTGACCGCGAGGGCTATCTGGTCAACGAAAGGGGTATGAGGGTCCTCAGCGACGGGGGACAACCCATAAGAGTGGA
>FWWM01003349.1_pt1 | contig 40031 bp, 33 predicted proteins | sample 2228351 | NCBI WGS metagenome assembly FWWM01 (sample SAMEA103939774, study PRJEB20133) | metagenome
GACCGGCCCCATCAGGGCATTGCTATCCCAGGTCTGTCACCCAACGAATTCGCCAGCCGCATCTGGCTTATGTAGGTTGGCAATGTTCACACTTCCGTTGACAAATACAGATTTTGCGATTTTCTGGAACGTTCAACCTGGGATCGCGGATGTCCCGTTCGTCATATGCGGCTGGTCTCACAGAAGCCCATTTTGGGTTGAGGCACTCCGATATTTTGAAAAGCCCTGATCAGCAGCAACCAGCATTCGACATCTCACCACCAATCCCGGTTATGGGTTAAAATCAACACCTGAGGAACAGGCCTATGAACCCATTCTGTGGCTATCGCTGCTCACTCTGTGGTGCTGAATATGCCCCTGGAGAAGTGACCTACACCTGCCCCAGGGACGGCGGCAATCTGGACGTCGAACTGGAATATGAGATCATCAAGAAAAAATACCAGCCCGAAGACTTCTTGAGCCGCAAAGACTACTCCCTGTGGCGCTACGAACCGCTCCTGCCAGTGAGCCTCCCCAAGGGCGAAAACACACCGCTCCATCTGGCCGGCTGGACACCGGTTTTTCGACTCTCCACCTTGGCCCGCGACCTGGGCCTGAAACACCTGTGGCTGAAAGACGAGTCGCGCAATCCGTCTGCTTCTTTCAAAGATCGGGCTTCAGCCATTGTGGTCGCTCGTGCTCGTGAGATCAAGGCCGAAGTGATCGTAACCGCCTCCACCGGCAATGCCGGTGCAGCCCTGGCCTGCATGGCGGCGGCTGTGGGACATCCCGCCGTCATTCTGGCCCCACGCACCGCACCTCCCGCCAAGATCGCCCAACTGCTGATCTTCGGTGCCCGCGTCATCCTGGTGGATGGTACCTACGATCACGCCTTCGACCTGACCATACAGGCGGCCCACGAATTCGGCTGGTATTGCCGGAATACTGGCTTCAATCCCTTCACAGCAGAAGGCAAGAAAACCGCCGCCTTCGAGATCTGGGAATGGTGGGTCGAAACCCATCGTGACTGGCACAAACAAGGTAGCCCCCTCGACGATCACCCTCCGCTCACTATCTTCATCCCGGTGGGTGATGGCAACATCATCTCCGGCATCCACAAAGGCTTCAAAGACCTTCTCCGCCTGGGGTGGATCCAAAACCTGCCGCGCCTGGTCGGCGTGCAGGCCGAAGGATCGGCAGCCATCGCCCATGCCTTCCACGCCAACACAGAAACCATCACCCCCGTCCATGCCAGCACCCTGGCCGATAGCATCTCGGTCGATCTACCTCGCGATGGGGTACGCGCCGTGCGCGCCGCTCGCGAGACCGGTGGAACATACATTACTGTCAGCGATCAGGAGATTTTGCAGGCCATGGCTACGCTGGGACGCGTGGGGATCTTCGCCGAGCCGGCTGCCGCCACAGCCTTTGCCGGCCTGGTGCGGGCTATTCAATCCGGTTTTATCCACAGCGATGATCCAGTACTGGTGCTGAGCACAGGCAGTGGATTGAAAGACGTGCGCGCCGCCATGCAAGCCGTAAGCGAAGCCCCGGTGATCGAACCGACCCTGCACGCCCTGAAACGACTCCTCTAAGCCCATTGCCCAACCAATCTTCCCGGAACGATTCCATTAAACCAGACCACCGTATGGACGTCACCTATTCGATCATTGCCCCCATCTATAACGAAATCGAAAATCTGCCTGAACTCTATCGCCGCGTGCGCGCTGTGATGGACTCCCTCGGCGACCCCTGGGAGTTGATCCTGGTGGACGATGGCTCCACCGACGGCTCCACCAACGTCATTCGGGAACTGGCCCAACAGGACCGGCGCGTTCGCCCGGTGATCTTCTCGCGCAACTTCGGTCATCAGATCGCCATCACCGCCGGCTGGGATTACGCCCGTGGCCAGGCGGTGATCATTATTGACGCCGACCTGCAAGACCCCCCCGAAGTGATCCCCGAACTGATCAAGAAGTGGAAAGAAGGATACCAGGTTGTCTACGCTGTGCGATCCGAGCGCGAGGGAGAGACCTGGTTCAAAAAAGCCAGCGCGGCTTTCTTCTATCGCCTGATTCGCCACATCACCGACGTGAACATCCCCGTTGATGCCGGCGATTTCCGACTGATGGATCGCAAAGTCGTAGACGTGCTCAAGCGTATGCGAGAGCGTCATCGCTTCCCTCGCGGCATGTCGGCCTGGGTTGGGTTCCGCCAGATCGGCGTAGAATACGTCAGGGCGCCACGCTTTGCCGGTGAAACCAAATACCCCTTCCGCAAGATGGTCAAACTGGCACTCAACGCCATCACCAGCTTTTCCTACTTCCCGCTTCAGGTCGCCACCTTCTTCGGGTTCTTCTCTGCTGGTCTGGCGATCCTGGCCATCCCTGTTGTAGCCATCCTGCGCATCACCGGTTCCCACTTCTTCGAGGGACAGGCCACTACTCTGATCGCCGTGCTCTTCCTGGGCGGTGTACAACTGATCTCGCTGGGCATCCTGGGAGAATACATCGGCCGCATCTATGACGAAACCAAAGGCCGACCGCTCTACATCGTGCTCCAGGATCCGGACGACTTCTCGCCGAATGAGCACACATCCTCCTGAACCAGGCCGCCCCTGGTAGGTCTCCCAGGAAATCACCCGAGATAGCGGACGTCTCGTCCGCTCCGGCATGGCGGATGTCTCGTCCGCTCCGGCGGACATCCCACCATCTGTAGTGAGGTATCATGCGCGTTTGTGTCTTATCTGATGAAGCCTTTGGGGAATACACGCCCGCACCCTACCTCATCCACCATGAGTGGAAAATGTACCTGGTCAAGCGTCCCGTCCTGGAGTTCATTCAAACCATCACCCGCCACGAAACCTATGATGTTTACTTGAACCTGTGCGACGGTGCACCAGACGAAGATCGCCCTGGTGTAGACGTGATCCAGGCCCTGGAGATGTTGAAACTTCCTTTCACAGGTGCGGATAGCCGGTTCTACTCGATCACCCGCGAGCAGACCCGCCTGGCTGCCCAACGCATTCAGGTGAACTTCCCGCGGGGGTTTGCCGCTCGTCCTGACGATCCCCTGGAAGCGATGATCGAACAGGCTGATCTACATTTCCCCCTAATTGTCAAGCATCCAGAAAGCTATGCCAGCGTAGGCATGACTCGCGACTCGCGCGTTGCAACCCTGGAACAGGCACGCGCCCGCTTCGATGAAATGAGCACTCGTTATGGCGGCGCCCGCATCGAAGAGTTCATCGAAGGGCGTGAATTCACCGTCCTGATCGCTGACAACCCCGACAACCTGGACGATCCCTACGTATATCCTCCTCTGGAGGTCATCTTTCCCCCTGGCGAATCGTTCAAACACTGGGCCATGAAGTTCGACCCCAATGTGGACATGGATCTGGCAACCGTCAGCGACCCAACTCTGGCACAACAACTGAAGACCATAGTGCGTCAGGTCTATCTGGCGGTAGGGGGTGTGGGATACGCTCGAGCCGACATCCGCATGAATTCAGAAGGCGAACTATTCTTGCTGGAGATCAACCCCAACCCCAGCATTCTGAACATGCCCGACGAAAAATCCTCCGCTGACTACATGATGGAAGACGACCCTGGTGGCGTAGAAGGCTTTCTGGATCGCATCTTTCGCTCGGCCATCCTGCGTTGTGAACGACGTATGCCGGCAACCCCACCGTTACGCCACTGAAAACGAGACCCCATGTTTTAGCACAATGACAAAACCTCTTCCCCTCTCTCTTCACGCTCTCATCCTTTCCCGTCCTCAAAACCCGATCTCCGTGTGAGTTCTCCAACCTTCTCCGTGTCTCCGTCACTTCGTGGTTTAATCCCTCTCCGTATCTCCGTCACTTCGTGGTTTAATCCCTCTCCGTATCTCCGTCCCTCCGTGGTTTAATCCCTCTCCGTATCTCTATCCCTCTCCGTATCTCCGTTACTCCGTGGTTTAATCCCTCTCCGTATCTCCGTCCCTCCGTGGTTTAATCCCTCTCCGTATCTCCGTCCCTCCGTGGTTTAATCCCTCTCCGTATCTCCATCCCTCTCCGTATCTCCGTTACTCCGTGGTTTAATCCCTCTCCGTATCTCCGTCCCTCCGTGGTTTGATTTTCCTCCGTATCTCCCGCCCTCATGCCCTCACACCCTCCCGCTCTACACCCCTGGAATGTCTCTCCTGAAGAAGCCGCCCGCATCCAAAGCGAATTGTGCCAGCAACTCCGCCTGATCTGGGATGGACGCCCGGTGCATACCATAGCCGGCGTGGATGCAGGCCTGGCTGGCGATCAGGCCCGTTGTGCCATTGTAGTATTACGTTTCCCTGACCTGACTCCACTGGAAAGTGCCATCGGCTACGCTCCTCTGGACTTCCCCTACATCCCTGGACTGTTAGCCTTTCGCGAAGGACCAGCAGTCCTGGAAGCCTGGCAGGCCTTGCGGATTCTACCCGATGTGGTGCTGTTCGACGGGCAGGGTATTGCCCATCCGCGCCGCATAGGGATTGCCTCCCAAATGGGACTGTGGCTGAATCGACCCACCATCGGCGTCGCCAAATCACGCCTCTACGGGCACCACGCTCCGGTTCCCCCTGAACCCGGTGGCCGATCAGACCTCTTCGATGAGCATGACCCTGCCCGACGAATCGGTGTCGTCCTGCGCACCCGTCGCGGTACCAACCCTCTATACGTCTCGCCCGGCCACCTGATCGACATAGAACAGGCAGTGACGCTCACCCTGGCCTGTTGCGTGGGCTATCGCCTGCCCGAACCGATCCGCTGGGCTCATCACATCGCCAGTGGTCAGCCCCTGCCTGGAGCCAGGCAAGAGCGATTGTTCTGGTAACGCCAATCGCGCAGATAATCGCGCAGGCGATGCAGAGTGGACAGAGGAAGCCAGGGAGAGACAAAGACGCAAAGGGGCACCCTGATCACAGGCTCGCATCCGATTATCAGTCGGTGTGTTATAACTTCAAGTCATCATCCAGACTCTTGACGAAGGATACAGAGAACATGAGAAAACGTGTAGTCATTACCGGCCTGGGATGTGTCAGCCCACTGGGAAACAACGTTGAGGCAACCTGGAAGGCCATCATCGCCGGTCAGTCGGGGGCGGGGCCGATTACCCTGTTTGACCCTTCCCAGCATAAGACCCGTTTCGCCGCCGAAGTGAAGGGCTTCGATGGGGTGGCTCTGTTTGGCGCTCGTGAAGCCCGTCGCATGGACCGCTTCACGCAGTTTGCCCTGGCAGCCACGCTGGAGGCCCTGGCTCAGGCTGGCCTTACCATCAATGAATCTAATCGCGATCGGGTAGGTGTATTAATCGGCTCGGGCATCGGTGGGATTATGACCCTGCTACACGAGGTAGAGACGTATCGCCAACGAGGCCCGGATCGGGTCAGCCCGTTCTTGATCCCGATGATGATTTCCGACAGTGCCGCCGGTATGATCGCCATTCACCTGGGGGCGCGTGGCCCAAACATGGCCCTGGCTACCGCCTGTGCCTCCGGGACGAATGCCATCGGCGAGGCCGTAGAGATGATCCGCCGTGGATCGGCGGAGGTGATGATCGCCGGTGCCTCCGAAGCAGCGATCACGCCTCTGGCCATCGCCGGCTTGAACGTCATGGGAGCCCTATCCACCCGCAACGAAGATCCGCAGCGAGCCTCACGACCGTTCGATCGCAACCGAGACGGGTTCCTGATGGCCGAAGGAGCGGCGGTGCTGATCCTGGAATCGCTGGAACACGCCCAGGCGCGCGGCGCCCACATCCTGGCCGAGGTCACCGGCTACGGGACCAGTGACGATGCCTACCACGTTTCGGCTCCGGCAGAAAACGGAGCCGGCGCCGCCCTGTCCATGCAACTGGCGTTACAAGATGCCGGCCTGGCTCCTGCCGAGATCGGCTACATTAACGCCCATGGCACATCTACCCCATTAAACGACAAAAGCGAAACCGCAGCCATCAAAACGGTCTTCGGCGAACAGGCCTATGCCATCCCGATCTCATCCACCAAATCCATGACCGGCCATCTGTTGGGCGCCTCTGGCGCCCTGGAGGCTGTGGTGTGCGTGAAAGTGTTCCAGGACAACCTGCTGCCACCGACGATCAACTACGAGACCCCTGACCCGGAATGCGATCTGGATTATGTCCCCAATCACGCCCGCCCGGGCCGGCCTGATCACATCATGTCCAATTCCTTTGGCTTCGGTGGACACAACGCCACACTGATCTTCTCGCGCTTCGATTCAGATCAGTCCCATTTTGCGTCGAAGTAAAAAGGGAGGTGGTTGGATGCCCTACGCGCATATCACCGGCTGGGGGATGTATCTCCCCGAAAAGGTGCTGACCAACGACGACCTGGCGAAAATTGTAGAGACCAGCGATGAATGGATTCGCACCCGAACAGGCATTCGCGAACGTCGCCTGGCGGCAGAACACGAAACACCAGCCACAATGGGCGCCCAAGCCGCCCTGCAGGCTCTCTCTGTGGCCAATTTGCGGCCAGACGATATAGATTTGATCATCTGTACCTCTTCATCCACTTCGCACATTTTCCCGGCCATAGCCAGCCTGATCCAGGATCAGATTGGCGCTTCTCGCGCCGGCGCATTTGACCTGCTGGCCGCCTGCTCCGGGTTCATCTATGCCATGAACATGGCCGCACTATCTATTCGGAGCGGCGCCATTCGAAATGCGCTGGTCGTGGGCACAGAGACCCTCTCTCGATACGTGAACTGGCAAGATCGCAGCACCTGCATTCTGTTCGGAGATGGAGCCGGTGCCTTCGTCCTGCAGGCCTGTGAACGCCCTGGAGGAGTACTGGCCGCCGTCATGCACTCAGATGGCTCAGGAGGGGACTTGTTGACCCTGCCCGTAATGGGCGAGAAATTCTCTGAAAACGGGGCCGGCTTCCGCGTCGGCCAGATTTACATGGATGGCCGCGAAGTCTTCCGCTTTGCCACGCGCGTCATGGTCTCAGCCACCGAGGAAGTGCTCAAAGCCTCCGGCTTGAGCAAAGAAGAGATCCGCCTGATCATCCCTCACCAGGCGAACTATCGAATTATCGAAGCGGCAGCCCGAGGCTTAAAGATCCCCCTGGATCGATTCGTGATCAACCTGGAACGCTTCGGGAATACCTCAACTGCATCCATCCCTATCGCCACTGTGGAAGCGGTACAAAGCGGGCGACTCAAACCGGGAGACCCGGTCGTGTTCGTGGGATTCGGCGCCGGCCTGACCTGGGGTGCACTCGCCGCCATCTGGACCGGGCCACTGCCCGTAGCCCGCAAGATCGTGGTCAAACGCTATCGCCTGTGGGGACGCCTGCGATCGCTCCTGCGACGCCTGCAACGGTACCTGGAAGGGATACTCTGGGGCAGGAAAATGATGTCCTGACCTGAGAGGGCCAGACAAAACCACAAGACATCCTCTCATAACCAGACAGCTACTACCCGCCTGAGGAAGTAGCTGTCTGTCTTCTGCCAGGCAAACGCACTCTTCACTGTGCATCACCGGTATTCACCCTCCAAAATTTTTCGCCCTTTCTTCGTCTGACCTTTATCGAATCTTTACACTCGTCGGTTATGGTTTAGACACAACGATTACGAAAGGAGTACACCATGAAAAAGGTTCTATTGACCATTCTGATTGCGTTCGGATTGGCCGCAACACTGGGCAGTACCCCTGTCTTTGCCCAGAAAACCCCTGAAATCCATCCCGCTTCTGCCCGATCAACCTATAATCACTGGCATGGATACGGCCCTCTTCACACGTATCTGATCCAGGCCTTTGCTGAGAAGACCGGCCTGAGCGTGGACCAGGTCAACGCGCAACTGGCGACAGGCAAAACCCTAGCCCAGATCGCCCTCGACCAGGGCGTGAAGCAAGAAGACCTGAGCACCTTCCTGCTCGAAGTGCATAAACTCGCCCTGGATAAAGCCGTAGCCGCCGGCGTGATCACCCGGCAACAGGCCGACTGGATGTATCAACGCCTGCTTTCCAACGGATTCGGGTTCGGCTGTGGATCTGGTTTCCTCCACACCTACCTGCTCCAGGCCTTTGCCGAGAAAACCGGCCTGAGCGTGGACCAGGTCAACGCGCAACTGGCGACAGGCAAAACCCTGGCCCAGATCGCCCTCGAGCAGGGCGTGAAGCAGGAAGACCTGAGCACCTTCCTACTCGAAGTGCATAAACTCGCCCTGGATAAAGCCGTAGCCGCCGGCGTGATCACCCGGCAACAGGCTGATCAAATCGAGCAGGCCTGGGTGACTCCCGGCTGGAGATGGGGTATGCCTTCCCCGGGCTTCGGCCACTGGGGATTCCCCTATTACGGCTGGGGGAAACCCGGCTGGAAGGGTGGACGAGGCCGATAATCTTCTTGTTCGAGGAGGTCACTCATGAAACGAACGCTGCTCTGGATTGTCCTGGTTGTAGTACTGGCTGCCGCATCCTTTGGTGGAGGATATGCCCTGGCGAACTTCCGCTTTTCGACGCTCTCCTCCCAGGCTCAAACCACTTCGCCGCTATACCCCTACCCCGGCTGGCCTGGCTGGAAATGGGATTGGGATGATTACGGTCCGCTTCACACCTATCTGCTCCAGGCCTTTGCCGAGAAAACCGGCCTGAGCGTGGACCAGGTCAACGCGCAACTGGCGACTGGCAAAACCCTGGCCCAGATCGCCCTCGACCAGGGCGTGAAGCAGGAAGACCTGAGCACCTTTCTACTCGAAGTGCATAAACTCGCCCTGGATAAAGCCGTAGCCGCCGGCGCGATCACCCAACAACAGGCCGACTGGATGTACCAGCGCCTGCAACAGGGCAAACTCTGGTGGGGTCCTGGCCGTGGTTGTCCCATGTGTGGCGACCCTGGTTGGGGACGCGGCCGCGGCTGGGGACGCTGGAAAGGCCCCCGATGGAACTATCCCTATCCTTGAGCCAGGCTCCCTTCGTGCCGGCCGATCCCGGATCGGAATTGGCCGGCTGACCATATTCCGGTTTCCGCCGACCGGAGGTTGGTGCTCCTCCCCCGACCTTCGGTCGGCAAACCGTACCGACCTGGGGTCGGCAGGACCAGGCCGAGCCTGGTGGTATGCCGCCCTGGGAGCGGTGTAATATGCACCCTGGCTGCCTCCGGTAAAGCCAGGCCGGGCAGTACCTGTACTCCCTCCTTCACACTTCCAGAGTCTCCGCCTCGCGCCATCTGGCCTGGGCTGTTTCCTGTAACGCCTGGATATCCAGCATCAGCGGTTCAGCCAGGGAAGGCTCATCCAGAGAACGCAAATTAACGCGCACGTTATACATCGCCGCAGTGAGCGCCGCCTGGGCCAGTGCCAGGGCACTCAGCGCATCTGAACGAGCGTTGACATTGCCACGGCGCGCGCAGATCAGCGCCAGGTCCATCACCTGAACCGCCTGACGGGCCACACGCAAAGGCACCGAAGCCGCCTGCAACGTGGCGCGACGGATGGCCTCCTGGCGCTCTGTCTGCTGTTCAGGCGTATCCTTCGGCAGGCGATAGGCCGCCATCAGCGCCTCAAAAGCCGCTGCGTCCTGCTGGACAGCCCGGGTCAGGTCCGCGCGCAGCGTTTCAGCGGTGGCACGAATGGCCTGCATCTCCGCCTCGACCTCAGCATATTTTTTCTTGCCTATCGTCAGGCCTGCCACCATGGCCACCAGCGCGGCCCCCATGGCGGCAGAAAATGCCGCGGCCGAGCCTCCGCCTGGGGTGGGTGTGGCCGCCGCCAGGTCGTCCAGGAACGAAGCGGTCGGCGCCGGGGCAGAGAACCCGCCTGGGGAGGCCAGATCGGCCTGGGCGGCGAGCAGACGCGCTTCCAGAATCTGATCCCGTTCCAATCCATCCAGTTGCAGATACCAGATCGCCGCATCCAGCAACGCATCCTGGGGCAGCAATCCCACCACTTCGGTATGATGAATGGCTGTGCCATATCGTTCGGCCTCGCGGCGGATCAGTTCCACCACCCGGGCCAGGGGCGTCTCGCGAGAATTGGTGAGATTCATCGAAACCTGCGCCCGTCCGCCCACCAACAACCCCAGGGCCTTCACATATCGCAATCCCCCCGACGAATGGCGCACGGCCCGGGCAATGGCTTTGGCCACGGTCACGTCGTCGGTGTTCAAATAGACGTTGAACGCAATCAAGGGCGGGCGAGCGCCGATCACTGTCGCACCTGCCGGCCCGACCTGCTTCGGCCCAAAATCAGGATCGCGCTCCGGGTTCACGCCCATCTCCACCTTGAGCGCCTCATACTGGCCACGGCGAATGTTTTCCAGATTGACTCGCTCCGGGCGAGTAGCAGCCGCCTCGTAAAGATATACCGGAATGCCCAGTTCACGCCCCACCCGCTCTCCCAGGCGACGGGCTATAGCCACGCACTCCTCTAGCGTGACTCCGTGCAACGGCACAAAGGGCACCACATCGGTAGCGCCAATCCGCGGATGCTGGCCTTGATGCTGATCCAGATCGATCAACCGGGCCGCCGTGCCAATCGCCCGAAAAGCCGCCTCTTCGACCGCCTGTGGGGCACCGACAAACGTCACCACTGTACGATTATGATCCAGGTCAGACGAACGATCCAAAACCAGCACGCCCGGCACCGACTGGATCGCCGCCAGAATTTGATCCACCACTTCGGGACGTCGAGCCTCGGAGAAATTGGGAACACACTCCACCAGGGGACTCTGCATAACACATGCCTCCTTTCTCTGGACGATCGGCAGGCCGCGTCCTCCCGCAGCCTGCCCTACACTCGAACGGATCTGGCCTCCGGACCCAAACGGGAATTCTGGATAGGGCTTTTCAAAATTCTACTCTTTGGGCCTTTCTTACAGTTGCTGTGACTCTCAGCAACATAAAATTGTACCGCCGACCTAGTCGGCACACTGCCAGGCAAAGCCTGGCGGGACAAAAAGAGCATTAAATCTTCGAAAAGCCCTGAATTCTGGATAAGCATTCTTGACTACCTGAAGGTTGTTCTACCGCCGAGTAACCGTTCGGTCTTGTCGCGAAGCCAGGTGCGGCCACCTGTCATTCAGCGTCGGTCTTTCCACCTGCTTTCAAAACAGTATGCCACACCGCTCAAGTATCATCTTATCATACTGGAAACTCTGCGTTCTTGGCGCACTCTGCGGTGAAACACCCAAAAGAAACTCTACGTTCCTGGCGCACTCTAGTCATCCTTGACAGTTACAGTTACTCTGCGGTTTGCTTTGCCCCAAACTGACGTTCCCTGACGGGGATGCGGGTCAGGCAACAAGACGGGCAGAAGTTTTCAGGACAGGCTTTGAGCCTGTCCTGTTCGATTGTTTATCCGGCAAATCCAGCCCGACCTTCCTCACTTATCGAGCAGAGCGGCCACGCCGGGCAGTTCGCGGCCCTCCAGGAACTCCAGAGAAGCGCCACCACCGGTAGAGACGTGGGTCATCTGTTTCGCTACGCCGGCCTTCTTCACCGCACTGGCGCTATCGCCCCCACCGATCACCGTAGTAGCCCCCGATTCAGCCAGCATACGCGCCAGGGCAAACGTCCCCTCGGCAAATTTGGGGAATTCAAACACCCCTACCGGCCCGTTCCAGACGATCAACCGGGCGCCCTGAAGCGCGGCCTTATACAGGTCCAGAGTCTTCGGGCCGACATCCATGGCTCGCCAGCCAGCGGGAATCTGGTCCACATCCACCACCTGGGAATTGGCCTCGGCGCTGAACGCGTCAGCCACCACCACGTCCACGGGCAGGATTATCTTCTCCCCTGCCTTCTCCAGCAGACCACGGGCCATATCCAGGGCCTCGGCTTCGACCAGGCTCTCCTGCATATTATAGCCTTTGGCCGCCAGGAAGGTATTGGCCATGCCGCCACCGATGATCAATGTGTCGCACTTAGCCATCAAGTTTTCCACCACCCGGATCTTATCGCTGATCTTGGCACCACCCAGAATGGCCACGTAGGGGTGCTCTGGGTTGGACGTAGCCCGGCTGAGATACTCCAGTTCCTGCTCCATCAAGAAGCCGGCCACCGCCGGCAGGAAGCGCGCCACACCCTCTGTAGAAGCATGAGCGCGATGGGCCGAGCCAAAGGCATCGTTCACATATACATCGCCCAGGGCGGCCATCTGGCGAGCCAGGTCCAGGTCATTCTTCTCCTCGCCGGGGTGGAAGCGGGTATTTTCCAGCATCAGCACCTCCCCCGGTTGGAGTTCGCCAGCCATTTTTTCCACCTCCGGCCCGACACAATCAGGGGCCATTTTGACCGGCCGGCCCAACAACTGTGAGAGCACTTCAGCCACCGGTTTCAGGCTAAATTGCGGAGCGGGGCCCTTGGGGCGTCCCAGATGGCTCATCAGGATTAGGGAGGCTCCCTGTTCGAGCACATACTGAATGGTGGGCAACGAGGCACGAATGCGTTTGTCATCCGTGACTTTCCCATCGGCCATAGGGACGTTGAAATCTACACGCATCAACACCCGCTTACCCTTGAGATCAATATCGCGCACAGTTTTCTTATTCATGTCACACTCCTGTAGTTCAACCATACCGACAGGCCCTGCCTGGGTGTGGGGCAATCGGAGATTTGCCTGCCTTCACCAGGTCAGAGGCCTGTGCCACGTGCTGCCTGGTGCTGACCAGAGGTCGGTGGTGCGAAATTCTGGTTAGGATGGCAGTTGAACTCTCCTTTGGGTGTTGGGACGGCAGTTGAACTGCCGTCCCCAACCCCTGCCGTCACAACCCTTTAGGGCTTCTGTGCTTCAAGATTCTGCCTGTCAAGGCCACGAATCGTACCGCCGGCTCTGCCTGGCACACCAATCATACGTACCACCAGGCTCTGCCTGGCACACCAATCATACGTACCGCCAGGCTCTGCCTGGCACACCAATCATACGTACCGCCAGGCTCTGCCTGCCCCAACCAGGGAGGAAGCAGACTCACCGCCCGACGCTCACAGCGATTTAGCGATCAGAGCAGCCAGGTCTGCGGTTCGGCAAGAGTAACCCCATTCGTTATCGTACCAGGCCACGACCTTGACAAAGTTGCTCTTCTCCTTGCCCAGAGCCATGGTGAACTGCAAATCCACCGACGAAGAATGAGGATCGCCCTTGAAGTCAATCGAAACCAGCGGTTCCTCCACCGCCTGCAAGATGCCCTCCAGGCGTGGTTCTCGGGCTGCCTGACGATAGGCGTCGCGCAGTTCTTCCGTGGTGACTTCGGTCTCCAGTTCGGCAGTGAAATCCACCACCGAAACCGTGGAGGTAGGCACACGCAGCGCGTATCCATCGAATTTCCCCGCCAGGTCGGGGATGACCAGTTTCAGGGCTTTGGCGGCGCCGGTCGTGGTTGGGATGATGCTCATCGCGGCTGCGCGAGCCCGGCGCAGGTCAGAATGGGGCAGATCGAGAATACGCTGATCGTTGGTATAGGCGTGGACAGTGGTCATGAAGCCCCGGCGAACCTTAAAGCGATCGTGAATCACCTTGACTGCCGGAGCCAGACAGTTGGTCGTGCAGGAGGCATTGGAGATCACCTGATGGCTGGCAGGATCATACATGTCCTCGTTCACGCCCAGCACCACCGTGAGGTCTTCCCCTTCAGCGGGTGCAGTGATGATGACTTTCTTCGCTCCACCATGGGTGATGTGGTTCTCGGCTCCTTTTACAACTTTGCCCTTCTTATTTACGCCGTCTTTCTTGACTGTGAACACGCCCGTCGACTCAATGACGATCTCCACGCCCAGGTCACCCCACTTAATCGCTGCGGGATCGGTCTCCTTGAAAGCGTAGATCTTCTTTCCATCCACGATCAGCCCGTCCTCGGCCTCCTCCACGACACCGTTGAAACGACCATAGTTTGAGTCATAGCGCAACAGATGCGCCATGGTTTTCAGATCGCCAATGTCGTTGAACGCAACGACCTCCAGATCGTTCGGATACATATCCCGTATGGCTTTGAATACCTGCCGTCCGATGCGTCCGAACCCGTTAATGCCGACTTTGACTGCCATAAGAAACCTCCGAGCAACAAATTTGTGATATATTTCACAACACGAGATTTTATCAGAAAATCCCAGGTTGGCAATGGATCAGCACAATTCTACTCGAAACTTTGAATTGGTAGAGTGAAGAGAGCACGAGCCAACCAAACTTCCGACCAACCGACTACGCGACCAACCGACTACGCGACTAACCGACTAACCGACTAACCGACTACTTCAGCGGCCCGGTGCGCTCGTAAAACAGATCCATGATCGTCTGGGCTAACTTATAGGAGTCGTGTCTCCAGGGGTGGTCTTCATCGAGCAGATCGGCACAATACAGGCGCGAATCAGACAGAGAACGCTCATCTATCTGCACCCACTGGATACCTGTCGGCAGAGCAGCAGACATATTGTTGTTGCACAAGACAATGTCAAACACGTCCTGGCCTACGTGTTCTTCCAGAGCGTGTACGTGATCGTAGCAGGAATATTCGTCGGTTTCACCGCTCTGGGTCGCAATATTGCACACGAAGACCTTCACTGCACGGCTGGCCTGAACAGCGGCCGCCAGGTCACGCACCAGCAGGTTAGGCAGAATGCTGGTGTAGAGACTACCCGGCCCAATCACAATCAGATCAGCATTGAGAATAGCGTGCACGGCTGGCGGGAACGCTGGCGCATCATTCGGTTCCAGCCACACCCGGCGCACCCGGCCGGCAACCTCAGGGATATTGCTCTCTCCCTCCACCCGCACTTCGTTGACCAGATGGGGCAAACGCACATCTGCCACCAGTTTCACATTGTGCAACGTAGAAGGCAACACTCGACCGCTCACGGAGAGCACCCGTCCAGACTCGGCTATCGCCTGTTCAAAACTACCGGTGAGATCGCTCAAAGCAGTAATGAACAGGTTGCCAAACGAGTGTCCATCCAGGCCAGGAGCACCGCTGAAGCGATACTGAAACAACTGGGTAAGCATGGCTTCGTCATCAGAGAGCGCTGCCAGGCAATTGCGAATGTCACCGGGTGGTAAGATGCCAAAACTCTCCCGCAAACGGCCCGATGATCCCCCATCATCGGCTACCGAGACAATCGCTGTCAGGTTGCGCGTGTACTGCTTGAGACCCCGCAACAGGGTCGAAAGGCCATGTCCACCGCCGATGGCAACGATGCGCGGCCCGCGAGATCGGCGGCTATACTCGGCTACCTGATCCAGGACCCTGTGGCCGGGTGGCACGAATGGGCGCAGCAAGGCCCGGTTCAACCCCCAGATGCCATAAGCCGTGATAGCCAGGCCAATCCCGCCAAACACCAGGATACGCGCGCTGCGCGGCAGGAAGCGCAACGCCACCAGCGAGATCGTATCCAGGATAAATGGGTTGGTGTATTCGGCACGATACAGGTCCAGGAGGAAGAGAGCCAATCCGACGGCCAGAAAGGTGATCCCGATCAGGATGATCACCATCCAGCGTTTTATGCCCAGGCCAGGTAAGAACCAATCCATCAGGGATGGACGCGGTCCACCCAAGGGCTTTGGTTTGGTAGTGTTCGATCTCTTTCGTGTCATCCGAACTCGCTTGCTTTCACAGGGTAACTCTGCTGGCGAATTCTCAAGCAGGATCATCTGGCATTGTCGCAGAACTTAGCCGCCACTTTCCTGGCAAGGCGAGTCGGTATTGATGGTCCCTCTCTCCAACCTCGCCAACAGATCAAAGGATACTTCGGATCAACCTACATAGTCGGCTTGAGAAAGGCAGACGGTACATAGTTCAGAACAATGGGTTCAAGCATATCCAGATGTCTCAGATTGATAAAGTAGTCACAATTTTCCACGAGCCTTTGAAAATCCCGGCTTCGGGCTAACCATCCACCGCCATCCACAAAGTTGACAAATACTCGCTTTTCCCGATTACAAGCATTCGATCGCTGAAGGTCCTGATAGGCATTCAACATATCACGTGCCTTCGTGCTTTGTCCACTGCTGGTTGTTTCCTGAAAACGAACTCATTACAATCACCCAGGGGATCGCTGAGGGAAGGAATAGCAAAATCTATCTTGACGTTTATGAAGCGGGAATGGCCCTTTTCATAGCCAACCCTATACTTTTGGCGAATTTGATCCAGAACGTTCTGAAGGAAAAAGAGTCTCTGCGGGCCGATGATCCCATTCAGCGAATACGCATCCTCAGCACGACCCGATGGAGAAACGATTGACAACACCACCTGCAAGGCAGAGTCTGACAGACCCGTATAGTTATCTTCTTTAGGCAGATCCTTCCACACGTCAGAGATCGCCACTCCTGCCGGGTGCATCAGGTGAGATTTTCCACCCCAATCACGCAGTGATTTTCCACAGGCACGGCAAAACTGATGAGGAAAACGCACCCGAGAAATAGAGAACGCTTTTCCTTTGACAAACATCAAAACCGCAGCATGGGCCGAAGGCAATCCATGCTCCCGATGCTGGATGGCTGACTCGATAGCGATCCAATACTTGAACGTCAATCGCCCATCCAGATATGCGCCCAGAGGAGCAAGAGTTTGGGGAACTCCTTGAATAAACAGAATGCCCCCTTTCTTCAGAGCAGGAATAGCCGCGTCCAGATAAGATACCCATTCCTGCCAGGCTAGAGGCGGGTTTCCAGAGCCTGTTGAAAGAAGGATGAAGTCAAGAGAGTTCGACGAGGCCCCTTGAAGCGCCTGAAGCAATTCATCCGAGGACTTGAAAAAGTCAATCATGATGCTGATTGTAATAGGTTTTTCGAAGGACGGCCAACAAATCAGCAGAGTGGGGTATGTCCCAAAAACGTCGGGGCGGGGGGGAGCATGGTGGATGGGTGATGTTGGGGTAAAATCGAGAGGGAACAGAGGTCCTCCCAACTGCTTCCCATGCAGATGACCCGGTCAAACGGAGACAATCTCGGCCTGGCCCCTGAGGCATGAGTAGCAAAGACGCCTGGAAAGAGACCTGGGCCGCATTCCGCTCTACCGCCTGACTCGTCCCCAAAATCCCGACACAATTGGGACACACCCGTAGATTGAGTAGCCGTTCCAGCGATCTGACAACCGGGGAGATGACAGAAATAGGTGGTCAGTGGACGACAAAAACCCCTCCGGGATGGAATTGCTGGACGTTTCCGGGTCAGGCATCTGAGCCTGGAGTATAATCACAGTATGCGCTACATTCTCGCTGTGGACGTAGGCGGCACGCAGATGCGGGTTGCCGTCTATTTGCCGGAGACGCCGACTCCCGTGCGAGTCGAGCGCATTCCCAGTCATGGAGCGGATGAAACCGTCCTGGATCGGCTGGTTAACCTGATTGATCGCCTGTGGCCGGCCGATGGTCCGGTGGCGGCGATGGGTGTCTCGGTCGCAGGGCCGACCGATCCGCATCGTGGAATCGTGATGACCACGCCCAATATCAAAGAGTGGGTCAATTTTCCGCTGGCCGAACGATTACAGGAGCGGTTCGGCGTACCGGTATATCTGGGCAACGATGCCAACCTGGCCGGCTTGGCCGAATGGCAATTCGGCGCCGGGCGCGGTCATCACAACGTGCTTTACCTGACCATCAGCACCGGCATCGGCGGCGGGGTGATCGTGGATGACCGCTTGCTGATCGGCGCCCAGGGCCTGGCCGCCGAACTGGGCCATGTGGTGGTGGATTCCAGCCGCACGGCGCCGATCTGTGGCTGCGGTTTCCGCGGTCATCTGGAGGCTTTCTCTTCCGGCACGGCCATCGAGCGCTACGTGGCCGCAGAACTGGCGGCGGGCAAACCATCCATCCTCTCCGGTCATCCTTCTGCCAGGGCCATTGCCGAGGCCGCTCGTGCCGGCGATCGCCTGGCGCGCAAAGCCTTCCAACGGGCCGGAATGTACCTCGGTATCGGTGTGGCCAACTACCTGCACATCTTCAACCCCTCCATCCTCATCCTGGGTGGGGGAGTTTCCCGCAGCGGCCCCTTGCTGCGCGACCCCTTCGAGGCCAGCCTGCGGGAACACGTCTTCCACCCGCAGTATCTGGAAAGCCTGACGATCACCTACGCTCAATTGGGCGATGACGCCGGTCTGCTGGGCGCTCTGGCCCTGGCCCAGATGGAACTGTCCTCCAGCAGACCCGCTGCCTGACCGTCAACACCAGAAGCAGACTCAGCGATTCACGCCAGGGGCAACGAACTGGCCCGTTCAACCGTCTCAGCGATCACAGCCCGCTACAGTGCGTTTCTGCATTGGACAGGTAGCTGCCTGTGCAAAAGCCATCCCCTGTCCCTGCTCGCTCTTCCATCCTCCCGGAAGACCTGACAACTCATACCTGATCTCAGACATCTTTTCTGAACAAAAGGAGACTCCCATGCAACCCATGAAGTTACCCGGCCCCAAAGCACGGGCCCTGATCAAGCGCGATGCCGCGGTAATCTCACCCTCTTACCCGCGCAGTTATCCCTTCGTGATGGATCACGGCAAAGGCACAGAAGTCTGGGATGTGGACGGCAATCGCTTTCTGGACTTCATGGCCGGCATTGCCGTGGTCTCGACCGGCCACGCCCACCCCAAAGTCGTCCAGGCCATTCAGGAGCAGGCCGAGAAATTCCTGCATATCTCGTCGGACTTCTATCACGAGAAATGGATACTCCTGGCCGAAAAACTGGCTGAGATCGCCCCCTTTCATGATAGTGCGGTCTCGTTTATGACTAACTCTGGCACCGAAGCGGTGGAGACGGCCATCAAACTGGCTCGCTACCACACCGGGCGCAGCAATTTCATCGGCTTCACCGGCGCCTTTCATGGTCGCACGATGGGTGCTGTGACCTTCACCGCCAGCAAGGCCAAATATCACCGCGGCTTCTATCCGCTGATGAACGGCGTAGTCCATGCTCCCTTCCCCAATCCCTATCGCCCGATCCTGGAACGACGGCCCGGCGAAGATTACGGCGAGACGGTAGTTCGTTACATCGAGGAGCAAATCCTGGGACCGATTCTGCCGCCTGAGGAAGTGGCCGGCATTCTGGTCGAGACCATTCAGGGGGAGGGAGGCTACATTGTCCCACCGCCCGGTTTCTTCCCGGCCCTGCGTAAACTGTGCGACCGATATGACATCCTGCTGATCGTGGACGAGGTGCAATCGGGCATGGGGCGCACCGGTAAATGGTGGGCCATCGAACACTTCCACACCGAACCCGACGTGCTCACCATCGCTAAGGGGATCGCCTCCGGCCTGCCCCTGGGAGCCTGTATCGCCCGACGCCACATCATGGATTGGGAGCGGGGCGCGCACGGCAACACCTTTGGCGGCAACCCCATCGCCTGTGCCGCCGCCCTGGCCACCATTGAACTGATCGAAAACCAGTACATGCACAATGCCGCAGAAATGGGCCAGTATCTGCTACAGGCCCTGACCGAAATGCAAACCCGTCATCCCTCCATCGGAGACGTGCGCGGCCTGGGCCTGATGATCGGCGTGGAATTCGTGATGGACCGCAAGACCAAAGAGCCGGCCGAGAAACTGCACGAGCGGGTGATCGAACTGGCTTTCGAGCGCGGCCTGCTGTTGCTCGGCTGCGCCAGGAACGTGATCCGCATTGCCCCGCCGCTTTCCATTTCGCGCAGTGAAGTGAACGAAGGCCTGGCCATCTTTGAAGAAGCCGTCACCCTGGCCGAGAAAGAATTTGGACTCGCCGCCCCCGGCGCATCTCGCTGACGATCCGCCCGATACCCCACACCGCCGACCTTCGGTCGGCTACACCAGGCAGAACCTGGCGGTACGATTCGCGGCCTTGACAGGCAGAACCTTGAAGTACAGAAGCCCCAGGGTGTTAGGAACGGCAGGTGTTGGGGGCGGCCGTTGAACTGCCGTCCCAACACAGTTCAATTGCCGTCTCCACCGTCCATCCGCCTTACTTCACTTCCATCAGCACCGTCCGCACCAGCAGGCGGTAGCGATAGGCGCCCGTCTTCGGGTCGTATTCCCGGCAGGTGACCAGGGTCAGCCAGGAAAGTTCCTCGTGCTTCATCATCTTCGCCACCTCGTTCGGCCGGACCAACTCCACACTGCGCACTTCGTAAACGTAGGTCCGCCCGTAGGCGTGGACGTAGACGCGATCGCCCCAGCGCAGGGTATCCAGGTAGCGGAAGGGGTCGGCGGTGTTATCTGCGTTCCACACGTGCGCGGTCAGCACCGAGTTGCCCTTCCAGGTCGGGAACGCCGACCCCTCCAGCCAGCCAGCACTCCGCCCCAGCCAGGTGACATCCCACTCCCCACCCACCAGCGGCACGCCCACGATGTCCATCTTCACCCCCAGCCGGGGAATCTCCAGCCACAGACCGCTCTGGGCGTAGGCTTTTTCAGAGGGCTGCGGGGCCAGTTGCGTCACCCGCCCCAGCGGAAAGCCGGTGAACGGCAGGGAAGCTCGCAACACCACGAAGTCGAAGGTGAAGTCAGTGCCGCCGTTGAGGGGCAGCCCGGAAAGCGCCGAGACGATGGAGGTGGTGCCACACACGGACAGATCGAAATCGGTAAATTTCACGCTGAAAAACCACGATTTCTGTTTCCCAGCAGCCCATGCCGGATGCCGTTTCTTATGGAGTCACTTTCCTGGCAGCCCACCGCCTGGCTAATTCTTTCATGCTTTCAACATGTTGCGGCCAATCATGTAATATGGCGGGATCAAAGTCCGCACCATTCGGCCAAACCAGGGTATGCACCTCTGGGTCAATCTCTACCGAATTGAAGAGACGCTCATCCTGTAACGGCCCATACACCTCTCCCACCAATACGGGTTGAAAATCAATGATCTGCTCTTGCCCATCGTCGAACACGATCCGCAGGGTATAGGGACCGACAATTTCAAACTGCACTACTCGGTAAATCGGGTGAGTCATGTGAACTTCTCCTCTTGCCTATCGGAGCGGTGCAATCTTATAAGGCAACTGACCAGACTGCAACCTGTCCCAGTTTTCCAACAGTTCACCTTGATGAAGTTCAGCCCAGGCTTCGACCAGCCGTCTTTCCTTTGCGGCAGGCTCCCACTGATCAGTTCCACCGTGTCTATGCTGAAAATTGCCACAGAGTTCTGATAATAGGCGTGAAAGTGAGGGCAATGATGGGGAGCACCTGGTTCAGCAAACATTCGAATGATGATGCCGAAGAAGCGACAGATTTCAGGCACGTTCTCATCCTGAGCAAAGTGTCAATGGTAATTGTACATCAGATCGGTCGGTTTGAAACATCAGGCACCCAAAGGTTTTGCTCTTCAGCCGCAATATGGAGTGAGGTGGAACGCCAACATCCCTCGCTGGCCTGTCCAAGATGAAACAGCCACGTAGACCATAGTGAGAGGCGGATCGTCAACGAATGAAGGGCAACGAATAAACGAATGCGCACCGTGGCACACCTCTGCCGACGGGCTCTGCAAAAATGCTGTCCCGATCACTGCCGCCCCAACTTCCCCAACACCCGAACCCCAGGGCTTTTCAAAGATTTAATGTTCCATCTCTTTTTGTACCGTCAGGCTTTGCCTGGCAGTGTGCCGACCATAGGTCGGCGGTACAATTTTATGTTACTGAGAGTCACAGCAACGGTAAGAAAGGCCCAAAGATTAGAATTTTGAAAAGCCCTACCCGAACCCACTGCCATCTGACACGCTAGCGAGTCATGCTGTATAATTGATTCCGTTACACAGCCCGCATTGTCTTCGCCCGTTAAGACACGACATCAGTAGAATTTTGCCTTCAGGCAACCCGTCTAGCTATCGCCATAGCAGATCACCTGCGCGCACGCAGACGCATATCTCACCCCGGAGGAACCATGGAAATCAAAATCGGCAAGCGCACGATCGGATTGAATCACCCCACCTACTTCATTGCCGACATTGCCGCCAATCACGACGGCGACCTGGAACGGGCCAAACTGCTCATCCGCCTGGCCAAAGAAGCCGGCGCCGATGCCGCCAAATTCCAGAACTTCGACGCCCCCAAGATCGTCTCCGACTACGGCTTCCGCGCCATGGGTGCTCAGGTCAGCCATCAGGCCTCCTGGCGCAAGTCGGTGTTTGAAGTCTACAAAGCCGCTTCCATCCCCTTTGAGTGGACCTATGTCCTGAAAGAAGAATGCGAGAAAGTCGGCATTGACTACTTCTCCTCCCCCTACGACTTCGACGCCATAGACTTTCTCGACCCCCACGTGGAAGTGTACAAGATCGGCTCCGGCGACATCGACTGGCTAGAAGCCCTGGAGCGCATGGCTCGCAAAGGCAAGCCGGTCATTCTGGCCACCGGCGCATCCACCATCGGCGAAGTGCAGCAGGCCGTTCACACCATCACTCGCTACAACAAACAACTGGTGCTGATGCAATGCAACACCAACTACACCGCCAGCCCCGACAACTACGACCACCTGCACCTGAACGTACTCAAGACCTACGCCACCATGTTCCCCGATGTCATCCTGGGCCTTTCCGATCACACCCATGCCCTGGCCCCCGTGCTGGGAGCCGTAGCCCTGGGCGCCCGGGTGATCGAACGCCATTTCACCGACGATAACAACCGCGAAGGCCCCGATCACAAATTCGCCATGAACCCGGAGTCCTGGGCCCGCATGGTCGAAGAAACCCGTCTGCTGGAACGCGCCCTGGGGTCACCTGATAAATTCGTGGCCGAAAACGAACGCGAGACGGTGATCGTGCAACGCCGCTGCCTGCGGGCCGCGCGCGACATCCGGGCGGGCGAGATCCTCACCCGCGACATGATTGACGTGCTGCGGCCGGCCACCCCTGGCGCCATCAAACCCGATCAAATCCAGAACGTGATCGGCACCCGCGCCCTGCGCGATCTGAAATACGGCGAAGAACTCCGCTGGACGGACCTGGGCGCGGCATAAACCGCAGGCCATGAAAAACGCCCGCTTCCGCTTTGCTGCTCCTCTGCAACCACTCCTGCCGCGCCGGTGGCGCAACGGTGACTTTGAATACGCTTTTCACGGCCCGCAATCGGTCAAGCACCTGATCGAAGCGCTGGGCATCCCCCACACCGAAATCGGCCTGGTGCAGTGCAACGGCCAGCCCATCCCTCTCAACTACCTGGTTCAGGAAGGCGATTGCATCGAGGTCAGCGCGGCTCAATCCGTCGAGGAAGAAGAGCCGCGCTTCGTCCTCGACAACCACCTGGGCCGCCTCACCGCCCACCTGCGCATGTTGGGCCTGGATTGCCTGTATCGCAACGACTTCGACGATCGCCAGTTGCTCCAGATCAGTCTGAGCGAGAGACGCATACTCCTCACTCGCGACCGACGCCTGCTCATGCACAAACACCTGCAGCGCGGCTACCTGTTGCGCAGCCTCAACCCCGAAGAACAACTCCACGAAGTCATAAAACGCTACCACCTGCAACGCTGGATCAAACCTTTTCACCGCTGCCTGATCTGCAACCACCCCCTTGAACCTGTCCCCAAAGAAGCCATCCTGCCCCGCCTGGAACCGCTCACCAGACGCTACTTTGACGAATTTCACCTCTGCCCTGCTTGTGATCAGATATACTGGAAAGGCTCTCACTACGAACGGATGATCCAGCGCCTGCAACGCATCGGACTGGAATAAACCACCGCCCCCTGTGCGGATCCCTCCTCCCGGGCCTTTGACCCGCTCCCCGGTCGTTTATACCCCTCCCCGGCGGGCGGCTCTCACCGGACCCTGACGGGTATGCCCCGACCGAAGCGCAGAATCCACATCCCGCCGCCGGACGTGACATCCGCCGCGACCATAGACTGCAACCGCTCAGCCGATCTCCAACCGCGGCCGATATTGCAGGGCTTCGGCCAGATGTTCCGGACGAATGGATTCGCTACCCGCCAGATCAGCAATGGTGCGGGCCAGTTTCAACACCCGATGGTAGGCCCGGGCTGAGAGATTGAGGCGGCTCATGGCTGAACGCAACAGGGTCTGGCCGGTCTCATCCAGTTTACAGAACTGGCGGATCTCGGTGATGCGCATGTCGGCATTGCACAACACCGCATGGGAGGAGTTGCCGGTAGATCGCAGGGCCGCGAAACGCTCCCGTTGCCGTTGCCGGGCGGCTTCCACGCGTTGCCGAATCACCGCCGAGGGTTCACCCATTCGATCGGTGGAGAGTTTCTCATATTCCAGACGCGGCACTTCGATGTGAATGTCAATCCGATCCAGCAGCGGACCAGAGATGCGCTTCTGATACCTGGTCACCGCCGCAGGAGCACACGTGCAAGGCTTGACCGGGTCGCCATAATACCCACACGGGCAGGGATTCATGGCCGCCACCAGTTGAAAATTGGCCAGAAAGGTGAGGGAACCCCTGGCGCGGCTGATGGTGACCACTTTGTCTTCCAGGGGTTGACGTAACACTTCCAGCACCCGCGTCCCAAACTCGGGCAACTCATCCAGGAAGAGCACCCCTCGATGGGCCAGGGAAATCTCGCCCGGATGGGGAATGTTGCCCCCACCGACCAGCCCGGCATGGGAGATGGTATGATGCGGCGCCCGAAACGGCCGATGACGGATCAACGGCATCCCAGGCGGGAGTTGATCGGCGATAGAGTAGATTTTGGTGACTTCGAGCGCTTCCTCCAGGCTCATCTCGGGCAGGATGCCGGGTAAAGCCCGGGCCAGCAGAGTCTTGCCAGCACCAGGGCTGCCGATCATCAGCACATTGTGACCACCGGCCGCCGCCACCTCCAGAGCACGTTTGGCGTGTTCCTGACCTTTGATCTCAGCGAAATCCACCGGGACGAAGAGGGGGACCGGGGAAACTTCAGAGGGGCGATACGGTTCGAGGGGGCGTAAGCCGGCCAGGTGTCCGTAAAGAGCCGAAAGCGTTGGGACGGGATACACCTCCAGGTCGGGGATCAGGGCCGCTTCGGCCGCGTCCTGTTCGGGAACGAAGATCCGCTTGAATCCCTTCTCACGAGCCGTAGCTGCCATCGGCAGGACGCCACGGGTGTGACGGACAATTCCATCCAGGGAAAGTTCTCCCACTACAATCGCGTCTTTGAGGGTATCGGGATGGAGGTTGCCCTGCATCATGACAATGCCCAGGGCAATCGGCAGATCGTAGGCCGGGCCCTCTTTGCGCACCGAAGCCGGGGCCAGGTTGACCACGATCCGCTGGCGCGGATAGGGCAGGCCAGCATTGCGAATGGCGGTCTGGACGCGCGCAGCACTCTCTTTGACGGCCGCATCGGGCAACCCGACGATATCCATGCCCGGCCAGCCCTGGGTGGTATCCACTTCTACTTCGACGATCACCCCCTCCAGACCAATGACTGCACAGGAATAGACACGAGCCAGCATGGATCAAAGTTTAGACCAGGAAGGGGAAATCGTCAATTCACTTTATCACTCTCCTGCAAAAAGGCCATTGCACCGCCCAGGAGTGTGTCCCAACTTTGTCGGGATTTTGGGGAGGAGTCAGGCGGTAGAGCGGAATGCGGCCCAGGTCTCTTTCCAGGCGTCTTTGCCACTCATGCCTCAGACGTTCGGACGGCAGTTCAACTGCCGTCCGAACGGGGGTTTAATACCCTACATGTTTTTTCAGAATCCTGTTAAACTTCACTGTACTATCCACCTGTCCCAAGAGATGATCAAGTGGTTCAGAGAGCCCACATCAGGTGTTTGAAGAACACCCTGAGCCGCGGCAACTGGCTGCATAACTCAGGAAAGTTTTGTTCGTCAACTTCGGTAGGACAGGCTACAGCCTATCCTGAGAAACAGGCAAAAGCCTCCAGAAAACGCTAACCCGAATTCCCATAAGGAAGGATATGGCGCGCTACATACCTACTCGCCTTGCACGACAGGAAGAACTGGCTGTGTTGATCCGTGCCCGATATCCGCTGCTGTATCTTCTCTCGTGGGAGGAGCGGCGAGTGGAGCATATGCTGCGCCAGGTGGCCGGCCAGTTGCGCAAAAAGTTGTATGGTTGGACCATCACCTCGGGGATCGTTTCTCTGGATGAATACGATGGGATGCCTCCAGACCCGGCCACTTATGCGCCGTTGCGCGCCCTGGATACAATTGCGCTCTCGCAAGAGTCAGCGATCTTCGTCCTGAAAGATTTTCATCCCTTCTTAGATGAACATCGTTCCCTGGCCGAACAGCCGGTCATTGTCCGCCGGCTGCGCGATGTGGTGAACCACCTGAAGGAAAGTCGGAAAACCGTGGTGATCCTCTCGCCGATCCTGGTCATCCCACCTGAATTAGAAAAAGACATTATCTTGCTGGACTATTCGTTGCCCACCTTCGATGAGTTATCCAGTTCGCTTGATCGGGTCATTCGCTCGGCGCGCGAGGTGGCGGGCATCCAGTTAGAATTATCGCAAGAGATGTACGAGAAAGTGTTGCTGGCGGCCCAGGGATTGACCTGTACGGAAGCCGAAAATGTGTTTGCCAAATCCCTGGTGATGACCCGCACCCTCGATCTGGATGTGATCATGGCTGAGAAGAAACAAATCATCCGCCGCTCGCAGGTGTTAGAATATTTCGAGGCGGAAGAAAACATGAGTTCGGTGGGTGGGATGGATTTGCTGAAGAAATGGCTGGCCAAGCGATCCCTGGCGTTTAGCGAACGCGCCCGTGCATTTGGACTTCCTGAGCCCAAAGGACTGCTTCTTCTGGGCGTGCAAGGTGCCGGGAAAAGTCTGATCGCCAAAGCCATCAGCAGTCAGTGGCGGCTCCCGCTTCTGCGCCTGGACCTGGGACGACTCTTCAGTCAACTGGTGGGTTCTTCTGAGCAAAACATGCGCGCGGCCTTGAAACTGGCCGAGTCGGTAGCCCCATGTTTGCTCTGGGTGGACGAATTGGAGAAAGGATTGGCCGGCGTGGCCAGTTCCCATCTCTCCGATGCCGGAACCACCGCACGGGTCTTCGGCAGTTTCCTGACCTGGATGCAGGAAAAGACTGCGCCGGTGTTCGTGGTCGCCACGGCCAATGACATCAGCATTCTCCCCCCCGAGGCCTTGCGCAAAGGTCGTTTCGATGAGATTTTCTTCATTGACCTGCCCAGTTATGAGGAACGACGCGAAATTTTCGCCATCCATATCGCCCGGCGCGGCCGCAACCCCCTGGATTTTGACCTGGATACCCTGGCTCGCATGAGTGAAAATTTCTCGGGAGCAGAAATCGAACAGGCTGTGATCAGCGCCCTGTATGATGCCTTCGAAAGCAACCGCGACCTGACCGATGCCGATATCCTGAACGCCCTGAAGCATACCGTTCCCCTGGCACAAACGATGGAACACAAGGTGAACGCCCTGCGAAATTGGGCCCGCACGCATGCCCGGCCGGCCTCTTCCACGGCCTGGAAATCCTCTCCCCTGGCAGGACATGCCCTGCCCTATCTGGAGCTATGAGATCGATTCTCTATTCCTTGCACAGCCTGGTACGTCGTCACATCAGTGCCCTGGAGCGTTTGCTGGTTGCCCTGGGCATGACGGCCTTGCTATATGGAGCGCTGAACAGTGTGCCGGCGTATCCGCCCCATTGGGATGGGGCGATGCTAGCAACGACCTTCCTGCTCCTGTTGTGGTCTCCCCCGCTGGGATATTTCTTTGCGGTGGCCATAGCAGTATATCCACTCTATACTGTCTCGCTTTACCTGGCTGTGCTGTTCCTGGCAGTGGCGATCATCGGTCAGCACCTGTTCATCCCCAATCTGGGAGCCACCCTCTTGGTGATGTACACACCCCTCCTGGGAGCCATCTACCTGCCCTGGATCGTACCCCTGCTGGGAGGGTTGTGGTGGGGTCCTGCGGCAGGGTTGCTCATGGGACTGGCCGGCTCACTGTGGGGATTGTTGCTGGCCACCTGGGTTGGCCTGCCCCCAGACTGGATGAGCCTGTGGGGCATTTTGCCCGCCATCGAATACGTGCCAGTGCGTTTTATGGGAGCCAATTCCCTGCAAACGCTGCAGCGGATGTTCACACCGCTGGCACCCGATGCCACAACCCTGTTATATGTCCTGCTGCAATCTGCCGGTTGGGGTGTGATCGGCTGGCTGGTCGGAATACTCTTTCAGAAAGACTGGGCCGTGCGCCATCGTCTGCGCTATGGGGTGCTGTTGATGATCGCTGGCGCAACCGGGCTGGCCCTCTTGCACCGATTTTGGCCCTTCTGGCTGGACATTCCGGTCACCCCCGATCGCTGGGAAGTGCTGGCCCTGGTCGCGATCAGTTCAGCGGTGGCAGGAATCGTCTTGCACCTCCTGGAGGACTTCATCGAGCACCCTCTGCCCCTGCCTGAACCCCCCGCCATCCCCATGCCAGGGCGCCTGACGGCTTTTCCCACGGCCAGTGAAGATCCTCCGCTCTCGCAGGAATCGCAGGCACAATCACCCTCTCCCTCCAAAGACGATCAAGACACCCTGATTCTGCTGGAACTGGACTGATGCTCTCTCACTCCCCTCTCTCCCAACGTCCCACGCTGCACAGCCGGCGAACGCGTCGGCAGATAGCCACTCCCAATCCCTTAATCACTGGCCTGAGCATCGGAGCCGTTGTATTGATCCTGGCGGTTACGTTTCTGGGCGACCTCCTGCGCACTCCCCGGCTCTTGCTGAGTGCCCCTCATCTGATCTTCTCGCCAAACGAGGATGGAATCAACGACATTTTTGTCCTGAACTATCGGCTTCTGGACGATGCTCGTGTGGTGGTGCAGGTATTCTCGGGCGACTCTATGATCCGCACCGTTGCCGACCTGCCCAATCAAAGTGCGGGGAACTACTTTGTCCACTGGGATGGCCGCACCGATCAGGGATTTCTGGTAGAAGATGGCTCCTATCGCCTGCAGGTAACCGCCCGGGGAGCCCTGTATGCCACCACCCAGAGCCTCATGACCCAGGTAGACATCCAGCCCCCGCCACTGCAACTGGTGAACCTGAACGACTCTATGCACGTCAACCAGGAAACACTGGTCATCGAAGGAATCACAGAACCTGGAGCCACTGTCTGGATCAGCGGCAACCCTCAACCGATGACGGCCGACCCCGGTGGACGGTTCCGCTCAGGCTACCGGCTCTCTGAAGGGCCAAACGTGGTGGAAATCAAAGTCACTGATGTCGCCGGCAACACCACCCGCCTGGAACGCCTGGTCTATCTGGAAACCCAGCCCCCAGAGATCCTCCTGACCCGCCCGCTGGAGAACGAATGGCTGAACAATCCTCTTGTGACAGTGGAAGGGAAAACACACCCCGAAGCAAAGGTGACCATCAACCGCCAGAACGTGCAAGTGAACGACGACGGCACATTCAGCCATCAACTCTTATTGGAAGAGGGAAGCAACGTGCTGCGCATCGTCGCAGAAGACCCGGTCGGCAATCTTGCCACCCTGGAACGGGTTGTCTATGTAAAAACGACGCTGTCGCCGGTGCAGTTGAGCATCGCCGATGGCACGATCGTCTCTGATCCCAATTTCTTGCTGGTAGGACGAACTGATCCCGGCAATCTGGTCACCGTCAACGGAGCCCCGCTGACCGTCAGCCTGTTGGGGGATTTTCAATACCAGACCACCCTAAACACCGGCGAAAACCTGCTGACCGTTCAGGTGCGCGATCAGGCAGGAAATACCCACACGGTGACCCGCCGCGTGATCTACAATCCACCGGCCCCCCTGGACAATCTCACCCGAATCACCAAAAACCTGGACTTCTTGCCGGCTTTTCTGATCCCCAGTTTCTTACTCACCCTGGGCATCCTGGCGATTCTCTACGTGCGCCAGAACCGGGTCTCCCTTTCCCTTTCCGTGGATCAACCCATCTTCTCCCCTGGGCTACCCAATCAGGAAAAGAACCTGACGATCTTCCTGGATTTGAGCAAAACTGCTCGGGTCTCTATTGAAGTTGTAGATGCCCGGGGATACCCACGGGCTACCATCCTGTCCAACCGCCGCAAACTGGGACGGAAACACGTGTTCTACTGGAACGGCTATGACGATTACGGCCGCCTTGTTGAACCTGGAGAGTACTTCATTCAAGTTGAAGCCGGTTCGCCGCCGCTTCAGGTGAGCAGCGCTGTTCCTGTGCGAGTCGAACGGAAAGTGCCCTCTGCCCAGGCGCCGGTCACCGTAGGCCAGCAATCTGGAACCAACATCTCCCGCACATCTGGTTAGCACCTCCAGCCTGCCCCCCGGGATCGCGGTCGTCTCGTCCGCCCCATCTGCGTTAGGACGGCAGTTAAACTGCCGTCCTAACAATAATTGGGCTTGCCAGCATCTCGCCTGCCCATGGGAGCGCGGGCATGCAGGAAAGAACAAAATGCAGATGATCCCCACCACTTTTCCCTTGACAAAACGTGAGAAAAAGTCCAAAATATGACCTGCAGGTCATATGACCTGCAGGTCATACCATATGCCCAAACCAACCTTCTTCAACCTCCCTGAAGAAAAACGTCGCACCATCCTCCAGGCGGCGATAGACGAATTTGCCGAATATGGCCTGGAAAACGCCTCCACCAACCGCATTGTCGCCCGTGGCGGCATCCCCAAGGGCAGTTTCTATCAGTATTTTGAGAACAAAGAAGATGTCTTTCGATACCTGATGACCCTGCTGGAACAGGAAAAAATGGCGTTTTTCCAGGAGAAACATCCTCCTGGCAGCCACCTGGACACCTTTGCCTACTTTCGCTGGCTGATCAAAACCGGCCTGGAGTTTGAATCCGCTTATCCGCGTCTGGTTCAGGCCATCCAGCGGGTCATGTTGATGGAAGGACTCTATTATGGAGAATTATTTGCCGACGTGCGAGAACGTACCCGACGAGGGTTGCGCACCCTGATCGAACAGGCCATTCAACGCGGCGAACTGGACCCCCAGGTGGATACCGAACTGGCAATCATGATCATGGAAACCTGGAGCAACGCCATCAACACCTATCTCATCCAGGAAGGTGGCGACCAGCCAGATATGCTGGAATGGGTGCGCTCCCCAGCCGTTCAGGAGCGAATAGAGAAAATGCTCTACGTGATGGAATACGGTCTACGCAAAACAGAAGCCTCATCTTTATCTGCTCACGATCCATCCACGAGAACCAACCCACAGGAGACCCTATGACCCTCTACCTGCATCTCGCCTGGCGGAACGTCTGGCGGCAACGTCGCCGCACCCTCCTGATTGCCACGGCTATGGGAGTCATCATGACCTTGCTGCTTTTCTATGATGGGATGATCGGTGGCTTTGAACAGGCCATCTACTACAATGCCGTTCAACTGCTCGGTGGCAACATCCAGGTCCATGCCCCAGGGTATCACAGCCAGGCCAGTCGTCATCCTCTGCTCCCCCTGAACCGTGCCGAACACATCGTTCAGATCGCTGAAACGTATCCCGACGTGATCCTCGCTTCCCGGCGTATCGTGACCGGTGGACTGGTCACCAACCGGGAAGGGGCGTTTGCCGTGTCAGTGATCGGAATCGAACCCGAAAAAGAAGCCCGCGTCACCCCGGTGGCTTCGACCATCATTAAGGGGCGCTACCTGCAGCCGCAAGATCAGGAAGTCATGGTAGTGGGCCAGGGCCTGGCGCTGGCCATGAACCTGGATGTAGGCAGCCGGGTCACCCTGGTCGCCGCCACCCAGGGAGAACAAAGCCGGCGGCGCACCATGCGCATCGTTGGAATTTACGATGTAGGCGTGCCATCGGTGGAAAAAAGCATGGTCTATCTCCCCCTGGCCGATGCGCAACGTCTGGTTGGCCTGGAGGGTCAGGCCACAGAAGTGATCCTCTCGCTCAGGCGCATTGGTCAGGAAGCCTCGCTGATCCAGGCGCTCAAAGCTCGTCTTCCCGAGTACGACATCAACAGTTGGGAAGATACCTTTCCGGAACTCAAAGAAACCATGGCGTTAAAAACCAGTGTGGTGAGCGCCATAGGAATATTCCTGGTCGGAATCGCCGCAATCGGAATTTTCAATTCCCTGATGATGGCCGTATACGAACGAACGCGTGAAATCGGCATTCTGGCCGCCCTGGGTCTGAAACCCCGTGAAATCTCAGCCATCTTCTTGCTGGAAGGCATCCTGATTGGTCTGGTGGGGGCTGCGCTGGGCGCCATCCTCGGCACCCTGGTCAATGGGTTCTTTGGCTGGTATGGCATTGATTATAGCGCCTTCGCCAATCTCACCGAGTATACCGCCCTGATCAGCGGACGGATCTACACCCAACTGATCCCCCATCGCATTCTGCAACACACCCTCACCATCGCCCTGATCTCCGCCCTGGCCGCCCTCTATCCGGCCAGTGAAGCCTCGCGCCGTGAACCTTCGCAAGCCCTTCACGCGGTCTAGAACCTGATTAAGAAGGCAACCATGATCCCCTATCTGAAACTTGCCTATCGCAATCTGGGTCGCCATCGTCGGCGCTCAATTTTCTCTGGCCTGGCCCTGGCCCTGGGCACGGCCCTGCTGTTGTTCCTGGCCGCCTTCTTTGAAGGAGAAATGCGCAGTGCCATGGAGACCACCATTCGCCTGCACACTGGTCACCTTCAGGTGCAGGATACCGACTACAACCCTGACAAACTCAGTGTGGCCTGGGAATATCTGCTCGAAAACCCCGAGCAACTTACCGCCGAAATTCAATCCCTCGACGGAGTAGCCATCGCCACTCCGCGCCTGATCGCCAGCGGCATTCTCTCAACCCGGACTGACTCGGTTGGCGTTCAGGTCATCGGCATTGACCCTGACTCCCCAGCCAACGACCCATACCGACAGGGATTGGTCAACGGTCAATTCCTGACCGCTGACGACACTGCCGGTGTGCTCATCGGCCTGCCCCTGGCACAAAGCCTGAAACTGAACGTCGGTGATCGCATCAACCTGCTGATCAATACCGCCAGCGGAAGTGTGGACGAGCAAACGTTCACCATCCGGGGGATCTTCTCCACAGGCACTACCGCTTACGATAAAGGAGTCATCTTTCTGCCGCTGGCCAAAGCCCAATCCTTCTCCGGGGCGGGCAAGCGAGCCAGTTTCATTTTCATCTTGCTCCACGATCGCAATCAGGCCGAGACCCTGGCAAGCCGTCTATCCCAACCGGGTTACCAGGTCAAAACCTGGCGACAGATGAACGAGTTGCTGGTGCTGGTGAACGATTTCTCGGACGCCTATGTGATGGTGCTCAACCTGATCGTGCTGGGCGTTACAGTCACCGTGATTGTCAACACCCTGTTGATGTCGGTCTTTGAACGCACTCGCGAGATCGGCATTCTGGCGGCCATCGGCATGAAGCGCCGTCAGATCATCACCCTGTTCCTGGCCGAAGCCACCCTGCTCGCCGTGGGCGGTATCGCCGCAGGCACATTGATCGGCTGGGCATTCTCGGCCTATTTCGGGAAAATTGGCTTCTACTTCGGCGATCTCGGCCTGGGCAATCAAATGCTGATGCAAGATCGCATCTACACCATTCTGACGCCACAGGCGGCCATTGAACTCATCCTGATGGCCTTCGTGGTGACCTTGCTGGCTTCCCTATATCCAGCGCGCATGGCCGCTGCCATGGAACCCGTGGAAGCCTTGCGCGGCAAATAACTGCCCGGCCTCACGGGTAGACCTCAAGGAGAACCCTCATGGACGTTGCACAATTGATTGACGTGACTCGCATCTACAAAGTGGGCGAAGTGGAAACCCGCGCCCTGAACGGCATCACCATGACCATCCAGGAAGGTGAATTCACCGCCCTGGTCGGCCCTTCTGGCTCTGGCAAGACCACTCTCCTGCAACTGATCGGCTGTCTGGATCGTCCCACCTCTGGGCGGGTAATCGTCGCCGGACAGGAAACCTCCCACCTGAACCACAATCAGCGGGCCGATCTGCGCAAAAACATCATCGGATTCGTGTTCCAGTTTTTCGCCCTGATTCCCACCCTGACGGCTTATGAGAACGTTGAAATGCCCCTGTTGCTCAATGGCAAATCGGCTGCAGAACGGCGCCAACGGGTGATGGCATTGCTGGAAGCCGTAGGCATGGCCGACCGGGCCTATCACCGCCCCGATCAATTAAGCGGTGGCGAGCAGCAGCGTGTGGCAGTGGCGCGCGCCCTGGCAACCTCCCCCAAAATCGTCCTGGCCGATGAACCTACCGCCAATCTGGATACCCAAAACGGCGAACAGGTGATGGAGATCATGAAGAAACTGAACCGGGAGACGGGCACAACCTTCATTTTCGCCACCCACGACCCACGAGTCATCAAACACGCCCGCCGCGTGATTGCCCTGCGAGATGGGCAGATCATCGAAGACCGGCCTGGCGAGGCCGCTTGAGCGACCTTTCCCCCAGGAGGCGGATTTCACCCCCTGACTACCTCTGCCCCCTGCCCGGCATGACTGACAAACAGGTTCGCCTGCAGGCCACTGCGTTGGCGATAGGCTTCACCCACCGCCCGAACAAACGTCTCACTGACTGTGCGGTGAACCAGAGCCACCGCGCAGCCTCCAAATCCGGCCCCGGTCATGCGGGCACCATAGCATCCTGGCTGAGACTGGGCGATCTCCACCATCCAGTTCAGCGCCTCGTTGGTCACCTCAAAATCATCCCGCAAACTGGCGTGGCTTTCATTGAATAACTCGCCCAGAGTGATCGGGTCATTCGAGCGCATGGCCTGTACCGCGCGTAGAACCCGTTCATTCTCTGAGATCACATGTCGAGCCCGCTTCCACACCGTCGGCTCCAGCCCGTGACCCCGAGCGAGAAACTCCTCCCAAGACACATCTCGCAACGCCCTCACCCCGAAAAACTGCGCGGCCTGCTCACATTGCTGTCTTCTCTCGTTATAGGCTGACTCCACCAATCCCCGCCGCGTGGAGGTATCCATCACCACCACGGTGACCTCCTCCGGCATGGGGATGAACGCGTACTCTAGAGTCCGACAATCCAAAAACAGTGCATGTCCGGCCTGGGCGGCCGCGCTGACCGCCTGATCCATGATCCCGCATTTCACTCCCACCCATTCATTCTCGGCCTGCTGACCCAGACGCGCCATGCGCAGCGGTTCCCAGGCAAACCCACTCACCTCGGCAAAGGCCCGGGCAACCGCCATCTCCACCGCAGCCGAAGACGATAACCCCGCTCCACGCGGCACATCGCCCATCATCACCCCCTCCCAGCCATACAGAGTGTAGCCGGCCTGTTGCAACACATGTGCCACCCCCTTGACATATTCTGCCCAACCGCGGCCACGAGTTAAGTCATCCAGGTGAAACGTTGCCGAGGCATTCAAATCCAGGGCATGGACGATCACGCAGCGGTCTGGGCGCGGCCGCAGCGCAACCCAGATGGCCTGTTCCAGCGCCATCGGCAAAACGAAGCCATCATTATAATCCGTGTGTTCGCCGATCAGATTCACCCGTCCCGGTGCACGCACCACCACCTCTGGCCGGGCCTGGAACAGGCGTTCAAAAGCCATAGACACCGCAGAATAGGTTAACATACCCTGTCTCCGTGCATACAGCGATTGGGCAAAATTCTAACATCACTTGAGCATACTGAGCAGAACCGCCCTACCTCCCTCCAACCTCCTCAACCCCTCCCACGCTCTGCCACGGTGACCGACCAAGGGTTGTCGCTACATTTGCCCTCACGCTCTTCCCTCTCTCTTCTCCCCTCTCCGTGCTCTATCCCCGTGCTCCATCTCAACGGTTTTCCGTGCCTCTGTGTCTGAGTGGTTTTCCCCTCCGTGCTCTCCCTCTCCCGCTCTCATGCTCTCGATGTTCTCCCATCTCCCCTGCCAGTGCTTTTCAAAGATTTAATGTTCCACCTCTTTTTGTACCGCCAGGCTTTGCCTGGTAGTGTGCCGACCATAGGTCGGCGGTACAATTTTATGTTACTGAGAGTCACGGCAACGGTAAGAAAGGCCCAAAGATTAGAACTTTGAAAAGCCCTACTCCCCTGCCCAAAATCATTGCCAGAAATCAAAAATTCAACTATAATCTTGCTCGTCCTGTTCGGGGCGTGGCGCAGCCCGGCTAGCGCGCTTGCATGGGGTGCAAGAGGTCCTGGGTTCAAATCCCAGCGCCCCGACTGAACCAGGAAGACTCACAGCAAAAGGCCTATGGTGCACCTCCCAACCGCACAACCATAGGCCTTTTGCTTTTCAGGCGAGAGACCATTTTGATAGTCTCCCTCTTGAGTTTGTCACCCAATTTCACCGCTGAGAACGCAGAGAGTTTTCCCCTTTTTCGGGCTTTTCTCAGCGGCCTCTGCAGTAAAACCTGGCACACAGTGTGTTTCCCCAACGCCTTGCAAGCAGACTACCCAATCCACACTACCAAAAACATCCTTCCGGCATTCCTGCGGCGATACAGTAAAATATCCCCTCGGGTGAGCGAAAATTGCCCTGATTTTCCTCGCCATCAGGTTTTCCTGGCCCTTTCCGCGTCTCTGTGATAAACTGCGCCCTACGTCTCTCTGCGTTAACCATTCTCCCTGCGGACTCGTGTGATGATCTTTGTCGTCCTGCCTGCCTACAACGAACAGGAAGCCATCATATCGCTCATCCAGCAAATTCGCTCCATCGCCCAAAAACGCCTGATCGAACCTGTGCGAATCATCGTCGTGGACGATGGGAGCAACGACGATACGGCAGCCCGAGTGCGTGCCCTCCAGACAGAAGATATCCTCCTGATCCAGCACCCTCACAACCTGGGATTGGGCTCTGCCATCCGAACCGGCCTGCTGGCCGCCCTGGAACAGGCCACCGACGATGACATCATCATCACCATGGATGCAGATAACACCCATCCCCCCGGTTTGATCCCACGCCTGATCTTGACCCTCGAAGGCGGCAACGATGTGGTCATCGCCTCACGCTTTCAACCCGGATCAAGAATCCTGGGCCTTTCCCGCTACCGCAAACTGTTTAGCAGCGGACTGCGCTGGTTTCTCCAATGCTTCGTCCCCATTCATGGCGTGCGCGACTATAGTTGTGGCTATAGAGCCTATCGAGCCGCCACAGTACGCCAGGCCTTCCACACCTGGGGACATCATTTCATTGACCGTTCCGGCTTCAGCGCCATGGTGAGCATCCTCTACAAACTCGATCGCTTGGGCGCCGTGATAACGGAAGTCCCGCTGGTCTTGCACTACGAGAAAAAACAAGGCAAGAGTAAAATGAATGTCTTCAGAAACATCCGGGAAACCCTTCAACTGGCCTGGCAGGAACGCCTCTACCGCAGTTTCAAGAAAGATCCCGCGCCAAAACGGTGAGCGGAGAGACAAGTCACCCCTACGAACATACAACCAGTCGGCAGACAAACAATCCGCCGCCCTGGAAAACATCCTGCAACTCAGTCCACCCGGAGGTCAACCATGATCGTCGCCTTTCAAGGAGAACCCGGCGCCTACAGCGAACAGGCCGTGCTGGAGCACTTTGGCCCGGTCACACCTATGCCCTGTGAAACCTTCCTGACCGTCTTTGAAGCGGTGACCAACGGCCAGGCCGAAGCCGGCCTCATTCCCATCGAAAACTCCCTGGCCGGCAGCATCCACCACAACTACGATCTCCTGCTACGGTACTCCCTGCACATCATCGGTGAACACCTGCTGCGCGTCCGCCACTGCCTGATCGCCCTGCCCGGCACCCGCAAAGAAGACATCCGCACCGTGATCAGTCACCCCCAAGCCCTGGAACAGTGCGCCGCCTACCTGCGCCGTCACGGCTTTCAACCCCAGGCCGTCTACGACACTGCCGGCAGCGTCAAACTCCTGCGCCAGCATGGCTGGCCCAACACCGCCGCCATTGCCTCGCGCCGCGCCGCCGAATACTACCAGATGACCATCCTTGAAGAAGGCATCGAAGACAACCCTCAAAACTACACCCGCTTCCTGGCCATTGCCCCTCAACCGGTCCAGCCTCAGGGAGACGCCAAAACCTCCATCGTTTTCACCCTCAAAAACCAGCCCGGCTCCCTCTTCAAAGCCCTGAGCGTATTTGCCCTGCGCGATATTGACCTGACCAAGATCGAATCCCGTCCTATCCCCGGCAAACCCTGGGAATACCTGTTCTACCTGGACTTCCTAGGCGCCAGCCACGAACCCCACGTCTCGCGTGCCCTCGACCACCTGGCCGAATATGCCCCCATGCTGCGCGTGTTGGGCAGTTACTGTCGCGGCGAAATGCCCAACGACCTCCCCAACACATAACGCCCTTGCGTTACAATACTCGATGTGAAACGCCTGTTCCCCCTTCTGCTGACCATCCTGCTGGCCTGTACCCCATCTACACAGGCAGACGTGCCCATCCTGATAGAGGGCAGCATCCACACCTTTCCCCTGGGCGATCGCATCCCGGCTCATATGCTGACTCAAGCGGGAATCCCCTTCTCGCCGGACGATCGCCTGCTCCTGAACGGATCCCCCGTCCCCTGGGATTCCCCTCTCCCCGACCAGGCGGTTCTCTACCTGGAACTAAAGCGGGCGCGGCCGGTCCTGATCATTACCCCCGTCCAGACGTTTCTCCTCCAAACCGCCGCCGCTACCGTGGGCGAAGCCCTGCTCTCCCTGGGCCTGGACCTATACATCAGCGACACCATTTCCCCCCCTCCAGACACGCCCCTCACCCCCGGCATGACCATCACCCTCACCCCTGGGCGTGACCTGTGGCTCCATCTCGGTGCACAGACCCTGCACCTGCGCACCCCTGCTTCCACGGTGGGGCAGGCCCTGGCCTGGGCCGGGATTCCGCTCCTCGGGGCCGATCAGGTCACTCCGTCCGAGAATGAACCGCTCCCCGCGGATGGGCAGGTACACCTGATTCGGGTGAGTGAGTCGCTCGAGAGCGAGTACGTCCTGATCCCCATTTCCACCGAACGCATCGTCAGCCCCGAACTGGCTCCGCCAACTCAGCAAGTGCTCGATCCTGGCGAAGTGGGACTCATGCTGCGCCGCACGCGTATCCGTTACGCAGATGGCGCAGAAATCACCCGCTGGACAGAGAGGGAACTCATCCTTCGCCCCCCTCGGCCGCGACGAGTGCTCAGTTCGTTCTGGGCGGCAAAGGAAATGTATGCGACTTCCTATTCGCCCTGTCGCTCTGGAGGCAGTGGCTGTTCGTATGGCACGGCCAGTGGGATGAGAGTGCAACACGGAGTAGTGGCCGTCAACCCGGAGTGGTACGCTGTGCTCCGAGGGATGCGGGTGTATGTGCCTGGCTATGGTATCGGAGTGATCGGTGATGTGTGCCCGGGCTGCGTGGGCAAGCCGTGGATTGACCTGGGCTATAGCGATCACGACTACGTCCCCTGGCACAGTTGGGTGACGGTATATTTCTTGCCTCCCGAACCAGCGGTGATCCCGTGGTTCTTGAGATAAGAATGGCCGCAGGGCTGCTAGTATCGCTTCTGAGGCAATGCTTATCCTCCGTTCGGTTTTGGGAAAGTAGCCCTGATTGTTCACCGCAGAGCGACCAAAGGATGCAAAGTTTTTCGGGTGTTTCTAGCGCTCTCTATCTTTCTGGAAAAAATGACCCTACTACAAAAACCCTCGCTTCGCTTATTTTGAGAGGCACTTCTGGAAATTTGTCAACCCCAATATGTGGGGTCTCCTCGTACGAATACCGCCATATGTGGAAGTTCTTCCTACAGGAGCGAGATGAGTGGCTACACGCAATAAAGGAACCAACGGAATCAGACCGCCATATATGGCTTTCATAACAGGCGCGCTCCTAATATTTGGGGCTATTTTCCCTCGGTTCGCTTATATTTGAGAGGCACTTCTGGAAATCTCTCAACCCCAATATGTGGGGTCTCCTCGTACGAATACCGCCATATGTGGAAGTTCTTCCTACAGGAGCGAGATGAGTGGCTACACGCAATAAAAGAACCAACGGAATCAGACCGCCATATATGGCTTTCATAACCGGTGCGCCTCTATATTTGGGACAACTTCCAAAAACCCTTTGATATTTGCACGAAATGACGGTATTTTCAAAAACCTTTTGAAATTTGCGCGAAATGACAGAAAAAGGTTGTTTTACCACGGATAAATGTAAACTCCGTGCGCTCGGTGCACTCCGTGGTTTGTTTTTGCCGTGAACTCCAAAATGCTCCGTGCGCTCGGTGCACTCCGTGGTTTGTTTTTGCCG